>Ga0302233_10001117_pt1 | contig 19396 bp, 16 predicted proteins | sample II_Palsa_N3_1_FD_193516 | JGI IMG/M metagenome (GOLD analysis project Ga0302233, IMG submission 193516) | Peat permafrost microbial communities from Stordalen Mire near Abisko, Sweden - II_Palsa_N3_1 | ecosystem: Environmental > Terrestrial > Soil > Palsa > Peat permafrost | place: Sweden... | reverse complement strand
TTGCGCTGTACGCTGGTATTTTCGCTTTCAGTTGAGCCTACGCGACATCGAAGAGTTGCTCTTTGAACGCGGGGTGATCGTAAGCTACGAAACGGTCCGGCGCTGGGCCGACAAGTTCGGCGCGGGGTTTGCGCATCGCGTCAAGGCTGCGCGTCGCAAGCCGGGCTCGACCTGGCACCTCGACGAAATGGTCGTGACACTGTGCGGCGAGCCCTATCTGCTGTGGCGAGCAGTCGATCAGCATGGCGTCGAGCTCGATATCCTGCTGCAGAAACGTCGGGACAAGGCGGCAGCCAAGCGGTTTTTCAAGCGCATTCTTGCCGCTTGTCCCGAGGTACCTCGCAAGATCGTGACCGACCAGCTGCGCAGCTATCCTGCGGCAAAGGCCGAGATCCCAGAACTGATCAACGTCAAGCACGTCTTCGTCAAAGCCAGTGCCCGGGTTAACAACCGCGCTGAAAACAGCCATCAGCCTACACGTGAACGCGAGCGACGCATGCGTGGTTTTCGTGATCCCAAACGTACGCAAGCTTTCCTGTCGAGCTTTGGACTGATCCGGCAACACTTCGCACTGAAGCGCCATCTACTGCGTGCGTCGCTCTACCGAAAGCAACTCGGCGAACGCTTTGCCGCGTGGCATCGTTTCACCGAGCTTAGCCAAAATCCGTCCGGCTTTTGAGGAAAAATCAGTCCACCGAACTACTGCGAGCCCAACACTCTAATGTGACAACGCCGGCGCAGCGCCATGCGAATCTTGATCAGGACATCCTGGATCGACGGACCGCGCTCTACGAGAGCGTCCGGCAGCGCAATCCGCTTCGATGGAAAGGCCGCACGCGCAACTGGCAGCGCGTAGATGCCGTTCATCTGAACCCGGATCGCATCGACCACCAGGGCGTCGCCCCACAACCACCTAACCAGGAGAGAAAGGCCGCCTGAAATTTATTCGTTGAGGCGACAATTAGCTTGAAAATTTCCGATTGCTCAGCATGTCCTTGTCATCGTCCCGTCGCTTCCACCCCGCCGGATTGGAATAGCCGTATCGGTCAGATTTCGGCTACCCATACTGCCTTCGCACTCACGGTTGCGGGCTCGGCCTTCGGGTCTCTTTACTTTCGAGGCCACATCCACGTTCACCTTCATTACGGCCCGATGACTCGCACGTCAGCATGGCGTCGATTCCATCACAGACCTGACGTTGTCGAACCGCCAGCTTTAACGACCGATGCGTGCAGTACGGCTTTGTCGGCGGCTGCCATGCTTGCGTTCGCGGCCGGGACGCTCGGCGCCGCGCCTGATTGGCACCGAACGAGGATGACGCGAACCTGACGCGTCTCTCCGCCCCCATGCTCGTCGCGATCACTTTCTTGGACGTACTCACTGCTCACGCGCCTACCGCAAGTCGTCGATTCCCATAACGTTGCTTTTCGCGGACTCCTTCAGATAACCGAGCAGGCTGACCAAAGCGGCCGACTTTGGGCGCGACCCTCTTGTCAATATGCCGAGGTTTACCATCGAAATCGGAAGTTGCACTGGGAGCACAGTCACCATCTCATAGCGTGCGTAGTGCAGGGCAACGTCGTTCGGCACCACGGAGATCATGTCCGACATTTCTATCATGGTCGTGGTCGCCAGGATGGACGCCGTCTCGATGATATCCAAGGCTTCGGTCATGCCTGCCTGCGCCAAAGCGCCCTCGACTCTCAGGCGCATAGGACTCCCCGAAGGGTGAAGAATCCACGTCAGCTGCGCCAGCTCGCGAAGCGTTAGCGGGGCTACCTCCGTCAAAGGGTGCCGGGGGCGGGTAATCACCCGCATCTGCTCACCTTCTTCGAACAGTTCAACGTCCAGGTCTGGGTATTTGATCTGGTCGGGCAAGCGACCCAGCACGACGTCGAAGTCGCCGCGGATCAACAATGGCAGAAGGGTATCGCTGGTGCCGACCTCAATGGAAATCCGGATCTTCGGGTTGCTTGCCTTGAACGCCAACAGTCCGGGCGTCAGCAGTTCGGGCACGGGACCCATGACCGTTCCAATGCGCACGAGGCCTGTGGCGCCACGCGCCAGTTCTGCGAGTTCAGCCTCGGCATGGCTGAACTCATGTGCCACGCCTTGCGCAAAGCGGATGAGTACTTCCCCGTAGAGCGTCGGTTCCATGCCGCGGGGTAAGCGTTCGAACAACTGAACGTTGAGCCGTTCTTCGAGTTGTTGGAGCAGCAGGCTGGCCGCGGGTTGGGTAGTGTGCATCGCCGCAGCCGCCCGGCGAAGATTGCGGTGTTCCGCCAACGCGTTCACCAATGCGATTTGCCGGCTAGAGATCTTTAGCTGGGCAAAGGCTTGCGTAGAAGGTTTGGCTGACTCAGATGCCATTGCAGGTATATCGATTTTGATATCAATAGATACGAATCAACAATTATGCGTATATCGCAAGGGTCTGTAAAGTCGCGGGACCAGTGATCCGGCAACGAGCCAATCAAACCTCCGATGAATACTCGAATTACAAAGATCAGCGTCCGCGACATTCGCTTTCCTACCTCGAGAACGCTCGACGGGTCCGATGCCATGAACGCAGCACCGGACTACTCGGCTGCCTATGTGGTGCTGCATACCGATGCGCCTGATGGTAAGGAAGGCCATGGCCTGACTTTTACGATCGGTCGGGGCAACGAAATATGCGTTGCGGCCGTGCAAACCCTTGCACCGATGGTGTTGGGTCTGAGCCTAGATGAGATCACTTCCGACATGGGCGCATTTTGGCGGCGTCTCACGAAAGGTGACAGCCAGTTGCGTTGGTTAGGTCCGGAAAAAGGCGTCATTCATCTAGCGACCGCGGCGATCGTCAATGCGATCTGGGATCTATGGGCAAAGTCGGTCGGCAAACCCGTGTGGAAGCTGCTGGTCGATATGACACCGGAAGAGTTGGTGCGCTGTCTGGATTTTACCTACATGACGGATGCACTCACGCCGGAGGAGGCAATTGCCTTGCTCAGACGCCGGGTCCCGGGTAAGGCAGAGCGCGAAGCACAGATGCTGGCAGATGGCTATCCTGGCTACACCACGGCGCCAGGTTGGCTCGGCTACCCGGAAGAGAAAATGCGCAGACTTGCGCGCGAAGCGGTCGCCTCGGGCTGGACCCATTTCAAGCAAAAAGTTGGCGCTGACCTGGATGAAGACATTCGCCGGGCCACGATCTTGCGTGAGGAAATCGGCTGGGACCGTCGGCTGATGATGGACGCCAATCAGGTCTGGAGCGTCGATCAATCGGTGGCGAACATGCGTCGACTCGCAATGTTCGACCCGTGGTGGATCGAGGAGCCAACCAGTCCCGACGACATTCTTGGACACGCTCACATTCGTCAGCGCATCGCGCCCATTGGTGTGGCCACCGGCGAGCATTGCCACAATCGTGTGATGTTCAAGCAGCTGTTCCAGGCACAAGCACTGGACTTTTGCCAGGTGGATGCGGCCCGACTCGGCGGCCTCAACGAAGTCCTGATTGTTTTACTACTGGCGGCGAAGTTCGACGTTCCGGTTTGCCCGCATGCGGGAGGCGTGGGCCTGTGCGAATACGTGCAGAACGTTGCGCTATTCGACTACATCGCAATATCGGGATCGCTGCGGAACCGGGTGCTGGAGTACGTTGATCATCTGCATGAGCACTTCGTCGAACCCGTTGTAATTCGCAACGGTCACTATATGCCGCCCAAACGACCGGGCTACAGCATAGAAATGAAAGCGGAGACGCTTGTGCGTTATCAGTTTCCCGACGGGCCAATCTGGGCTGAAGTCAAGCCAGTCTGAGTCGGGAGAAACGCCGCGTCCCGGTTCGGGCACGCGCTCTCCTTGAAGATCGGCAAACGTCTGCCGACGCTCCGGAAGATGGGTGGCGCAACCATTCTTAGGGCCTTCCTGGCCCCGACCTACCTTCAGCCGCCGCACGTTTTCGATGGGAGTTTTCTATCCCACGCGCGGCCGGAACCAGACGCAGCACCAGAACGCGTGCAGCGCGCCGAGGTCCCCCCCTCCCGAAGACAATCGTAACAAAAACGATTTCGATATCATCGAGAAAATTCTTGAATTTTGTTATTGGTATTGCTACCTTAGTACGAAATCGTTTTCGACACTTGAAGGAAAACATAAAATGTAGGAGACCTTTACAAGACCCTCGACTGGGACTGAACGTTCCGTGGCGTGACGATCGTCGGCCCACGAACGTCGCTCCCGTCATGGCTAGCGAACAAACGACGAGATGCGTCAAGCAGACCGACATCCTGAAGGAGAAGTGACGACCCCCAAGTCATGCTGACCATCAAGGCTGCTCATCGTAGGCGATATGTCAGCTTTTCGATGTGTCAGAGGGCTGTGCCAAGCGGGGACAACTGGTTTAAATAGGTAGCATTACTAAATAGTCGTACACGTTTTAAAAACATTCAAATTTTCGACAAGTATGGAGAAGCTCATGAAAAAGATCGTTCTTGCTATGACAACGTTGTCCGCCTTCGCGATCCAGGCGCACGCCCAAAGCAGTGTGACCTTGTACGGTATAGCGGATGGTGGGTTTTCGTTCAATTCAAACGCCGCCGGTGGCCGTCAATTTGCGATCACCAGTGGAAACAGCTATGCAAGCCGCTGGGGCATTAAAGGTTCTGAGGATCTGGGTAATGGACTGAAGGCAATATTCACGCTTGAGGGGGGCTACAGTCTTACTAGCGGAACCATTGGGAACAACGGTACTTTGTTCGGCCGACAGGCATGGGTCGGATTGGGCAGTGCCAACTACGGATCGGTCATGTTGGGCCGCCAAAACTCTGATGGCTATCAATCAGTCGGTCAGCTCGAGGCGGGCGGACAATGGGCAGCATCCGGGGCGGGATATGGCGCCCACCCGGCGGACATTGACAACCTCGATAACTTCAATCGTGCAAATAACGCGATCAAATATCAAAGCCCGACCTTCAATGGTCTTACCGTAACGACTCTGTACAGTCTAGGTGGGAAAGCTGGAAATTTCACTCAAAACGAGATTTTCGATCTAGCCGCAACGTATCAAATCGGATCCGTGCTACTGGGTGGCTTCTATACCTATGTCAAAGACCCGAACTTCTCGTTCTACGGAAACAAGGCCAACGACAGCACCACTGGACTCAACATTAGCAGTCCTGTGCAGGAAGGCTATGCATCGGCAGGATCCCAGCAAATTGTCGCAGCGGGTGGAGCTTATACATTTGGTCCGGCAACCATCGGTCTGGTGTACAGCAACACACAATTCCATGACCTTGGCACCGTTGCAGTTGCTGGACTGAACGGCATCGAGAAGGCATACACTGGCGGCGCGACATTTAACACCGGGGAAGTTAATTTTAAATATCAGATCAGTCCGGCGCTCCAGCTCGGCACTGCCTACATCTATATGAGAAACAGCGGCGCAAGTGGCGCAAGTGGCGCGACCTACCAGCAAGTCGATGTGGGCGGTTACTACGCCCTGTCCAAGCGAACGTCGTTCTATGCAGTTGCCGTGTACCAAAAAGCCAGCGGGACGGATTCGACAGGGCAGCACGCTGTTGCCGCAATTCTTGGCGCGACGCCGTCTAATAGCAACCACCAGACCGTAGCAACGATTGGTATAACCCAGAAGTTCTAACTTTTGAAATAGTTGGCGCTTCCTCATGTATTCGCCCCGGAGCAAGGTAACGACCTGTGGTGGTCAAGCCCGCACCGGGGTTTCTCAGTAAATCACGGGCCGCTGTGCCCCGGGGGGCTCCAAATAGTGCTGGCTTCCCCGCCCGCCACCACCCGCCTCTTTATCGACAATCAGTAATTTGCACGCACGACGGAGTGGAGTTCAAGCTCGGTCGGTCAACACCCGCAGACTGAGTCGCCCAGTGCAGCGTGTTGCTCCGATCACTCGTAGAGATCATTCGCTGGTCCGCGATGGCTGCCTCCAAAATCCACGCTAATGACGCGCCAGTACCGGTGCTTGAGTCCGGGAACGGCAAGACCCGTACTGCCCGACTCTGTCTGGACGGAAGTTCTCAATGATCCGTAGCAGCTTCGAAGGAGACATGGGCGGTCTGGATCGCATACAGTCCCAAACGGGCTGGTGAATATCCACCAGCTCATCTGAAGGACTTCAGGGGAACGATGCAGGCCGATGCGTTTGCGGGATACAACGCGATCGACAAGGGTGGTGATGTGCGCGAGCCCGGATACGTGGCACGCGCGCCGCAAATTCTTTAGTCGATTGACGAGTGAACAATGTTATTCACCCGGTCAAAACGTGTGCGGCTCCATTCTTCCGGAGCCACTTCGTTCGATACGTACGCGAACGAAACACCGCTTACTGGATCTCCCCAGCAATAGCATGACCCGATGCCACCGTGGCCGAAAGTCTTCGGGTTCGCGAGCGAACCCAGACTGCTTTCATGTCCTGGCGTCCCGCGCAGGTGCGGACCCAGTCCACGATGCATTGGACGTTTATGGTGTACATCCTCCCTATCCCCGGTAAAGTCATTCGTGAGGTAGTCGATCATGCGCGGCGACAGTAGTCGCACCCCGTTTAAGCGCCCACGCTGAAGAAGCATCTGGTAAAAGGCAACCTGTGCGCGAGCCGTACCAAAACTGCCGCCGAAAGGAAGACCCGCGGTGCGAAACCCTGCGGTGTTCTTTTCTTCGACCGGTTCGCCACCCACGTCACAACACCGCGCCTGTTCGTGGGAAGGAACCCCGAGGTAAAGCTCTTGCTGAAGGCCCAGCGGCTCGATAACGCGGCTACGCACGAAATCGCGATAGTCACTGCCGGTCACCGCTTCGATGAGCATCGCCAGGACATAGTGGGCAGCCCGCGGGTGGTAGTGAACCATCGAGCCAGCAGGCCACTCGGAAACGAACTCGCAGACCTCGGCGCGCATCAACTCATGGTCGGACCACGCCGACCGGGATATATTCGCTTTTGGAAAACCACCCTGATGAGTCATCACATCGAAAATTCTTATTTCCTCTTTGCCATTCGCCTTGAACTCCGGCATATGGTCAGCGACCCGGTCGCTGAGTGACACGCATCCATCTTGAATGAGGAGCCAAAGCGCCGAGCTAACCAGCACCTTCGTGTTCGAAAACAGCAGGAAGAGCGTGCTATCAGTGACTGGAACAGCCTTGGGGTCCGTCCTCGCATTTCCAAAGCTGCGAAAAAGCGCCAGTTTTCCATGCCGGGCCAAAGCGATCTGCGCTCCAGAGAACCGCCCTTCTTCGATATGCTGAACGATCAGCTTATCGAGCTTCTCAAGTTGTTCTGGCGCGAATCCGAGCGCCGCTGGATCCGATCTTTCAAGCGGGAAATTCATGTATAACCCCCAGTCATTGGTGAGCCGATGTTTGAGCGTTTCCGGAGACGAACTTATCTGTATAAACGTCAGCAAGTGGCAACACACTGTCTATTCGGTTTGTATCTTTAAGCGTTTTCAAGGTGTCGTTCCAGTCAACCTCGCTCATCCACCCGACAGGCTGCCCCCGCGTGTTCTTCGACGCAAGACGTGGAATTGTGTACAACCAGTCTAGCCGCGTCGCCTCTCGCATCGCTGAGCTCGTGCCCGACATCGCATAGGCGATATCAAGGGCTTCATTTACGTTCTTTTCCTGGCTCACATCCTGAAACGCACGAGTGACAGCTTTAATAAACCGTCTGGCAACCTCGGCTCTGTTCTTCAAGAAGTCGTCGTTAGCGATCAAACCTTGACCTAACAGATTTACCCCAAAGTCGCTCAGGTGCATCGCTCTCACGTCCCCTCCTCCAAGCGACGCGGACGAGTTGCTCGAAATTCCCAAAAGCCCGTCCGCGGCATGCTGAGCGAACACAGTATTACGCGTCGCGGCGTTCACTGTACGAACCTGAACGGTACTGGCGTCGACCTTATTGCGCTGCATCAGGAGATCAAGTAAAGGTCGATGATCAACCACACAAACAACAGACTTTCCCGGCAGATCGGAAGGCTTAAGTATCGGCTTGGCGCCATGTGAGTATACGGACCACGCATCTGTCTGAACTATCCCGAAGATCGCCTTGACCTTCATTCCCCTTGAGATCGAGACCGCGGCCAAAGAGACATCAGCGAGTCCGATGTCGTCATGACCGCCGCCAACCAGATTGATGGTCTGCTGAGATCCTGCGCCGGGTTTTATTTCAACATCCAGTCCCTCTTCCTGAAAATATCCTTTCTTTGCAGCCCAATAAAGCGGGAGTTGGTAGCCCGTAAGCGTCCAATCCAGTCTGAGCTGCACCGTCTCCAAAGCTGGTTGTGCCAACACAAGCCTGGACGCAACAAGCATCGACAAGCCTATTACAAGCAGAGATCTACGAATTTTCAACATAAATTTTCCATCCGGCGTTTTAAATTCATGAAAAATCCAGGAACTATCGACCGGAGGATAGGTTCTTTATTCCCATCAACAAGCCTCATTCAATACAGGTTCTATACGTTATCGATAATTCGTTATACTATTGATTTAGTCTATGCCGACCTTTAGATTTCGGGTGCGACGGAGACCGCTTGGCGAGCTATCAGTTCGCCGCTAAGCCAGTGGCGACTGAATCGAAGGCAAAGCGCCGCTCTCCTCGAGGCATGCCCGAACACTGTCGGCAAGCACCGCGAAAACAGGCGATCGTTCATCGCTGATCTTGCGCGGCCGCGCCATATCGACAACGAACTCACCGACGACGCGCCCCGGACGAGCTCCCATCACCACGACTCTGTCTGACAGGAAAATGGCTTCGGTCAGGCTGTGAGTGATGAAGAGAACCGTCGTTTTACGCTCCATCCAGATTCGTTGAAGCTCGATCATCATCTGCTCACGCGTCATTGCGTCCAGAGCGCCAAATGGCTCGTCCATGATGAGGAGTTGGGGAGCGTGGACCAACGCCCGGCATATGCCCACCCGCTGCTGCATGCCGCCCGAGAGTTGATACGGGTAAGCTTTCTCGAAAGCCGAAAGTCCTACCATCTTTAGCAGGCTACGCGCCTCCTCACGATATTTCTCAACCGGCAGTCCACGCATATCGATCTGGACTAGAACGTTATCGAGAATCGTGCGCCACGGCATCAACAGTGGACTCTGAAAGACGATTCCCACCGATGCCGGAGGCCCATCCACCGGTAAGCCATTCACCAGAACTGTTCCCTTCGAATGCGGAATCAGGCCCGATATGATCTTCAGTAAGGTGCTCTTTCCGCAGCCACTTGGCCCGACAATTGAGACAAATTCCCCGTCTTTAGCGTGTATCGAGACATTCTCGAGCGCCTTCACCGGAAGATTTGCACCGGAGTAAATCAGATCGACGTTTTGCAGGGCGATGACTTTGTCAGACATAAACTGCCGCCTATTGAATTGGTTGCTTCATAAACCAGGAATCGATCGGGCACGGCGAAGTGTCATTTCGCTCGCCATATATGTTTAGTTATCCTATGATGTTGCCACATTCTTCATGTCCTGACGGACCGAGACGTGCCACCGAATGGCAAAACGCTCAAGTATCGCGATCAGCTGAAACAGAACGACACCTAGAAAAATCAATACGATGAGTGTGGCCCAAACGAGTGTCCCGTCCAGAGCCCCTGACGCCGTCATCATGACGTACCCAAGCCCGCGGTCGGCCCCGACAAACTCTCCGACGAGGGCGCCCACCACCGAAAGGCTGATTGCAACCTTCAACCCGGAGAAAATCTGCGGCAATGCGGTCGGCAGACGAACCTTAAACATGATCTTCGTGGTGCTGGCACCCATAGACCGTACAAGATCGATCATGTCCGTCTCTACACTTCTTAGCCCCGTACTTGTCGAAACCAAAACTGGAAAGAACGCGATAAGGAAAGATATGACAACTTTCGGGAGCAAGCCAAAACCCAGCCAGATCACCAAAAGAGGAGCAATCGCCACTTTCGGAACAGCTTGCGATGCAACAATGATGGGCATCAGAATTCGTTCGACCGGCCTGCTAAGAACGACTAAGAAAGCTGCGGGTATGCCAACCAATACGCTGACACAGAACCCTGCTACCACTTCGAGAAGGGTATACCCGAAACTTCGGGTAAGCAGAGACCAGTCCGTGACGATGCGCTTGAGAACGGTAGCGGGTGACGGGAGGAGGTAGTCGGGTATGTTGAATATGGCCGTTATTAGCGCCCACGCGACGATCAGGGCTGCAAGGCCAATGAACGGAGTCACGACGGCCTTCAGGCGTCGGCCCGCACTCTTGCCCGGGGCCCGGCGGACAACGTTTGCGGGCAGACCAACGACAGGATCGGATGAAAGTTTGGTATTTGACACGAACAGAAACCCTCATTGATTGATGACCGATTCAAACTCCCGGTCACGAGCGGACCGTTTGCCTGAGCTTCTACATAGCGCCTTGCGTCGACGCACCGCCGTCAATCTCGCCGCATCGACTCGACGCCAGGCGCTATGACAGCATCGCAGGTTTCTGATCTGACCAGGACTGCCGGTTACGACGCAATCGAAAACGATTTCGATCTAAGATATCAACTCGCCATCGTAAATTCAAGTTACGTCAAAATAAATGTCGTAAGGTAAAACCCTAGACATTCATCGAAAATGCGATCAGCCGCCGGCCAACGGCAATCTTGAAAGGGCAGCACCCGGATCATCGTGGGTTGATTTATCCGAATAATACGAAACCGTTTTCGAATCGAACGTAACGGGCCGCGGTGCGGCCGGAACGGGTCGCCTTCACGTCACGCCTGGGCCGGCGTCACCTAACTGACCGTGACACTTGACGCGCTGGCCGTTGCCCGCTCCATCTCGACCTTGAACAGCGACACCGTTTGATTCAGTTTCATCGCCTGCTCTTCGAGCGACTGCGCAGCAGCCGCCGCCTGCTCGACGAGCGCAGCATTCTGCTGGGTCACCTCGTCGATCTGCCCGACCGCCTGGTTCACCTGTTCGATGCCGCGCCCCTGTTCCTCGGAGGCCGCGGCAATTTCGCCGATGATGTCAGCGACCCGCCTGATGGCCTCCCGCACTTCGGTGGTCGTGTGGCCGACTTCCCCGGCTTCATTCGAACCCGTGCGGATCTCATTGACGGAGGCTTCGATCAGGTCCTTGATTTCCCGGGCTGCGGCCGACGAGCGCTGCGCCAGATTGCGCACCTCGGTAGCCACCACCGCAAAGCCGCGGCCCTGCTCGCCGGCTCGGGCCGCTTCGACCGCGGCGTTCAGCGCGAGAATGTTGGTCTGGAACGCAATGCCCTCGATCAGCGCGGTGATTTCCGCGATCCTGGCCGAGCTGGACGCGATGCTGCTCATCGTGCCCACCATGCGCTCGACCACGTGGCTGCCCTTGTCGGCGACGTCCGAAGCGTCGGTCGCAAGCACGCGCGCCTGCCGCGCGTTGTCGGTGTTCTGCCTGACCGTGCTGGTGAGTTCGGCCATGCTCGCTGCTGTCTGTTCGAGCGATGCCGCCTGCTCCTCAGTGCGCGCCGACAGGTCGAGATTGCCGGCAGCAATTTCTTTGCTCGACGCGGCGATTGCCTCGCTGCCGTAATGCACGCTGCCGATGATTTGGGCCAGGCTCGTCTGCATGCCCTTCATCGCATGGAGCAGGCTGCTGGTATCGTTGCGCGACACCTCGACCGGCACGGTCAGATCACCGGCGGCGATGCGGGTCACGACGTCGGCGGCATACTTTGGTTCGCCGCCGAGCTGGCGGTGAATGCTGCGAATAATCACCAGCATCACACCCGACACCAGCAAGCACAGCAAGATGGCCGCGCCCAGATACTCGGCCAGCGTCAGATAGAACAACTCGTCGATGTCGTCGACGAACACGCCGGTCATGAGGGTCCAGTTCCACGGCTTGTACAGCAGCACATAGTTCATCTTCGGCGCCACCTTGTTGGTCGCCGGATTCAGGTAACTCGTGTGCATATACCCTTGGTTCTCGCGCTGAGCGAAGTCGGCCCCTTCCTGGAAAGAGTGGTGGCCTTCGAGGTTGGGCCGCACACCGTTCACCACCATCATGGCATGCCCGTCGAGCACGACCATGTAGCCGCCGCTTCCGGCGTAGTGCATCGCCCGCAGGCTGTCGAGCGCCGCCTTTTGTGCATCCTGAACCGACAGCTTGCCGGCCGCCGCGAGCGCATTGTCGTGATCGACCACGCCAGCCGCAGCGGTAATGATGCTCTTCAGTTCTTCCTTGCGATCGTCGAGCATGGAGTCGCGCGCGTGCAGCGCGCCCCACAGGCCTATCGCCAGCACACCAATACACATCACGCCCAAGGCGATCCAGAGTCTGACCCTGACGCGAAGATTTTCCATGCCGGTTCCCCTGTTTCGAGTTTTTTTAGGAGCGCCCTTACCAGGGCCATCCAACCGTCGTGCCGATGCCTGCTTCGCGAGCGGCACGACGTAGCATTCGCGCGACAGTCAGATCCTGCAGCGCGAGGCCCGTCAAATCGAATATCGTGATCTCGTCCTGAGCCCTCGGTGCGCTTAGTCCATTCGCAACTACGTCACCGAACTCCGTTCGCGCTACTGTTGGTGCCCATTGAAGTTCACCGATCTCTACGCTCTGGGTCGCGTCGTCAACATACACGTTCGCTCGTTCGAGCAACCCAGCCGGCAATTCGCGCTTACCGCGTGTGTCTGCGCCAACACAACTGATGTGGGTCCCGGCGCACACTGCATCAGCATCGAACAGCACGTTCCTTCCAGGCGTAGCCGTAATGACAACATCGCTGCCGGCGACAGCCGTGTTCACGTTGGTCGCAAGTTGAATGTCGCATCGGGATGCGAACAACGACTCGAACGCTGGAACACGGTTTCCTGTCGAGGGCACATATTTCACGCTTCGGAGTGACGGTAGAACATCCAGCGCGAAGCGTGTCTGAATCTGCCCCTGCACCCCCGTGCCGAACACGCACAGGGTGGCACTGTCGGGTCGCGCCAAAGCCTCAAGGCCAAGAGCACCCGCAGCTCCGGTACGCATCGTGGTAACCGCGTTTCCGTCGATCACGCATTCCGGCCGCCCGGTATGTGGATCGAACAACAGAATTGTTGCCTGATGGGGCTCGCTGCCTATACCTCGGTTGTTTGGCCAGAACCCGGCCGCCTTGAATCCCAGTAGATCCTTCTCCTCCACGTCGCCGGACTTGATGCCAAAAATGCCGCCCGTAGCAAGCCTCTCGCGGACGACTGGGAAAAGACGCCCTTTCCGGTCATGGTGAAAAAGGAACGCTTCGCGCACCGCCAAAATCACGTCCTCCGGTGTGAGTAAAACTTCAACCTGGTCTTTGTTCAGTAACAGCAGTGTTTCGACTTTTGGCATGAAATTACCCTGGAACGTGTCACAGCCATAGCGCGCCATGAAGGCGCGACCCAGGAGTCAACCGTAACGTCAGATCGACGCAGTCAGCTCAGGTACGACGGCAAATAGGTCGCCCACGAGTCCATAGTCGGCCACGCCAAATATGGGGGCGTCCGGATCCTTGTTAATCGCTACAATCACCTTGCTATCTTTCATGCCAGCCAGATGTTGAATGGCCCCCGAGATACCGATCGCCAGATAGAGCTCGGGCGCAACGATTTTTCCGGTTTGCCCAACCTGGTAGTCGTTCGGCACAAAACCGGCATCCACGGCCGCACGCGAAGCCCCTAGCGCTGCGCCGAGCTTGTCGGCCAGTGGCTCCAGAATCTTCGCGTAGTTTTCCCCACTACCCAGACCACGTCCTCCGGAGACGATAATCCGGGCGGCCGTCAATTCCGGCCTGTCCAGCTTCGTGACTTCCCGGCTGAAAAATACCGAGATTCCCTGATCCGAGGCAGCCTTGACATGCACAATCGTCGCGCCGCCGCCAATCGCCGCAACCGGCTCGAAGGCGGTTGTGCGAACCGTCGCGACCTTGTGCGGATCCGTTGATCGCACCGTCGCGATCAGGTTCCCCGCATAGATAGGACGATGGAAGGTGTCGGGGCTCTCAACTGCAGTCACGTCGCTGATCTGCGCAACATCCAGCCTGGCGGCGATGCGCGGTGCGACGCTCTTTCCGAACGCAGTTGCAGGCGCGAAAACATGCGTGTAATCCCCCACCAGTTGCATAGCCGTCGCTTCGACGTTCTCCGCCAGGGCATCCGCAAGGTGCGGCGCGTCGGCAACCAGAACCCGCCGGATTCCGATGATCTTCGAGGCCGCTTCGGCGACTCGTTGGACGTCGGCTCCCACGATAAGCAGATCGATGTCGCCTCCAATCACCTGCGCCGCTGCGATTGTGCTCAAGGTCGCCAGACTGACTGACGTGTTGTCATGCTCGCCCATTACCAGGATCGCCATTTCTTCTGCCCTTCCTATATGACCTTCGTTTCGCTCTTTAATTTTTCCAGCAACGTTCGCACATCGGGCACCTTGATGCCAGCTGCCCGCTTCGACGGTTCGGCGACGCGCAACATGGTTAGTCGCGGAGTTACGTCCACGTCGAACACCTCCGGCGTAACCGTCTCAAGTGGCTTCTTCTTCGCCTTCATGATGTTGGGCAGCGTCACGTAACGAGGTTCATTGAGGCGCAAGTCGGCGGTCACCACAGCTGGCAGGGCAAGCAATAGTGTCTCCAGTCCGCCGTCAACTTCACGCGTCACCTGAAGTCGACCTTCGGCAATTGCAACCTTTGAAGCAAAAGTCGCCTGCGGCAGCCCAGCCAGCGCGGCAAGCATCTGGCCGGTCTGGTTACTATCATCGTCAATTGCCTGCTTGCCGAGGATGATCAGCTGAGGAGCTTCCCGATCGAACACTGCCTTAAGAAGCTTCGCCACTGCGAGTGGTTGTAGTTCGGTCTCCGTTTCCACGAGAATCGCTCGATCAGCACCGATTGCCAACGCGTTTCGCAGCGTCTCCTGGCATTGAGACGGACCACATGAGACAACGATCACTTCCGCCGCTGCACCGCCCTCTTTCAGACGAACGGCCTCCTCAACAGCGATCTCGTCGAATGGGTTCATCGACATTTTCACGTTCGCGAGATCAGGGCCGCTACCGTCGCTTTTCGCTCTCACTTTCACGTTGTAGTCGACGACCCGCTTAACTGCTACCAATATCTTCAAAGTGTTCCCCTTCACAAAAAACGGGCTACTCAATCATTCGCCAAGTCGAAATCGCTAGCTCCGCAGGTGGCTCACCTGTTTCAACGCGTCTGATCGATCACGCATGCCGAGACCGTTCCCGGCGGCGGAAATATCCGCAAGATCGCGACCTCGCGTCTCCGGAAGGAACATCAAGGCAAGCAGTGCACAGAAGTAGCCAATGAAGCAGAACAGAGCGATCGAGTTCACCAAACCCACGTGTTCGGCGACAACGCCGACAACTGCGACGCTCAAAGCCCCAAGAGACTTCCCGACGTTGTACGAGAACCCCATGCAAGTGGTCCGTATCGCCGTTGGAAACAACTCAGACAACATGGGTCCGACACCTGCAAATGCACCGTTCACGGCCACGCCGACAGGAAGCCCAAGTATTGCCAACATCCAGGGGTCCATCGGAATGAACAGATAGCAAGCGGTCAAGGATGCCGCAAAGAGGCAATATGTGATCGCTGTTAGTCGACGACCAAAATAGTCGTTCAGATAAGCGAAGCTCACCTGACCGATAAACGAGCCACCGCTCATCATCAACACCATGACAGCGACGATCGATCCAGGCAGATGACGAACCTGAACCAGCATGGTGGGCAACCAGATTGCAATGGCAAAGCTGCTTGCCTGCAGCCCGGCGACCAAAAGTGCGGCGAGCAGGCTCGCACGCCGGACATCGCGCCGCAAAGCTGAGCGCCATGTCGCGACAATTGCACCGCGCGTCTCCTCCTGTACTTTCCTGAACAACTCAGGCTCGGGAACATACCGCCGGATCAGCAGCACGATGAGCGCGGGAATGACACCAATCCAGAACGCCGAGCGCCACGCGATCCAGGTTGGGAGATACGCCAGAAGGACTCCTGTGATAACGGAGGCGAGTGCCCAACCGGCCGAGAACCCGCTCTGAACGAGACCGAGCGCTTTTCCGCGGTGCGCGGGGTTGATTACCTCTGCCATTAACGCAGCGCCAACGGCCCACTCAGCACCGAATCCCAAACCCTGTAAAGCGCGTACTGCAAGCAACTGACCATATGAGTTCGTCAGTCCGGCAACAATACTGAATCCGGTAAACCAGCTTATCGACCACGTTAAAACGCGCACCCGCCCGTGGCGGTCGCTCAGAATCCCAGAGACCCAGCCTCCAACCGCTGCGGCCAACAACGAAGAAGTCGCAATCAGGCCCGCCCCGGATTTGGAAAAATGCCACGTTGCCATCAGCGTAGGCAGCAGAAAGGCCAAAATCTGGTTGTCAAAACTATCCAGGGTCCAACCGCAAAAGCACCCCCAGAAGGTTCGCCGCTCTACGGCGGTGGCGGCTCGGTACCACTCAAACATTCGCATTTTGAATACCTCCTTGGAAGGCGCATTACATATCGCTTCGATGGGGTGACCCGACATCAATCGTCTGATCGAACTCCATCGCCGCAAAGGGCTATCGCACTGATCTCTACCTGCGCTCCGTAGTGGAGTTGTGCACACGGCACTACGGTTCGCGCCGGCGCTGGGTCACCGATAAATTCGCGGTACAGATCATTCACACGCGGCCAGTTTTCGATGTCGGACACGTAAATCTGCACGCTCAAAAGCCTTCCCGGAGTGGTTCCTGCCGCTAACAGCACTTCGCGCAGATTCGAAAGCGCCTGACGAACCTGCGCGTCCAGTCCTTCAGGGAGGACAACACTGCCGTCCGCAACTAAGGGGAGTTGCCCTGAAACGAAGACAAAACCGTTTGCCTTGGTTGCCTGTGCGTAGTGCCCCCTCGGCAAAGGCGCTTTCTGCGTAACGATATGTTCTATCAAAATTCTCACAATTAAAAAGGTGTACGAAGTAAATTGCCTTTACCTGAACTGGTTTTCAACCCGGACCCGATTACCGTGGTCGTCCGGCGTCCGCCAGCAGCCTTTCCGCATTCAGATGACAGATGCGTTCGCGGTCGCTGTCCGGCAAACGATCGATGACTGGCATTGAGCGCTTACCCTCTGGATCACCAATATCGAACGGGTAGTCGCTACCGAACACAACGCGATCTGAACCCATGGTCTGAATGACAAACCGATTGCTGTCCTCGCTCAGGGCACAAGTGTCGTAGTAGAGTCGATCGAGATATGCGCTCGGCTTTTGAGAAATATGTTGACGGAAATACGGATCAGCCTCCCACCCAGTCGCCTCGTACGCCGAATCCAGTCGACCGCGGAGAAAGACCAGATTGCCGCCACCGTGCGCCAGAACCAGTTTGAGTGCAGGGTGACGCTCGAGCAAGCCATTGAAGATCATGCGTGTGATCGCGAGCGTAGTCTCGAACGGCCAGCCCACGAGAACGTGGACGCCATACATGCCGAAACGGTCCGAGAGTGCCGCCGAGGTCGGGTGCATGAATACAATCAGACCGAGTCTTTCGATTGCCGCAAAGAGCCCCGCGAACTCAGGGCCGTCGAGCGGCTTTCCGCCGGCGGTGCTTGGCATGATGACGCCGCGGAACCCCTGTTCGTGCACGGCGTACTCAAGCTCAGCAACCGCGTGCTCAGGCTCACCTAAGGCCAGCGCTGCCAACGGCTCCATGCGCCCTTCCGACTCGGCCGCGGTTTCCAGCGCTGCCTTGTTCAGAGCTCGAACCAGTTCGACCCCGGAGGCACCGCCTGGCCATGCCAGCATGAACGGCGGCGGTCCAAAGAGTTGAAGGCCTACGTCACGACGCTTGAGGCTTTCAAGCCGATGTTCCATACCAAAAAGATGCGGATCTATCGTGCTCTTCCGATCGTCGCCGGCGCGCCGGATGATATAGAGACCTTCACTGTCGCGCTCGGACCGAAGTCCTGCAACCGGCGACTTTGCCAGATCGACGATGAAACGTTCATTGAGCGCGTGTGCGTGCAAATCGATAATCATTTAATACTCCTCTAACAAAAGTCGTAACGCTCCGGTTCCACCCGTGGTTTCCAGGGCACCCGCCTGGCTCGCGGCTGCGACGAGCCTGTTTGTCAGGCCGGCGCCGCCGCACGCCAAAACGGCTCAAAATTCGTATCGCGCTTTTCGGTGAAAGCGTCGAGACCTTCTTGCCATTCGGCACGCGGAACGTCCGTAACCGACTGCTGCACCCGTTTCCAGTCATACGCAGCGTGCGCATGCAGGTGCTTCTTAGCGGCCGAAATAGCGCCCGGCGGCGCCTTTGAGACAATTTCATGCGCCAACGAAACCGCTTTTTCAACAACTGACTCGCGCGGGACAACTACGTTGACCAAACCCCTGGAAACGCCTTCGTCACTACCCAGTCTGCGACCGGTCAAAATCAACTCAAGTGCAACCCTGGACCCCACCATCCGCTGAAGCAGTGCCAGGCCAGTATTGGGGATGACGCCCCGGGAGACCTCCGGCAAAGCGAACCACGCGGCCTCCGCGGCGACCACGAGGTCGCATGACAGGGAGAGTTCGAACCCGCCCCCTAACGCCCCTCCTTGAACCGCTGCGATGACAATGCGAGGGTCTTCCACCAGCCGCTTGAACAGCAACGCGGGGTCAGTCAACGGGTCGGCTCGCTCCATCCATCCATCTTTCAGGTCGTCGATATTTGCTCCCGCACAAAACGTCGGCCCGCTCGAAGCAATCACAATCGCGCGCGCGGCAGTCGCGGTGCTGAGTTCCAACGCCTTCAAGACTTCACTCACGATCTGCCGCGATAACGCATTACGGCGATCCGGGTCGTTAAGTGTGATGACGGCTACATCGCCGCGCATCTCGAACAACACTTTCGAAAAATTTGTGGACATACCTTTACCTCGAAGATACGGCGCCGGCCGGCTCGCCTCTCGCGCCCACCAGGCCCTCGAGCAAGTGAGTTCGAATCGTCTCTGGAATCGGAGCTGGCTTGCCCCGCTCCGTATCAAGAAGAACGCAGGTCGCCAGTGCAAACACCAAACATTCCGATCCGATGAATACACCTTGCACCAGCTGGAACGAAGTACAGCCGACCTTAAGGGTTGCCGACCCAATCTCGACACCCCCTGGGAAGTGAAGCTCCCTGAGAAAATCGATCGATAGATGAGCGACAACCACGTTCCTGCCGATCAGCGACGCTTTCAACGAGTCACGACCAAAAATCTCCATCCGGCCCGCTTCGAGAAAAGTCGAGATCACGGCATTGTTGACATGCCGAAACTGATCGGTATCCGCGTTCCGAAGCTTTTCCTGGGTCCAGAAACGGCACTCCTTCCGATCGAGCGGACGCTTTCGACCCAACGGCCCAGATTGTCCCAACGCCGACGAACCGGAAGGAG
>Ga0302233_10001111_pt1 | contig 19510 bp, 25 predicted proteins | sample II_Palsa_N3_1_FD_193516 | JGI IMG/M metagenome (GOLD analysis project Ga0302233, IMG submission 193516) | Peat permafrost microbial communities from Stordalen Mire near Abisko, Sweden - II_Palsa_N3_1 | ecosystem: Environmental > Terrestrial > Soil > Palsa > Peat permafrost | place: Sweden... | reverse complement strand
AAAAAAAAATTTAAGTTGGCTTGCAAAAGCACACAGACGTTACCCCCAAAAGTCCTCGACGGTGCTAAACGTGTACACGTTCTTCACGGTCGAGAACCAGTCCACGGCGCCACGGTTTTTGCCCGGCTGATCGAACCAGAGCGTCCAGCTGTGTTCGAGAGGGTGCTTGATTCCCTCGGTGCCGGCGAGGGCAGCGTTGCCATTGGTGGTCTCGGTTGTCTGTATTGTTTTTCAGCGGGGGGTTGCGAACAGGGGAAGGACGGGGGGAGGGGGGCATGTTAGAGCGCAAGGGCACAAAACCCCGCGGCCATTCCATGTGGCGTTTGGTTTTTTTGTTTGGCAACCTCGAGCGTCATTCAATTTTTCTTTCTCCCCGCACGAAAAGAAGGGGCGGGGTGAAAACACAAACCCTTGCCTCTTATCCCCACGCAGGCTATCCCTCTGTCCGACGTTACCATTCTCTTTCGTTTTTGGCCTGCTGCAGTGCCGCCAAAAAAAGCAGAATCCCGAAAGAAGAAACTAAAGGGTGGCGCACTCACCGAAATGGCGAGTTTTCATTTGCGGCGCGCTGAATGCTACGAGACGCGTCCGAGAAGAAGAAGGCCTCGTCCTCGTCGTCCTCCGAGGCGTTCCTGCGCGAGCAGCTGGAGGCGTATAACAAGGAGGTCAAACTCCTGAAGCAGCGCATCGATTCGCTCGAGAAGGAGAACCAGCAGCTGAAGAAATCGGTGTACGACCTCAGCTTCCGCTCGTCGTCGGGACGCGGGGGGACGAGCGTCGGTGCGCCCTTTGATATTGACGCGGCGCTCGAGGCCGCATCTGCCGCACTCCCACCACCCAATGACATCCAGGCCAATGCAGCTGCGACGCCGGGTATGTTTGTTCAGAAACCAAGCAGTAATTCCCCGAAACAGCAACCCCGGCATCGGCCATGGGCGGAAAGGACAAGGACGCGAAGCTGTTCAGCGCCAAACACGAACTTAAAGGCCACACGGGCGCTGTGTATGCCGTCCAGTTTTCGCACGATGGACGCTTCCTTGTCTCGGGATCGTTTGATAAGAGCGTCCGTGTCTGGGACACGACTAATTTGAGCGAGGTCCGTTGTGCTATTCGTCTTTTCTCCTTATCTAAAACAAGAAGGGCGCGTGCATTGCTAGGTTAAAAGGTTTGACAAACACGCTCTCAACGTGTCGGATGTCGTTTGGTCCGGGGATAGCACGCAGTTGCTGTCTGGCGGCTACGACCAGACGTGCATGATCTGGGATGTGGAGGCGGGCAAAAGCAACACTGTCAACAAGGTGGACGGGCTGGTCCAGTGCGTTGCATTTGCGCACAGCAGTATGTCTTTTGCTCCCCCACGAAATCGTGGTTTTACTGTACTTTTCTTGCTCTGCAGCAAACGATGTCTACTTTGCCGGAACAAGCCGAAAATTTGTCTACATGTTTGACAAGCGGAAACCTGCTGATCAGCCACCGGTCGTGCTTACAAACAATGCCATGATCAACTCAATGTAAAAAAAAGGGCACATTTTATTTATTTATTTATTGTTTCTTTTAATATTTCCACAACAACCAGGCTTCTGTTTCGCGATGACGTTACTTTGCTCACGGGAGACTCGAGCGGGATTCTCAGGACATGGGATATCCGAACGGGCAAAAGTCGCGACTCGTTCCAGAACGAAACCTCAAAGAAGCCGATCTCGCACGTCAGCATTGCAAAGCCGCCTAAAAACGACGAAGAGGATTCAAAGTATTTTGCGGTGAACTCTTACGACAATGGTACTTCTGTGCTTGCATGAGACCTGTACTGACGAAGAAGCACAGTTCTACGAGTTTACGACCGGGGCACTACCCTTTCGCCTTTCGCGCCCACGCTCGTTCACTCTCTCAAAGCGCACAGGAACCAAAATTGGCCCATCCGAAGCTCCTTCTTTGTCGGGTCGGAATGTACGTTACATATTTTCCTATTTACTTTATTTTATTTTAAAACAGACACTGGTTCTGCGCAAACGTCCGCATCGATGCCATCCTCGAATTCTCTCGCCGACGAGCACGACGAGATGCACCCTGAGATAAACGGAGCTGGCGTATCAAAGGGCGTATTGGGGCCCCGCACACTTGACCAGTCGATGCTGCTCGCTTCAGGAAGCGCAGATGCCTACGCGTATGTGTACGATGTGAGTGGGCGAGAGGGCACGGCGGAGCTCGTACAACGACTGGAAGGGCACACAGATCGAGTCTATGCTACAGCATTCCACCCCTCCAAGCCGTTGCTGGCCACCGGCTCGGCTGATTTCACCGTCAAGTTATGGGGCAGCAAGGCCAAATCGTCCATGCCAACACTTTTATGATTTGAATTTTTTTTGTTATGCGCCTTTCCATTTGTTACAATTATTTAAGAATATTAACAATGCTATGAATCTGCAGGTACGGATTATCGATGATCCGCTCATCGTTGGCTTGCTGCGCCTTGGCAACGATGCTCGACATGAGCGTCCTAAAGTATTCTGGCCTCTCCGATTTGATTTGGTCGATGAAGAACCGGCTGGCGTGGTAGGCAATCTGCGGATCACGCGACGACAACAGCATCTTGAAAAAGTTCTGGCCGCCAATGCTCTCGAGAAGGACCTTGTGACGGCAGAGCTCAATCATAAACAGAAGCAAAACGCAGGCGATCCTTCGGTGCTATAACAACAATTTAAAAAAAAAAAAACCCACAAAAGCGGTAGAAAACAAACAAACCTGCTCACGGGTGAGACTCGTGTACAGATGCTGGATAAGCGAAATGTTGATGAGGCTGAGGACCTTGTACGAAATGACAGCACTTCCCTGGATGAAGCGGTCGTAGGACAGATCTGGACGTTGGGGGTTGCATTCGGTCGCTGCCGGTGAAACAAAGTTAGCACAAGCATTACCGAAAACCAACAATACCATAGTCGATGAAAACCATGCGGAAAATAATGTCAAACATTAACAAAAGGTTGCCCTCGTCCTTGTCCTGCACGGTGATCAGCCGGTTTAGCTTTTCGTTGAGAAAGGTGAAGGTCGTGGTGAGGTCGTTCTCGCTCCAGTCGGCCAGCTTGTTGGTACGATAGAGCAAGATCTTGTCGCAAATCAGCAGAAAGGCCCTCCGCTCTGCCTTTTGCGAGACCATGTTGTTGAGCACAGTGTCTATGGTCTTGGCCACGGTCGAATCGCCTAGTTTGCCAGCCTCGTCAACCTTGTGCGCCTGGCCACCAAGAAACATTGCATTTTTAGAATTAAAAAAAAAAAAAAAAGTCGTAAGTGTCAAATTACGATGCACAAGTTGAACATCCACTGAACACCCTGGTTGCGCTCGTATTCCGAGTCGCTCTTGACAAGCTCCTTGATCGCCAAGAGGGCCTGCTTGCCAAGCTCGGAATTGTCCAACGTGCTGACAACAACAACAACAACAACAACAACAAAGTAAATCACAAAGCCCCGATTTACGACCTACCTCTTTGTCAAAGGCTCCAGTTCTTTTTCGATCTTTGTGCGGGTCAAAGCGAGCTTTTCAATCTCGTTCAAAACATCTCGCAAAAGGGATCGATTGACCAATTCGAGCAGAGGGCCGATTGGGGGGTCTCTCTATTCGTAGGGTCCAGCAAAAGGGAATGTTTAGAGATTGGCAAAATGCATTGTTCATTACTTTTGGCGCCTCCTGGAAAATAAATTTCTCAATGACTTCGCTTGCATTCTTGGGACTGAAGCGGAACCAAGTCCTAAACATGTGCGGCGCGCCGAGGCGGTAAAAGGTCTACATTAATACGGTGAGAAACAAATGGCTTGATTTGTTTTGCTTCACCTGAAGGATCATGTTGACGTCCGAGGGGAAGATTTCGTCGCGTTTCGACGTGCCAAACTTGGTGATGGCATAGTCAAAGATGACCACAAAGAGATTTTCGGCCTCGTCGGCTGAGCGCGTGTGCTCGTACCAGGAGATAATTGTGTCAATGCCACCAAACTCGTTCAGGACCTGCAGGTCGAGAGGGGACTCGGGTGTCTCGTACAGAACGTTGAGCATCATGGCCACCACTTGGCTTCGGACAGAATCAGAGAGACTACCGTATCGGATGAAAGCAGGGAATACACGAGGGTCGACCAATCGAATCCTGTTGCACAGTCTCGTTTTAAAAATAAAAAACGGCGGTCTTGTGAGTACTTTTCCAGGTCCACGGCACCGTGATTTGCGACGAAGAAAAGAAAGCAGTTGAACGCGGTTTGCCAAACCGCGGGCTCAATCACGAGCGTGTGGACCATGTAGAGCAGCATTTCGCATAGCTTGTCAAACAGGTCCGACAGGATATTCTCGATTTCATAGAGGTCTAAATGAGAAGATTTACACCTTTGGCACGAACCAAAAAAAAAAAAAAATAAAAATAAAACAAGCGTACTCTCCTCCAGCTTTGGACGAGGGGTGAGGATGCTCGGAACTGCATCTGATGAGTTATCACCGGGATCAAAGCGAGGGACGTTTTCAGAGATGAGATTTGCGTGGATGGCCAAGTTGAAAAGCAGGTTGAAAGCATGGATCTATTTCCTCATTTTGTCAAAAACAAATGGGCGGACGCAACGCAACAAATACCTTGGAGTCGGAATTGCCCTCCATCATCTCAAAAAAGAGGGCAAGGATTTCGCGGATAACTTGCACGTTGCCCGAGCAAAACTGGTCCACGAGCACCTTGAAACATTTTTTGTATCTGTGGGATGGTTCAAAAACTTGTTTCTTCTTATACCTTGATCATGATCTTGGAGGCAGTTATCCGATCCTCGGGCTGTATGTTGGGGGTGACGGCCGCGTTGGTAACGAGCGAAAGTTTCTCCGTCGGCAGGTCCAGCAAGGGCTGCTCGTTGTAAAATTTGTACGCAAACAGCTGTGGAGCTTTCACAGGCTTGGGCATCTCGCCAGATTCTTTGTACTTTTTAGACTCTTCGCTGTTTGTTTTCATTAGCATCGGTGGGAGAAAAACGAAGAGGGTTACCTCTTCTTGACTTTGCTGATTGTATCGATGCGCTGGATGGTCTGGTGGTAATCGTTCAGGCGGATTGCGTCATCGTCGTGGACAATTTCAAAACGACCCGACTGCGACGCCTTCTTGTGAAAGTGGCCGCCAAACATGTCCACGTACATGAACGTCCAGGGGGCGGTGCCAACGAGAGGCGGAAGCGACAGTGATGACTTGATTCGGCTGCTCAAAAACCTGCGGACGATGGATCGTTTTTCTGGCGCATGCTGCTGCTGTTGAGACGACTGGTCAATCACGGGCGAGGTGATCACACTTCCCGTGGCCGTGTTTGTGCCACTCGTGTTGTGCAGCGACGATGGGCTGGTGACCGACGAGGAGGCTGTTGATGCCATTGTCGTCGCCGCACTTTGCTGCGAGGTGGCAGAAGAAGAAGGGGCAGACTGTGAGGATGCCAGGGAGGCTCCCAACCCGGCCGCACCTTGGTTGCCTAGGCTGCCTCCAGAAACCTCGCCATCGTCACTGTCCTGCGTACTGTTGCGTTTGCTGTTGCTTGTGCTGTTATTGTTGCTGTTGTTGCTACTGCCCGCGCCATTATTGCTGCTGCTGCTGCTGCTGCTGTTGCTGTGGGTCACGAGAATTTGCTGAGCCGAGTAGTGGGGCCGCTTTCCGGATCCGCTCAGTTGTTTCTCGATGGCGCTGATCAAGATGTTTGCACTCTATGGTTCAAACCAATCGTGAGTTCAATTGCCTGTTGCTTGGTCAGCGTCGTACACCAGCCACGGTCTGATTGGCACAGTTTTCGACGACGTTGTCGCAAAAGTCGACAAGCTGACGCAGAATCTCGACCGACGGCTCGTACTGCGACACGTGCGTTCGAACGAAGCGGATGCACCGGCTCACGACCTCGCCGCTGTTTGACACGTCTGCCCTTCCCCTGTCCATGATGCACTGGTACACTGCTTTGCGCGGTCGCCGCCGCGGCGGTGGCCGTGTTTGGTTAGAGAGGAAAGGCACACGGACGCACAAAAAAAAACAAACCTAGGTTGGTCGTGTTGCTGTCCTGCAGGTACTTGACAAGCTCGCTGCCGCCGTCCGAGGAGGTCGTGGCGGCCTTGCACAGGTTTTCGACCTTGTGTTTGAGCGTTGCCGCCATGTCTGCGACAAATGCGACGCGAAAATAGCGACTGCTCCATTTTTTTAGAGATGGCGTCCCTAGCTTCAGTCCGCCTTGTGGCCAGGTAGGAAGAAGAAACCCACGAGCTCTCAGGAGGGGAGGGGAGGCAGACAGACAGAGGAAGGAGGGAGGGGGGAGAAGGACGCCTTGAACGGGGCTGGGGTCGGATGCTAAACTATAAAACAGGCGAGCGGTGGTCGTGGCCCGTGTGCCCACTGCGGTTGTGCAAGTGCAGCAAAAGAGATGGGCAGAGACTGCTGCTGGTGCAGACAAGCTCGTCCCTCCGACTGCCGGCAAGGCGACCGCGGCTAGCCCTAAGATCGAGGCCCTCGTGAACGATATTGCAAAGCTCACGCTCCTCGAGACCGCAGACCTCGTCGCTCTGCTCAAGCAAAAGCTCAACATTGCCGACGTCCAAATGGCTGCCCCCGTCGCCGCCGGTGCCGCTCCTGCGGCGGCGGCTGCCCCTGCTGTATGCCTTCCTTTTTTTTTAAAAAACCTTTTTTGTGCTTTCGTAACACACGGACGAAAAAATGTGTTTGCAGGAGGCAAAGCCTGTCGAGAAGACCGAGTTCAAAGTCAAGCTGGAATCGTTTGACCCTGCCCAGAAGGTCGCACTTATCCGTGCCATCAAGGACCTTGTCAAGGACCTCAACTTGATTGCGGTACAGACCAATTTTATGAAGAGTTTGTTTCTTTTAAAACTTGTCTCGGTCAAACTCATAGGCAAAGAAGTTTGTCGAGGAGGCTCCCAAGATTGTCAAGGAGGGAATTAGCAAGGATGAGGCCCAAAAGATCAAGGCCGAGCTCGAGAAGTTTGGCGGCAAGGTTGTGCTGGAGTGAGCTAAAAACTGTAAGGGAAAAAAGCATGGAAACAACAGGAGAGATTGTGTTTTTTTGGGGGGTGTAGTTTGTGACATTAGGTCGCGATCACTTTGTACACACGCTGGCGCACACTCTCGTGTATCCATTTTACCACTTGCCTTGTAAAAAATAAAAAAAAAAGAAATACATCAAGTTAAAAACTCTATTTGTCATACTGTTGTTTTTATTTCAAGGGTCAGAGAGAGGAAAAGAGAGCATTAGCCGGCAAAATTAAATCATAAACTGAGAAACGTACGCTTATCGAGGACAACGGACACCGTGCTCAAGAGACTATTGACGGTGCTAACCAAATCCAGGTTGCGCGAGTTGGATCGGACAAAGGCGACTGTTGCCGCAAGGTTGTCAGTTACTGACGCCATAGCCTGGTCGTCTGCTGTCCCAGTCGATGATGAGTGCGTCGTCCGGCCGCGATCTTGGTTCAGCTGGTCCCTCAGCTCTGACAGTTGTGACAAATAGTCATGCGACGCTTCCAGTTTCTGCAGTTTTTTTTCGTTCAGAGTCCTTTTAGCCGTCTTCTTTTGCGCATTACATCTCGTGATTGCTCGTCTTGTTGATGGCTGTGCCTTTGCTGCTGCAATTCTGTCTGTATTTTCTGAGGGTTGATCTATTAGTTTGCATTTGCAGTTTATACACTCTTTCGTACCGACCGTTCCAAACGAACGTGCAATAACTGTTCGCGAAGTTTGCGTTGCTGCAAACCTGAGCGTCGCAGGGCACTCTGTAAGAGCTTGTGCTCGTCTATCAGCTCGTCCTGAGCCGTGAACTCGTACTCCACCTCCCGTTCATACGTGTCCAGCTCGGGCACACGCTCGTTGGTCTCTGCCAGGCTCTCGCGGTACTCGGCGATTGCCGCCGTGATCGTCGTGAGCACGACATCGACTTCGTTAACAGCACGCGTCTCTTTGCCAAACTTTTGCACGGCAACCTGCACCTTGCCCGTGTCCGGCTCTGTCCGCCGCCGCTTTGGAGCTGGCGATGCCGATGGCGCGGTTCCTTCGGGCATTTTAGCTGTTGATGCGGGCGGCGGCGACTCGGTAGTTGGTGGTGGCTCCGGGGTTGCAGGTGGCTGTGGCTCAGGCGACAGATCTGCAGCAGCCACGGCCACCTTTGGCCCAGGTGGACTGTGGGGCACTGGCGAAGCGGCCGATCCTCCATTGCTGCTTGCCTTGCTGTTGCCAGCACTGCCGTCGTCGTGGATGACAAACCCTGCCTTGCGAACCTGCCGAGGCGACTGGCGCGGCGGCAGTCGATCTGTTTGGAAAACCGTTACTGGCTCAGCAGAAGGCTGCTGCTCCGGCTGTGCGGGCGAGCCGATCGCGAACCCTCGCTGCGTCGCCTGCCGTTGTCTGCAACACAAGGGCATGAGAATGGGGCCGTGCTGGCTGTTGTTACCCTGTGGGTCGCCGGCGTGCGGCTTGCTGCTCGGCAAACCTCGAAGTCATGCTAGGGAGTGCACTGAAAAATATGCCGGCTGGTTTTCAGTCCGCATGTGTCCGATGTGCGAAAAGTGCCTGATCGAGGTGCAGCCTGACCGTGTACGTGCTTTGGTGGTGGTGGCGGCGGTGGTGGGGGGGAGGTTTTGGACAGACGGACGGGCCGATGTGCCATCCATCCGTCTGTTGATTGGTTTTGGTTGTGTTCTGACCTGCACTCTCCAATGAACCATTTTGCTTGCATGGCATGGACATGACTCGCTGCCCGCATGGCCGTATTTCCGTGGATGCCGGCATCGACAACAGGGCACGACTGTGTTTGAAGGCGGGGCGTACTTTCTGAACTACAAGGTTTGGAACCAGCTCGATTTTTGTGGACCGCGATTCGATGGCCCCTTTTTCTCTTTCCCGTTGTAGGGATGCAACGAGTGCGGACACAAGATGGTCAAGAACATTGACAAGAAAGTCGACGAATCAGACGATGGCGAAGAGGCGATAACACTGACTCGTGCGTTGCCTTTTTTTTTCTTTTTGAATTTCGTTGATTAGTATTTTTTTCCTAGACACATGCGAAAAGTGCCAGCATATCATCTGCCAGCACGAGTACCACTTCCAGGTGGCGAACGGGTACCAGGTACGTCCTCGATCGGCTAGCTCAAACTATACTAAAATATTTTTATTTATTTATTAAAATTTCTTTTGCTGTTGCAGGAGTTTACGATGGCGTGCGATCTTTGTGGCTCAGGAGAGGACACATCCAGCGTTGATCCTTTCGACGCTCGCAAGGCCACTGAGGGGTTTTAAATAGACTGTAACGCTGAGCGCAAAATTGATGAGAATTTTACAGTTCAGGTTCAATTTACAAAACAAGGTTTTATGAAAGGAGTGATTGGACAGAGATGGTCGGAAAGAGAGTGCGTATTCAGAATGTTGTGAAAAGCACAAGAGAGGAGAGAATACAGTGGTGGAAAAGAAAGAAGGAGCGAAATATAAAAAAAAGGTATAAACGAAGGAAAGAAGAAAACATGCGGTTGAATGTGCATGAACAGATGTAAATTCTCATCAATTGTGCACTCGGGGGTATTGTAGTAACTTTTCTGCCGCGGCTCACCGTTGTTGTCATATGAGTTTCTAAGATTTTAATTCTTCAATCGGCATATTTGTAAAAGAAACAAGAAGAGTAAAGAAGAAAACTACGGTACACTCGGCGAAGATATTTTTTTTTTTATTTTTTTTTATTTAGTTTATTTTCGTGCACGAAAAAAATTTTTTTTGAAAAAGAGGCGGGTACACAGCAATTACTCGTCGTCCTCGTCACCATCCTCGTCGTCCTGCTCCTCCTCTTCATCGTCCTCTTCGTCAGCAGCAGCGGCAGCCTTAGAAGACGAGCCACCGGCCTTGTGCTTCTCGAGCTCCTTGGCATATCGGGCCTTATCGGCCTCGGCGATCTGCTCGTACTTCTTCTTCTTGTCGGCCGAAAGAGCCTTCCACTGTTGTCCGAGGAGAGTACCGATCTCACCAAACTTGATGCCTGGGTTTGCCTCGATCACGGCAGAGCGGTTCTGAATGAAAAACAAAAAAAAAACCCAGAAATTAATACAATTCTGATACAGTTTGTTCAACCAAATTACCTCCTTGGAGTAGGCCATGAAGGAAGTGATGGCCTTCTTGGGGCCAGACTTGTCCTTGGGGGCCTTCTTGGCAGCAGCCTGAAAATAAAAAGGTCAATTAGCTTTGAAATAAAATAAAAGTAAAAACTTACGGGCTTGCCCTTGGCTTGCTGGAACTGGTGGTAGCCAGGAGTCTTGACGTACTCGGCAAGGAGCTGCTCGTACTTCTTCTTTGCACGCTCGGCGGCGGCTTGCCATTTCTGCAAGAGTAGAAGTCAATGAGAATTTACAAGTGACGGTTTGGGGGGTACCTCCTTGTCGCCATTAGGGAGGGTGTTCCAGATCTCACCGAGCCTCTTGCCGACCTCGCCAAACTTGAGGTCGGGCTCGTCCTCCTTGAGCTGTTTTTTTATGGAGAGGTGAGGTCCAGTTACTCGAATCGATGGGGGCCTCAAGGCGTACCTGCTTGCGACCCTCGACGCTCCAGAGCATGTACGCCGACTGGGGCTTGGTGGGGGCGTTGGGATCCTTCGCCTTCTTCTCCTTCTTTTCCTTGGTGGGGGCCATTTGTGTAAAAGCTGCAGTGGCCAGTGGTGGGGGGGATAAAAAAGGGTAAGCAAGGGAAAGACCGTTTTTTTTCTGGCGCGCAAAAAAAAAAAAAATATGCCGAGCACTCTAGTAAGGCGAAAACAAAGCTCTCGCAATTTTCCGCCCCCGATATCGACGCCCCACAGCCACCATGCTAGATCAGCTATCGTAATACGGCCATAGAGGCAGCCTCAAAGGAAAGAGAAAAAAAAACGGCGTCATCCCCAACGGTGGGTCGGGACCCTTGCCCTCGCTCGATCTTGCCTTCCAACGCACAAAAAGCACGAGATCCCTTAGTAGACCCCTTGTCAAACGAGTCTACGGCCCCAGTTCCCCTCCAGCATTTTTATTTCGCGGCCAAAACGGTCGTCCGAGAGAGCACAAAAAGGTTCAGAAAAAAGACAGCCGAACGGTATGCACACACACAATAAATATGGCCGAGGCACGATTGCCTCATGCGCGATTTGGGGCCGCCGGACTCGATCGGGGGCAGCCGGTGCGCTGCCGAAAGGACGGCGAGATCCGCTATGCTCGTGCAGTTCCGTGGCCCACATCCACGCCGCTGGCAGACGCCGTCCGTGTGGGTGATTTCATCGTCAGGCCATGCGAACAAGGCCACTCGGGACCGTGGGACATCGAGGCTGTGCCTGTGCCGCTTGCGATCGCCGCCAGCGTGGCCATTCAGGTGCTTGACCAGCGATCCGACCTTTCGTCGTCGTCGTCGTCGTCGTCGTCGTCGTGGGATGCGTCATCAACGGCCAGTGTACGTTGCGATTCTTAGTAATTCGTTAGAAGGATTTATTTGCATAGATCGCAAGGCACATGCTGGGCAATCTCCCCTTTGAGGCAGGCTGCACCGTCAACAGACGGCGTGACTGGTCGCTTGGACCTCTGTGCTTTCAGGTATCACGTCCGCATACAACGTCAGATAAACAAGAATGCCATGGCAGGTAGTCGACTGCAACGTAGCGGGCGTCGCACTCCTGGACGAGAACACTGACGTCGTAATCGCCCCCACGCTGTCGGACGACGTCGATCCTGCCCAACCAGAAGCAAACGCGGCAGTGGGGGGACTGCACGATGTCTACCAGAGCCTGTACGAGCTGCTTGTCGTGCCCCTGGACCACCGCGACGAATTGACTCTGCTTGGCGCCGACTGCCCTAAAGGCCTCCTCCTGTACGGGCCGCCAGGTGTGGGGAAAACAATGCTGGTACGTGAAGTGTCAAGGGCATGCCATGCTGTGCTCGTCGTCGCCAATGCCTCTGATATTGTTGGTCCATCGATCGGATCCAGGTGATTTATCAATCCGAATCCATTTCTAAAACATAAAAAACACAAAAACAGCGAGGAAAATCTGCGAAAATTGTTTGCACGGGCGCAGGAAATGGGCAAGGGACGAAGGAGGCCGAGCGTGCTCTTCCTGGATGAACTGGACGTGATTTGCCCCGTGCGTGAAGGCAACGCCGGAGGAACAACCACTCGGCTCGTGGGCCAGCTGCTGACGCTGATGGACGGCCTGGAGGGACGTGGCAACATCGTCGTTATTGGCGCGACCAACCGCCCCAACACGATCGATCCTGCACTGCGGCGGCCAGGGCGGTTTGATCGCGAGATTGCTGTGGGTGTCCCAAATGTGGACCAGCGCCACGATATTCTTCGTGTCCTCGCGTCGGGCCTGCCTCTGAACGCGGACGTGGACCTGGGGAGCGTGGCGCGTGCTTGCCTCGGCTTTGTCGGCGCCGATTTGGCCGCGCTCGTGCGCGACGCTGCCTGGGCGGCCCTCCGAGCAGGTGCCAGCGTCGTGACCCAGGCCTTTTTAGAGAACGCACTCGCCCACGCTCAGCCGTCAATCCTGCGCGACTCGATCGTCAAGCTGGATCGTACGGTGCGTTGGGACGACATCGGCGGGCTCGAGGAGGTCCAGAAGCGTGTCCGCCGCGCCGTCGAGTGGCCGATCGTTCACCGCGACGCCTTCAAGCGCCTGGGGTTGCGGGCTCCCCGCGGCGTCCTACTTTACGGTCCGCCGGGCTGCAGCAAGACGACACTTGTCAAGGCGATGGCGGCGTCGGCCGGTGCCACCTTCCTCTCCCTGAGCGGAGCCGCGATCTACTCACCTTTTGTCGGCGACGCAGAGGCGACCGTGCGTGAGCTGTTTGCGCGAGGTCGCTCGGCCGCCCCTTCTGTCCTCTTCTTCGATGAGATCGATGCGATCGTCTCCAGGCGCTCCTTTAACAGCAGCGACAGCGGTAGTGACGGCGGCGGCGGCGGCGTCCAGGAGCGCGTGCTGTCCACTCTTCTCAACGAAATGGACGGCATCGAGAGCGCCGAGGGCATCCTCGTTGTGGCCGCCACAAATCGGCCCGACATGCTCGATGCAGCCCTGCTCCGCCCCGGCCGATTCGATGAGATCATCTATGTCCCGCCGCCGGACGAGCGTGCACGCGAGGCCATTTTTTCCATCCACACGCGCAAGATGAAATGTGACCAAGTCAACCTCGCCGCCCTGGCCGCCGCCACCGAGCACTACTCGGGCGCCGACATTGAGAACGTGTGCCGCGAGGCCGCGATGAACGCCCTCCGAGCGAGCGTCACGTCGACGCAGGTAAGCCAGGCCCACTTTGACGCCGCCCTCGACACCGTGCCCGCCTCCCTCCCGCCAGCCATCCTCTCCCAGTACCAGTTGCTCTCAACCAGTTCATGACTCGTTTTAATTTTATAATTGTATAAAGAAAAAAAACACAAAACACGTAGATAAATCTATTTTATCACAATCCTCCAGATGACGAAAAAAAAATTTATTTCTCGAGAGCGTCAGTGGGAGTGTCTTCAACAACGAGTTGGGCCTCTGCAGCCTTCACAGCCTCGTCGATCTGCTCTTGCTGGCTCGGCAATGGCTTTGCAGGCAGATAATACAAGCTCGGGGTCGCCACCGTCTTGAGGAAGCGCGCTTGGTTGATTTTCTGTTGTCGCCAAGTTTGGTGCTACAATCGGTGCAATACAATTTGAAACTGCAGTTGCCAAAAAAAAAGAAAAAAAAAGGAACACGCACCATCTCCTCTTTGCGCCGCTGGCTCTCCTCCATCTCTGTTCGTAGATGCTGCTCCTTGGCAAGCTCGCGTTGCTGCTGGAGCTCTTCCTTTTCGCGATCCAGCCGCTCTTGCAGCTTTGTGTCGATCTCGTGCCTCTTGATTTCCTGTGTGCATGCATAATTGTATCAGTGGGAAGGGAAGACGGAGGGAGGAGGTCATACGCCATCGGTCCGTTGCGCGCTCTTGATCTTGTCCAGCGTGCCCACGATCACGCCAAACATCCTGCGGCTGCGCTTCTTCACTTGCTCGTCCATTTCGGCTGACCGCGGTTTCGCCTCCGGCTCGGTCACCTTCGATGGGACCGGCTTGCTGCCGTCCTCCTGCCCGTGCATTTGGTCGCCAACGTGCTCCTCTTTCTGATCCAAAGCAGCGGCACGGCGGGGGTCAGTCTCGCCCTCTTCCTCGTCGTCGTCGTCGTCGTCGTCGTCGTCGCGGTCGTGCCGTCGTTTCGACATTTTTATTTTTCAAAAATGGTAATGTGTGACCCAGGGTAGACGACCACATGGCAAAAAAAGAGAACACAGCGGCAGCAAGGGGAGGAACGAGGAGTAAGAGAGGGAGCTGGGACTGCGCAGTAGGACGCTTTGCCGCGGGATGGATTGGATTGTCAGTGTGTTTAAATAAATAAATAAATAAATACTTCGTCTCAAGGTTATGCAATTCTGCCCGACGTGCGGCAACCTGCTCGCCATCAACCGCCTGAATGACGCGCATCAGATGCAGTTTTCGTGCAACACGTGTCCCTACGTCTACCCGCTGGACTCGAGGGTATTGCTGTTAGTTCCGCGCGAAACGATTTTGAAGGACCAACCGTGCTCTTCTCATTTGCAGGTGCACGACAAGACGGTGCTCACTCGCAAAAAGGTCGACGATGTATTAGGCGGCGAGGGCGCGTGGGACAATGTCGATTCAACGGATGGTACCGTTTCAGCCCAATAGCGTATTTTCAGGTCTAAACTCGCACTGTATTTTTAAGCGACGTGTCCAAAGTGCTCTCACGACCGCGCCTACTTTATGCAGATCCAGATCCGTTCTGCAGACGAGCCCATGTCCACGTTCTACAAGTGCTGCAAGTGCGGGGCCCAGTGGCGCGAAGGCTAAATAAAAAAAAAACTAACAAATCACGGACAGCTTGTGGATACATTGTATGTATAGATCGGAAAGGCTTATTGTCGAGGTACTTGTAGCTGACTGTTGACACGACTTTGGCCGGATCCATGCGGACCCTTGGATTGTGTGTTTTTTTTTCAATGTGGGAGGTTCATTTTATAAAAAAAAAAAAGACGAATGCCAAACGCAAAGAAGCTGATCCAAAAGTTGCTGCCGCTGCTGCGCCTTGTGCTTGCAATTGCGATCGGTTCGGTGGCCGCGCCGCTGCTGGCCCTGCGCTTTGTACTCAACCCGATCGCCTTTCTCAAGCAGAAGGATCGCTCTCACCGTATCTGATAATTCTCACAAACAACAACAACGACAACAACGCATGTGTGAATAGTCAGGGCAAAGCTGGACGATCCCAAGTGGGGCACGCACGGCACGTTTGAGTCGCAGGGCGGCGTCAAGCTGCACTACGTCGAGAGTGGCAGTCCGTCCAACCCGCTGCTCCTGTTCATCCACGGCTTCCCCGAGTTCTGGTACATGTGGAACGCCCAGATCCCCGCGTTCAACGCGCAGTACCACGTCGTCGCGTTCGACATGCGCGGCTACAACGACTCGGACAAGCCGCAGGACGTCAAGAGCTACGCCACCGAGACGCTCAATGAGGATGTGCGCCAGGTCATCCTCAAGTTTAGCGGCAGCAGCAAGAAGGCGTTTGTCGTCGCGCACGACTGGGGAGGCATCGTTGCGTCGTCTTTTGCCTGCAAGCACCCCGAGTACATTGAGAAGCTCATCCTCCTCAACACGACCTACACTCCTGCCTTTGCCGATGTTTTGGCAACAAAGTTTGAGCAGCTGCGCAAGGTGTGCCCTGTGCATTCTGACAAGATCATTAACTATCGCGTGTCAATGTCAACAGTCGTGGTATGTCTTCCTCTTCCAGCTGCCCATCATCGCCGAGACATTCCTGTGGAACAGCGATGGCAATGTTCTCAAGCTCATCATCGGTGGAAGCATGAACGCCGAGCAGCTCGAGTACTACAAGTACGCCCTGCTCAAGCCCGGTGCGGCCACGGGCATGCTCAACTACTACCGCTACTCGATGACCTACGGCAAGCCGCCAAAGACCAAGGCCGATGCGATTGTCAAGGTCCCGACTGTGCTGATCTGGGTAATTTTTATAAATAATAATAAAAACTAAATTGGCGGTGTGTTTAAAGGGCGAGAAGGACACGGCCCTGAGCATGCACGTTCCCGAGAGCTTCAAGTCGTACTTTCAAAACCTCAAGCTGATCTACGAGCCCGACTACTCGCACTGGATCCTTCACGAGAACAGCGATCTCGTGAACAAGCACATCCGCGAGGCCCTCGAGAGCAAGTGAGTGAGCGCCCGTAAGATGCACCATGAACGTGTAAGGCACACAGTAATACAAGTGCAGAAGCTGTTGTCTGTATCATGTCAGTTTGATCGACAGAGATTTGTTGCGCTTGTGCTGGAGGGGCTGATGCTGCAGATGCTGCTGCTGTTGCAGATAAAGGCTGTGCTCTAGCGTCGACGAGGCCGATGAGGAGGAGGAGAAGGCGGCATCCGGGTCATTCAGCGACGACGGAACCGACGACAGCAACTCGGGAGGGATTGGGATGACGGTCGACGTGCGCCTGCGCAGTTCAGCCGTGGAAGCGAACGAGGAGCCGCCTGCACCGAGGGATCGGGGCGATTTCATGGGCATGCCGTCACCGTTAAAGCTCGCCGCTGATGGCGACGGGGGCACAGGCAGGGGACGAGCCGGCTCGGCCATCCACTCGGCTACGGTCTTTGAGGAGCGGAAAAGGTGGTGGTGGTGGTGGTGATGCGAGGGGCCGACGCGGGCCGATCGCTTACGGGCCAGAGCCTGCGAAGGCGGGGCAGCCGACCGCGTGGGCGACTCTGGCAAGGAAGGAACTGGGACCGAATCGACGGCCTCGGGCTGGAACTCGACGTGCCCTGTGAAGACGGCGATGGACGCGCCCAAGCCCACGAGGAGGAAGAGCAGACAAACGCAGAGCAGCAAATAGTAGAACTGGAGGGTCGACTGGCACTGGCTCTCAAAGCTTGCAAAGAGCGGATCAACCGACAGGGCCAGCATCTGGACGTGGCTCGCGATCAGGCTCGCGTTCACCTGGAGGAGATCGGTGGAGGCGCGCGGAAAGGTGATCGACAGGAGGGGCAGAGTCAGGTTGGCGATGCGATCCAGCGGCAGATTGTCGAGGCCGAGCAGGCACGAGATCAGGTCCTCGACCGTGGTGATGATGAGCGGGTCCACGTTATCGGTCACGATCGCAACCAGCTGCTGGATGTCGCTGGCGACAAAGCTGGCAGCGGTGTCCACGCTCTGCACAAACTGCATGGCCTGCGCCAGCTCGCCGTTGATCGAGTCCTGCAGGTTGCTGACGACATTGTTGACGTCCCGCACGTACGTGTCCACGGTGGCGTTAACCTGCGCGTTGTACTGCGAGGCCACGGTGGCGGCCCAAGCGTACGACGCCTGCGTCGCCACGCTCTCGTAGTCGCTCTGGGCCCTGCGCGCACCGAAAATGAGCAGATTGAACGTGACGATGCCGACGATGCACAGGGCGATGCAGTAGAGCGCAGGCGGGTGAGAGACGTACAGGCGAAAGTACCGCAAGGCCCTGCGCAGACGGGCCACCGTCTGGGATGCAAACAGGTCGACGTTGTTGTTGTTGGCCTTTGCGGCCTCCCCCTCCCAGTGGTGCTCGCGGACCTCTCCCACGAGGTCCCTCACGACCGCGACGGCGATCACCACCGCCGACATGGCGATGGCAATATACACGCCCGTGACGAGACCGTCGGCCGCCTGGTCGATGGGCGAGTAGTCGACCGAGTTGCAAAAGGTGAGGTCAATCAGCGCGGGCACGGGCAGCGTGCTCGGGCCCAGGTAGTGCTCGGACCTGGTCGCGTTGGCCTCGATCAGGCTCTGGAAGAGGTACGTGTCGAGCAGCCCGGAGATGACGTACTGGTACAGCAACGAGGCCACACTGCGTTCCCGGTACAGTCAGTGATCACAATGGTGGATGAAAACATACAAGGTCGACGGCGACTCGACCACAAGGACCTGGGGCGTGGGCACGTTCATGACTGGCACAGAGGGAAAGGCGGGCGCGGTGGGGATGTGTGGGATCGTGTCGCCGAAAAAGTCGAGCGCGTCGATGGCCGTGTTGAGCTGCTGAGAGGCCAGGCTGAGCTCGCTGTCGAGCTGGTTCTCGAGCTGGGCTAGCTGGGACTGGTAGCTGGCGAGCTCCTGATTGATCGATTGCTGAGTCTCGCTGGCGACAATGTTGGCCAGCTCGGTGAACACGGCCACGCCCTCGTCCGCAAAGCAGAGCCACCGACGCAGACGGAACTCGAGCAGGTACGTCAACAGGTCGATCAGCAGCTGACTGCCCTCTATCGCAGCCGTGAAGCCGTCGTCGATCGCATTGTTGACGACAGAGGCAATGGCAGAGTTGGCACCCTCGACGGTGTACGTTCTGCCAAAAATAAAAAATGGAAATGAAATAAAATTTTTCTTAAAAAACGATACGGAATGGAGGCGATCGTGCTGGCACCGACCTCGATTGATTGGCAGGTCTCGTTAATCATCGACTTGAGAACAGCAGCATCGTTGGTCACCTTCAAAAAAATATTAACATCAAATAAATAAATAAATAAATAAATACCGTTTGAGCAAGCTGGTTGAGCTGGAAGATGAAAAACAAGAGGAAAAAGACGAGGAGCGTGAATGGAATGCGCGAGAGACGCGTTGTAAGGTCGAGAGGTTGTTTCTTTTGGAGCGCATAATGTGGCTTGCTGGGCGATGGGGGACGCGATGGCGATGATGATGGCGGAGCAGACTCGAACGCCGGGGGGCGCGATGCCGTCGCCAGGAGCTCAGGCGGCAGTAACGGACCAGGGGACGCGGACGAAAATGACGTGGAGTACGATGGAGGTGGCGTCATCAATCGGCCTCCCTGGTCAAGGGCGGTTTTGCGGTTGTTGGCAACGGCAAGTTGAAGAAGTGCAGGCTGCTGCCTGTTGTCCTGCGAGGGAATTTTCCCAAAGAGGTCTGGCTGAAACCTTGTTCCCGAGGCGAGTTGTTCTACAAAAGGGTGACAAAAAAAAGGAGTGTAATTAGGACCTATGAAAGATACGAGCGGCCTTTTCCCAATAAAGAAATGTTCACCTTTTTCAGTTTCGGGCGCCGCCAATTGTTGTGGCGACGACGATGGCATACCAGACGCACTGGGGAGACTTGCTGGCGGCAGAGCAGGGCGGCTGGGAATGGCCATGGCGAGTGGTGCCGCAGTGACACGCCGGGTCGTAGGAATAGGAGGACTCAGAGTCGACGCATCTGTAACGCCGGCTGTTGCCACGCCATTGTTGTTGTTTGGTCGAAGTTGGGCAAGACTAAAACGTCGAGCCGCCGGACCGTGACGGGGCGCCGGCTTTGGCCCAGGCAGTTCTGTTGCTGGTACCTCTGGTGCCGCTGACGTAGTGCTACCTGGTGCCAGCATTTGGAGGGGGGGAGAGGTTGCTTTTGCTTGACAATGTAAATTCCGACTTTCCGACCAATTTGGCTAAAATTTCCTTTTTGGTTCTTATTTATTTTT
>Ga0302233_10001110_pt1 | contig 19513 bp, 25 predicted proteins | sample II_Palsa_N3_1_FD_193516 | JGI IMG/M metagenome (GOLD analysis project Ga0302233, IMG submission 193516) | Peat permafrost microbial communities from Stordalen Mire near Abisko, Sweden - II_Palsa_N3_1 | ecosystem: Environmental > Terrestrial > Soil > Palsa > Peat permafrost | place: Sweden... | reverse complement strand
GATCGCTCACCCAAAAAAAGTCCTACGGCAGATCGCGCCGCCGCTGCGCGAGGATGAGGGTGGCGACCGATATGGATCGGGTGCCACCCTTGTCGCGCTGCTTGGCGAGAGACGCGCATCAAGATGCCGATTCTCCCAGTCCTTCAGCTCATGGCGTTTTTACCAAAACCGGATCGGCGCGGTAGAGTTCGGGATTGAGCCGTTTGAGAGCAGCCACTTTGGGCAAATCGTTGACAACGATATACGGGTAAGTTGGGTTCAACGTCAGGAAATTCTGGTGATAGGCCTCTGCGGGATAGAAGCCTTTGAAGTCCTCGATGCGCGTCACGATAGGTGCCGGAAATGCATGTGACGCGCCCAGTTGTGCAAGGTAGGCTCGCGCCACAGTAACTTGCATCGGGTTGGTCGGGAACAAAGCCGAACGATACTGAGTCCCGGTATCCGGACCTTGGCGGTTCAACTCAGTCGGGTCGTGCACCGCGGAAAAGAAAATCTGCAACAGACGACCATAGGTCACCTGGGTGGGGTCGTACGTTACTTGTACCGCTTCGGCATGCCCGGTCTCGCCGGTACTGACGGTTTCGTACTGAGCCGTACTTGCCGAGCCTCCGCTATAACCCGATACCGCATCCTTGACGCCACGCACATGCTGGAAAACGCCCTGGACACCCCAGAAGCAGCCCCCCGCGAAAACCGCCGTTTCGGTATGCGAAGCACCGACAGGTTCGTCGACGGATGGCACCGGGATTGCCATTGCTCCTTCCGCCGAATGTGCGCCGCGCTGCCAGGCGAAAAGGGCCGCGGCGACGGACAGTGCACCTCCGACCTTAAATAACCACGTAGCGGACCGCGAATGCCGGCTCAAGCCTGAAGTGTTCATGATCTCAATCCTTATAGAAACAAGCTGTTTGTGTGGGAAAGTCTCAACCAAACGTGAACGAATAGGCTTGCACACCGGGATCGAGAAATTCGATCGTAAATGTCCGGTCGGCGATCTTGCCGTTCTGGCGTACCAGTTGATATAAGCGTTGCTCCGTCACGGTTCCACTGCCGTCGCCGGCCACGTCCGAGCCATGATCTTGCGCCGGCGGCATGCCGTCTATCGTCACTCGGAAGCGCACCGGCTTTCCGTCTGCACCCGGCCCCAGAACCAGATGCAAATCCCGTGAGTGAAAGCGGTACACAATGCGACCGGAGGCTCGATTCAGTGTGGCGAACTCCTGACCGACCTGCCATGCGCCAGCCAAGCCCCATTGGTTCAAGATCGGATTGAGCGGCGCGTGATAAATGGCGGGCTTGTCATTGACTTCGCCGCCGGGCGACGCGAAATGCTCCGTGCGGGAGTAGCCGATATAGGTTTCCGGCGAATGCATATCTGCTGCGTCCTGGGCAAGCTGTGCGCCGCCGTCGGCGGAGGTATTCACCAGGGCTGTCGCGACCTGCTTACTGCCGGCTTCGGCGAGCAGTTGCCGGACCTGCTGTTCAGCTTGAGCGTAGTCGCCCTCCCCAAAGTGATGTGCACGAATCCGTCCTTCTGCATCGATCAGATAATCGGCCGGCCAGTATTCATTGCCCAACGCGCGCCAGATTGCAAAGTTGTTATCGATGGCCACCGGGTAGTCGATGCCAAGGTTGTGTATCGCGCGCTTGACGTTGTCCACCTTGTATTCGAAGGCGAATTCCGGCGCGTGAACCCCAATCACCACCAACCCCTGGTCGCGATATTTATCGGCCCAGGCTTTGACATAGGGTAGGGTGCGCAAGCAGTTGATGCATGAATACGTCCAAATATCGAGCAATACAACCTTGCCGCGCAGGCTCTGCGCCGTCAGCGGCGGCGAATTGAGCCATTGCACCGCACCTGCAAGCGAAGGAATCTCTCCTTCGACCGGCAGAGTCGCAGGCACTACGGAATTGACCGCCCGCATCATCATGGCGGAACCCGGATTCGCGGCATCGGCGAGTGCCGCGCTTGCCGGCTGCGAGCGACCGGATAGGCGGTTCGCAGGATACACGGACTGAGTATGGTCAAAACGCCGCCCAGATAGGCGAGGACGATGAGTAGCATGACTGGGGTTCCAGTAGGATTCGTTGTAATGTGAGCTCGTCAGACCCGGGCGGGCATGAAACTCAATGCCAGGCCATTCATGCAATAGCGCAAACCGGTCGGTTGCGGGCCGTCATCGAACACATGCCCCAAATGGCCGCCGCAGCGCCGGCAGTGCACTTCGGTGCGGACTGTGCCGAAAGAGTCGTCTTCGTTGCTGGCAATGGCATGTTCCAACGGCGCCCAGAAACTGGGCCACCCCGTGTGGCTGTCGAACTTTGTAGCAGAGGAGAACGCCACCAGATGACATCCAGCACAGGCGAATACGCCCGGCCGATGCTCCGCATTCAATGGGCTGCTATAGGGCCGCTCGGTGGCGCCGCGGCGCAATACGGCAAACTGCTGGTCGTTGAGTATCTGGTGCCATTGTTGGTCCGAGCGCGCGAATTCGAATTTCCCGTCGCTTGCGGGGGCGGCGGGAAGTCCCGCGGCGCGCGCTTTCCAGTGCGTCAGAACGGTTGTCATGGCGACCGCCGCGGCGGCGCCCGAGAGCAGAAATTGCCTGCGTGCATGCATGATGTGCTCCTTAAAAAGCATTAAGGTATAAAGGCATCGATGCAAACATTCTCACGCGCGGGCGATCTCCAAATCCTCACGTAAACTTAAATTAAATGTGATACTTTGCCGCCTCATAACACCGCACAATGTCGCCATAGCTGCGGCTCCAAGTCGGTAGCGTGTATTTCTGCCCTGAAGGTAATCGATGGACGCCCCCAAACGCATACTGCTCGTAGAAGACGACGTGCACATTGCCGAGTTGTTACGGCTGCACCTACGCGACGAAGGTTATGACGTCACCCACTGTGACGACGGTAACGAGGGCCTGCGGCAACTTGAACGCGGCGGCTGGGACGCACTGATTCTCGACCTGATGTTGCCCGGCGTCGACGGACTGGAGATTTGCCGACGTGCCCGAGCCATGGCACGGTACACGCCCATCATCATCACCAGCGCTCGCTCCAGCGAACTCCACCGGATTCTTGGGCTGGAAGTAGGGGCCGACGATTATCTGGCCAAACCCTTTTCGGTACTTGAACTGATCGCCCGGGTCAAAGCTTTGCTGCGGCGTGTCGATGCATTGGCCAAGAACTTGCGCATCGATGCCGGCAGCCTCGAGCTGGGCGATCTTACGCTCGACCCGATCGCGCGCGAGGTCATGCTCGCAGGGCGGCGCATCGAACTGACTTCACGTGAATTCGACCTCTTGTATTTCTTCGCCAAGCATCCGGACAAGGTCTTTTCTCGCATGGACCTGCTGAATCAGGTTTGGGGTTATCAACATGATGGCTACGAACACACTGTCAATACCCACATCAACCGCCTGCGCACCAAAATCGAAACCAATCCTGCGCAACCGAACTGGATCCTGACGGTCTGGGGCCACGGCTACAAATTTTCACCGCAGCACGCTGGGGCAGAGCGGGGCAAGCCATGAACCTGACCTTATCGCAGCGCTTGTCGGTCGTCTTCGCCGTCCTGCTATTGGCGTGTTGCGGTGCATCAGCATGGTTGCAGGTTCGCTCCAATGTATTGCGCGAAGAAGAAGTGGTACAGAGTCTATCCAAAGGACTGGCCGAGCATATCGCCCATAGCACGGCCTTGATGGATCAGGGTGGTTTGAAAGCGGATGCCGTACGCCGCCTGTTCGGCCAGTTGATGGTGGTCAACCCCAGCGTCGAAGTCTATCTGCTCGACCAAGACGGACGCATCATCGGCGACGACGCCCCCCCCGGCCACATGAAACGTGAACGCGTAGCGCTAGCGCCGATACAGCGCCTACTGGAAGGCCAGCCGCTGCCGATACTCGGCGACGACCCGCGCAGCGTCGACGGACACAAGGTCTTCAGCGCCGCGCCCCTCAGTGCCGATGGTCGGGATCAAGGTTATATCTATGTGGTGCTGCTGGGAGAAGCGCGCGATCGCCTCGACACGCGGGTGGCCGCGAGCGCCGTGTTGCGGACCACACTTGGGTTCATGGCGCTGGTCGCATTACTTGGCTTGTTGGCGGGGCTATTTTCGTTTGGCCTGATCACCCGGCCGTTGCGCCGCTTGACAGATACCGTGCGCCATTTCGATACCGGTGCGGAACCAGTAGCGCCTTTACCGACCTCCATGACACGCCCAGGCCCCGAGGTCCGCGACGAAATCGCCGTGCTGAACGCCACCTTTGTTCAGATGGCGAGCCGCATCAGCGAACAATGGCAGGCACTCATGCGCCAGGATCAGCAAAGGCGCGAACTCGTCGCCAATATTTCGCATGACTTGAGAACACCGCTGGCGTCCTTGCATGGTTACCTTGAAACCTTGTCGATTAAAGCAGATACCCTGAGCGAGAGCGAACGCCAGCGTTACCTGCGCATCGCACTCAGCCAAAGCAGCAAGGTCGGTCAGTTGGCACAAGCTCTGTTCGAACTGGCGCGGCTTGAGCATGGCTTCGTCCAGCCGACCCTGGAGCATTTCTCGCTGGCGGACCTGATTCAGGATGTATTTCAAAAATTCGAACTCGGCGCCGAAGCCAGACAGTTGCGCTTGAGAGCCGATCTACCGCAGCAAGCACCGCTCGTCAACGCGGACCTGGGCATGATCGAACGGGTCTTGACCAACCTCATCGACAACGCGATCCGTCATACGCCTGCAGGCGGCAACATCGAAGTGGAAGTGCGGCATCAAGGCGCCAAGGTGACGGTGGTGGTCAGCGATACCGGTCCGGGCCTGCCTGCCGAGTTGCGCGACAACCTGTTTCGGCGTGCCTTCAGCGTCAGCTTCAATGGCCCACGGACCGGTAGCGGTCTAGGACTGCTAATCGTGCAGCGCATGTTGCAACTGCATGATAGCGACATTCGACTGACGACGCGTGAGGGCAGAGGAGCGGTGTTCTCTTTTGAATTGACCGCCGTGGCGGGCCGATAGGACTTTTCGGCGTTACGCAAGAAACTCGTGAATGCGGGTGCCCCGATGCGCGATCTGAAGCGTTACGACGGCTTTGCTCAACTGATTCCAGCTTTCGCAAGCAGACGAGGAGAACCTGGATGGGTATCAAAATTTGCCGCAAGCCATAAAAATGACGAGGGATTTTTACCGATTAAGAGTCTTATCATAGTGGTATCAATACCATGATAAAACAAGCTCTGTTTATGGTTTTTTGGACATGCGAATATGGCGCTCGTTTTGACGGACTCCAAGCTTCCCGCGCCCATTCTCAGGCTTACGACCCCACCGCTCGCGCACGACTACGGGCATTAAGTTTTGACCTCGCCAGCCTCGAGCCGAACACCACCTATTGAACTGAAAGGAGCTTAAATGGATCTGTACTTGCGCGGAAAACGTGTGCTCATCACCGGAGCTTCTTTGGGCATAGGGATGGCTACCGCCTCTTTATTTGCAGAGGAGGGGTGCGATCTAATCCTTGTCGCTCGAGATGAAACAAGGTTGAATGAAGTCGCGACATCGATCGCAGAACGATATCGAGTTTCTACCAAGGTGATTGCCGCAGATCTGTCCACGGACTCAGGCATTGAAAAGATTATCGTCGAATCCGGCGAATGCGACATTCTGGTCAACAATGCGGGAGCGATTCCGCCAGGCGACGTATTCGAAGTCGACAACAGCAGATGGAGACATGCTTGGGATCTCAAAGTTTTTGGATACATCAACCTGACACGGACTCTTTATCCGACACTGAAGAAAAACAACGGAGTCGTTGTAAACGTAATTGGAACATCCGGGGAACGGGCCGAACCCAATTACATCGCAGGCAGCTGTGGCAACGCCGCACTCATGGCCTTCACAAAAGGGCTTGGCTCTAATTCGCCCCGCGACGGAGTGCGTGTAGTCGGCGTCAGTCCTGGTCCCGTTGCTACAGAACGGATTAAATTCCTTTTGCGCGCGACAGCCAAGCGAACCTTGAATGATGAGTCGCGTTGGAATGAACGGTTCAATGCGATGCCATTTGGCAGAGCTGCGACTCCGCAAGAAATCGCAAATGCAATTGTCTTTCTCGCGTCTCCTCGCTCATCCTATACGAGCGGCACAATCCTGACCATCGATGACCCGGCAAGGTTATCTTTATAGTGGGACGGCTTTGGGCGCATGCACTGACTCAAGTGTTGCCACCAAGGCCGACAAGTCGCCACACACGTCGATAGAGCGTTCAAAACGGATAATACGTAAGCCTTGTAAGAAAATTCGTGCGAACGGATGCTGACGCCTCGACCCGCACTAATTGAGACTAGAATTGCAATCTGGACCAAGTGGTGGGATGAGTTCCGCCGCCAGCTCACTAAGACTCAGGCATTTCACTATGTCGCGCTTTGGACGGCAACTGGAAATACCGATTAGCAGAAAGTGCAATGGCAAGTCGCCAAAAATTATCTGAGAAAGTGAAAGCTTGTATTTGTACTGTAAGAGACAGACGAAGACGTTCCGCAAGTCATGTAGCTCTCGGGTACTGCCATGAAAATAAAATTATTGCTGCAACGACAGGCGGTTGTTGTTCGGCTGATCTTATTTGTGTTCGTTGTTTGTATTTTTTTGATCGGGATTGATAGTTGGCGTAGTTGGAATGCACGCGCGGTCAAGTTGGCCGAGATGGACGCCGCGACATCGAATATTGCGAGTGCCATGGTTCAACAGGCCGACGACACGTTTAAGGAAGCCGATACCGTATTACTGGGTCTTGTGGAGCGTGTAGAGCATGACGGGGTCGGCTCCGACGCGCTAGCGCGATTGCATACGCTACTCGTGATGCGGGCAGCGGAGTTGCCGCAGATCAACGGCCTATTTATATACGATGAGCACGGTAGACCGGTCGCATCATCGCAGCCGACTCTGCTCCGGATTTTCAACTATTCCGATCGTGAATATTTTATCTTCCACCGAACGCATGCCGATACTTGGTCCCACATCGGAGTTCCGGTAATTAGCCGTTCAATGGGGCAGTGGGTTATTCCTGTGTCAAGGCGGATCAATAAAGCGGACGGGAGTTTTGGTGGGGTTGTGGTGGCTAGCCTCAACGTTGAATTCTTCAGTGCGTTCTACGATAGATTTCAGATTGGCAAACATGGCGCTGTCACTCTGGTATCCAATGATGGAGTCATGATGGTTCGCCGTCCTCGTGAAGAAAGCACGCCGGGGAAGAACATGTCTAAGAGCGAACTTTTCCTGCTGTACAAACAGCAGCATGTTGGGACCGCCTTTATTAAGTCATCGCAAGACGGTATCGTACGCTTGAATAGTTTTCGTCCACTCGAAAATTACCCGCTATTTGTTGGTGCTGCCTTGTCAAAGGGCGAGATCTTGGCAGATTGGTGGCGCGATACATTTTGGCATGCCGGCGCTGCCGGCCTTCTTACCGCGTTGGTAGGGATCTTCGGTTGGCGCCTTGTCAGACAAATAAATCTGCGAACAAAGGCTGAGGTGGAACTCATTCACGCGCGTGACGCGTTGGAGAAACTTAACCAGACGCTGGAAAAGCTAGCGATGCAAGACGGCTTAACGGGGTTGGCCAATCGTCGGCAATTCGACTTGTCGCTGGATAGTGAATTTGGTCTGGCGATACGGCAAGCGAGTACGCTCTCCTTGATCATGCTGGATGTGGACTGCTTTAAGCAATATAACGATATCTATGGTCATGCTGCGGGCGATGAGTGTTTGCGAGCCATCAGCAATATGATCCGCGAGTTGACACCTGCCGGCGATCTTGCCGCCCGCTATGGCGGAGAGGAAATCGCAGTATTGTTGCCGCGTACCGATGTCGGTAATGCGGCGGCTATCGCAGAAAAAATCCGCGACGGTATTCGCAATCTGGAAATTAAGCATTCCGGTAGCCCAAGCGGATTTGTTACCGTGAGCGCAGGCGTCGATGCGCGGGTGCCAGCACCAGGAATGGACCAGCCGAAAGCTTTGATAGAAGCCGCGGACAAGGCTCTGTATGCAGCGAAGCACAGTGGGCGCAATCGTGTGTGTATGAGTGTTCGTGCGGAAGTTGAGTACGGCCGCTTTCGAGCAATTTGAAGGTCCGCTCATTCACGCGGAACATATCTATTGCATGTAACGATAGGTCATGCGCAATAAATAGCTCACGATGAAATTCATCTTGTCATGTAAAGGATTAGCAACAAGGTGGATCACAGCGATGCCTTGAAAAATTCCAAATTTGTCAAACCAGCGGCAGGATCTGTCGCGGAAGTGATGATGACTTTTGTCTGCAAATTCGATACCACTGCCAAGTAGGCTAAGCGAATAGTTCGCTATGCTTGAAATAAAAAAAATTAACGAATCGACTACGCATAGTATTCCTAAAAGTAAATTGAAATGGCTAGCGAAAAAATCAGAATTTTGAAGATCGACCATCAAGAAATCACGACCACAAAGGGTGTCAAGCAGGCAATCTCCTTTGTTTGGAATGGTGGTCAGGGTAAAAAATCTTAAAAATTGGGCCCTGGCTTGTGGACGGTGCCAAAAGAGATAGTGGGTCGATGGGTTGGAATGTGCGGATGCAACGGCCCCAATCCCGTATTAGATATCAATATCGAATCGGTAATCATTGGGAAGGTCGACTGAAATAAGGACGTTGTGTTGCCCGAGACCACAACCTACGCGCCGAATTTGTGGACGCAAGGAAACCATAAGCTTTTTGCAAGGTACGTACTATAAAATCATAGGCCCCAAGATTTGGGGTGTCTTGATGGAGGATGTCTGTGCCGGCAACGTGCTTTTTCACGCTGAATAAACAGCGTATGTCTCGCCTTTTTTGCCCTGGTTTTGGCAGCATTCCTGCCTTCTCCGGTAATAAACGTTACACCAACGATCCTGCATCTACTGCCGTTCCTAAAGACGGCCCGCTTCCGACTGGGACTTACTACATTGTCGACCGGCCAACGGGAGGGCGACACGCGGCCCTAAATGACGCCCTCATGGACCTTGTCTCTGGAACGCATCGAACTGAATGGTTTGCTCTCTATCGCGCTGGCGGAATTATTGGCGACTACACTTATATCAATGGCGTGCGGCGAGGAAATTTTAGGTTGCACCCAACAGGTTACTGGGGGATCAGTGAGGGCTGCGTCACGTTACCTCACCCCAGGCAATTCGAGGCTCTAAGCACATATCTCAAATCGCAAACCACAGCGAAAGTGCCGGGCACTCAGATTGAGTATTACGGAACGGTCGTGGTTCGATGAAAAAGGTCCTTCTATCTTTTGTTGCGGCGTTGGTGCTGACGTTACCCGTCTACATCGGTATTGGCAAAAACGAATGGGTCAATGATTGGTTTATCAATGGGGCAGGGTGGGACATGTTCACGCCGCTATTTCGCCTTTGCAACGCGGTGGGTATAACCGGGGATGGTGGCATTCTGATTACGGCAATGCTGACTATTAGTTTCCTCATTTCGTTCGTCCTCGTTCTCGTTGCTAGTGCCGTAGTTCGTCGAGCTAAGCTCAGGGTTTCAACACGCCGCGGTTAAATTAGCTCTGTCAACTCTGGGGTTACATCCCGACCAACGGTTAGCGGTGTTTACGCTAATCAAAAAAACATCTGTTGGTCACGCATTTATCTTATCGGTGGTGTGGTCTTGACCGTGTCCCTAATTGAGGCGCGTACAAATGGTCGAGCATGATCCTCTGCGGTTTGCTACAGGCTTGAGCGCGAAATTGGCGACACGCTATCTTGTGTTGACGTGGCGCTTGCCCCTGATCGGTTCCGCGGCTGATGGATCTTCGGCGGACGTTGTTTGCGCGGAATCCACAAGCCCGCATCCCGCATCCAGCGCCGAACCGTTTCCTTGGCAAGCGTAAAGCCGTGACGCTCGCAAAGCTTCTCGCAAGCCAGCGTCGGGCCAAAATCAGCATAGCGTTCACGGATCAACGCAACCGCTCGCATCCGGACATCGATCGACAATTCTCGGTTGCTGGCGTGCCCGCGCTTCGCCGAGACCAAACCGGATGGGCCACTGCATTCGTACCGTCGCAGCAACCGATTGATCTGGCGTTCACTGAGGCCCAGTCGCTCGGCAGCCTGGACACATTTCAAGCGGTGCTCAAACATTACAACTTAGCCCAAAGCGGACATTACAACTTAGCCGCCACAAGTGTCAAAAGTTCGATAATTTGTATTTTCGCAAATTAATAAAAGTGAGAAAAATACGCTCACTAACGCACCTGTTACGAGATGGAAACCCCGTAAAACAGGCGATTCAAGGCGTTAGTGAGCTGGAGAAAACCCGCTGCAATAATTTCCTTTATTGGCTTGCGGCGCTGCTCTTCATTAATGAGTATTCGCACGGTTTGTTCGAGAGTTAATCCCGCTTCATATGCAAGTATTTCTGCTATCGAATAATTTGGTAGTGACTTGCCTTTTACATAGTTTTCCAAAGTTTTCTGCGGCAGGCCCCAGGTTTTCGCTAGGCTATTTATGCTGCGACCTCTGATCGCCCTCTCTATCAACTCTGAATATTCCATAGTTAAAATCTCCCATAAGATTAGCCGATTTAGGCTAATATTCATTTAAGCCATTTTTGGCTAAGCCGTTTTTTGCTTAGCCCTATTTGGCGAAGTCTATCAGGTTCACCAAAAAGGTAAACCTGACACTTTTTTGCCTGACATGGGGGCACGGATGTTTCCTCAGATGTTTCTAGTGTGTGCAGACCAAGGGCAAGAGGTTTACCTCCGTCCGTTCGATCAAATTATTGAGTCAGGTGAGTGCTGGACTCCTGACCTGAGCAAGGCGCATTACTTTGAAGCCCGAGTCATCGCCGACTGCATGGCGCATTGGGTGATTGTTCACGAATTGCAGGCGGTCCCGAGTCACGATCAGGCGAATTTGTTTGCGGGCAATGTGTACGTCGATGAAGTGGACGCGTTTGTTGTGAAGGGAGGGGGTGCTGACGGTGAAATGTGATGCCGACGTTCAGACGGTCGATATGTTCGATGGCGAGACGGGGAGGCCGGTGCGATCCTCCATCGCGAAAATCCGCCGTCATGATCGGTTCTCGTTAAGCGTGAGGGTAATTCAAGAATTATGCACGTGGTGTGGTGCGGATCGTGTGGGCGGTTGCGGTGCTTGTAGTGATTTGAAGTCGAAATAGAAGTCTGTTTGATGATGTGCTTGAAATAAAAACTTAACGAATCGACTACGCGTAGTAGTCCTAAAAGGAAAATTGAAATGGCTAGCGAAAAAATCAGAATTTTGAAGATCGATACTCAAGAAATTACGACCAAAAAAGGTGACAAGCGTCCCATGCGCGTGCTGCATTGTTTTGTCGAGTCGCAATACGAAAACCCTGAGACAGGTGAGTTAGTCGATGGTTCTTTTGTCGCTAAAAACTCGATTTTTGATATGAAGCTGCAAGTCACCACTGGTGATGAATACATCGTCGAATACCGCCTCGGTGAAGGGTATGGGATCGATGCGGGTCGTATGGTGCCGCGCATTGTTAAGTGGACACCGCTAAGTAAGAACCGGCCTGTTGCTAAGGCGGCGACACCTGCGACCGTCTAATCATGTCGTTTCGCTGCTCATGTATCGAGTGTGCCGGTTATGAGCCTGAGCCCGAGTGGTATCGCGATTTGCTGGCCGGTGCGGTGTCGAAGCTTCGCGATCCCTCTGTGAGTGAGTCAGCGATTCGTGAAGCAGGCTTTCTGGCGCGCTCGGCATTGTTCGCGCTGGGTGGTCTTCAAGGAGAGTGGTAATGATCGGTTTGCCGCCAGAAGGAAGTGATCCGGTTGCGCAGCAGCTTCTATTGCTCAATCTGATATTGCTCGTGTGGCTGATATGCAAGGGCGGTGCGTTCGTGACGGTGGTACTCATGCGTCGCGATCCGCCCAAGAAGTCGATTTGTTCGAAATAGGCCCCGGCGGACAAATCCTAATAGAAGGGGCTATTAAAAAACCAAGAGGAGTAGTGCCATGTTGTTTTTCAAGAAAGGGAAGGCTTTGGTTAATCGTGCTGCGGTGGGCGTCGCTGTGTGTCTGGCGTCAGCGTCATCGTTTGCGGATGCGGCAGCGGGCGGTACAGGCTTACCGGTGACGGGACCATCTGGCAATCCTTATGCACCGCCCGGTGCTGGTCCTGCCCCTGGCACGAACCCCGGCACGAACCCCGGCACCAATCCCGGCACCAATCCCGGCACCAATCCCGGCACCAATCCCGGCACCAATCCCGGCACCGCGACCGGTCCAGGCACGGCCCCCGGCCCAGGAACAAGCACAGGAAATGGTTCGGGCAATACGCCGGACGGTACAGAGAATCTATGCACCGAAGACCCCACGGCGGCGGCCTGTGCCAAATTAGGCACGGTGTCATCGCCCGTGTTGCCGACCAGTAGCGCGACCGTTGTCTTGTCGCCCGTCTCCGTCGGTGGTCCTTCTAACGCCGTCTGTCCGCAGCCTATTACCGTCACTGTCTTCGGACGCGTGCTGTCGTTTTCGTTCGAGCCGACTTGCCGATTTGCCCAGACGGTCAAACCGTTGATCTTGGCATTATTCGCCTTTGGGGCTGCGGTGATTGTGGTCGCCGGGGTGAAGTCATGACGCTCGCCGCGTGGCTGCTCTCGCTGGTCGGGCCGCTGCTGATTCAGGCGCTTATCGCTATCGGCGTTGGCGTGTTGACCGTCACTGGCGTGGATATCGCGGTGAATCAAGCGATTGCATGGATTACCAGCGCCGTCGGTGGCATCCCGTCCGATCTAGCTAACGTGCTGGCGCTCGGTGGCGTGTTTCAAGGCATGTCTTACGTTGTTGGGGCGTTCGTCGCACGGGTCACGATGGCCGGTGCTTCCAGCATTAAAAAATGGTTTATCAAATAACACCGTAGCGCTGCGCTACATGAGGTTGAGATGTCGATTACATTGATTACCGGCGTGCCGGGCAGTGGTAAAACGCTCTATGCGGTGTGGTATGCCGCGCAGCAACTCAAGGCGGGGCGTCGTCTCATGGTGGATGGCATACGCGATCTGGCTGTTGAGCATATAGACGTCGATGAGCCCTGGTTGCGCCAATGGTTCGACAATGCGCAACAGCAGGATTTGATTATTGTCGATGAGGCGCAGAGGATTTGGCCGCCCACCAGCGTGAGCCAGAAGCCGACTCCTGACATTGAGAAGCTACACATCCATCGCCACCTGGGAATTGACTTCATCCTCATCACCCAGCATCCGCAGCGCATCAGCAAAGTGATTCGCGACTTGGTGGGGCGGCATGTCCATGTGCGCCGTCTCTTTGGTATGAAACGGGCCATGCTGTACGAGTGGGACCATTGCCACAATATTGGCAGTTTGCGCGATGCGGTTAAAACGTCTTGGACCTATCCGCGCAAGGTGTTCGAGCTGTACACCAGCGCCGAAGTCCACACCAAACAGAAAGCCGTTATCCCGAAAGCGCTATTCATTCTGCCGGTCGCGGTCATCGTTGCCATCGTGCTGGCGGTGAAGGGTGTTAAAGGCATAACCGGTGGCTTTGGTTTAACTGGCGACAAAGCGGCCACGCCTTCTAATGTTGTAACGTCGAATGCGGGTACTGCATCCTCTGCTGTCGCGCCGGCTGATGCCGCCAGTAGCCCGGTATCGGTGACGTGGCGTGTTGTTGGGCGGTATGCGGCAGACGGTCGGACTTACGTGGTCCTGTCCAATCATGAGGGGGCGGTGCGCCTCGTGGATACCACTGGCTTCAAGGGCGATGGGATGAGGACAGCCGGTATGGTCGATGGCGAAAGGGTGGCCGCATGGAGTGGAGCCGTCGCGGGGGCGCTCCTGGCAGGGGACCATAAATGAGCCGCTTTCTTGCTGTGATAGTAGCTGCGCTATTGCCAATAGCGACTTACGCTGAACCCTTGTTGAACCCGCCGCTGCCGCACGGTCTAGCATCGGGTGCGGTCGTGACGCCTGCCGTATTGCAACCCTTGCCGCATGTTCGCAATGGGGCTTTCGATCTACGCTTTATCAATGTCGGGCAATTGGTCGATCTGGTGTATGACGACGCCTTGCACGTGCCGCACGTGATTTCTTCGGACGTGCTCCAAGACCCCCGTGTCGTGTCGTTTCAGTTCGATAGCGGCCACGGCGATCTCAAGCAGTTCATGAGTGCGTTTCTGGATTCGCTGGGGTTCGCGGTCGAGACTAAAAACGGCGTGGATTTCGTGTCTAAAAAGACCGTTGCCGCTGCGCCTATAGATCGTGAAACGTTCGTCTATCAACCTCGGCATCGTAGCGCCGCCTACCTGGCTAAACTCATTGAACCGCTGTTTGTCGGCCGGGCGTCCGCCGTTTCGTCGGTGCCGTCTCATCCTTCGGCACCGGAGGCACCCATGAGTGGAATCAATGCCGGTTCTTCAACGGTGCCGCCCGTATCAGACGTTGTGCCGCGCGAGTCGTCGGTGAACTCGGCGGACCAGTTGGTGTTTGCCGGGTCCGCTCGCGAGGTTCAAGACGTTAAAGCCTTGTTGCCACAGCTTGATACGACCGTGGGCGAGGTGGTGATACGCGGCTGGGCCTATGAGGTCGATGACACGGACGGCAGCAATTCGGGCTTTAGCATCGCCTCTAAGCTGCTCGGCGTCGGGGTATCGCTCGGTTCCGGTGCGACCACAGCGGACGCTAACGCATTGCAATTCGGTGCTGGGCGGCTCAATTTTGCCATCTCGGCATTAAACAATGACTCTCGGTTTAAAGAAGTCTCATCGCCTAACGTGCGTTGCGTCTCCGGCGAACAAGTCAAATTGAACGTGGGGCAGCAGGTGCCGACGGTGGGCAGTGTGAGTTACCAGGGCGCCAGTGGAACCCCGGTACAGTCGATTGAATATCAGGATGCCGGTGTCATTTTTAGTGTCCAGCCGACGGTGATGCAAGACAGCGTGCAAGTGAAGATCGACGAAGAAATTTCCAACTTCGTGAGCACCAAGACCGGCGTGAGTGCCTCGCCGACCAAGAACACCCGTTCGCTGCAAACCGTGGCGGACCTCAAAGACGGCGAGGTCATTGTGCTGGGTGGGCTGATTCAAGATCAGGACACCGTATCGCATAGCGGCGAGCGATTCTTGCCCTGGTTTCTTGATGGTCGTACCCAATCGAAAGAGCGTACCGAGGTCGTGTTGGTGCTCCAGGTTAAGAAAATATAGCGTTATTCCGGCTTAATTAATGTTACGGCATAACGCAATATTAATTGTTTGTGACAGTAACGAAATACCTTGATTTATCGTTACTGCGGCATATAATTTAATTATTGGTTACGCGGTAACGTTTAATTATAAATCTGATCAAGGAGTGACACATGGTCCAGCCGGAAGATAACAAGACATTGCCGTTACCGCTAGTAACGGAAAAGCGGGGTCGGGGTCGTCCTCGTAAGACGGATGCTTTGTCGAATGCGCAGCGTCAAGCAGCTTTTCGTACTCGGCATTTGAAAGATGTGGATGGGGCGGGAGAGCGCTTGAATCTAGTGGTTAATTTTAATGCCAAGAGGGCTTTAGAGCGTCTCGCAATTTGTTACGGCGTAACGCAAACTGCGATCTTGGAGCATCTGCTTGTTGGTGCGGAAAAGGCTCAGACCCGTCAATTGGATGCGCAAGAATTTGCTGATTATCACGATGGTAGCTTACGGTTGAGTTTAGATTCCGATACGCCGTAACGAAATATGGCTATCGGCAACTAGCGTCAGGAGTGTCCGGCGCTGTGCAGTCGCGTAGGAGGCGCTGCATCGGCTCGGAGTTGTGACGTTATCGCGCGACTCAGCGCGGCCCGCCGGACCGAGTAGCGGGTGCATAGACGGATTTAAAACGTAGGCGAGGGCGCAAGACGTACCGCCCCTCACTGCAAAACTGCTTTGCCGGGCGCGGATGGCCCCTGGGCATGCAGAAAGGCGCGCCGAGGCATGGGCTGCGAGTGAGGTAGCGAGGCGGGTTGTGGTGCGAGCGCGCGCCCGCCTCACGCGAGCCGAAGGCCGCAGAGGCGGGCGCGCGCAGCGCGCCTAAACTTGTACCTCTAACACATAACGGAAACGGCACTTACTCAGGCCGCTAGCAGTAGCGTAAAAATAGAAAAACCCGGCGTTCGTTGGCGCGAACCCAGGTCGTGAAACACACTGCATACAAGGATATGCCGCATGAATGAATTCATTCTAAATCAAGAACAACCGTCTTATCAAAGACTTGTCTCTGATGTTGGTTCGCCGCAAAAACTCAATGCGATGCGGATCGATGGCGCGGTTCTGGCTGATACCGCTGAGTACTCGCCCTTTGAAAACGAATATATCATTCGGACCCAGCGGTTTGATGATGGTCAGCAGGAAGTCGTGGCTTTCAGCATGGCCGTACAACGGCACTTTCAAGAGCTGCGTCTACGGCCTCGCTGCGTACGGGGGGAGCGCCAGCCCTTGAAAGACGAAACCGCTGATGATGTCGCCACCAAGGCCGACAAGTCGCTACGCACGTCTATAGAGCGTTCCAAACGGATGATTCGCAAGCGCTGTAAGCAAATTCGAGCCGACCGGATGCTGACGCTCTCGACCCGCGCCAATGAGACCCGTATCGAGGTGTGGGCCAAGTGGTGGGATGAGTTCCGCCGCCGACTGAACAAGATCCAGGCGTTTCACTATGTCGCGGTGTTGGAGCGGCAGAAGCGTGGGGCTTGGCATATCCATATCGCCGTCAGCGGACGGCAAAACTGGAAAGTGTTGCGCTCGATTTGGCTTTCGGTGATTTCCAAGTTTGAAACCGATGGCACGGTGAACGACAGCATTCGAAGCTATAACAAGCGCTGCGTGTTCCGTAAGGTGGGTGGTAAGGGCAGGGCTATGCGGCATCTGATTGCGACCTACATCGCCAAGTACGTCGGAAAGGGTGCGAATGATGTGGGCTTCAACAAGAAACGCTACTGGTCAAGTAAGGGTGTTGTGTTGCCGGAAACTACGACCTACGCGCACTTGGGGGCTGAATGTGGCCCGAGTGATGCGGTGGCCGCCGCGTATCAATGTGTCGATGAGAACGGGGCGGATTTCAACCATGCGCAGTTGTTCTGGAACCGAGGGATTGGAGTATTCTGGATGGCTACCGGCAACACCGATTAGCCGTCGGTGCTACGATGTAACGAGGCAAGCTTGAACCTACTTAAGAAAATTTTGTCTTAAGTTATTGATTGATATGCCGTTATCGCCAACATATGCTCGTCTACGGCGTTGTTGTTTTTTAGTTTTTTGCACCCCAAGCAATGCTTGAAATGTCTTCTGTTTAGAGCATTGAGGGTGTAAAAAGAGGTTAAAATTTAACCGAATCACCACTTTTGCGTCATGTTCTTGAATTTTTTTACTGGAAAAGCCATGGTTAAGACTGATATCCGTGCGCTAGAGTCTTTCGGCCAAAGCATTGCGTATGAAGCTGCTCGCAATCTTGATCTGCTGAAAGCTATCGACGGAACGATCTCGGAGCTCGAGTACCTGGGCGGTATTTTTTCGCTGATGCACCATCATAGCGAAAAATTCCTCAGCTCTGCTTCTGACATTGAGGGCATGATTGATGAGGATGGATCGCTCGTAGCAAGTCTAGACAAGGCTCGTGACGCTATCGGAAGTTTGCTGGAATTATATATACTCAAACGTAAATCGGCTGTTGCTGACGCTCGTCTCAACGATGATGATGGAGTCGTTGATGCGTATGAGCGCATCATTTCGATCACATCCGATTTGTTCGACTCTGTGGACTCGCTAATTTCTGCTGTGGCTGAACACGACGCTGACTTAGATGAAGTTTTGCCAGGGGAATTTTTCTCGGCGGCCGATCTTATTAAAGCATTGCGGGGCTAGAACTTGCCCATCAGATCCACTAAAAGAAAAACGCGATTTCAGAAAGATTATGACGCGCTCACGAATGCTTTAAAAAGCGAAGTTGATGCGGCTATTGTTGATCTTTATTCGAATCCGATTCCACCTACTCGCAGATTTCATTCGCTAGGTGGATTCAAGAATCCGAAGCTCTACACGATAGACGTTACGCCAAATAAATCACACAAAATTTCACTGGAGATTGATGGCGATGTCGCGATTTTAAGACGTGTTGCAACGCATAAAGTAATAGACAGGATGCCGTAATAATTTATCGAAATAGCCCGCTTTCAGCGGGCTTTTTTTAGCTTTGAATGTAATCATTTCGCAAGGCCGATAGGCTAATATCAACGCCCTACATTTAAAGGCATACGAAATGGTGACGCGTTTTTACATTCGCCACGGCGACCAAACCAACGTTGGTGGAACTGTCCGTTCGGGGTCCGGTACGCAGGGCGTGTTCGATAGGGGTATGGCATACGAAGGCGATGTGATTGGATGCCCTCAATGCCACGGTACGGGACAGATTGTCTGTGATGGGCCGCGCTGGTCTTTTACTGCTGAAGACGGGCGGCAAGCAGCACTGAGCGGTGACATTTGTCTCTGTAAGTGCAATCCTTCGCCGAGGCTCATAGCCAATCAAATCCTGATGTCGATGGATACGACGGGCGCGCCGGGCAGTGCATCCGGTGGCAATAATGCTGCGGACAGCGAATTCCATTTGCCAAAGGATGAACAATTTCTCTTACGCGATCCGAGTAGCGGCCGTCTCTGGACAAACGCCCCATACCAAATTAAGACAGCCGCTGGCGATATAATCAGCGGCACAACTAATGTGTATGGGCGAACTGAGCGCGTGAAAACTGATGACCCGCAGTCTCTCGTGTTTCTGCTGTTGCGTAAGGGGCAAGCATGAGCGATCAGACATACGTTGCCGTTGCCACGGGCACGACAAATACCACTCCTGGCTCGGTTGTCATCGTTAATATATCGGACCTAATCTTAGCCTGGGAAATCCAGAACAATGCTTTTCAAGACAAGCTTCCGATTATTCCCACGACTTCGCATGTAGAGCACGGCCACGTGCTTTACCGCTTGAAAATCAAGGCAACGCTTCATCGGCACAGTACAGGTGAGGCTGTTGCTGGCCAAGCCGTCACTGTCAAAAGTAATCGCCCGGAAGACACGGTGACGATAACGCCGACGACCACGGATGCGTCCGGCTCAGTCATGATTACGCTGGAAAGTCGCAAGCCCGGCGCGCTCACACTGTCTAACGCTGATTCCAGCGTAACGGCGATTGATCTACCTTTGACGCTGGGCGAAGCATGGTATGAAAGCGGCTTCCTCATTACTCACTATGTCATTGCGGATGAACACGATGCCACCGGCGCAATGGTTCAAGATCCAGGCGTAACAGGTCAGCACCGGCGCGATTTTCTCTACGGCGCAAGGGGCGTGCCCATGCAGGGAACCGGCGAAACGCTCGACAACACCTATGTCCGGTTTGATGGAGGTGGGGGCGGTTGGCACAACAATGCTGGAGGGCATCCAGACGAGTTAAACCATCCTGAAACTGCTCGGCTGCGCAGTACTGACG
>Ga0302233_10001100_pt1 | contig 19625 bp, 13 predicted proteins | sample II_Palsa_N3_1_FD_193516 | JGI IMG/M metagenome (GOLD analysis project Ga0302233, IMG submission 193516) | Peat permafrost microbial communities from Stordalen Mire near Abisko, Sweden - II_Palsa_N3_1 | ecosystem: Environmental > Terrestrial > Soil > Palsa > Peat permafrost | place: Sweden... | reverse complement strand
ACATCCTTGATCTGCGGCATCTTCAGCATCTGGTGGTACAGAACAGGTGCCCACTGGCTGAGAGTGTCGACTGAATCCGCTGAAAGCTGATATTGGTACTGGGCGTTGCTTTGCCTTCCGCCGACGCTAATGTCCTGCGCGGCCTGAAGGAATGTCGAAGCCCCGGTGAGCGCAGCTAGTTTAGGCCGCAGGCGGTCGACTACCTCACCAGCGCTGAGCTTCCGCTCAGCCAAGGGCTTCAGGCTGACGAAGACAAATCCTGTGTTGCTTGCGCCTCCACCCGGGCCACCCTGTCCGCCAGTGAAGCCCGCGACCTTGCTGACCGCAGGGTCCGCCCTGATGACAGATTGAATCTCCATGAGAGAACGATTCATCGCCTGGAAGGATGCGTCCTGCGAGCCTTGAAAGCCGCCAAAGATCGTACCTGTATCCTGCAACGGGAATAGGCCCTTCGGTACTCGGACAGCGAGCACGACATTTAGCGCAAGAGTCACCAAGAGGGTGAGTGCGATCAGCGCGGGATGGCGAAGTGCCCACACCAGAGTGCGCCGATAGAACGCAAGCAGACCGTCGAACGCCCGCTCGCTGAAGCGATACAGGCTGCCATGACTCTCACTGTCATGAGGCTTGAGAATATAGGCGCACATCGTCGGCGTCAGCGTGAGCGACACGACCATGGAGATGGCGATCGAGACCGAAAGTGTCACCGCGAACTCATGAAAGAGCCGACCTGGAAGACCGCCCATAAAGAGGATTGGGACGAAGACCGCAATGAGCGAGAGGCTCATCGAGATCACCGTAAAGCCAACCTCCTTCGCTCCGTCAAGCGCCGCCTGCATGGGCGGAACGCCAAGCTCGATGAGGCGCGTGATGTTCTCCATCACAACGATCGCGTCGTCGACGACAAAACCGGTCGATACCGTCAACGCCATCAACGATAGGTTGTCCAGCGTATATCCGCAGAGATACATCACGGCGAACGTGCCTATCAGCGAGACGGTAACGGCAACGCCGGGAATGAGCGTCGCGCGCGGGCTCCGCAGAAAGACAAACACAACCGCGATGACGAGCACGATTGAAAGCACGAGCGTGCGTTCTACGTCGTTGACGGAGGCGCGAATGGTTGTCGTCAAATCATTCACAATGCCCAACTGATCGCCTGCCGGGATGGAAGCGCGAATGGACGGCAGTTCCTTCTTGACGCGATCGGAAGTCTCGATGACGTTTGCGTTTGGCAGCCGATAGACCAGAAGGATGACACTCGCCTTCCCGTTGACGTAGCCGGCGGAGCGCAGAGTTTGCACCGAGTCATAGACGTTCGCCACGTCGCTCAGACGAATGACCTTTCCCTTACTCGAACCGATGACGAGCGGAGCGTAGTCCTTGGCCTTCGAGATCTGATCATTGGCCTTGATGTCGGCCGTCGTGGCCGCATCGCTAATCTGGCCCTTGGGTCGGTTCGAGTTCTGCACGGAGATAGTCTGCGCAATGTTCTGGGTGCCGATTCCATAGCTGTTGAGCTGGCTGGGGTTCAAGTCGATCCGCACTGCAGGAAGGGAGCTTCCGACCACCTGCACCTGCCCGACGCCCTGCAATTGCGATATCTTCTGCTCGATGATCGAGGAGGCGGTGTCGTAGAGGGTGCCCGTGTCGTAGACATCGGAGGTGAGGCTCAGCACCATCATTGGAGCAACGGCGGAATTAATCTTTCTGTACGTTGGGTTCGAGGGGAGATTCGCCGGCAGATATGTCCGAGCGGCATTGATCGCTGCTTCAACGTCTCTGGCAGCCCCATCGACGTCCCGGCTCAAGTCGAACTGTAGCGTCACCGAAGTGATGCCGAGCGTGCTCGACGATGTCATTTGCGTGACCCCAGCAATGTGTCCGAACTGGCGTTCGAGCGGCGTTGCCACCGAAGAGGCCATGACCTCCGGGCTTGCGCCGGGCAGCGTCGCGGCAACCGTAATCGTGGCGAAGTCGACTTGCGGCAAGGACGCCACTGGCAGCTCTTCAAAGGCGATCGATCCTGCGATCGCTATGGCGACGGCGAGGAGTGTCGTCGCGACTGGACGTTTGATGAACGGAGCGCAAATGTTCATGACTGCTCCGCAGGCATCGACTGGTCAAACGCGGGCTTTGTACGGCTTCCGAATCGCTGGCCGAGACGGTCGAAGAACACATAGATCACAGGAGTGGTGTAAAGCGTAAGAATCTGGCTGACCAGCAGGCCGCCGACCATCGCGATGCCAAGAGGACGCCGTAACTCCGATCCAATGCCTGAACCGAAGGCGAGCGGAATCCCTGCAAACAACGCGCACAAAGTTGTCATCAGGATGGGACGGAAGCGAAGCTGCGAAGCCTCAAAGATTGCCTGAACCGAGTCGAGCCCGCGCGTTCGTTCCGCATCGAGCGCAAAGTCGACGATGATGATTCCGTTCTTTTTTACAATGCCGATAAGAAGGATGATTCCGATTACGGCGATGATGCCGAGGTCCTGATGAAACAGTCGAAGCGCCAACAAGGCCCCAACGCCTGCGGACGGCAGTGTTGAAAGGATTGTAAGGGGATGGACAAAGCTCTCGTAGAGTACGCCGAGAACGATATAGACCGCGACGAGGGCCGCAAGGATCAGGATTGCTTCATTAGAACCGATACCTTTGTAGGCAGCCGCAGTTCCCTGGAAATCGGCCTGAACGCTTGCAGGCATGTGGAGTTGTGCTTGCGTCTTCTCGACTGCGTCAACGGCCTGTCCAAGAGATGACCCCGGCGCGACGTTGAACGATATGGTGACCACGGGAAATTGACCCTGATGGGCGATCGTCAGCGGCGAGGGAGCAGTCTCGAAATGACTGATCGCGCTTAGGGGAACCGGCGTCGGCTGCGCGGCGGATGAATTGGATGAGCCAGATGTACTCTGCAGATTGGATGAATTGGGAGAACTACTTCCGGAACCTTGACCACTCGACGACATACTTCCAGACGAGGAACTACCGGAAGAAGAAGCTAAGACACTCGTCGGCGTAGTCGATGCCAGACTCTCGTTGGAAGAAGGCGTAAGCGTAGTCGGCGTGCCGTTTGAACTTGACGACGTACGTCCTGACGTACTCTGCGCTGAAGATCCAGAGGCGGAAGTTGAACTCTGGATGTAAATGTCGTTGAGCTTGCCTGGGCCCTGCTGAAACTGGGGCAGCGTTTCGAGGATGACGTGATACTGGTTCGACTGCGTGTAGAGCGTGCTGATCTGCCGCTGCCCAAACGCATCGTAGAGTGTGGAATCGATCTGGTCTGGCGTGATGTTGAGGCGCGATGCCGTCGCCCGGTCGATGGTGAGGTTCGCGCTTACGCCATTTGTCTGCTGATCTGTAGCCACATCGGTGATCTGCGGCAGCTTGCGAAGTTCCGCGACCAGCCGAGTAGTCCATTGGTTCAACTCCAGGGTGTCCGGATCTTCGAGCGTGTACTGGTATTCGGTCCGGCTCACGCGGTCGTCGACAGTCAGGTCCTGCACCGGCTGCATGTACACCTGGATCCCCTGCACGTTGCGCAGTCTTTTTTGCAGACGCAGGATCACGTCACTTGCGGTCATGTGGCGCTGCTCGATTGGCTTCAGGTTGATCTGGATGCGGCCGCTGTTTAACGTTGTGTTGATCCCATCGGCACCAATGAACGAAGAAAGGCTTGCCACTGCCGGGTCCTTCAATATCTCAGTCGATAGCTCCTGCTGCTTTTGCGACATCGCGGTGAATGAGATCGACTCCGGCGCCTGCGACACGGCTTGAATAATGCCGGTGTCCTGGGTGGGGAAGAAGCCCTTTGGTATCTCGATGTACTGGAAGACTGTGAGCACGAGCGTCGTCAGAGCGACCAGGAGCGCAAGCGTTTCGTGCTTCAGCACCCACTGCAGGCTCCGTCCGTAGGCAGCGATGATGCGCTCGAAGATATCTTCAGTCCATCGATAGAACCGGTTCTGTTTAGATTTTGGCGTATGCCGCAGAAGACGCGAACTCATCATCGGCGTCAACGTCAAGGAGACTACCGCCGAGATCAGGACGGTCACTGCGAGCGTTACCGCGAACTCCCGGAAGAGACGACCCACGATGTCCCCCATAAACAAGAGCGGAATCAGCACCGCGATCAGAGAGACGGTCAGCGAGATGATCGTGAAGCCAATTTGATCAGCGCCTTTGAGCGCCGCTTCCATGGGGCTCATGCCCTCTTCAAGAAAGCGTGAGATGTTCTCGATCATCACGATCGCATCGTCGACCACGAATCCGGTGGAGATGGTGAAGGCCATCATCGTGAGGTTGTTGATGCTGTAGCCAAGCAAGTGCATTACAGCCAATGTGCCAATTAGCGATAGTGGCACGGCTACGCTGGGGATGATGGTTGCGGCGACGTTTCTAAGGAAGATAAAGATGACCATCACAACGAGAGCAATGGTGAGCATCAGCTCAAATTGAACATCCTTTACCGATGCACGGATGGTGTTCGTGCGGTCAGTAAGAATCTTCACCGTGACTGCGGCGGGAAGCGTGGCCTGTAGCTTCGGCAGCAGTTTTTCGACCTCGTCCACGACGGCGATGGTGTTCGCTCCCGGCTGCCGTTGAATATTCAAGAGGATCGCAGGCGTTTGATTCATCCATGCGGCGAGCTTCTCGTTTTCTACTCCGTCGTTGATCTTAGCGACATCGGTAAGCCTCACGGGTGCGCCGTTCTTATACGCCACGAGCACATCGCGATAGCCATCGCTCGAGAGGAGCTGATCGTTAGCGTTGATCTGAAAAGCCTGTGACTGCCCGTCGAAGCTGCCCTTTGCGGAGTTGACGGTCGTGCTGGTCAGCGCAGTCCGCAGGTCTTCGAGGTTAAGCCCGTAAGAAGCAAGCGCCACTGGATTTGCCTGAATGCGGACCGCAGGCTTTTGGCCGCCGCTGATGGTCACGAGGCCGACACCGCTTAGCTGTGAGATTTTGGGTGCAAGGCGCGTATCGACGAGATCTTCAACCTTGGAAAGAGGAATCGTCGACGACGTAAGCGCGAGCGTCAACACGGGGGCGTCCGCTGGGTTCGATTTGCTGTAGACCGGTGGAACCGGAAGGTCCGTTGGGAGGTAGGCCTGCGCGGCGTTGATGGCCGCCTGCACCTCCTGTTCCGCCACGTCGATGTTCAACGAAAGCGCAAACTGCAGGACGATCACGGAGCTGCCGTCGGAGCTGGTGGAGGTCATCTGCGTAAGCCCGGCGACCTGTCCGAACTGCCGCTCCAATGGAGCGGTCACTGCCGAAGACATCACATCGGGGCTTGCGCCGGGATAGAAGGTCTGCACCTGGATCGTCGGGTAGTCCGCCTCCGGCAATGCGGAGACGGGCAACGTGAAATATGCCGCGATCCCGACGACAAGAATTGCGGCCATCAACAGCGCTGTCGCGACAGGCCGAAGAATGAAGATTCGCGATGGGCTCATAGCTATTTGCCCATATCTTTCGTGGAAGCATTCTGGACGTTACTGCTGCCGCCGAAGGAGACGATGCTCTGCACGTTGACCTTCGAGCCGTCGAGGAGTTTGTCGAAGCCCGTAACCGACACAACCTCGCCGGCATTGACCCCAGTCACGGCGGCCACGTTGTCCTCCGTGGAAAGCTCTGAGATGTTCCTGATCTTTGCTGTGCCGTTGTCGATCACATAGACGAACGCCTGCGTACCGTTGCGTTGCACAGCCGCCGTGGGAATCAGCACAACCCCCGTTAGTGTCTTTACGAGCAGGCGCGCATTCACAAACTGGTTCGGATAAAGCGTCAACGCGGTGTTGTCGAACTGGCCTCGGAAGCGCACGGTTCCCGTCGATGTATCGACCTGGTTATCAAGGGTAAGAAGTCTTCCGGTCGCGATCTTCGTCATCTGTGACCGGTCCAGCACGTCCAACGGCAACGACTTGCGCCGAAGAATCTCATCATGCACCTGCCCCAGACTGTCTTCCGAGACATTGAAGACGACGGTGATCGGCTGGAGCTGTGTGATAACAACGATGGAGGACGAGCTACCCGAGAACACAGTGTTCCCCGGATCGACCAGGCGCAGACCGACCCGCCCTGTGATCGGCGAACTGATGTGGCAGTAGCTCAACTGCACTTGAGCGTATCTGACCTGGCCTTCATCGTTCTTTACTGTTCCCCGGACCTGTTCGACTGTTTGTATCTGGTCTTCATAGGTCTGCCGCGCGATGGCCTGCTGCGCCGAAGCCTCTTTGTACCTCGCGAGATCAGTTTCGGCCTGTGCAAGCATGGCACGGTCATGATCCAGCGTCCCCTGCACCTCCATGAGTTGTGCCTCGTAAGGGCGCGGATCGATGTCGATCAGCGGATCGCCGCGATGCACCATCTGGCCTTCGACGTAATGGACGGCGTCTACCTTGCCGTTGACCTGGCTGTAGAGGGTTACCGTCGCCAGCGGTGTCACCGTGCCAAGCGCTTCCAGGTAGGAGCCCATATCGCCGACACGCGCAGTTGCCGCCTTGATGTTTGCAACGGCTGTCTGACCTGCATCGGCAGAGCTAGCCGCCGGTTTTGGCTTTCGCGCAATGGCAAAGACGACCAAAGCAAGAAGAATTGCGCCTACAAGGATCAGTATCCAATGCCGAGGCCGACTCGGCTTTAAATCAGCCTCCTTTGAAGTATCGTTCAATTGGTGAGCTACGGGCGTTCCCTCGCCGTGTACTACGGAAGCCCCGGGGCTTTGTGTCGCGTCATTCATGGGCGCTGATCCTTCCTGATACACTAATAACCGAACCGTTCGGTACTGTCATCTTAGATTAATCGGCTCGGTTTGGGATTCAAAATTCTTGTAAGGTTGAAGATTATGGCAAAAAACAAGAAGAAGACGCTGTCCTCGTCGAGTGACAAATCCGAGATTCTGACCGAACACTTGCTGGATACCGCAGCCTCGTTTTTCCTGGAGAAGGGGTTCGCTGGATCGAGCGTGAGCGAGATGGCGCGCCATGCACGTGCTTCAAAGGAATCGTTTTATAGCCGCTATCCGACCAAGGAAGAGCTCTTCCGCGCCGTCATTCGGCGACAGACTGATCGCATGTCGGGGCAGATGAAAGCGCTGTTTCTATCTGAAGCTCCTACGGAGATCACATTAGCGCGTTTTGGAGAGGGACTCTTGGAGCAATTGATGGCAGATGAGACCATCACGCTCCAACGAACGATTTCCTTGGATGCAGGAAAGTTTCCAGAACTCGCCCGGATCTTTTGGGAAGTGGGGCCTGCCCGGATGATTGCCGCTTTGAGCCATTATCTTGAATCCCAAGTGATTCAAGGCAAGTTGCGGAAACTCGACCCAGAATCCGCCGCGCTCCACTTCGTGGGCCTCATCAACTCCGAGACGATGCTCAAGGTAACGCTCGGCATTACTCCAAAGCCAAGTAAGGATGTCCAACACCGCAGAGTAAAATCCGCAGTCGATGTCTTTCTGCACGGATACGCTGAGTGAGGCCGCACCAATGGCGCGGAGGATTGTGAGATGTATGTGACATCTTTACTCCTGCAGATGGACCATCTTCTGTATCCGAGGTTTCAATCTACCGAGTTCAATCAGCATGCACCCAGCGTTGTGACCTGGAGCAGAAACCTCTCCGGTGCGTGCGCGGGGCTGCGATGGTCGCTGCCGTTGCTTGAATCTGGGTCAGCGGCTGTCGCTGCAATCCTATATGCTCCGGAAGACGAGGTCAGAATTCGATTCTCGCCTGGAACGCAATACTGCGAGGTGAGCTATTGCCTCCAAGCCCTACTCCCAGCAATCCGGTTGGGGGCGAGATTGTGCTGGAGATTGAACCGAAGCCTGTCTGGGTCGCTGGCTTGCCCGGTGTTCCGGCCTGATTGGAAGGGAGCGCAAGGTTAGGGTGATTGAAGACATTGAAGAACTGGGTATCGAAACGGAAGACGACGCGATGGGGCAGCGCAATCTTCTTGGTAACGTAGAGCTGCGAGTAGGTGAAATGGGGACCACGGAATTGATTGCGACCCGAGTTGCCAAACTGACAGTTTGTGGGCGAATCGCCTCCGGCACAGGCTCCCGTGCTAGGGTCAACCACTGAGGCAAACGCATCTGGGTTGAGCCATTGCTTCGTGCCTGTCACCGTCACTCCAGAGACAGCCGTCTTTCGATAGAGCGGTACGCCGGGAACAAGGTTGGAGTACTGCGGCCCGCTACCCTGAAAGATGCCCTGGTTATTCGCCGTGTAGGGTGCGCTGAGTACGCTAAACGGAACGCCGCTGTGCAGGAAGACAGTCTGCGATAGTTGCCAGCCGCCGAAGGTTTGGTTGAGGAGGCGGCTGGTGGCATGAAATGGCACCTCATAGACGGCGAAGCCCGAGAGATTGTGGCGTATGTCGTAGTCGCAGTTGCCATACTCGCGGCGCAGGTCGCCCGGTAACGGGGAGATGATGCCGAGAGTCGAGAACGGCAGCAGGCCGCCATTGGAGATCTCGTCGAGGCAGTGCGAGTAGGTGTAGTTGCCCTGCACGGTAAGGCCGGCGACCTGTTTCATGATGACAGTCTGCAAACCGGTGTAGTTGCTTCCGGCGTCCGTGCGAAACTCGTTGACATTGCCGAAGCGAGGGTCAAGGGGCTTCTCATAAGCGAACGGTGCAAAGCATCCTGCACACACGTCCTGGTAGCCGTTCAACTCAACCTGGTATGGCTCATGGACGGCGCGAGTGCCAACGTAATCGACACGCAGAGTCCCTCGCGCGCCAAGCTCGCGTTCCACTCCAAGACTCCATTCAAGGAAGTAGGGTGTCTTGAGCGTGCCGGTTGGGAAGGTGTTGAGGTTGACGGCGAGTGGACAAGTTGGAGCGGTGGTCGAGACTCCAGCGCAAGGATCTCCGTTGCTATTGAAGAGGGTTTGGAAGGATCGATTGGCCTGAACGGTTGCGTCCACGGCACTTCCGGGTACTCCTGGGGCGATGCCGAGGCCGCCCACCTGACCGTTGATACCTCCGACGAAGACCGGGGCGTATGGGGCGTTCATGGCTCCGAAGTCCGCGACCTGAGCGGGAATAATGTCGTTGAAGACACCGCCTCCAGCGTGAAGCGCCGTCTTCTCACTGAGTTTGTAGGCGACGGATGCGCGTGGCTGGTAGACGAGCAAAGGCGTAGCAGGAAACAGGTTGTGTACGTTGGACTGAACAGCCTGATTTAGCGGCTGGGTTGGGTCATGGTTCAGGTCGAGAAACGAACCCGCCGGACGGGCAAACTGCCCGTGCTGATTGACGATGTTCGTGTTCCATGTGGCGCGCAAGCCGGCGGTAAGCGTGAACCTCGGACTGATGCGGAACGTGTCCATCGCATAGAGGTCAAGATTGCCATTCGAGACTCGCCCCCGTTGCGTGGCGGGGAAGGCCTGGGTCACGGTTGAGGCAGCGCCGTAGGTGAACTGAGCAAGATCCGTGTAGACCACGGTCGGCACGATTCCCTCGCCCAGGTCGTAATCGCTGGTGTCTAGTCGGCGCGAGTTGATGCCGAACTTCATGCTGTGCCGCCCTCGTGTCCAGATGAGGTTGTCGTTTATCTGCCACTGCGTGACCTTGCGGCCCTGCGTATAGGTCTGATCGTTGCCACCGATGGTAGTGAAGGGAGCGTTGGAACTTCCTCCAGCCAACAAAATCGGAAACCGCTGCAACACCTGCGCATAGTTGTTGGGCAGGAAGAGACTTGAATACCAGCTCACGCCGGGGTTGAACTGATTGACGAGGTTGGGAGTGAAGAGGTGCGTGTACCCTGCGACTCCGGTCCGCTGCGGCTGCGGCGAATAGGAGTTGAAGATCGGGTTGATGGGGTCGGTGTAGGCGGCCTGAAGTCCGGTGTCTTGCTGGTACTTGTACCAAACGCTGTCGTTGGGGCTAATCGTATGATCGATCTTGAGGACGATCAGGTTCTCCTTGTCGTCGTTGTTTAAAGACTGCGTTCGGATGTTCGCGCAACCGCTTCCATTGAAGAGGTTGGCGGCGCTTTGCGTTCCCGGCAGCAACACGCCACTAGAATCGAGTGGGCAAGAGAGTACCGGCGTCGGCGTTCCGGCTGTATTGCTGTAGAGGCCGAACATTGTCTGGTAGAGATTAACCTCGCCAGGTTGAGGGGGTAGCACCGTGCTATTGACCGGGTCCGTGCCGCCTCGCGGGAGTTGCTGTAGAACATACTGCTCATAAGCTGCCGAAGGAACCGTGCTTCGAGCGATGATCGGGAGCGCGATGCGGATGCCTTCGTAGTGAGCGAAGAAGAAGAGCTTGTTCTTGCGGATGGGGCCGCCTACGCTTACGCCGAATTGGTTGACGGTCGAACGCGGTTTCTTTGCGATGTTGCCCGGTGTGTCGTTCGCATGAAGGAACTCATCTGTGGCATTCAACAGGGAGCCGTTCCAAATCTCGTACACGTCACCATGAAATTCATTTGTGCCTGACTTCGTGAAGTAGTTCACCTGCGAAGCGCCGTAGCGGCCCTGGTCAACGGCATAGGAGTTGGTGTTGACTGTCGATTCCTGAAGGGCATCGAGGCCGATGACGAGGTTTGTCGATAGACCTATATTGAGTCCGAGAAAGGGATCGTTCGCGTCGAATCCGTCTACGATGTAGCCGTTCGAGGTGGCTGGGAGGCCGTTGAACTCGACATTGCCGTAGCCTCCGGCCGCCTTCGCGTCATTGGAAGAGCCTGCCGTGTTCATCAGCGCACCCTGAGCGAACTGGGCAACGAAGGTCAAGTCTTGGCCAGGGTTGGGAAGGTTCTTGATCGTCTTGGCGTCGAGAGTCGTGGAAGTGTTTGCGTTCTCAAGGCTCATCAGGCCGGACTCCGCGCTTACGTTAACGGATTGGCTCGTGCCGCCGAGCGATAAAGCGAAGTTCACTGCGGCAATCTGTCCAACGGCGACAGTAATGGAGGCCGACTCCTGAGAGGCAAAGCCCTCAGCAATAACGCTGATCCGGTAGGTGCCGGGGTTCAACTGCGAGAACAGAAACCGTCCCGTGGTGCTGCTCTGCGCTGTCCGCGTGGCTCCCGTGTTGACCTCACTTGCGGTCACTGCGGCTCCCGCAATGACAGAACGCGCGGGGTCAACGATCGTTCCGGTAATGGCGCTCGATGTGCCACTTTGCGCTATGGTTGGTAGGCCGAAGCCGAAAATCGAAAAGGCAACGAGACCACTAAAAGCTTGCTTCAGTCTTTTTGAGTATTGACTAATTTGAATTTTAGCCTTGACTAATTTCTGCATAATTCCTAAGCTAACGTAGAATCCTCGGAATGGCAAATAAGACTTCTATGCGGCAACGGAACGAGATCAAGTCGAAACCAGCGCATTCTCGGCAACGTGTCAGCGAGGCCAGTGACGACTACCTAAAGGCGATCTTTGCACTTGGCGGCGCCGCGGGCGACCAGGTACCGGCGAGCGAGGTCGCCGCGCGGCTCAATCTATCGGGGGCATCCGTCACGAAGATGCTGCAAAAGCTTGCGTCTGTCGTACCCCCTCTGCTGGTCTACGAAAAGCATCACGGCGTTCGACTCGCGAAGGCAGGAAGAGAGAAGGCTCTTGAGATTGTGCGGCATCATCGGCTGATCGAAACATTCCTGCATCAAGTCCTCGATTATCCATGGGACGAAGTGCATGACGAGGCAGAGCGCCTTGAGCACTTCATCTCCGAACGATTTGAAGCGCGAATTGCGGCAAAGCTGGGGCATCCAGAGTTCGATCCTCACGGACACGCGATTCCAGCCCTCGATGGGACACTCCCCGCCGGAACCTCAGAGACGCTGGCGCAAGTCACCGTGGGCGGACAACGCAAAGTAGTGAGCGTGTCGGATGACAACCCCGAGATGCTCCGTTATCTGGGTTCTCAGGGAATCGGACCAGGCACGGCTCTCAAGCTGTCGGAAAAATTGCCGTTCGAGGGAGGATACCGAGTCTTACTTGTTACTTCGAAGAAGTCTGTCCTTCTGAGCGAACCGCTTGCGGCCGCTATTCTAGTTTCCGTTTAAATATCAGGATGGGCGATGTGTTGCACCGCTGGATCGGATTTACGCCCTTTGCTTTCAGGGAGAGGTGCAGGGGAAGGAACGGCCCCGCCACGCGCTCCGAGTGGAGCGTGTCAAGCAAACGGGATGAGGGGATGGGAGAAACCGAAGGGATTTCTCCCGCGCCACTTTTGAGAAGCATAGCGGGAGTCTGTTACGACTCCCGCTCTCGTCTAGGCTGCGATCTTCTTCTTACTGGTCGCAACCTTCTTCGTTGTTATCTTCGCTGCGGGTTCGGGCTTGAACGTGATGGACTTTGCCTTAGCAGCTACCTTTAGGCCGTGCGGGTGTGAAGACGCTTTCGGCTTCCGCAAGGAAATCGAACTCGCTCTCGCGTGGGATGGCTGTGTGTCCGTTCAACGCAAGACGGAGGGCAAAGCTGGTTAGCTTATCGTCTGGTAGTCCGGCGATGGTGGTGGACAATACCTCTTCGGCAGTTCTCGTTATCACCGCCAAAGTAGGTAGCTACCTCGTCAATGAACTCGTAAGGGTCTACGTTGACGAGTGCGGTCAGGAAAACCCTCGTCGCCGCACCTTTGATGAAGCCAAGCTGAACGAACTTGCCGAAAGATGGAGCACAACGGCCTCATCCAACCCATCACCGTCCGACCCAACAGCCAAAGAGGGCTTTTGCAGTTTCGAAGAATCCGAGCAGACACCGCCAAGTTTCGACGCAAGCAAGTTCGTTTTGACGGCTCCCGAACAGTCTGTGTCGCTCAATCTGCATTATTAGCGGTTTCAAACCGTCAATCACTATCCCCCAACTTGCGGCATATCCCAGAAGTCGGTGACAAAAGCCGCTTTGTCAGTACTAGGCTCATCAATGAATGCATCGGCGATATGGCACGAATCCAAGATCGTTGCTGAGGGGAAGAATGTTTGTCACTCCTTATTAATTCGCTTAGGCGGGCGGTGGAAACGCGGGTGCCTCCAGTATTCGCCACCCGCCCAAGCGCGTTCATCGCTGCCACAATGCTAATTACCAGGGAATAGCCGTATTCTCCCAACGTGTAAAGGTGCCTGTGGGACCATCCGGTCCGAGCAGGGCGACCCGCACCACCTCGCGAGAGCCGTCCTCAAGCGACTCCAGTCCGGCATACCCGTTGAGATTCGTTTTCGTGAAGGCTGGGGATACGAGGTTGACTTTGATCCCGCTGCCTTCCAGTTCGATCATCATGGCTAGCGTGATGGCGTTCAGAGCTGTCTTCGACGCGGCATAGCCCGGGCTGTACATCTTGCGATGTTGGTACTCCGGGTTTGCATTCGTAGTCATCGAACCTACGCCGCTGGAGACATTGACGATATGTGCGTTATCGGATTCCCGCAGTAGTGGCAGCATGGCTTGATACACGGCAAGCGCACCGAAGACGTTCGTCTCCCAGATGGCGCGGACCTCGTCTAGAGAGATGTTGCTTGCACGGGTGAGTTTGGAAAACTCCTCGAGCGAGCGGTCGCCCTTGCTTGTGTTCGAGATAGCTGCATTGTTGACCAGCAGATCAAGGCGACCAAACTCCGTGCGAACACGGTCGGCCGCGGCACGGATCGAAGCCTGATCGGTGACATCGATCTGCAGCGCGACCGCGCCGTTGCCGATCTCCTTCGCGGCAGCTTCGCCGCGCTCCAGATTGCGCGATCCGACATAAACCATCACACCATTGGCGGCGAGTTCCTTCGCCACCTGGAATCCGACTCCCTGATTGGCTCCGGTCACGAGAGCTATACGTTGATTCGACATTTTGTATCCTCCTTTGGGCTTGTCCTGTTATTCTTCAGGAACAACGGAACAATGTTCCGATCTTATCGGAACATTGTTCCGCAAACAAGGGAAGCCTCGTGAAAACACCGTCTACCCGCGTAACGAAGAAGAGGACGGTGACGAAGCTGCCGCCGGTGCGTGCGCATGCAAAGCAAAACCTGACAGCTCTTCTAGGTGCTGCAGCTGAGGTGTTCGCGACTTCCGGCGTGGATGCTCCTGTGCGCGAGATTGCGGAACGAGCGGGCGTTGGTCTGGGAACCGTTTATCGCCATTTCCCGCAGCGCTCCGACCTTATCGTGGCGGTCATGCAGTCGCATGTAGAGGCCTGCGCGGACGCCGCTGCTGAGTTCGCAAGCGAATATAGCGCAGAGGAAGCGCTGGCCCGCTGGCTCCACCGCTTGATGGATTTCTTTGGGGCGAAGCGCGGCCTGGTGACTGCGCTGCACTCGGGCGACCCCGCGTACGCAGCCTTACCTGGGTACGTGATGGATCGTCTCGGCGGTGCGCTTCGTACGCTGCTCGACGCGGCGATCGCCGTTAAGGCTGTCCGCAGCGATATCGACGCAAAAGAACTCTTCTGGACGGTAGCGACGATGTGCCGCGGACCCTATGGAGGAAAACCCGCCTACGCAGGCAAGATGGTGGATGTCCTGATCGACGGGTTGCGTTATGGTGCGAATCCCTAGGAACAGCTCAATCCCACCGGAGCACAGTTTTCGTCCGCACAAGTCGCCTTGTCGGGAGCACTCCGCCCGATACTTTACCCAAATGCTGCAAACAGGCTAATGCATATTTCTAGCCCCGTCTGCCGTCAACGAGTGACTTAGCGATTTTGCACTCATCGAGATCACAACTGACGAAAAGCGCGTTTATCAGGACTAAACGGGAGTCAACCGTCGAGGTTTTGCTTGAGAAGCATAGGCTCATAGCTTCATTCGCTTCGGACGCTCCTCGTAGTCGTGTGGGTTGAGTAAGTTGTCGAGAATGCTCCGCACCAGAACTCTCACGAAGTCCCATTGTTGCAGTTCGCCTGGAAGCTGTGACGTTGAGTGGACAGCCGCGTTGATAGCTGAAATTGCCACCCATGTCAGTATCGGATCGAGTTCAGGAACAGAAGCGGTTCCCTTTGCTTGAATCTTTCGCGTGGCACTCTGCGCGGGCCCCAGGAGTTTCAATCGTTCGAGATTCTGGTAGACAACGCCTCTTACTTGAGCATCCTCTCGATGGACAGTCATAAGGGCTTCCACCAGATCGTCGACGAGAGCGTCTTTTCTCTGACGGCCGCTTGCTGAGCATTCAAAGATTCGTCCGAAGAGTTCCGTGTCTTGCTGCATGAACACCAGCGAAAGGTCAGCCAGGATCGCATCCTTATTGGGATAGTACTTATACAAAGTGCCGATGCTGATTCCAGTCTTCTTCGCGATGTGGTTTGTTGACACTTCGCCAAATGGCTTCCGGTTCAAAAGGTGAGTAGTCGCCTGGAGTATGTCTTCTCTTGTTTGCCTGGAGCGCGCTTGTTGTGGCGTCTTTCTCGGCTGAATCGTCTTCTGCATGCGTCTCCCTCAGGCGTCTTAAAAGCGAGCAGTAAAGGCGAGCTATTACTCGCCACTTTTCTTACAATTGAAGCATGAGCGTAGCGAGAGTCCAAGAAGAAACGAAAGCAAATTGCGATGTCCTGATTCAGGGAGCAGGCATTGGAGGGTTGACGTTGGCAATCGCCCTGCAGCAGCGTGGCTACAAGGTCAAGCTCGTAGAGCGGTCCGCCGGGCTCGTGGAAGCTGGCGCCGGCATCTGGATGGCAGCAAATCCTATGCAGGTCTTTGCCAGGCTTGGCTTCGCGGAGAGGATTATCGAAGCAGGATGGACTGTGAAGCTGTTGCGGCTTCAGGACTGGCAATCTGGCGACATCCAAACGACAAACATGTCCCAGATTGCAAAGGAGTATGGATTCGAGACGATTGCCCTGCATCGCGGCGTGCTGCAGCGACTGCTCTTTGAACAACTGGAAGCATACTCCGTTCATTTCGATTGCGAAGTTATATCAGTGACTCAAAGCGACGATCAGGTCTTCGCGAGCCTATCCGATGGCTCTTCCTGCGCCGCCGCAATCCTCGTCGGGGCGGATGGATTCAACTCTCAGGTGCGCCGCATGGCTGGACTGGATGGGGTAAAGCGATACTCAGGCTCTTCTTCTTATCGCGCCATCGCTCGTGGAGCCCAAATTCTGGCGGCAGACGCCGAGCATGAGGCCTATGAGATTTGGGCGAAGGGTTGTCGCGTCGGGTTCTCCAAGATCAATGCCGACGACTACTACTGGTACATGACCTTCAACGCCCCGGCCGAAGAAGCTTCGTCGGCTAGCGAGATCAGAACCCATGCGGAAACACTATTCCGCACTTACTTTCCGCAATGGATGGGGTTGCTCCAGAACACACGAATGGGAGACATCTTGAGAACGGATATCAGTGACTTGAAACCACTCACGCAGTGGTCTTCGGGACGCGTTGGGCTGATCGGCGATGCGGCACACGCGACCACTCCGAACCTCGGACAAGGCGGAGCGATAGCCGTCGAAGATGCTTTGGCTCTGGCGAATTCGTTCAAAGAACTCGGTCTCAGCGAAGCGGCATGGAAGCGTTTTGAACAGCTTCGCCGAAAGAAGGTGGATTGGACGGTGTCAACGTCGTGGTCCATCGGGAAGATCTGCCATCTCAGTAGCCCGTTCTTTCGCTCTCTCCGGAATATTGCGCTGAAAAAGACACCGGACAGCGTTACGCAGAAACAGATCCAGCGGATCTACAGTCTCGAATCAACTTCAGATCGATCCTGATACGTCGGCTAGTGTTTACCCATGCCGATTTCAACTGACGACTTAAGGCCAACGCGCTCAATGAAGTTTACGTAGACGTCCAGTTTCAGTTCTGTCCTCAGAAGTGGCGCATCTCATCAACCGGGTGGGTCAATCCGAGAAGTCGACTTATTGGTCTCAATCTGTCTTCAGCTTAACTGAGGCGGTCGAACAATTCACTCAAACCTTCGTGAGAGAGGCGATGAGCCTGCACTCCGCACTCGATCGCTTTCCGTTACATGAGGAACCGATACTGCGAAGCTCAGCCGCCAGGCGCTTCAGATCGGTGATTTTTGACTCGACCTCCTTGAGGTGATCCGCAGCTACCTTGCAGACATCGGCACAGGTGGGCGACTGGGATGCAGAGAGTAGCAGTAGACCTTTGATCTGGACCAGTGAGAAGCCCAGTTCACGACATCGCCTTAGAAAGTTCAGGCGTTGAAGGTGTTCCTGAGCGTACACGCGATAGTTTCCGGACGTTCTTTCGCCTACGGGCAACAACCCGGCCTGCTCGTAGTAGCGGATGGTGACGACTTTGACGCCAGTCTGCTTCGCTAGATCGCCGATACGGAAGGTTGTGCTCATATTGACCCTATAGCCACTATAGACTTTAGCCTCGTTCCATGAGAAGGCTTGCGCTTCTACTGATATCTTCCGTCATCACTTCAACCTTGTACGCCCAAGCCTTAAGGCAAAGCGCGGCCCCGCCTGATGATGATCCGAGCGTTATTGTTGAGGTGGGCGCTGCCACGAGCTGGACTACCACAGGAGGCGCTGCGAGCTTCGCCCCGAATCTCGCGGCTGAAACCACTCCTATTGAGGATTGGCTGGAGATCGAGGCCGGCATCTCGCCCTTTTTCACGCGAAACTCCACCGAATGGGACACAGATTTTCTTTTTAAGAAGCCCTGGAAGCTGTCTCCGAAAGCCGAGTTCATGCTGGGAGTCGGGCCAGAGTGGGTATACCTTCGGCAGCATGGAACCACATACAACTCAATCTCGGGCGAGGTCGCCGGAGACTTCATGTTCTGGCCTAATGGCAGGCACCGTTTTGGTTGGTATCTGGAACCGGCTTACGATTACAGCTTCATGGGCGGTCATCAGCAGTCTGTTGGCATCAGCGCGGGACTTTTGATCGGTATCAGACGGCAACATCGTTGATGCTGATGTATTTCATCACCCCAGTCTTCAACTTGATCTGCAAACCGCGCTTCTCGTCAGCTTAAGCGCCGCAGGCAGTAAAGGGGAAGGTGCAGGAGGGGGAACGTCTCCTGCCGCCCGCAGCGCAGGCGTTCCCGAAGCAAGACAAATGGGGCTGCCAATTGGCAGCCCCATCCGGCAGAACGGACTTCAAGCCGCTTTCTTAGCCTTGCCAACTGTCTTCGGAGTTTTCTTCGCCTTCTCTTTCGCGGCGAACTCCTGCTTTACCTTGAGCGCGATGGCGTCCGTGTCCACCTTGTACAGGGTCGCGGCCTCCTGGAGCACCTGAGCCGGGTTCTGCCGGGTGCTCATGTAGAGGATGGTGGTTTCAACCAAGACACTACCCAACACGCTATCTTCGGCACGGCGGAGATAGGCCGCAAAGAGCTTACCGAGAGAGTCGGTGTCTTTGGCCTTCTTGATGCCGTACCTTCGGGCAATGATGGACAGGCGGTTCTCGTCCAGCAAGGAAGCCAGCCGCTCGACGACGAAGAGCAGGTCTCGTTTCATCAACCTAACGGGAACGGCTTCGGCGATGGCGGCAAGAGTACGGATGCCGGTGGTGTTAGCAATCGCAACCTCCCTGCGTTGCCGCTCGTCCTGCGCCTTTGCCTTGGGGTCGTCCGCGACTTTCTGCGAACGCGGCTTGGGGTGATGCACCGAGCAGGTTGGCTCCGTGCATACCTTGCGAATCTCGCCCTTGTCGATACCTTCGGACACGATAGCTTCGGTGGTGAACTTGCACGTCTTGAACTCCGGTCGGGTCGCCTCTTCTTTGCTGGTGGGCTTGTCGGGACGAACTTCGACGTACTTGTTACGCGGCAACGTCGCGCTGCCCTCCTTATGCTGTCCATAGGCCGTGCTGATTTGCACGAGCTTGGGTTTAGCGGCGAGGGTCTTGGCAACATGGGCATCGACCTTCGCCTGATAGCAGATGGGATCGGTGCAAGCGTCCTGCTTGCCCATGTCCAGAAAGAGAAGCTTGTTGTGTCCTGTCCGCTTGGGGCAGTCCACGCAACTCCCCGCCGCTGGAACAAGCTGCGCATCGCGCTTGTCGAATGGAGCAAGTTTGAGGATGAGAAGAATGTTCGTCTCAATCCAGAAATGCAGACTGCGAACGGGGAGCAAGATGCGTTTTGCCTTCTGGCCTCCCGCGCTCCAATCCTCTTTGAAGCAAGCCGCAAGTGCCTGTTCCTGTTGGGCTGGCTGGAGCTTCGCCAGCAAGAGCGCATGACCGACGCCGATCTCCTCCCGGTAGAACGCAGCCACTACGGTCTGCGACAGTTCGGTCAAGCGCAACCGCGCGGCCACATACACCGGACTCTTGCCCGTCTTTCCGGCAATCTGTTCGATGCTGTACTTCGGCTCTTCCAAATTGAGGAGGGCGCGGAAGCCGTTGGCTTCTTCCATCGGGTGAACGTCGCGGCGCTGGAGGTTTTCAATTTATCTTTAGTCCTTCAGAAGCAGTCCATGATGTCTACGACGTTCCATTTCAGTACGTCGTGGAATCGTAAACTGTAGAGCGTCTATGACGTGCATTTGTAAGTGAAGTTCTCTGCTTGCCGGAGGAAGGTAGCCCGCGTTGGCGCAGTGAGCGTAGCGAACTGCGCCAATGCGGGCTGGCGCCCAACCTCTGGGGGTAGATGTGGTCAAAGTGCAACGAATCATCATGGCGGATGGCCATGAACGCAGTTGGATCGTCCTGGATGCGAGTGGGAGGCCCGTTGCGGAAGTCAATGAATACCTGCTGTACCTTCATCAGCTC
>Ga0302233_10001098_pt1 | contig 19639 bp, 17 predicted proteins | sample II_Palsa_N3_1_FD_193516 | JGI IMG/M metagenome (GOLD analysis project Ga0302233, IMG submission 193516) | Peat permafrost microbial communities from Stordalen Mire near Abisko, Sweden - II_Palsa_N3_1 | ecosystem: Environmental > Terrestrial > Soil > Palsa > Peat permafrost | place: Sweden... | reverse complement strand
GTGGACATGTGGTGAGCATCGCTCGCTTCGCCATAGCCGAGCAGACGTGGCGCATCGGGCGCTGCATCGACGCGCTCCAGCAGCGCGAAGCCGGCCGCTTCGCCGATCGAGATGCCGTTGCGCGCGGCGTCGAACGGGCGACACGGCCGCGGCGACACCAGCTCCAGCGCGTTGAAGCCGAACAGCACGCTGTCGCACAGGGTATCCACGCCACCGACGACGGCCGCGTCCACCAGTCCGAGACGGATCATCCGTTCGGCGTTGGCAAATACCTTGGCGCTGGACGAGCAAGCGGTGGAAATGGTCAGGCACGGGCCTTCCAGTGCCAGCACGGCGGTAACGAAAGCCGCCAGCGAATGCGGCGCATGGATCGCCGGGCGCAGCATATCGTCGGGGAAGCCACCGTCGGCATCGAGCCGGCGATAGGCCGTTTCCGTTTCACCAATGCTGGCGGTGGAGGTGCCCAGCATCAGTGCGATACGCCCGGCGCCGTAGCGCTCGCGCGCCTCGCGCACACGATCGAGGAAACCGTCCTGATTCAGGCCCAGCCACGCCAGCCGGTTGTTGCGGCATTCCCATACGGCATGCTCGGCTGGCAACCGTGTGTTTTCCACGCCATCCACGCGGCCGATCCAGCACTGCAGCGGCGCACTGCTGAAATCGTTCGGACGCAGGCCGCTGCGCGCGTGACGCAGCGCATCGAGCTGGGCGGCAAGGCCGTGTCCGATGGCCGAGGTGGCGGTATACGCGGTGACCGCGAGAGGAGTCATGGGATCGGACATCGCGAGAGCCTAATGGTCGGTTCGGGGATTGCCTAGCCCGTCATGGGTTTGGAGACGGGTTGGCGAGAATGGTGGGCCTCGCGGCATGAAGGTCGTGGGAATGTCAGTCAGTAGCTTATCGGTGCTGTGTGCTCCGATTCAGCGGTGACGCAAGTCAAGGTACGCGGCATCACGGCGCATCGCCGCCGGTGATTTGCCTTGCTAAGCTCGCTGCTGTTGAAGAATCGAGTAGCGAGATGAGCGAGCAAGCCGAACGTGCCGAAACCTTCCTGCGTGGATTGCAGGACCGCATCTGCGCCGGGGTCGAGCAGATTGGCGGCCGTGGCCGCTTCGTCGAGGACGCCTGGGTGCGCGAAGGCGGCGGTGGTGGCCGCACGCGGGTGCTGACCGATGGCGACGTATTCGAGCAGGCTGGCGTCAATTTCTCCTACACCCAGGGCAAGTCGCTGCCACCGGCTGCAACGGCGCGCAAGCCCGAACTCACCGGTGCCTCATATGTGGCGGCCAGCGTGTCGCTGGTCCTGCATCCGCGCAATCCGCATGTACCGACCACGCATGCCAACGTGCGCTACTTCGAGGCGAACAAGCCGGGCATGGAGCCGGTGTGGTGGTTTGGTGGCGGCTTCGACCTTACGCCGTTCTATCCGCATGACGAAGACGTACGCCATTGGCATACGGTCGCCAACGACTTGTGCACACCGTTCGGTTCGGACGTCTATTCGCGCTATAAAAAATGGTGCGACGAATATTTCTATCTCAAGCATCGCGATGAGACCCGGGGTGTCGGGGGCCTGTTTTACGATGACCTCAATGAAGGCGGCTTCGAGCGCTGCTTCGCTTTCACTCAGGCGGTAGGCGAAGGATTTCTGAACGCCTACCTGCCGATCGTCGAACGCCGCAAAGCCATGCCGTACGGCGAGCGCGAGCGTGAGTTCCAGCTGTACCGGCGTGGCCGCTATGTAGAGTTCAACCTGGTCTACGACCGTGGCACGCTGTTTGGTCTGCAGTCGGGTGGGCGGACCGAATCGATCCTGATGAGCCTGCCGCCGCGGGTTCGCTTTGAATATGCCTACGAGCCCGAGGCCGGCAGTGCCGAAGCACAGCTGGCGGCTTATCTGAAGCCGCGCGATTGGGTTTGAGGGGATGAGGGGCGAGTCCCCAAAAGGGGATAAATAGCGAGGGCGTAAAACGAAGGCACTGCGGCGAACCGCAGTTCACACGCTTTTATCCGCCGTCCCTAATCCCCGCGCCTTGTCCCTGACTTTTACGGCGTCGCCCCGCTGAACCTCACCACCGTGGCGCCTTTCACCGGCCCGATCTGCGCGCTGTCGCTGACCTTCAGCACCACCTCACGACGAAAATCCAGCGTGCCCTGCACCACCGCGTGCGGGCCGATCACGATCAGCGGATCGCGGCTGCTGCCCCAGTGGAACCAGCCATCATTGGGCTTCTCGACCAGGATGCCGCCTTCGACGTGCGAGTTGGCGCCGATGGTGATGTCGCCGTTGACTGTACCGATGCCGCCGGCCACGTGCGCAGCGTCCAGCGCGATCGCACCGTTGACGTTGCTGAGCTTGCCGGTAACCTCGGCGCCCTGCGCAAGACGCAGGCTGCCGTTGACGGCGGTGACTTCGCCGCCAACACGGCTGCTAGTGCCCATTGTCACTGCGCCATTGACGGTTTCAAGCTCGTTGGCCTGTGCCTTGTCGCCCAGATCGACCGAGCCGTTGACCGTGCTGGCCTTCTGCACTGTGGCGCCGTCGCCGACATGGACCGAGCCGTTGATCGAACTGACATTGCCCGCCTGCTGGCCGGCATCGACCTTGACCGAACCGTTGACCTTGTCGACATCGTTGTCGCTGGCCCATGCCGACGAGGGCAAGGCAGCAAGAGGCAGCACCAGCGTGAGCGCGGCGGTGATGAAAATCGTCGGAATTCGACGCATGACAGTCTCCGTGAGTGGTTGGTGCAGCTAGGATGCACCCGCGCCGCCGCGGGTTTACCATGACCTGTGGCAGGGGACGGTATTTGACGCTGCCGGCCGGTGGCCGCACCATGCCGGCCTTGTCCCACGTTGATGATCGCCTTATGCACAAGCTCGTACTGATCCGCCACGGCCAATCGCAGTGGAACCTCGACAACCGCTTCAGCGGTTGGGCCGACATCGACCTCACGCCGCAGGGCAACGCCGAGGCGATCGCTGCTGGCGAGCTGCTGAAATCGTCCGGCTATACGTTCGACGTGGCGCACACCTCGGTGCTGAAGCGTGCGGTGCGCACGCTGTGGGGCGTGCAGGACGCGCTGGAGCAGATGTGGATCCCGGTACTCACCGACTGGCGCCTCAACGAACGCCACTACGGCGGCCTCACCGGCCTCAACAAGGCGGAGACGGCGGCCAAGTACGGCGAAGACCAGGTCAAGATCTGGCGCCGCAGCTACGACATTCCGCCACCGCCGCTGGAGCGCAGCGCCAACGAATCCGTTGACGATCCGCGTTACGCCACGCTCGATCCGAAAGACATTCCCGACACCGAATGCCTCAAGGACACCGTTGCCCGCGTGTTGCCGTACTGGCACGAAACGCTGGCGCCGGCGATCCGCGCCGGTCAGCGCGTGCTGGTGGTGGCTCACGGCAATTCGCTGCGCGCGCTGGTGAAGTACCTCGACAACATTTCCGACGAGGCCATCGTCGAGTTGAATATCCCCAACGGTATTCCGCTGGTCTACGAGTTCGACGAACACCTCAAGCCGCTGCGCCATTACTACCTCGGCGATGCCGCCGAGATCGAGGCCAAGATGGCCGCCGTGGCCAATCAGGGCAAAGCCAAATAAGGATCATCCGTGACCAAGGTCAGTTCACCGAAAGCCGTCGCAGCGTCGCTGACCGACTACTGGTCGCCGCGCATCGTCGGCGAAGTGGACGATGCCTTCATCAAGGTTGCCAAGGTGCTGGGCACGCTGTGCTGGCATAGTCATGACGACGAGGACGAGCTGTTTCTTGTCCTCAAGGGTCACCTGCGTATCGAGCTGGAAAACGCCGAAGCCGTTGAACTCGACGAAGGCGAGATGTTCGTCGTGCCGAAAGGCGTGCGGCATAACCCAGTGGCTGCGGACGAGTGCCACATCCTGCTGATCGAGCGTAAATCGACCCTGCATACCGGCACTGTTGTCACCGACAAGACGCGCTCGCTGGCAGAGCAGCTCGGAAGCGTATAGTTCGTCATCTTGGATAGGTGACAACGGATGAGATGACAGCAGTCATGTGCGATGACTGTGTCCGGTCAGTCGCCAGTGCCGCGCCGCTCGATTAAGCTGTGCCTGTATCCACCACTTTGCGATGACGATGCCTCCCCATCTGTCCCAATATTTCATCATGGTGCCACTGCTGGCGTGGGTGGTATGGCGGCGCGTCAGCCGCTCGTTCGGACGTCAGCCAATCAAGCGCAAGACGATGATTGCGCGCATCGCGATCTTTGCGGTACTTGGCGCGCTGCTGGCGCTGAGCGGCCTGCACAAGATCGAACTCGCCGAAGGCCTGCTCGGCGGCATGATTCTCGGCGCCGCACTGGGCATCCTCGGTGTACGCCTCACCCGCTTCGAAGTCGACCCGGTACGTGGCGACTGCTATGTGCCCAATCCTTGGATCGGTGCGTTTCTCACCGTGCTGCTGCTCGGCCGGCTGGCCTACCGCTTCATCGTGGTGCTGCCGCAGGTGCAGCAGGCACACGCCGCGGCGCAGGGCGCCCCTGACGCGAGTGCGCAGGCCTGGTCGTCCGGCTATACCTCCAGCCCGCTCACCATGTTGGTGATCGGCCTGCTGATCGGCTACTACATCGTCTATTTCACCGGCCTGCTGATTCATCATCGACGTTTTCAGCAGGCGCACCCGAGCACGACGGTCGCGTAAATCGCAACTTCGCCGTGTAGGTTGCGGGTGAGCGAAGCGAACCCCAACGTTCAACGTCAAGGATGACGTCATGCAATACAGAAGAGCCAAAGCCGGCGGCGGTACTTACTTTTTCACCGTGAATCTGGCTGATCGCTCGAGAGCACTGCTTGTCGAGCATATCGACAAGCTTCGCCAAGCGGTAAGGACCGTCAAGCGGAGACACGCATTCGATATTGTTGCTTGGGTCGTTTTGCCCGAACACATGCATGCGATATGGACGCTGCCACCCGATGACCATGACTTTTCCACACGCTGGATGCTTATCAAGGCCGCTTTCTCGCGAACCATTCCGCTTGGCGAAAACATCGGTGCGTCACGTTTGGGCAAGGGCGAGCGAGGCATCTGGCAGCGGCGTTTCTGGGAACATCAGATCAGGGACGACAATGATCTCGCTCGACATATTGATTACGTGCATATCAATCCGGTGAAACACGGTCATGCTGCGAGAGCCAGCGATTGGCCATTTTCATCGATCCATCGATATATCCGCGAAGGAACGATTGGCACGGATTGGGCGTGTGGCGAGAATGCGGCGGAAATTGGCGGTGAACGGAATGGATGATGTTGGGGTTCGCTTCGCTCACCCCAACCTACGCTCGCGTTTCTCCTAGCATCGCCGAAAATTCCCTGGCAAAGCGATGCACATCACCGGGCCAGCGCGCCGACACGTAATTGCCATCGCGCACCACGAAGGCCGGTGAATCATCCTTGACGCTATCGCGCGCGATGCCGCTGGTCTTGCGGGCATAGTCTTTGGCGTCGCGCGGCACGTCCTTGAAATCGGCCGGATCGGCCAGCGCACGTGTCACTTCCTGTTGCACCGACATATAGCCACTCGGTTGATCCGCGCTCTCGTTATAGGTGCGGTAATAGTATGGGTCCCAGAAGCGGGTGACCCGCGCCGTGGCCCACGCCTTTTTCTCGAACGCCCAGGTCAGCGCGGTGGTGCGTTTGCCGAACAGCACCGACTTGCCGTTCACCTTCGAGCGACTACGCGCGGCCAGCAGCACGCCGTGACAGATCGCTGCGACCGGTTTGCCGGCATCAAAGAACGCCGCGACGATCCCCTGTAACAGCGGACTTTCCAGGTATTCGCGCATGCCACGCGCGCGATGGCCGCCGGGTAGCAGCAGTCCGGCGTAATCTGCCGCATCGAGTTCGTCCCAACGCAGCGGCGCGCAAAACGCGGTGTCTTTCAGCATCGCGGCATAGGCCTTTCGTGCATCGCCATTCGCGCGCAGGATCAGCCCGACCACCCGTAGTTGCCGCAGCCCTGGCAGCCAACCCCACGGGTCGAGTCCGACCCCGCTGAGCATCATTTCGTCTGCGCTGGCCGGATGGCCATCAGGTGTGGCGAACACGATCTCATGCCCATCATTGCGCAGGATCTGCCAGCTCACCGCGACCTCGGAAGGATCGGCATCGCGGCTTGGCAGCGGGATAAGAATTTTAGCCATGAGGAGATAGATGCTCTTATGCGGTTGGTCCGTTGAGATAATCCAGGCTCGCCTGCAGCATCGATTCCATCCCGATCGTCAGTGCACCTTCGTCGAGGAAGAATTTCGGCGAATGGTTGGACGGCGCCTTCGAGGCGTCCTGTCCTTTCGGCGTGGCGCCGACGAAGAAGTACACGCTCGGCACGGCCTCGGCGAAGTAGGCGAAATCTTCCGAGGCCATCCACGGTTTGGCTTCGATCGCATGTTCGCTGCCGATGGCCTTGCCGATGCTGACCCGCACGCGCGCGGCGAGGGCAGGGTCATTGACCAGTATCGGGTTGCTGTCGCCGACCGGGATCTGCTCTTCCACTGTCGCGCCGTTGGCGGCGGCGATATGCTCGGCAGTGTTCTTCAGATCATCCACCGCCTGTTGCCGCATGCCGGCGTCGAAGGTACGCAGCGTGCCCTGCAGTTCCACCTGGTCGGGCACGATGTTGTAGCGCGAGCCGCCCTCGACGATGCCGAAGCTCAGCACCGCGGGTAGCGTGCTGATATCCAGGCGGCGGCTGACGATGGTTTGTGCGGCAGTGATGATCTCGGCCGAGGTCACAATCGGGTCGATGCCATTCCAGGGCATCGCGCCGTGCGTCTGCTTACCGTGGACCACCATGCGGAACCAGTCCGAGCCGGCCATGGTTGGCCCCGGCCGCACCGACACCGTGCCGACGTTGAGCGAAGAGACCACATGCATGCCGAACATCGCATCGGGTTTAAAATCGCGGAACAGCCCCTCTTTCAGCATCAGCGCGGCGCCGCCTTCCTCGCCGACCGGCGCGCCTTCCTCGGCGGGCTGGAACACGAACAGCACCGAACCGTGCAGAGTCTTCTTCATGCCGCTGAGCGCCTGCGCCATGCCGAGCAGCATTGCGGTGTGTGCGTCGTGGCCGCAGGCATGCATCACGCCGGTCGGCTTGCCGCGGTATTCGCCCGTCGCCTTCGAGGCGAACGGCAAGCCTGTCGGCTCGGTCACCGGCAGCGCATCCATATCGGCGCGAATTGCCAGTCGCGGGCCGGGCAGGTCGCCCTTGAGCAAACCGACCACGCCGGTGTGTGCGATACCGGTATGTACTTCCAGCCCCAGCTTTTTCAGCTCTGCCGCCACCAGGGCCGACGTGCGCACCTCGCGGTTGCTCAGCTCGGGATGCTGATGGATATCGCGCCGCCACGCCGTAACCTGCGGCAACTCTTTTTGCGCCATGGCCTGCACGCTGGGGGTATCGGTGGCGTGCAAGGACGTGATGGCGGCGGCAAGCGTCAGGGCGAAAGCAGTACGGCGCATGGGCATCTCCAAGGTAGGGATGATCGATGCTAGCGCGTGTGCGCGGTGCGTTGACGCTTTTTTGGCGAGTGATTCGTCGGAAAGTGATGTAGCTGCTTGCGTCGGGCGGTGACTCATTAAGCGCTTTGGGCCGCGACCGGCCAAAGAAGACACTGGCACCCTATCTGCCTGTTGGGAAAAGGAGGGAGCGAAATATAACGGTCCGATTCGATTCCACCGTCCCGGTGGCCTGCAGCCATCGTTCCTTGGCGATAATCGGCGTGCATGGGCCAAAAGTGCAGATGCGAATCTCGCGGCCCATCGCTTCCTGTCGCAGCGAATCCAGCACAGCGCGCATGATCGTGCCGGTGAAAGGCGTATACAGATAAAACACCGTGCCACTGGAGAGATCCGCGACCTGTGCATCCTGCTGAATAAAGGTCACCTGCGTCAGGTTCAACGCTCGGGCGCTCCGTTGCGCGCAGTTGACATAGGCTGCCTCGAGTTCAATCCCGATGCTGCGCGTACCTGAACAGATGGAAGCGAGCAACGGGACATGCCCCATGCCCGAGCCAAGATCAACCAGTACATCCCGTTCGGTGAGTGCGGCGCGCTCGATCAGATCTAAGATATGGCGCGCCGGAGTGGGTTGATAAAACACCATCTCTGGCGGCAGCTCAGCTACTCCGGTGCAGGGCTCTTCGAACTCTAAAACTCCGCTGATCAGTTCATCAAGATAGTCATAGCGTTCACCGCTTGCCCGAGAGGCATGATGGCCATCTTCAGTGGACGCGATTACCCATTGCAACAGCGATTTCGCCCCGGCACCCCGCTGGATGTCGCGACGGATGGTGCGGTAGATCGCGTAGTTGACTGCCTCCAGCCTGGCATAGATCGCCTCAGCTCGATGATGGAGTTCCGCCTCCTGAGAGGATTCAGCATCGCGGACTTGAGCCTGTCCATTCGGGAGATGGGCCTCGAGGCAGTCAAGCGCCTCGAGGCGTTGACGCAGCCGGCCCGGTTCGTCGAGCGAGCAATCTTGCTCCAGCTCCTCGATCAAGGTTTGCAACACACTCACCAACGTTCTGAAATTCCCTTCGTCCAGCTCCAAGTCCTCCAAATGAACGTGTGCATCGGCGCTTGGAATTTGCTTCATGAGGCAAACTTCTCATCACATTGGCATAGGGTTGAATCAGCTGCAGCCAAATTGAATTCAGCGTGTAATCGATACTTGGCTTTTCTCGACGATCTTATCGATTATTGAAAAGTGTATCCGAGTCGATCGCCGCCGCCATTGCCTTATTGCCGACATCGCCAGGGTGCAGGTGGTCGCCGGAATCATAGGCAGCCAGCAGGCGCGTTGGATGCGTGGGGTCGCGCAATAATTTGTCGAAGTCGACGACGGTATCGAATTCACCGCTCTCGCGTATCCAGCGATTGACGGCTTGCCGTACCTGCTCTTTCTCGGCGGAGTAATAGCCAACCATGGGAGTGTCTTTCAGCGCACCCTCGAATGGCGTCAGTGTCGCCCCGATGATTCGCACGTTTCGCGCATGCGCGCGGGCGATCAGCTGTCGATAACCGGCGATCAACTGCTGGGCGGTCGCGGGCATGTCGTTCGGAGCAAACGCCATGTGATTCCAGCTGATATCGTTGATGCCCAGCAGCACGATCACTGATTCGATATTCGGCTGACTCAGCACATCGCGATCGAAGCGAGCCAGCGCATTGACGCCCATCTTGTCCTGCAAAAGGCGTGCGCCGGAAATGCCGGCGTTGAGCACTGCAACGTGATTGTCGACAAGTCGCGCAGCTAGAAAATCGGGCCAGCGCGCATTGCTATCCATGCTGGCACCGGCGCCGTCGGTGATCGAATCACCCAGCGCAACGACGGTTCGTGTTTTCGATGGCGCATCAACCTGAATCGCGCTGAGGAATACGCGGGTCGTCATGGTTGCATCGGGCTTGATGGAATCTTTGGCTGTCTGGTTGCCGCTGACGATGTAAGCCGTTTGCCGCCCGTCCCAGTGAAAAGTGGAAGGCGAGACAGGTTCTGGAAAATAGAGACTGACCGATACGTTCTGTAGTGCTGCCACTTTCAGATCAATCGGATCGCTGAGCACCGGTGCGCCTGGCGGAATGCTGATCGAGCCTTGGCCGCCAAACGTTATCGACCGATCCGTTCCATCCACAATACCGGCATCCTTTCCGGTCAATGCAATGTGGGCCGAGCCGATAACCAAGGGTGTCGAGCCGTAGTCATTCGACAGCTGGATGCGCACGCTGTGCCCTCCCACGCTGACGCGCGCGGCCTGTCTCACCGTCTGATTCCAGAAATTGAAAGGCACATTGGTGGGTAACGGAAAATCACCCTTCCACAGTGGCTGCGGGCTGGCGATCCAGGTCGTGATCCATTGGGTTTTGTCGATTCCTGAAGGCGCTACAGCACGCGCTGAAGCGGCGAAGTAACCCACCACGACAAGTAAAAGCAGCGTAGTAAATCGATGATTCGATCCAGTTATGCGGAGGCAGGATTTTGCCGACGGTAGAGTGCCGAGACGCATGACGATCTCCTGAAGTGGCTGGGTGGATTCTTGTGTTGCCTGATTTGATTCAGGATTTAAGCGGACGCACAAACAGCGGATGTTCGGGATTCAACACGTCTGACCGAATCCAGCCGCACACTCACCAGTGCCACCATCAGGCCCGATATCGTCACCAGCGCGGCAACCCATGTCACAGCAGTCATGCCGGGACCGTGCGTGATCACCACACCGCCCAGCCATGCGCCGATCGCGTTGCCCAGATTGAATGCGGCGATGTTGAAGCTCGAGGCCAGGCTCTGTCCGCTGCCAGCGGCCTTTTGCAACACGCGTAATTGCAGCGGTGCGACGGTGGCGAAGGCCGCGATGCCGAGCAGACCGGTAAACACGATCATCGCCGGCTTGCTGTGCAGCGCGAACGTCATTGCGCCAAGCACAATGGCCAGTGCGATCAGCGACCCGAGCAGCGTCGGCGTGAGCTTGCGATCGGCCAGGCGGCCACCCAGCAGGTTGCCGACCACCAGCCCACCGCCGAACACCAGAAGGATCGGTGAGACCGAGCTGTCGGCGAAACCGGTGACGCCGGTGAGGATCGCCTGGATGTAAGTAAATACCGTGAACACGCCGGCGAAGCCCAGCACCGTCATCAGCAACCCGAGCAGCACCTGCAGCTTGGCGATCCCCCGCAGCTCTTCAAGAAACAGCACCGGCGCAGTGTCGCTGCGATCTGACGGTACCAGCAGCGCGATGATCGCGGTGGCGACCACACCGATCGCGGTCACTGCCCAGAACGTGGCGCGCCAGCCGTAGGCGTGCCCCAGCCATGCGCCGGCCGGTACGCCCAGCAACGTGGCCACGGTCAGACCAGTGAACATGATCGATATGGCCGAAGCCTTGCGATCTTCGGCCACCAAACCGGTCGCCACCACGGCGCCGACACCGAAGAAGGTGCCGTGGGCCAGCGAGGTAATGACGCGCGCGATCATCAGCACCGTGTAATTTGGTGCGAGCGCACTGGCCAGGTTGCCAACGGTGAAAATCAGCATCAGTGCAACCAGCGCTGTCTTGCGGTGCAGTCGACTGGTCGCCGCGGTCAGTAACGGCGCGCCGACGAACACACCCAACGCGTAGCCGGTGATCAGCAGGCCGGCCGCGGCGATGCTGACGTGTAGATCGGCAGCGACCTGCAACAGCAGGCCCATGATCACGAATTCGGTGGTGCCGATGCCGAACGCGCCAGCCGTCAGCGCGTAGAGCGCGAGCGGCGTGCGGGGTTTGGAGAGGGATGAGGCAAACATGATGACGCTCCAAAACAGGAATGGCGTCAGCGTAGAGCTTTGCATTTAGCAATAAAACAGACAAAATGTGGAATCATTTTCAATGAATGATTGATAGTCATGGACCGCATCGGTGACCTGAGTCTGTTCATGCGCGTGCTCGATCTGGGCACCATCAGCGCGGCGGCGCGAAGCCTCGGTTTATCCGTGGCCGTGGCCAGTCAGCGCCTGAAGCGACTCGAGCGCGAGCTTGGTGTAGTGCTGCTGCATCGGACCACACGCCAGCTGCATGCCACGCCGGAAGGTCTGGCGCTCGCCGCACAGGGTCGCGTGCTGGTGGAAGATCTCGAAGCGCTGACCAGCGGCCTGCGCCAAGCCGCAAACGAAGTGTCAGGCACGTTGCGCGTCACCATGCCTGCCTCCTTCGGCCGTCAGTACGTGTCGCCGCTGCTGCCGGAATTTCTGACCCGCCATCCGCGCATCAAGTTGAGCGTGAACCTCAGCGACGAGCTGCTGGATTTGGTCGGCGCGGGCTTCGACCTCGGTATCCGCGTGGGCGCGCTTGGCGATTCCGGTCTGGTAGCGCGCCAACTGGCCACCAACCGGCGTGTACTGTGCGCCTCGCCTGCCTATCTGAAGCAGCATGGGCATCCGCGCAAGCCGAAGGACCTGGCCGAGCATGCCTGCCTGTTATTGACGGGCACGTCGGGACAGCAGGACCTATGGCGTTTCGGTGATGGCAAGGGCGGCGAAATTTTGCAGCGCGTGCACAGCCGCTTCGAAAGCAACACCGGCGAACTGCTGCGCGATGCGGCCGTGGCTGGCCTGGGCATTGCCATTCATTCGTTCTGGCATGTTTGCGACGAGCTACGCACCGGTCGCCTGGAGGTGGTGATGCCGAAATACCCGATCACCACCACCGGCATCCACGCCGTCATGCCGCAACGACGCATGGTGCCTCCACGCGTACGCGCCTTCGTCGATTTTCTGGCCGAGCGCTTTGGCAAAAATCCGCCGTGGGAGCGCGGTATCGAAAAACGTAGCAAGGTTGAGCGCCGTTGATTTTCAACGAGCGTCTATGCGTCAGGTTTACGTTGATCAACGCGTTCTGCGTCACCTCAACCCTCTCAAGGTAGCAGTAGCCGCGTTGCAAACGTCAGCGCTACTGAGCCGGCAGCTGATGTCGTGTCCAATTCCCAATGGCATACCTCGATGACAGGTACACCACACACAACGGGAAAAGCAGGTATCGCGAAGTAATTGAGAGGATTTGCGAAATCAATCCATAGGAGCCCGAGATGCCATCGGCGCCGTAGAACGAGAAGTACCAGAATGAGGTGAAGGCAATCAACAGGGAAAGATTGCGTTCAACGTCACCAGCAACAGCCTGGTAGACCTTCGGAAACATTCTGCAGAAGAAGTGGTAAGTAATGTAGCCCGAAACGAGCATTACAAATGGAAATAATCCCCAGGTGGAGATACCCAGGCCTTCCGCCGCGATGGCAATATCGGCGTGCGTGGTAATCGCCCGTATGGGGACATAGCCCCAGACATTGGCAGCGCACATCAGGGATAGCCAATAGAAAAAGGCCAATACGAATCGGCGCGACTTGATGAAACTGGTCGAAGTCAGCCCGTACAGGATGAAGTACAGCAAACCATTTCCCATGAAAGGACCCGCAAGCGCAATCAGTGCGGCGCTGTGCCCATTACCACTGGCGAGGATGGGCGAATAATCCACATTGTCCGAAACATCTCCCAGAAAGATGATGTTGTAGGCCGTGGCAGGTCCATAGTCGATGCCGAATGGCTGTTTCATCCACCCTAGCGACCAGGCTGTCAGTGAATGGCTGTATTCGTGAGTCAGATAAGCCACGGCATGTGCGATAAGCACAAAGACAAAAGTCACTAAGGCAAATGCCAGATTTTTCACTGTGACGTGACTGCTACCCGGGTTGGCGCTGGAATTCATGGGCTTGTATCCGTATGAAAAGTCGGCGAGGGTGTGAAGATCAACGGCTTTCATTGGCGAGCAGACTTGCCAGTTTTAGCTCTGCCATTTTGTCGCATTGCGCATAGCCACGACAGTCGGTCCGCGCTAAGTTGATTGCTCGGAACAACACCGGAGCACGCATGAGCGAAAGCACTGATGTGATTGTGATTGGCGCAGGGCTGGCCGGACTCGTGGCGGCCACGGAGTTGACCGACGCGGGCAAGCGCGTACTGGTGCTGGAGCAGGAGCCCGAGCAGAGTCTGGGCGGGCAGGCGTTCTGGTCGTTCGGCGGCTTGTTCTTCGTCGACTCGCCTGAGCAGCGGCGGATGGGCGTGCGCGACTCGCACGCGCTGGCGCTGACCGACTGGATGGGTAGCGCGGGTTTCGATCGCGCCGAAGATCGCTGGCCGCGGCGTTGGGCCGAAGCCTATGTGGATTTCGCCAGCGGCGAAAAACGGGCCTGGCTGCATGCGATGGGCATGCGCTGGTTTCCGGTGGTCGGTTGGGCCGAGCGCGGTGGCTACGGCGCGATCGGCCACGGCAATTCGGTGCCGCGCTTTCATGTCACCTGGGGCACCGGCCACGGCGTGATCGAACCGTTCGTGCGGCGCGCGCGCGAAGCCGAGGCGAAGGGACTGCTGCGCTTCGCGTTCCGTCATCGCGTTGACGAACTCATCGTCGACAACGGCACTGTGGTCGGCGCACGCGGCAGCGTGCTGGCCACCGATACCGTGGAACGCGGCAAGCCCAGCTCGCGCGAAACGATCGGCCAGTTCGAACATCGGGCGCACGCGGTGATCATCTGTTCCGGCGGCATCGGTGGCAATCACGAATTGGTGCGCCGCTATTGGCCCGAGCGTATGGGGGCGCCGCCGGCGAAGATGATCTGCGGCGTTCCGGCTCATGTCGACGGCCGCATGCTGGATATCGGCGCCGCCGCCGGTGCCAGTCTGATCAATCGCGACCGCATGTGGCATTACGTCGAGGGCATCGAGAACTGGAACCCGATCTGGCCGATGCATGCGATCCGCATTCTGCCCGGCCCATCCTCGCTATGGTTCGATGCCACCGGCCAGCGCCTGCCCGGTCCGTTGTGGCCTGGCTTCGACACCCTGGGCACGCTGGAACACTTGCGCCGTACCGGTTACGACTACAGCTGGTTCATCCTCGACCAGGCGATCATCAAGCGCGAATTCGCGCTGTCCGGCTCCGAGCAAAATCCTGATCTGACCAGCAAGAGCTGGCGGCAGGTGGCCAAACGCGCGATCGGCAAAAGCGCACCGGCGCCGGTGGAAGCGTTCAAGCAGCACGGCCGCGATTTTATCGTGCGCGACAACCTGGAAGAACTGGTCGCTGGCATGAACGCGTTGGCAGGTAATAACCTGCTCGATCTTGCGCACATCCGCCGCGAGATCGAAGCACGCGACCTGCAATTCGATAACCCCTTCAGCAAAGACAGCCAGGTCATGGCGATCCACAACGCGCGCCGTTATCGTGGCGACAAGCTGACGCGTGTAGCCAAGCCCCATCGCATGCTCGATCCAGCGAACGGCCCGTTGATCGCGGTGCGACTGAACATCCTCACCCGCAAGAGCCTCGGTGGTTTCGAAACCGACCTCGATGCACGCGTGCTGGCGCCGGATGGCCAGCCATTGTCCGGTCTCTACGCTGCCGGCGAAGCCGCCGGTTTCGGTGGCGGTGGACTGCACGGTTATCGTGCACTGGAAGGCAGCTTCCTCGGCGGCTGTCTGTTCTCCGGGCGCATCGCTGGTCGCGCCGCGGCAAAGGCCTGCGCATGATCGCTTCGACAGGGCGCGCCGTCATCTATGGCGCCGGTAGTATCGGCTGCTATATCGGTGGACGTCTGGACGGCCAAACATCGGTTCGTTATATCGGCCGCGAAGGCATGCTGAATAGCTTGCGCAAGCACGGACTTACGGTGAGCGACTATCGCGGTCACCAGCAGCGGATAGAGCCGGCTGTACTCGATCTGCATACGGAAGCATCGGCTGCAGCGGATGCTTCCCTGGTGCTGGTCTGTGTCAAATCAGCGGCTACGGCCGAAGCCGCGCAGCAACTTGCTGATGTCATCAAACCTGGCACGCTCGTCATCAGTCTGCAGAACGGATTGCACAATGCGGAAACGTTGGCCGTAGCGTTGCCGCTGTGTACGGTGCTGGCCGGCATGGTGCCGTTCAACGTGGTACAGCGTTCACCCGGCGCGTTTCATCAGGCTTCGTCCGGTGAATTGATGGTGCAGTCCGATACAAAGCTCGGCGCGTGGCTGGTCGCATTCGCCAACGCCGGCCTGCCCTTGCAGCTGCACCAGGACATGGCCGCCGTGCAGCGCGCCAAGTTGTTGCTCAACCTCAACAACGCGATCAACGCGCTGTCCGATCTGCCGTTGCGCGATGAGTTGTCACAGCGTGGCTGGCGCCATTGTCTCGCACTGGCACAACGCGAGGCGCTCGATGTCTTTCGGATCGCCCGATTGCCGATCGCCAAGCTGACGCCACTACCGCCGACATGGATGCCACGTGTGCTGGCATTGCCCGACGCGTTGTTCAGTCGTATCGCCTCGCGCATGCTGGCGATCGATCCACTGGCCCGCTCATCGACCTGGGATGACCTGAAAGCTGGCAAGCGCACGGAGGTCGACTACATCAATGGCGAAGTGGTGAAACTGGCCGAAGCACAGAATCGACAGGCGCCGGTCAACGCGAAGCTATGCGCCTTGATTCACGAGGCAGAAGAAGCGCCACGACCATGGACGGATAGGGCGCTGCTGGCAGAACTGCGTACGGCGATATAGCAAGCTATGAGTAACGCGTCGCTCGTCGCACGCGCTGCGAAGTGTTCGTTGTGTCCATACCACGATAACGCACGTTACGAGATTGCCGTTTGGCCGTCCCCGATGCAATGCCTGTTGTCGGCAAGAAGTGGGCATTAGCGCAGGAAGAGCAGAAGAGTGCCCGCATGGGCCCTGGCGAACTGATCGCCCGAACAACTTGGCAAGCACGGACTTTTCTGCACTCGACATGCCAAAGATGGATACGGCAGTCGTGATGTTCGTGGACGTGCAATTACACCCCACGCTCTGTTAGTGATCGCGGGTGACTTCCGTTGGCGCCGCGTCCCCTGCATTCTGTGCGAGCGGCAAGACATCGGTCACCAGATGCATCAAGAACCGGCCCGGTTGTTCCTGCATGATCATGTGGGCCGAGTCGGCAAACCTCACCAGTCGCTTCGAAGGTGCCTGTATATCGCCGAACCACTTTTCCGTCAGCTCGTGCGCCGTGGTGTAGTCGTGCTGCCCCACGAACACGATCACCGGGCAATCGAAATGTGTGGTGTTGTCGAAATCGACCGCCAACAGCGGCTGCAGCAGATGATTCAGCGAAAACAGGCTGCCCTTGCTGATCGCGGCGAGGTCCGCTTTGCTGTAATCGGGCGACAACGATTCAGCATCGTCTTCGAACTGGTAATCCTGGCGACCATAGGCGAGACCGCCGTAATACATCTCCCATTTGCTGCGCATGCCGATGTTGTCGAGGGTCAGTTTCGGGCCAGGGTAGGGTGCCATGGCTTTTAGTTCGCGCACGGCCTGAGCATTGCCTTGCGCTGTCGCTTCGCGGAGGGCGAAGGCGTACCCGACCTCTTCGTTGTGGCGCCCGTTCACGACCTGGCCTACCGAGATATAGGCGTAGAACCAGTCCGGATGCAGCTGGGCCAAGTGAACGCCCAGCACCGTGCCCCAGGAATGTCCCAGCAGGAATATTTTCTGCTTGCCATAGTGCTGACGCAGGTACTCAGTCACCTGTGCGGCATCGTCCGTCATACCTTCGATGGTCATTCGCGACACCATCGCCTGCTCGGAGTTGGCCGCATAGGTTTTGCCAGCGCCACGCTGATCCCACTGCACCACGGTGAAGTAGTCCTCCCAGGGTGTCTGGAATGTATAGGCTTCAGGCATCGCCGGAGAGGCAGGGCCACCATGCAGGAACAGCAGGATAGGATTGCGTCGATCCTTGCCGCGAATCGACAGCCATTGGTCGATGCCACCGATACGTACTTTGACCATCTCGTCGATGCCATCGGGTGAGACGATCTTGCGATTACTCGCGAGGATCCGGGTGATCTCGTCACGCGACATCAGTGGTGATTTGTCCTGCGCTGGAGTGGTTGCCGCGCTGGATGCGCCAGCCGGCGTCGCCGCCGAGGAAACATGGATCGCAGCCATTCCAACGGCCAGTGCCAACATGAAAGAAAGAATGGTTGTGCGAAACATAGTCAGCAAAGCTCCTGATACGGATATTTGGTAATCCACTGTGCTCAACGAGCCAAGCGAAGTGCGAAAGGCTGCAGTCTGTGGACGGAAGCGAACGCGGCAGTTGTATTCGGACACAGCAAACCCTGTGCCAGCGGGAGATTCACGGCTGAAGCAAGTCAATTCAAGAGTTTGCTGGCCGGCGGTGGATACGTGTCACCGTCCGCGGACAGATTCGCGGACGTTCGGCCAATGCCACGCCAGCAGACGTCGAGTGCCTATTGGGTCGATAGCCACGCCGCGCTTGTTGGTTGCCGACCCATGTTGAATCCATTTACGTCCATCGGCGCATCCAAGCCTCAGACACCGTGAGCACCGCGGTCCAGCAAGGTCTTTCCGAACCGACGAGTCGTCCGTCTGCTATCGAGGGGGGCGGATAGGCACAGGAGCGCAGCCGATGAACCATTCCATCCAGATCGAAAAATACGTAATCCGCAAATGCTTTCTCGTACCCATACTTGTACTTGGCACCCTCCTCTTGGCTTCCACAACAATGGCTGCGTCCACGGCACCGAGCTTGCCGAACACGCCGGTCGGCAAGCTCGGCAGTGAGCTGATCCACCACATCAATACCGACACTCCCGCACAGATCAGGCAGTGGGCACCCACCATTCTTTCCTTGGCCATCGATGCGGACGACAAGGCGGATTTCGTAACTGACCTGGTTTCGGCGGCTCGTGATAGCGGCGGCCTGGACGTATTCGATGTGCGCACCGATCCGCACCAGCCGGGACTGCTCGAAGTCGCCGTCAAGGGACGTCACAGCTCGCAGGCCGCCCTGTTCTGGCTGACCGCCGACCCGACGCATCCGGAGCTGCTCGCCCAGGCGCACCTGGTCCCGATGGACAATCCGCTTTATGCCGACTGGCCCAAGGGGCTGGTGCCGCATGCGGAGCTGGGAAAAAAGATACACGTCGTACTGGACCGACTGGTAAGCGTGTCCGACTTCTCCGGTTGCGTGACCGTTTTCGATGGCGGCGAGACCGTGTTCGACGAGTGCCGTGGTCTTGCCGAACGTAGCTTCAATGTGCCGGTCGATCAGCAGACGAAGTTCCGCATCGGCTCGGTCGGCAAGATGTTCACCGCGGTCGCCATCGCGCAACTGGTCGAGGCCGGCAAGCTGTCGTGGAACGACACGCTGGCGAAGCTGGTTCCGGAATATCCCGACCAGGCGATGGCGAAGAAGGTCACGGTGTGGGAACTCCTGCACCATACCGCGGGCCTGGGCGACTTCATGGTGCCGGACTATTTCGAGCACTCCGAACGCTACGTCAATCCGGTGGACTATCTGGCGCTGATCGCCCGCCAGCCCAAGGTGGGCGAGCCGGGCAACGGGTTGAGCTACAGCAACGCCGGCTACATTCTGCTCGGTCGCATCATCGAGAACGTCTCCGGCGAAAGTTACTTCGACTATATCCAGCACCACGTTTTCGAACCTGTGCAGATGGCATCCAGCGGCTTCGACAGCGAGGACGAGATCGTGCCCGGGCTGGCGGTCGGCTACTACCACGACGATGGGGTGTTCTCCCATACGTGGAAGGCAAACTGGGTGCAGGGCATCTACAAGGGCAGCCCCGCAGGTGGCGGCTATTCCACCAATGTCGACCTGCTGCGGTTCGCCAATGCCTTGCACGGAGGCAGGCTGCTCAGGCCCGCGACGCTGGCGAAGATGTTCGACGACGAAGTGCCGAACGACGGCCCCGGTGCCATTGGAGCCGGCATCGACGAACGGCTCTCGCACGACCGCCACATCCGTGGCCACCAGGGCGGCATCGAGGGCACGACGTCAGACCTGGAGATGGTTTGGGAAGCCGGCGCGGCCGTGGCTCTGACCAGTAACGAAGGGCCGTCGCAACACTGGTTGCTGGCCGAGGAGATTGCCGACTTGCTTGCCGCCGAAGGCGCGAAACCCTGAGGGCTCAACCGGGCATCAGGCTAATCATCCACCATCCGTGTAACTCAACTCTGGAGCAAGATAATGGAACCTGCAGCACTATTTATTCCCTTCATCGTG
>Ga0302233_10001097_pt1 | contig 19652 bp, 29 predicted proteins | sample II_Palsa_N3_1_FD_193516 | JGI IMG/M metagenome (GOLD analysis project Ga0302233, IMG submission 193516) | Peat permafrost microbial communities from Stordalen Mire near Abisko, Sweden - II_Palsa_N3_1 | ecosystem: Environmental > Terrestrial > Soil > Palsa > Peat permafrost | place: Sweden... | reverse complement strand
ACAGGTAGCAAAATAAACGAAAAAAAAAAAGTTACTAAAAAAAAAAAAAAAGAGCAGAGTTAGTTGCGAATGACGAGCGCCTTCTCCATCGTGCCGTAGCGCGACATTTTCCCCTTGTGGTCGATGTGGTCGATACCAAAGATGTCCTTTTCCAGCCAGGGCTTGGCACTGACGACATCCGTGTCCACCTCAAAGTAGTCGACCTTCATCTCGCCCTTGGCCACGTACGCAAACCTGTACTTTGAAAACTCCTTCTCCGAAACACCCAGTGTCTTGAGCAGGCGAATCTTGAAGTCGGCAAAAGTCTCGCCCTGATTTGGGATAATTTTTTTTTAATGATTAGCTTAACAATCACTTGTATGGGTTTTGTTTACCTGGATCAAGCGGTAATAGAATGGAAGGCTGTGGAAGTTGTACACATCCCGTTGGAAGTGGGCCACCTGGATAATCTTGTCTTTGGTATCGAGCTGGTCGAGCGGGATTTCCTGCAAGTAGAAAGCAAATTTTTTTTAAAGGTTGCTCTCTCTCTCTCTCTCTCTCTCTGGAATAATGGGTACCTCAACAACGACCGCATGGGCAACGTCCTTGACAGGCGTCTTGGGGTCGAGGACTTGCAGGATCTTGCCGTCCTTGACTTCGTACGCCCTTAGGATCCCCGAACCCTTTTCCTCGGTTGTTGTCGGCTGTGCGGGCGCCACACCTGCCATCGGAGTCGGTTCGTTCGCGGCCGCGTCCAAAGTCGGCGTCGCGGCGGGTGCAGGAACCACACCAGTCATTGGAGTGGGACCGGCTGGGTCGGCAATAATAGCAGGCGCAACGGTAGCCGCAGCGACCACCACCTTGGGCTTCTTGGGCTCTCCGCGCAGCGAGATTTTGGGGCGGACGGCGTCAAGAATGGCCTGGACGGTGTCGTTCTTTTGCAGAAGGAGCTGGAAAACGGCCTCCTCGCGTTGAAGGGCGTTCATCCACGTGACTTCCTTGGGGAGCTTGTTCTCGAGCTCGAGGATGGAGATCTCGAGTTTCTCAAAGTAGACAATGTCGGATGCTATCAAACAGAGAACGCACGTGAGAAAGAAGCAACAGCATCGACATACGTGTGCCATAGGTGTATGGGTTGAGCATGTTGTCCAGCGTCATTTCGGGGACGCGCTTGATCTCCGCGTTTGGCCCCTCGGGCGTATTTCGGTGGCTGTAAAACTTGAGCTTCATCGGGTCCATCTGGAGGTGCTCTCCCACAGCCTGCCATCAAATTTACGAGGAAGGCAGTTAGGTTGGTTCTGGAGGGGCGTGGGAGGGCGCTCAAATACCTTGGCAACATCTTCGTAGGTCATTTTGAGATGGAGCGTGAGGGAAAACGCATCCACCTTGGGAATGTCCCTTTGACGGAAGCGAATGACCGTTCGGTGCTGCAAGTACTCGAAATACTGCTTGACTGTTTGGAAGCGCACGCTGTTTTGTTGCTCTGTGGTCAAGTCCTGTTTTTTTTTTTTATTTCAAAAAAAAAAATGCGTCAGAGCGATTTCCCCTCAAAACATAATAAAAAGACCTTCTGAAGGATGATGATATCGCCGGTGCCGATCTCGCCCGCGTGGAAAGAGTTCTTGGACTTGATAAGCTCAAGCAGGTCGGGGCGGATCTCCTCAAAGGCCTTGATCGGCGTCTTTGGTGGAAAGCCGCAGAGCTTGTTTGCGTGCTCGATAATGTCCACCAAGCGATCATGCGAGCGAGCAAGCAGGTTGCCCGTGTACTGCAGCCTCTCAGTGACAGGGTCAAACGTCTTGAAAAACAGAAGAATGTGGTCCTTTGTGAGGGGAGGGAAGGCCGTGTTGGGGTTTGACAGGTCCTGCCAACGGACAGAGAGGGAGTGGAGTTAACTCTTCAGAAGTTTGGAAAAAAAAAAAAGAGGGGGCAACATACTGCGCCTTGCTCGGGGAACTGCACATAAATGTTAACGCCAATCTTGTTCTTGGCCTCCTTGGCGAGCTGCTCGAGGGTCTGATGCGGTAATTTGCATTGGGAAAAATTACACAAAAAAAGCAAGAGTGGGAAAAACGCACCACATTGTCGTGCTCAAACGTCCCGTCTGGACGAGTTGTCGCGTTCTGGCGCTGCACAATGTTCCATACGCGGATAAACTTGCTGCCCGGTAGGCCGTGCTCCTTTGCGATTTGATCCTTGAACTCTGTTGATTGCATTAGTCAACCTTCTTTTCCTCGGGCTCTGTATACCTTCCAGCGTCATCGTCTTCTTCACACGGTAAACCTTGGCTTGGTTGGCCGGGGGCTGCAGGTTCTTGGACTGGTCATCGCGGTTCATCGGCGACCACATGTTGACGTCAGGTCTTCGGATAAACAGCTATGTTGTACACGCAGGCGTTTAGCACAAAACCGAAGCCCGTCGAGTGAAAAGCCGTACATCTGCATGATTGGTGTGGTGCTTGATGATCTCGTCGGTGACAACGTGGACGTCCATGTAGTTGACGTCCTGCTCCCTTTCCAGCCTCTTGCGCTCCAGCTCCTCTCGCTCCTTCTCAATCCGCTCGCGGATCGCAACGGGGATATCTGCCTCGGTCACCTCCTTGAGCACCTCATCGAGCTCGGTCTCGCGGATGTACACGAGCATGTATGCGTTGGTAAACTTGCGCTGGGCGCGCATCGTGCGCACGTTGGCCACGGGGGCATCGAGGGGCGTCTCGGTCATGTCGACACCAAAGTTGTCATCCACGGCCTCCTTCTGCGAGCACTGGGTAACGCGGTCGTCGTCAAACTTGAACCAGCCCCCGTGGGGCTTGGGACGGATGAAGGCACAGTAGTGCCCGCCGTGTGAGTCGCCCGAGTGGACGAGGACGCCGTGCAGGTGGTAGATCTGGGGCTCTTGGGCATCGGGGTTGTTCATGTATGGACGCAGGTCGATCGAGAGGGGGAACTCGTGGCGGTCGTTGATCTTGATGTTGGCGTCGCGCATAAAGTCGTACTCGAAACGCTTGAGCTGGAGGTGGAGGACTTGCGGGAACTTTTCGAAAATGACGCCCTTCTTGGCGTCCTTTTTATTTATTATTTTTTTTAGCTTGGGTGAATTATAGATGTCAGCTCTCAAACCTGGAGACCGTGACCGGCGGCTTGGTACTTGTTGTCGCCGTCCATCACTTCTATTTCTACGTAGTTTTTGAATGATTCCTCGAGGTTCTTGAGGCCCTTGACGTTGAGCTGGATGTCTTGAAAAATAAAAAAAATTTTTTTTTTGAGCAGAACACGCACGCACACACACAAAATGTACCGTAGAAGGGTTCGACACGAGACGACTCATAGTCCACGTTGATGCACTTGATGTACATCTTGTACTGTCCCTCCAGCAGCTTCTGAACGGTGCCTTCGGCGGGCGAGCCCTTTTTATAATTGTTTTTTTTTAAAATCCCAATTTTAATACACCAAGCGAGTACCTTCATCTTGGTCTCGAGCTTGTCACAGAGGACACGGTTGAACTCTTGGACATCGTGCTGCATGAACGAGTCTACCAGGTCCCAGCCAAACGACTTGGTGAGCTCGGTGGTTCCTACAGGCATGATAAGCCAACGCTTTTTGGAGCAACGACAACACACCAACAGGATGCAGACTGTTTTGGAGGTTGAAAAAGACCTTTTGCAGGGCGTACGACACATTCTTGGTCTTTTCGTCCTCGAGGGGGATCTGGAACACAGCCTTTCGGAATACGTTGGTAAAGTAGAGCGACTGGAGGATCGAGTTCATGTAGCAGGTCGCTCCCTGGTTCTTCAAACCGTTGAAACCAGTCATCTGCTTTGAGTCGTAGCTGCACATCCATAAACGGTGGGGGGGGCGGTGGATTAGTGCGCACCTCAAGAGAAAGTGCCATACTGGACAAAGTTGTTTAGCAGCGTGCCGTAAGGGTCGTGCATGATGTGCAGAGCGACCGAGATCACGACCGTGTCGTCGACAATAAAACGCTTGCCAGGCTCGTCCGAGTAGAACTGGTTCTTCTTGACAAACTGCGTAAAGCCCCAATCTGACTCTGAGTTTGTGAAGCGATGCTTGGCCTCTGGGGAGGAAAAAAAAAAAAAAAAAAATTAAAAATTAAATAATTGGCGTGCAGCAAAACAAGCAAACCTTTCGAGTTTGAAAATGTCAGCTCATCATCCTCCGAGTGCGGCGTGAGCACAAACTGGACCGGGAAGCCCCACCAGGGCTCCTTCTTGGGCCCCAGGTAGTCGAGGTAGACCGACACGTGGGCTTCGTTGTTGTTACCGCGCGGAAAGCACAGGAAGCGCCACTGCAGACCGACAAAGGTGAACTCTGGCAGCTCGATCCGGCCCATCGTGTCCTTGATCAGGCTAAAGTTGTGGATGGCAACCTTGGCAAAGCGTGTCTTGTCGATCTTGGCGTCCCACTCGACAAACTTTTTCTCGATCTCTGCCAGCGCCGTTTGGGTCAGTACTAACTCGCGCCACCGGCGTCTCCGTCACGTACCTTCGGGGATCACGTCGACCTCTTCGAGCACCTCGACCGTGACCTCGTTCTTGGCAACCGGCTGGGCGCCAGCCGCGAGCACGACTCCTTCCATTGGCGTCGGTGAAGCCATCCTGTATTTGGGGGGGGGGGGTGTCGTCAGCCCTCGCTGCGTTCTCAGAGGAGAGAGAGAGAGAGAGAGAGGGAAGAGGGGGTGGTGGTGGTGGTGGGAGTGAAAAAAACAGACGGTGACGCGCAAGCCAAAAAAACAAGAACCGTCTGGCAGGCAACGCCACCGAAATAAAAGGTGGCAAAATAAGAAAGATAGCTTGATCTGCAGAGGACACTGACGCTGCCGGTGCGCTCAAAGAAAAAAGAAGGCCACTCACAAACACGCAAAACACAGACACTGCTCTTATGTGCGTGTGTGTCGGTGTGTGCAATCACCAATCTCACACACGAAAAAAAAAACGCTCAGCACGTCACCTGCCATTTTTGCTTTCACTGTAGTCAAACAGACAGAGACCTCCGCTGCCCCCCTGCCCTTATTACGCGCAGGTCGCTACGCGGGGGCGCGCAGCTCACAGGCACTTTGTCACGCACACACCGAGTTCAGGGGAAAACACTCATGTTATGATGGCGGTGCTCGTCAAGGTTTTTTGCCGCAACACAAAAAAACAGGAACACAAGGCTCACGCACGGATGCAAAACGTAGGGAGCGGTCAAGACGTGGCCCGCGTGCACGCGATGGACACTAGAGCACTTTCGATCGGGGCCGACGGGGCAGACACGGGTGGATGTGGAGAGCGGAGACTCTTACGCGACGTCGACAAAGGTGCTCATGTCGGTGCGCGACTATGTTGATGCGGCGTTCTCCACTGCCGGCGGAAGGGAGTTGCCGCAGCGGCAACAGCTGTACCTCGCCCAGACCGATCTTGGCGTCTTTCCCGCGCTTGTACCGGATGTGTCCTTTGCGACAGCCGCGATGCCGTTTGGAAAGGCGCTGCCGCCCCAATTGTCCGTAGAGCAGCTCGCCCAGCAGCTCGTCGCCACCAAGCTGTGGCTAGGCCCTGCCGGCACGCTATCGCAGTGCCACCGCGATCCGTACGACAACATCCTCTGCCAGGTCTTTGGCACAAAGCGGTTAAGGATCTTCCCTCCCTCGGCGCGATCGCTGCTCTACCTCCACGCCGACCCGATCCTGCGCAACACAAGCAGGATCCGAGACGTCGAGCACGCGCTGGAGCACGCAGGTAAATATGCCACGTTGTGCAAAATTCTTTAGAAAGAATCACTTTTTTTTTTTTGGCAGACATAGACAAGTATCCCTTGCTCAAAGATGCTGCCTTCCAAGACTACACGATCGAAGCTGGCGATGCTCTGTTCATCCCGCGTGGCCACTACCATCAAGTCCGATCTCTGTCTCCAAGTTGTTCGATCTCTTTTTGGTGGTGACCACTTTTTTAATTTTTTATATTACGCTCTGCTCTTCCCATTGACGTCCTTGACCCCTCGAGGTTTGAACACTGTGAAATCCACCAGAGAAAATTTTTTTTGTTGGGAAATTTTAACGGCGCCATGACGAGTTGTGTGCGGCCCATTATTTCCGTGTTTTCCTCTGTTGTTCGTTCCTTTGTTTGCTTCTTTTCTCACCCACCACCGTCCAAACGTGGTCTCCTTCCTGTTCTCTGTCACAGTGTGCGCTCTCCATTCTCCGCTTGCGTGGGACCCGGCGAGTTTGAGAAATAGCAGTTGACCATTTGCAAACAGTAAACAGACAACTGGCGAACGAATGAGCGGCGTCTTCCGTCTGGCTGGCGCGGTGCAAGAGTACGCCTGGGGCAAGGTGGGTGCGTCCAGCAAGGTGGCGCAGTACGCCCAGGCCACACCGGGTTTTGCCCTCGACAACGACAAGCCCTATGCCGAGCTGTGGATGGGCACACACCCCTCTGCCCCGTCGACGGTGCTGTCAGCCAATGTATGCAAAACGACTGGCGAGCCGGGGACTGACATGCTTTTTAACACGCCGACAACAGAACACGCCCATTGATCACCTGCACAACGTCCTCAAAGGCCAGCTCCCCTACCTCCTCAAGGTAACCTGTCGAGATCACCCGAGATCAATCGAATGCTGACACAATGACACAGGTCCTGTCGATCGGCAAGGCCCTGTCCATCCAGGCGCACCCCGACAAGGCACTGGCCGAGAAGGTGCACGCCGAGCGGCCCGACCTGTACAAGGACGGCAACCACAAGCCCGAGATGGCCATCGCACTCACGCACTTTGAGGCACTGTCGGGGTTCCGCCCCCTGGGAGAAATCGCAGGCTACCTCAAGGACGTCCCCGAGCTCGCGGCCCTTGTCGGCGCCGATGTCGCCCAGCAGTTTATTGCGCAGCAGCAGTCCCAGAGCTTGTCTTTGACGCAGTAAGTGTCATAGTTTTTCGGTGTCTCAGCCCTCTGATGCGCAGACAAAAATCAATCCTCAAACTGGCCTTTTCCAAGCTCATGCTCGCCGACCCGACATTGTAAAACCATCAGCAATTGATCGGGAAAAAAAAAGAGAGAGAGCTCTTACTTTTTTTTTGTAGAGTACAAGTCCAACTAGGCCAACTCGTAGCTCGTCTGCAGGCATTGTCGCCGCAGCCTGCCGTCGGCTCTCTGGAAGAGCTCCTTCTGCGCCTGAACTCGCAGTTCCCGGGCGATGTTGGCTGTTTCTGTGTTTTTTTCCTAAACTACCTCACACTCGAGCCCGGCCAGGCCATCTTCCTTGCGGCCAACATGCCTCACGCCTATCTCTCGGGCGATTGCGTCGAGTGCATGGCCACGAGCGACAATGTCGTCCGCGCCGGTCTCACGCCCAAGTACCGCGACGTCAACCTTCTCATCAACATGCTGACCTACGAGAGCGGGCCGGCCAGGTATTACCAAAAAAAAAAAAAAGGAAACATTTAAAAAACGAATTAAAAAAATTATCAGCTCGTTCCTGCTTAATCCAACGACCCTACAAACAGACGTGACCGGGTCGCCGTCACGCTCACCAAATCGCATGCCGCCACTGTATGAGGCCAGGCCTGACTCTCCGTATGCGCTTGGTTTTCTTTTACAACTACAATAATTTAAAAACCAATGATCCAAGGCGCGTCACCTCCCTCCTCTACCACCCGCCGGTGGACGAATTCTCTGTGTGCACCACCAAGCTCGGTCCGAACGAGAAGAGCGGCAAGTTTGGCGCCGTCAATGGGCCGTCGATCCTGCTCGTTGCCGCAGGATCGGGAACTTTGCAATACTCGGACGACCCAAGCGAGGCGGTTACGCCCCTGTCTGGCAACACTGGTACACTCGAGACAGGCTATGTCCTCTACGTGTCTGACCAGACGACGATTTCCTTCACGGCCGGTGGGGAGGGCCTGCTCGTGTTCCGTGCGTACTGTTCCCCTCTCATGCGCTTTTAGGTTAGGGCAATAGGGGAAAAAAAAAAAAAGCTATGTTGCGTTGGCGACACAAACAGTTGACAAGACACAAAAATATTTTTTCACTACTATTTTAGGCCACCGCCGCGGAGAGCAGCTCGGCTTCTATTTCGGCCTTGGTCATGAGCTTGTATCCGTCCTGTGGGGTGACGGTGGCGATCTCAATGTTTGAGCTAAGAGGATCACACACAAATTTAAAAAAAAAAATTTAAAAAAAAAAATTCACAATACCTGTTGACCTTCTCCTCCATGACCTCCTTGAGCACCTTGAGCGCGAGCTTCTTGGCCTCGATCAGGGTCATGCCCTTGTGGTACTCCTCCTCAAGAACGGTCTGGGCGCCCTCGGAGCCAGAGCCGACGGCCTTGGCCTCGTAGCGGAAAAAGGTGCCCGACGGGTCGGTGTAGTAGAGGTGGGGTCCAGCTTCGTCGACACCGATGATGAGGAGCGAGACACCAAAGGGTCGGCTCTGTGTGCGTATTGCATTGCATTGTTTTAGGGTGGTTTTGCTCTGGCGTTAGTAGCGTACCATGATGGCCTCAGAACCGTCCATGCCCTCACCAAAGCGGAGGGCGAGGTCGCAGACGGACTGGGTGACGCTCTCGACGCGAATCTTCTCGTTGTAGGTGAACCAGTGGCTCTGCAGGCAACCGCGCCCCAAATGGGGATACGTATGTTAAAGAATGCCATGCTAAACTGCTCACGTACAGCGGACTCGTTGCGTGCGTGGTTGATCAGTGTCCCCGAGTCGGCCGAGAGACCGCTCATTGCGCACCCAATGTGTCGGTCAATCTCGTAGACCTTCTCGATCGTGTCGGCCTCGATCAGCGTCGACGTCACGCGCTTCTCGACGACGAGGATGGCGCCCTCCTTGGTCTGGACGCCGATCACCGTCGAGCCCATCTTGACGGCCTCCATCGCGTACTCAACCTGGAACAGACGGCCCTCGGGGCTGAACGTGTTGATGCCACGGTCGTCTAAAAAGAGCGGCACGGCGGTTAGTCTGTTAGAACTGGGCGGGCGAGGAGCAGGGTGTTCGTACACTCGGTCTTTGTGAGGAACATTGTGCGTGTGTGGCTGACGTTCACTTGAAGACGAAAATGGGGTTCACACATATCAAATATGGCCAAATCGTATAAAATGTTATTTTGTTTTTGTCAGACGACAATCGAATACGCAGGCTTGGCAGCAAACTCGACGAGACGTGCTTGGATCAGACACTGATGGACCAAAAAAAAAAAAAAAAAAAAAAAAAAATTAAAATTAAAATTAAAATTACTGTGTTTTTTGGATGTACCTGGATGACCCATTCACGGGAGACAAGCCGGATGCCGCGGCGGATGAGATGACGGACGTCGTTGGCGATTGCCTTGGGCGCTCGACGGGGCTCGTTGGGCATGGGGTCATTGGATGTCTTGTTGTCGTCGTCGCAGACGACCACGGCGTTCGTGGGCAAGGTGGCCGTCGATTGCATAAAGTGGGCACCGCCGGCTTTGAGGAGCGCCGTGAAGAGGTCCCGGAAGTTTTCGTCCACGCCGACAATGGCCATCGTAAGTGTGGAAAAGATGGGATCGCGAGCTGTCAGCACAGACCTAGAAAAAGAAGGCCTTTCTTTTAAATAAAAAAAAACATTTTGTTTATCGTTCATACGACTGGGAGCCCGATCGGTTGGTTGCAAACGAGTGACCGGCCTCGAGCAAGTAGGGGACAAAGCCATCCGTGGAGCCCGCCTCGACGGCGTGATCAATAAACGTGTATGACACGCAGGGGATGGCGGCAGCAAGCGCAACGAGGTACTTTTTCGTGCGCGCTGGCTCGTCGGCGACACAAAACGTCTTGACGCCCTCGCGGATCACCAGCGATTTCTCTGGAACGACCGTGCCACCGTTTGCCTTAATCGTCTCCTCAACGGCCGCACGATCAAACGCTGAATAGACACGAGTATTGTTTTTAGAAATGCAATTTTGACGCGTCGTACCTTCAGGCACTTTCCGCGTGACCCAAAACACGCATCCCTTCAAAGCATCTCCCACAGACGCGGAAGAGGCGGCAGCTGCCGGTCGCTTTGTACCCGACAAGGGAGATATTTCTCTCGAGAGCGGCTGCCTGGTGGACTGTTTTCTGATCGGCGGGGTCACAGGAGCCGTCTCCGCAGGTCTTGTCGGCGTCGGTTGCTTGGCAGGCGTTACAAGCTTTGTCGGCGTTGCAATTTTTGCGGGCGGCAACGATTTCGGTGGAGTCGCAGGTTTGGCGATCGACCTGGGTGGAGTCACAAGTTTGGCGATCGATTTCGGTGGGGTCGTGGACGGCGACGCAGCAGAGGAGACGCGCTGAGACTTGCGTGCTGGCAGGCCGCCGTCGTCGTCGGATTCGTTCGCCCGCCTTTTCTTCCCGAGCGGCGACAACACCGGCTGGCTGTCTGGCGTGGCAAACGAAAAGTCGTGGTTTGACGGGGCCGCTGTGGCCGCGGCTGGATCAGAACGATCGTCAATCGCTCGTGCAAGATTCTAAGAGGGGGGTAAAAGAATAAAGTGAGACCTCAAAAAAAATAAAAAAACAAGTATTGAATACCTTGGAGATGGCAACGTCCTTGACATGCACGATCCGCGGTCGCGCCGCCTTGTTTTTGACGCTGCGGACTCTGTACGTCTTCTGCGGCTGCACGATCTCCAGAACGACGACATCCTCGTAGCCACCATCGTCGTGCGTAAAATCGGCCTGTACCTCGTCCCCTGGCTGCAGCTCGCCGTGGCTCACGTCCGTCTGCACGACCCACGCAGAGCTGCCGTCGTCAAAGTTGATGAACGTCTTGTCTGCGTTTTCTTTGACGAAAGGGGTTAGATGAGTGTTTATTTTTTTAAAGTGGTACTCGAGCGTCTGCGATAGGACGATGACTCGTCTTTGGGTTCGCTAGCAACAGCGACAGCCGCTTGGCCATGGTACCAGTAGCCGTTGCCCCATCTGGCCCACACGGGCAGGCCTTCCGGATCGACCTTGCTCTTCGTCGGGGGCGCGGGTTTCTTGGCCGGCGGCGCGGGCTTCTTGGCGGCCACAGGGGCAGCAGGCGATTTCCTGGGCAGCTTCTTGGCGGTCCATTCCTGCTGCGAGGATGACCGCGTACGCGCCGCCACACGCGTTGACGGATAGGACGATGGCGATGACGATGACGAACTGGCAGAGGGGAACAAATCGGGCGCATCCTCGGGCAGGGTCGGCATGAGCCTCAGGTCGGGGTCGTCGATTGCTTGTGCAGCTGGGACGTCAGCATCCATCTCGTCGTCCTCGAGGCTGCTGTCCCCCTGCGAAGGCAGCGCATGGACGGGCGCTTTTGAGACAACTCGCTGCGATTCATCGGTCGACGACAACGAAGAGGGCAGGCCGCCAACAACTCGTTGTGACGCCGTAATGCGGACATGGCAGGCTGCAATGACAACAAACAATAAAATAAATAAACAGAAAAGAAAACAAAACTTCACCATTGCAAAACAGACGTTGGTCCTCGTGGCGATGCCACCACGCCGTCGACGTCGTGTTGCACTCAACGCATCGCTTGACCGGGTCAGCCGTGACGGGTTCGGGCACAATATCCTTGGAGGTCCTTTGCAGAGTTCGGCGGTCCTTGGCGACAAAGGACACAGGCGCGGTCTTTGTCGCGGGTCTCTTGGGTCGCTTCAAGGGCACGTCTTCCTCCTCCTCCTCCTTATCGTCTTCAGTTTCCTCAATCGCGGGCGGTGGTTGCTGCTGCTGTTGCGGCGGCGGCGGCGGCGGCGGCGCCTTTGCCGGTTGGACATCCATCTTGTCTGCAATGTTGTCGTCTTCGTCGTCATCCGAGTCGATCAGCTTGCGCGAGCGACGAATTGTGGGCGACCGCCTCAGCGGGGACGGCGTCTTCTTTTCCTTTTGCAGCCAAACAGACACATTGGGCGAGGAGGGCGAGCTATCTGCTTCGCGCGATGGCGGCTGAAGGTGACCGATTGCCTTGGCAGTCGACGGTGGAGGCAGCTGCGAGTGCTCGCTCGGATCCATGCTCTCCACAAGACTGTCGGTTGATGGAGGTTGCAGCGGCCGCTGGGGCGTGATGAGCGGGGGCGCAGATGGCCGTCTCTTACGGGCAGTCTTGTCGGGTGATGCTTTGGAGGGAGACAAGGTCGCCTCGACAGTGCTATTACTTTTCTCCGGAGAAGACGCGACAATGATCGGCATGGGCGGGGCCGTCAGCAAAACCAGCGAATCATTGCTCATGTCCTCTTCCTCGACTTCCTCGACGTCGTCCACCACAGCGCGGCGGCGAGGCGGTGACAGCGTCGCATCATTCATGGACGCCTGCGGTGCGGACGCTTGTGGAGCAGAAGCAGACGCCTGTGCCGACGTTGGCTGTGCCGCAGGGAATGACGCAGACGGCACCGAGCCCAGTTGCGAGTCTTATAATAAATAAAAAAAAACGAAGGAAAAATAGAGATCTTCCTTTCCTGTATTTCGATAAAGTTACCAGCGTAGACAAGGACCAGGTTTGCCGCCACTGGTTTGGGTGGAGGAATGGTCTCTGGCGGCGAGTCCTCAAACAAGAGCACAAAATCAGAAGGGGTCGACCTAAACACCGGCATTTGCCTAACGACGCCGCTGGGCTCACCAGAGTTGCTGTTGCTCGTGTAGCTGAACGGGGCCTGTGCAAGGAGTAAGCGTTAAAATTACATTTAAAGCTTATTTTTAAGGCGTACATCGGTGTAGATGACCGAGCCCAGAGCGGACCGGTCGGACGACGAGCCCGAGGAGATGTTGGAGGTATTGCGGCTAATAGTCTGCGATGATTTGTCTGGAGTCGTGTTCGCGGAAGCTGCCGCTTTGGGGATGGTGATATCCTGTGTTGATTGCGAACGCGACTGCGACTGTGATTCTTCATCCTCGTCATCCGATGGCAGCACAAAGACCTTTTTCACTTGCCGCGGCTGCGGCGATGGCATCGTTTCAGGTTGCACCTCCGCAATGGGCCCAGGTGCAACTGCCTTGTCCTCTTGCGATTGGCTCTGCTGTCCCACTACCGGTTGGCTGCTGTTGAACAGTTTTCTCGCGACCGCCCTGCGCGAACGTTGTTTAGTTTGACGCAGAGAAACACACACACACACACACACACACGTACGAGGTCTTTGAGACAAGAGCGGACGCGGAACAGTCCACTTCAACGATCGTCAGCGGTGCCCCCAATGTCAAGGGCAGGGCGTCGATTTGAGGCGGCGTAACAAATGCGGGCCGCGGTGACCGTGCTGGCTTGACGGGGCTCTGAGATAGCCGAGGGAGGGTTGCCTCGACTGACGATACAACCGCCGCGGCTGCACCATTGTCGTCGGACGAAGGGACGTAGATTGCGCCTGGCGGCACATCAGATGCCGGCATGTTCTTGACGGGCGTCTCGGCGACGACGATGTTGTCACCGTCGTGCTGCTGCTGTTGCTGCTGTTGTTGCTGCTGCTGCTGTTCATCTGCAAACATGCCGTAGTTCATGTCAAGGGTGAGGTCTTCGTCGGCTGCCTCGACGTCCGTGACGTCTTGCGGAGCTGGCTCGGTAAGGATGTACGGTGCACCCCTCTGCTGGGACGTTTGGTAGAGCGGATTCAGCTGGCTCGGCTGCGACAGCGGCGTGTCGCTCATCAACAGCCTGTTTGGTGTATGTGAAAATCACAGTCAAGCAGAACATGGCTGGTACCAGCTCAGCTTGTGCGACCCCGCAGGCTTGGGCGGCGGCGTTGGCGAAGGGCCCACTTGGAGGAGCATCTCTGGCATGTCTGTGTTGGCGGCGCTGCTGCTGCTGTGGATGATCTGCGAACCCGGCTGAGCCTGGTGCTCTTCCTCTGCGATAGACGAGGGGATAATGTGCATTTGCATGCCGAGGTTGTCGGCCGCAGCCATAGGGGGCGCAAATGGCGGAGCGGTTACGTACTCGCTCAGCGTCAGGTTCGGCGTCTGGCTCAAGTCTGTTTGCGGCCAGAGCCAGAGATTGAGTAGGACGGCAAACAAACCAGCACACATACCCAGGACAGCTAGAGTGCTGTTGCTCGTCGTGGCCACCGACGGCACGGGTGGTGGCAGCAGCTGCTGCTGCTGTGGTGCAGCCTGAGCGGCACGAGCAGCCAGGGCCTGGGCCAGAGAGAGCGTCGCCATTGCGCAAGTCGACAAGTGGCGCTAGCCGTTTTTTCTAGGTGCGACACTTGAAATTATGGACGTCGAAGAGTGCCATTACTATTTGCTGCTACTTTGACAACTACTGCTACTGGCTGCGCCAGCGGATGGCTGGCGAGACGGCACACCGGACGGGTAGCGGGCACGGAGGGCCTTGAAGGCGGCGGCGTCGGCATAGGGCATCATCGTGAGCGGATCGAGGTACTTGGCCGGCTTGCCAGAGATTACGCAGTTGATCCGCGGTGCATCTTGAAAAGACAAATAAATACAAGGAAAAAAAAGAAAAAAAAAGTTTTATGATCTTACAGGGGATTTTTGTGAGCGTGATCGCGCGGGGGAGGACCTGTGGGTCGTAGCCGTGGAAGCTGACAAAATTGCGGGAAAACTGTTCGTTTGCTCCATGTGCACTCGGCAGGTACGTGGCCTTGGGCATTGACGATCCCGACGAGGAAGCAGGAGTAGACGAGATCACGCTGATGAGGGGCGAGGTGCCAGACGACGACGGTTTCCGGGACGAAAGCGGCGAGGTGGAGGAAGACGACGCAGACCTCGGAGCGGAGGCGGGCTTTGGCTGCGGGGGTGGAGGCGGGGGGAGGGGCCCGGTCGCGTCAGTCTCGTACTCGCCGTCGGCGTAGAGCTTGGTCTTGCCTCGTGTGGATCGCTCCGGCAGTTTGATAAGAGGAGGTGCTACCTTGCCCTTTATCGACGATGGGGACGACGAAGCCGTGGTCGGTCCGGACAAAACGGGCTCTGTTGGCACTGACTCGACAACAATAGCCGCAGTCGGAGCAGCGGGCACAGGCTCAGCGACCGAGCTTGGCGTTGCGTTTGACGTTGCGTTTGATACTTGAGGAGTTGCCTCTGGAAGTGCCCCGGACGCTGTTGACGGGGCGGCAGGTGCTGGTGTTGGGGCTGGTTGCTGGTCGATGTCCATTTGCTCGGATGCTGCGATGACTTGCTCCGACAGAGCGATGGGCTCATCGATGACAGCTGCCGAGTTGGGTTGCTCGGGCCGCTCGACGTCCATTGGATCGCTCACCTCAGCAGGCTCGTCGACTGTCAGTTTCATGGCTTCCTGGACGGGGTCAGTTTCCTTGACGGGGACGGGGTCCTTAACCGATTCAGTCTCCACGACCAACTCAGTGGACTCGTTGACCAGCACCGGCTCAATCGCATCCTTGACGGGCACCGGCTCGTCAGCCACGTTGGGCACGGGCTCCTTTTCCGGCTCGTTAATCTCCATTTTGACATCCTCGTTGACCGGCGCGCTCATCGGGTTAGCCAGTTCCACGACTGACGTTCCGGTAATAACTGGCTGATCCTTGACGTCCGCCGACTTGACATCATCCACGACCATTTGCTTGGGCGTGGCACTGATACCCAAAGCTCCCTTTGGAACAACGGGGACCTGCGCATCTTCTTGCTTGACGAGGACTGGTGAGAGGACATTCTTGACAGGCATGGCGACAATGGCAGGCTTGGGCGTGGGCTTGAAAGGTGCGTGAAAAGCAGACGTGCGCCTGCAAAAGACATTTTTATTGTTCTTTAAACTCTTTTTTGGGGGTGGGTGGGTTTGGGGGGATGTACTGATTCGAGAGGCGATGGCCATGAAGCATGAAGGGGTCGGTGGCGCCGGTAAACTGCTTGGAGAGGAAGACGATGCGCTGCCCGGTAAGGACCACGGGCTTTTTCTTGACGAGCTTCCTTGCCTCCTCTTCCTTGCGCCGGAAGGCATCGAGCGACTCGAGATTGAGCTGCTCGGTGATCTTGGCCTCCTCGAGCAGCTCCTCCTGGGTGAGCTTGCGTTCAGGCTCCTTCTTGGGCTTGAGCGCCTGCGCTTTGCGGCGTTCGGCTGCGGCGAGCCAGTTGCTTTGCGCAGTCATTGTTCGCTGTTGCGTGCTATGGCGAAGACTCTTTCCCGCATCTAATGTAGTTTTTTATTTACCCTTTGTTAATAAAAAAACGGAGAAAGCGGGTAGATCTGCTACGTTGCGCGGCGTCGGCGGCGTGCCAGGGCGGGGGCGCGCCGGCGATGAGGGAAACGGCGGACGAGGACGCAGAGCCGGATGCGGGCGGTCGCCTCCTGCTCGTTGGTTTCTTCACGGACGCTGTTGCTCCTGCTGCTGCTGCTGAGGCTGGGGCTGAGTCCTCGCCCGCGGCTTTTTTGGCGCCAACTGCCTTGGGGTCGACATAGGCCCTCTTTTTCTTGTTCAGCCGCTTTCGTGCGTCATCGTCATCCTCGTCCTCGTCGTCGTCGTCTCCACCGGCACGTCTTCTCTTCTTCTTGTCCCTCCGGCCGCCTCTGCTGCCGCTGGCGTCCCCTTCCTGCTGCTGGTCCTGCTGGTCGTCCTGGTTCTCGTCAATGTCAAAGTCCGAGTCGACCACGTCCTCGTCCGCGTCGCTCTCGGCAAACTCGTCGTCCTGGGCGTCCTCCTTGAACAGCTCCTTGTACACGTCGTCCAGCCCGGACTCGTCCGCCAGCAGCTGCTCGAGACGGTTCCCTGCCGTCGACCGAATTGTTCGACGCACAGCCGCCATATTTTCGCTAAATGATGGCCCCACAAACCGAGAATGTTCCGATTCTGCCCAGCCGCGGCCGTGTGCTGCTGCCGGGCCTGACGCTGCGGGTCAAGGTGGGCCGCTCCAACACGGTCCGGCTCGTGGAAGAGAAGGTCCGTGTGCGTGTGCGCCTGCCCACCGGTGCGCTAACCCCATTGCTCAGGTCATCGAGAGGCTTGGCGCCAAGTCGACGTCAGCTGGTAGCGGCAACAAAAACAACAACAGCGCCGTCGTCCTGGTCGGCATCGTGCCCGTCAAGAACGAGGGCAGCGCCGGCACTGCGGCCACACAGGTCGGCGGCCCCGAGTCGAGCGAGAACCTGCACACGACGGGCTGTCTTGCGCGCGTCCTTCGTGTGGAGCGTTTGACAAACGGCGAAGTTACGTACAACCTCGTCATTGAAGGTACGCTTGCTCTCCTGTGGTGTTTTTGCCCCCCCTCCCCCGCTGAGTTTGACGTGCAGGCGTGTCCCGCTTCCGTGTGCTCGAGTACACGCAGCAGACCCCGTACCTCATGGCCAACGTCCAGCGAGTGTCCGAGCCAAGTACTGTCTGTTGCCGTCCCGAGTATTATCTAATATGTTATTGACGGGGGGACAGCGGTCGACAAAAAGGACACCGAGTTTGAGGCGTCGGTCGCGCAGCTGCGCCAGATTGGCCGCGAGATGCTCGACGTGCTCAAAGAGTTCCACCTGCCCCAGGCCCTCGTCGCCCAGATGCGCCGGCATATGGTAGCGCAGTTTCACGTGACAGTCGTGACCTCTTTGTCGGGCTCACTTTTTTTCCCCCTTCTTTTTGGCCCTCAATGATGAAAACAGGACACGACTCCTCCCGGCCTGCTCGCAGACCTGCTCATGTCCATGATCGACGTGAGCCTAGCAGTACGTCGTCTCATCATTTTTTTTTTTTTCCTTGCTGAATAATATTTTTTATTCGCTTGTGTAGGAGAAACTGGACATCCTCGACACGATCGAGCTCAAGCCCCGTGTGGCCAAGACGATCACACTCGTCAAGCGTCAGATGCAGCTGCTCAAGATGACACAGGAGGTCCAGAGCACGGTGGAGAGCAAGCTCAACAAGAAGCAGCGAGAGTCGTACCTGCGCCAGCAACTCAAGCAAATCAAAGACGAGCTCAACGAAAAGGACGACGAGCAGGAGGAGGACGAGGTGGCTGAGCTCCAGAAGCGCATCGACGAGGCCCAGCTGCCCGAGGAGCCCGAAAAGGCCGCCTCGCGCGAGCTCAAGCGCATGAAAAAGATGAACCCCAGCCAGCCAGAGTACAGCGTCATCCGCTCGTATCTGGAGGTGCTCGCTGACATCCCGTGGACCGTCTCCTCGCCGACCGTCGTCGACGTCGACAAAGCGCGCATTCAGCTGGACGAGGACCACTATGGCCTCGACAAGATCAAGCGGCGCATCCTCGAGTACCTCGCTGTGCGCAAGCTCAAGCAGGACATGCGCGGTCCCATCCTCTGCTTTGTCGGGCCGCCCGGTGTCGGCAAGGTAAATAAATAAATAAAATAGTTTGTTTAAAACATGTGCAAATAAAATCGCCTCCAAAAAAAAAAAAAAGACGTCGCTGGGACAGTCGATCGCCCACGCTCTAGGCCGCAAGTTCCACCGGATATCGCTAGGAGGCGTGCATGACGAGGCCGAAATCCGCGGCCACAGGCGCACGTACATTGGGTCGATGCCCGGGCGCATTGTGCAGGCGCTGCGCAAGACGGGGGTCAACAACCCCGTGCTGATGCTGGACGAGATTGACAAGCTCGGCCAGGACTACCGCGGCGACCCCGCAGCTGCGCTCCTCGAAGTTCTCGACCCAGAACAGAACTCGTCCTTCTCGGACCACTACCTCAACGTGTCGCTGGACCTGTCCAAGGTGCTCTTCATCGCCACCGCAAACGACCTCGAGAAGATCCCTGCGCCCCTCCTCGACCGTATGGAGCTCATCCGCCTGCCGGGCTACACGTTTGAGGAGAAGTGCCAGATCGCGCGACGCTACCTCTTGGCCAAGCAGCTGCGCGCACACGGCCTGCAGCCAGACCAGGTCGAGATCAGCGACGAGGTCCTCAACAAGATCGCCGTGTCGTACACGCGCGAGTCGGGCGTGCGCACGCTCGAGCGGGAGATCGCGGCCGTGTGCCGCTCGGTGGCCGTCGAGATGTCGTCGGCAGCGACAGCAGGTAAGGTCAAGACGGTCACGGCCGAGGACATTGTGGCCATCCTGGGACCCGAGCCGTTTGAGGACGACATTGTTGAGCGCACCGCGACCACGGGCGTCGCCGTCGGACTCGCGTGGACCTCTGTTGGTGGCGGCATCCTCTTCATCGAGGCCACCAAAATGCCCGGCACAGGAAAGCTCACCCTCACAGGTACACTCGGCAATGTCATCAAGGAGTCTGCTGAGGCCGCACTCAGCTGGGTTCGCTCAAACTCGTACGCCCTCGGCCTCGACCAGCGCGGCAACGTCTCTCTCCTTGACAAGGTAATCCGGCTCCATTGAAACTACGCTTCATTTAAATAATATTTTTTTGCTCGTTTTTTTATTTTTAGACCGACATTCACATCCACTTTCCTGCCGGCGCAACGCCCAAAGACGGACCCTCGGCAGGCGTGACGATCACGACTGCGCTTGTGTCGCTTCTGACCAACCAGACGACTCGCCCGCACACTGCAATGACGGGCGAGATCACGCTACGCGGTCTCGTCCTGCCTGTGGGCGGGATCAAGGAGAAGGTCCTCGCGGCCCACCGCGCTGGCATCAAGCGAATCATCATTCCATTCCGGAACAAGAAGGACCTGCAGGATGTGCCCAAGAACGTCCAGGACGGCATCGAGTTTGTCTTTGCCAAGCGTATCACGGACGTCCTCTCGGCCGCGTTCAACTCGAATCTGTTCCGCAACTATGATAGTCTACCCATTAGCCACCTCTAGGGCACAATAAAAAAAAAAAAAGTCGTAAGCTATTTTTTTTTTTGTGTTTATTT
>Ga0302233_10001090_pt1 | contig 19735 bp, 19 predicted proteins | sample II_Palsa_N3_1_FD_193516 | JGI IMG/M metagenome (GOLD analysis project Ga0302233, IMG submission 193516) | Peat permafrost microbial communities from Stordalen Mire near Abisko, Sweden - II_Palsa_N3_1 | ecosystem: Environmental > Terrestrial > Soil > Palsa > Peat permafrost | place: Sweden... | reverse complement strand
GGGCAAGATTCCGTTCTTCCACGGCGACGCACCGCTGGCCGGCTGGAAACCGGTGATTGATGGCGTGCACGCCGCTGGCGGCAAGATGGGCCCGCAGATATGGCATGTGGGTGCGGTGGCGCATCCGTTTACCGAGTGGGCACCTCCCGCACCGCCGGAGAGCCCTTCCGGCCTCGTCGCACCGGGCACCGCTCGTGGTCAGGCAATGAGCGAGGAAGATATTGCCGATGCCGTGGCAGCCTTCGCGCGTGCCGCCGCCGATGCCAAACGCCTGGGCTTCGACACGCTGGAGATCCACGGCGCGCACGGTTATCTGATTGATCAATTTTTTTGGTCGGGCACCAATGAGCGCAGCGACCGCTATGGCGGCGCCACGCTGGTGCAGCGTTCGCGTTTTGCCGGCGAGGTGGTCAAGGCGATACGCCAGGCCGTGGGCCCGGACTTCCCGATCATTCTGCGCGTGAGTCAGTGGAAGCAGCAGGACTACGCGGTTCGCCTGGCGCCCACGCCGGATGCGATGACTGACTGGCTGCTGCCGCTGGTGGAAGCGGGTGTCGACGTTCTGCATTGCTCGCAGCGCCGCTTTTGGGAGCCGGAGTTCGCAGAGATCGACGGCGCCAACGGCCTCAACTTTGCCGGCTGGGCCAAGAAGCTCACCGGCGCCGCCACCATCAGCGTCGGCTCAGTCGGCCTGTCGAATGATTTATTGGCAGCCTTTGGTGGCGAAAGTTCCACGCCGGTCGGCCTGGACAACCTCGTTGAGCGCATGGAACGTGGCGAGTTCGACTTGATCGCCGTGGGCCGCGCACTGCTCAGCGATCCGCTATGGCTGACGAAAGTACGCACCGGCGACCATGAGCACCTGAAGGAATTCACCGCGGCGGCGATGGCTGAACTGGTGGTGTAAACAGCTATCTCACAGCGTGCTCAACAATGCACGCTGACCGCTGTTCGAGTGCAATAGCTACTCGTAACACGCCCCGGTTTCACGTACCTCGATCGTCGCCCAGTGCGCGGCCGGGCATTCGGCGGCGATGGCCAGCGCCTCATCGCGGCTGGCCACGTCGATCAAAAAGAAGCCGCCGATCATTTCGCGCGCTTCGGTAAATGGCCCGTCGACAATCGTGCGGCGACCGTCGCGTACCTTGAGGCGGCGGCCTTCGGTGTCGGACTTCAGCGCCTCGACGGCGAGCAACACGCCGCGTGCATGGAGATCGGTGCCGAAGGCGACCATGCGCTCGTACAGGTCGCGCCCCTGCTCCAGCGTGCGCTCGGCGCGCTGGCCGTGGGGTTCGAGAATGGTCAGCATGTAGGCCATGGTGAAGCTCCTGATTCGTTGAGGGTGTGGAGTCATGAAGCGTGTTGCACGCAGGCCGTGGCGCGGCGGACCAGAAGCTCGCGCTCGCGTTGATTGCCGGCCAGCGACGCGGCGTGTTCGAACGCAACGCGCGCTTCATCGATACGACCAAGCTTTTGCAGCAGATCGCCACGCACGCTCGGCAGCAGGTGATAGCCCGCGAGCCGCGGTTCGTCGTTGAGTGCATCGAGCATGGCCAGGCCAGCTTGCGGACCTTGTGCCATCGACACGGCGACCGCCCGATTCAACTCAACCACCGGAGAATCCACCACGTTCGCTAGGCGCGCATAGAGTGCGGCGATGCGCGGCCAGTCGGTGACGTCATAGTGCGCGGCACGCGCATGGCAGGCAGCCAGCGCCGCTTGCAGTGCATACATACCCTCCGCACCGCCGAGCTTTTCGGCTTGCGCCAGTGCGGCCAGACCACGGCGGATACGTGCCGCGTCCCAACGCGCGCGATCCTGCTCGGCCAGCAGCACTGGCTCGCCATGCGTGTCGATGCGCGCGGCAAAACGCGAGGCCTGCAGTTCCATCAAGGCCAACAGGCCGTGCGCCTCCGGCTCGAACGGCGCGAGCGAGACCAGCACGCGACCGAGCCGCAGCGCCTGTTCGCACAGGGCCGGACGCATCCAGTCCGAGCCGGAGGTAGCGGCATAGCCTTCGTTGAAGATCAGGTAGACCACCTCCAGCACCGAGGCCAGACGTGGCGCCAGCTCGGCGCCGTGCGGTACCTCGAACGGCACCTGCTTTTCCGCTAGCGTGCGTTTGGCGCGCACGATGCGCTGCGCAACCGTGGCTTCCGGCACCAGGAAGGCGCGCGCGATTTCCGGCGTGCTCAAACCGCCGAGCACGCGCAGCGTCAGCGCCACGCGCGCATCCGGTGGCAACACTGGATGGCAGGCGGTGAACACCAGCCGCAGCAGGTCATCGCCGATATCGTCATCCGGGTCCATGCCTGTATCGTCCGACTGCAGAAGGTCGGTTTCGTGGCCAAGCTGTTCGACCTTGCGCGTGGCCAGCGCATTGCGACGCAGCGTATCGATGGCCCGACGTTTGGCGGTGGTCATCAACCACGCGCCAGGGCGATCGGGCATGCCCTGCATCGGCCACGTTTCCAGCGCGGCAACCAGCGCATCCTGCGCCATTTCCTCGGCCAGACCCAGATCGCGCAGCATGCGCGTCAGGCTGGCGATGAGCCGTGGCGCTTCGATGCGCCACACGGCCTCGATGCGACGATGGATGGTGTCGTTGGCTGGCATGGCGACCGATCAAAGCACCACACCGCCAGCGGCGCAAGCGACCCGCTGAAGCCAACCCATGCATCACGGCAGAATCAGCTGCCAGCTGCCGGCGTCTGCATGGCGTCGAAACCCGCGGCGGCGGCCTGCACATCAGCCGGAAAATCGGCCATCTCCTGTACCTGGCGCACCTCGAGAGTTTCGTCGGGACCGGCCGGGCAACGCCGAGCCCATTCGATCGCCTCGTCACGGGAGGCGACGTCAATCATCCAGTAGCCGCCGAGTACTTCCTTCGCTTCGGCGAACGGACCATCGACCACACTCGCGCGGCCACCTTCAAACGTGACGCGCGCGCCCATCGAGGGTGGGTGCAGTCCGTCGAGAGCGAGCAGCACGCCGGCCTGCTGCAGCTGGCGGTTGTATTCCATCATCCGTTCGACCGCAGCCACATCGGGAATCGTGCCGGGCGCGGCTTGCTCGTAGCCACGGGGAATCATCAGCATCATGAACCGCATCGGGTATTCCTCGGTGATAAATGGAATCAAGCCGGCGCATGAGCGCCGAATGGCGAATCAGCCCGCGGGCGGCACGTCGGCAAGCACCATCCACGCCACGCCGAAACGATCGGTAACCATGCCAAAGCTGGAAGAAAAAAACGTCGGCGCCAACGGCATCTGCACCTGGCCGCCGACAGTCAGCGCGTCGAACAGGCGACGCACCTGCGCATCGTCCGCGGCCAGCAGCGACAGTGACACGCCTTTGAACTCCGGCTGTCCTTTGGCGAAACCGTCGGACAACATGATCTGCGCTTCGCCAATCTGCAGCGTGGCGTGCATCACCTTGTCCGCCGGTGGCGAGCTACCGTCCGGGCAGGTAGCCGGCTCCGGCGCATCGCTATAGCGCTTGAGTGTGAGTACTTCGGCACCGAGCGCCTCGCGGTAAAACGCGATGGCCTCGTCGCTGCGCCCATCGAAAAACAGGTACGGCTGGATATTCATGGCGACTCCTTCGGTTGCAGGATGAAGAACGATTTTCGGCGCTTGCAAGAACGACGAACGGGTGTGGTTGGAATCGACACAGCGCAAATAAAAATGGATGCAACCATGATCGACCATTCGAATGACACTGCTTGTGTAAGCGACGAATGGCGACGCGGGATTTCGACAAGCTGATGTCGATTTTCGCAGCGGCCGTTCGTCGTAAACACGAAACACCCTTATCGACCGAGATGACGACGATGGCTTTGAAACTTTACGCTCACCCGTTTTCCTCCTACTGCCAGAAGGTGCTGATCGCACTGTATGAGAACGACACACCGTTCGAATGGCGGATGCTCGCGCCGGACAGCCCGGACAATTACGCGCAGTTCGCGCAGAGGTGGCCGCTGAAACGATTTCCGCTGCTGATCGATGGCGAGCGCACGTTCGTCGAGGCCAGCATCATCATCGAATACCTGGGGCAACACTACCCGGGGCCGGTGAAACTTATCCCTAACCATGCCGCCGACGCGCTCGACGTGCGGATGATGGATCGCTTCTTCGACAACTACGTTTCCACGCCGCAGCAGAAGATCGTGTCCGACAGCATGCGCCATGCATCAGAGCACGACCCCTCTGGCGTGGCCGATGCCCGCGCGATGCTCGATACCGCCTATCGGTGGCTCGACCAGCGCATGGCCGATCGGGAATGGGCGGCGGGTAACGGCTTCAGCCTTGCCGATTGTGGTGCCGCGCCGTTCCTTTTTTATGCGGACTGGACGCATCGTATCGACGCGTCGTTTTCACACGTGATCCGTTATCGGAAACGGCTGCTGGCTCGGCCGTCTTTTGCACGAGCGGTCAACGAAGCACGGCCGTATCGCCCGCTGTTTCCGCTCGGCGCGCCGGATCGGGATTGATATGACGGCATTCGTTACTAAGGATCAACACCGCGCAGCCGCGAATGGAAAGCCGCTTGATCGATACAAATTTCTCATAGGAGACTGACCATGAGCCACATCCCTACCCTCATTCCGGCCGCCGAGCTGATCAAGCTCAATCGCATGCGGTTTCCGAACGAAAGCGACGACTATCGCCGCGCCCGCGATGCCTTGCTGGCCGAGGAAATCGAACTGCGTCGGCATATCGAGCGCGTGGCCGAACAGCGGCGTGCGCTGCCGCCCGGTGGAGAGGTCAGCGGCAACTATCGCTTTCAAGGCGAACACGGTCCGGTCGACTTTGCCGGCCTATTCGGCGACAAGCAGACGCTGGTCGTTTACAGCTACATGTTCGGCCCGCAGCGCGAACGGCCCTGCCCGATGTGTACATCACTGCTCAGTGCATGGGATGGCGAAGCGCGCGACGTCGATCAACGCGTCGCCCTGACCGTGGTCGCACGCTCGCCGATCGAACGACTCACAGCCTTCAAGAACGAGCGCGGATGGCGCCATCTGAAGCTGTATTCGGATATCGACGGCACGTTTAGCCGCGACTATCACGGCATCGGCAAGGACGGCGGCGATGATGCCGCCTTCAACGTATTCACCCGCCGTGACGGGCACATACGTCATTTCTGGAGCGGCGAGATGGGCATGGAAACCGCCGATCCCGGCCAGGATCCGCGTGGTGCACCGGACCTGATGCCGCTATGGACGATTCTGGATGCCACACCCGAAGGGCGCGGCAACAACTGGTATCCGAAGCTCGACTATCCAATGTAAAACCGCACTCCAGGTTGAGCGTGCATTGCCCGCTTTGCTCCAGCCTCAGCGAACCGTAACGCTGGCCGTGCTGCTGGAAACGGAATCAGTATGGGTGCCTGACTGCATGACCCCGACGGCAATGGTGAATACCAGGGCGACGACCGTGGCGAGATGAGGCAAACGGCTAGCGCTGGCGGTTTGGGACTTGAACATGGTGGCAACTCCTGAGGAAGACATTGGCATCGCGATGACGGTGCTTATGTATATGCATCATCCGCAGTCAGCGGCACCCAGGCCAATCGTTTGTTCCCATGGTTGCCATATGTCTTGGCTATGACTGATTGATAGGCTTTGACTCGGCATGCGACGGCGAAACAAAGGTGATCACGCAGCAAGCAATGACGGCACGGGCCAAACGGCCCGCGCCTTCGATAAGACCGTAACTACCGCGTTTAGGCGGCCAAACCAAACCGCTTCGCCGGCAACGCATGCGACAGGTTCGGTGCCAGCGCCTTGCGTGCGTTATCGGCTGCGGTCCAGTCAGCAGCATCCGGCAGCGACGGTAGCGTCACCAGTTCGCCCTGGTCGTAGCCAGCGAGTGCGGCGTCGACTAGGTGTTCGGCGCTCATCACCATGGCGGTTGGCAGATTGCTCACCGGCAGACCGGCGATATCCCAGAATTCGGTCGCGATGGCACCCGGCAGCACTGCCTGCACCTTGATGCCCTCATCAGCCAACTCGTGATGCAGCGACTGGGTAAACGCCAGCACATAGGCCTTGCTGCCGCCGTAGACGCCGTTCAACAACTCCGGCGCTACTGCGACGATGGACGAGATATTGATGATGCTGCCGCCACCCCGTGCGATAAGCCCTGGCGCGACGGCCTGAGTAAGTCGGGTAAGGCTGGTGATGTTGAGCGCGATCAGCGCGTCCATTTTGTCGGCGTCGGAAAGCAGCAGTGGCGTGGTGGCGCCGACGCCGGCGTTGTTTACCAGCAGGCTGATGCTGCTGTCGTTGCGCAGCACCTGCTCCACCGCGCGCAGCTCGGCGGTGTTGGCCAGATCAGCCACGATCACTTCGACGTTGCGGCCAGTGTCCTTGCCGATGCGATCGGCCAGCGCATCAAGACGTTGGCGATTGCGTGCAACCAGGATCAGGTCGTAACCGCGGCGGGCCAGACGATCGGCATACACGGCACCGATGCCGCTGGAGGCACCGGTGATGAAAGCCGTGCCGAGTGATGAATGACGAATATTGGATACGTTGTTGGATACGTGGCTCATGACGCTAACTCCAAAGTGGTCGGCGGTATGCCGGCGTTGACGTGACACAGTCTGGTCGCGCATGCTTATGGCATCAATGTCATATATCCAACTTTTTAAGACATTGCTGGAGAAACCGTTATGCAACGCATCGGCATCGTGATTTTCCCTGGCTTCCAGTTGATGGGGCTGGCCATGAGCTCGGTGTTCGAATTCGCCAACTACACGGCGGCAAAGTCCTGCTACGACATCCACGTGCTGTCGGAGCACGGCGGCCTGGTAGCCGGCTCGCTGGGTTTTGCCGTGACCACCGAACCATTTGGCAACCCGCGCTTCGACACCTTGCTGGTCGGCGGCGAAAACGAACCGTCACCATCCACACCTGGCTTGCTCAAGTTCATGCGCAAAGCGGCCAAGGTATCGCGCCGTGTAGGTGCCACCTGCACCGGCGCCTTTGTGCTGGCGGCGGCCGGTTTGCTCGATGGTCGTCGCGCCACTACGCATTGGGCCTACGCGCGCAGACTGCAGCGCGAATACCCCGACGTGATCATGGAGGAGGACCGCATCTTTGTGGCCGACGGCCCGATATGGACGTCCGCCGGCATGAGCGCCGGCATCGACCTGGCGCTGGCGCTGGTGGAGAAAGATCTCGGCGCGGATATCGCGCGGCTGGTGGCGCAGAAGCTGGTGATGTATCACCGCCGCACGGGCGGTCAATCGCAGCACTCTGCCCTGCTGGAACTGGAACCGAAATCCGACCGCATCCAGAGCGCGCTGAATTTCGCGCGGCAAAACCTGCAAAACGAATTGTCGGTGGAACAACTGGCCGAAGCTGCGAGCCTCAGCCCGCGACAATTCAGCCGCGCGTTTCGCGCCGAGACCGGCCAATCGCCCGCCAAGGCGGTGGAGCATCTGCGCGTGGAAGCCGCGCGACTGATGATGGAATCCGGCCGCCACTCAATGGACACCGTAGCCCGCGACACCGGCTTCGGCGACAGCGAACGCATGCGCCGCGCCTTCCTGCGCAAGTTTGGCCAGCCACCGCAGGTGATACGCCGCGTAACGCGCGAGCATGTGGCGGCGGTGATGGGGTAAGTGCGTAACCACGCGAAGATCCGATAACGGCGCGCGTCTGCATTTGATTCGCTTCTCGCAATACCAATACACGGTATCCAAACTATTTAATGCAGCGAGTGCAACGTTCGTTGCGTACACACAAATCATGGCCCGGTAATTCACATATCCCGGGATATGTGAATTAGCGATCGCTTATACGAAATTTTCTAATTATCGACAGCGAAATTAATCGGTACTCTCGAAGAATGATAGTCAACGAGCATCCAGCATCGCATTCAATCAATCACGTTCAATCAGGAATGCGACTTCGCGCACTACGGCGATTTTTTGCGCGTGCTCTGATCACTAAGCCGTCTGCATTTAATCCTGTTTGATAAATACAACTTTATTCATTCGTTTTATTTTGCGACGTTTATTCGCAACAATTTACTGCTGCTAAAAATCAGCTAGATCGTTGGAAACCGTCGTGATGACGGTGTGCAGGGACGCGGAATCCAAAGCTGTGTTTTGTTTCGGGAGTAACGGGGAACCTGGATCGTCCAGGCTCAACGACTACAACAACTAGCTTCCACTGGAGAAAAGCATGCAATCCACGAGTCTTTTTGGCGCACGTCGACTAATCAAGATCGCAGTTGTAGCAAGCCTCATAGGTGCAGCGTCGATTCCAGCGGCATTTGCCGCACCTGCCGTTACTGATGGCGTTGATCAAGCACAAGTCCCTTCGATGGTGCAGGCGCAGGCCATTCAGAGCTGGCACGAAGACATCACCCGCATGTCGACCCCGGCCGCAGGCTGTTTCCAGGCTACGTTCCCGAGCATTCTCTGGAAACAGGTGTCCTGCTCGCAGGTACAACCATTCTCCCACCCGCTGCCGCGACGCCCCGATGCCCTGGGCCGGCTTGCGCTGACCACTTCTGGCGCTTCTGGCGGCGGTACGCAGACAACCGGTAACGGCGCGGACTACGCCATCGAAACGTCGACGCTGATCAGCAGCGCCACCGGAACCTTTCCGTCGGTCACCGGTGTCACCTCCGAAAAGAGCGTCGGTGTGGCGGCCTTCGGCGGCGGCGGCATCCTGGGTGCGAACGAATACACGCTGCAAGTGAACTCGAATTACGACAAGACGACAGCCGCGTGTAAAAGTCATTCTGGCTGCACGGTCTGGCAGCAGTTCCTCTACTCGCCTGATTACAGCACCAAGGGCAAGGCCGCCGTGTTCATCCAGTACTGGCTGCTCGGCTACGGCGGCAGCAGCTGCCCGAGCGGATTCGGCAGCGATGGTGAGGGCGATTGCTACAAGAACAGCTCCGCGGTAACCGCGCCGGACGTACCGGCCACCCAACTGGCCAACCTAAAGATCTCTGGTACGGCCACCAGCGGCGGCAACGACACCGTGGTATTCACCAATGGCACCACCGCGTACTCGCTCACTGCGAAAGACAGCGTGCTGGATGTGGCAACCGCTTGGGACCAGACCGAGTTCAACGTCGTCGGCAACGCCGGCGGATCGGAAGCGGAGTTCAACTCCGGCTCGTCGATTACGGTGAAGCTCGCGGTGAGTGACGGCAGCACCGCCACGCCAACCTGTGCATCGAATGCCGGCTCCACCGGCGAGAGCAACAACCTGACCCTAGGCAAGTGCACCGCCACTGGCGGTACGTCGCCGTCGATCCAGTTCACCGAATCGAACTGAGCCTACCAACGTAAGCTGATGTAGAAAAAGGCGTCGACGGATTATTCCGTCGGCGCCTTTTTCTATTTTAATTTTAATCGGCCTTATAGACGGCCAAAACTTATAAGATTTCTTCGCTTTCGAGATACTCGGCAACATCGAATACTGGGAACTTGGCAGGCATGATGATTTCTTTCATTCGGATGTCTCTTGCTTCCCGTCAACTAACCCAAACCCATTCTGCAAGGGGCTCGGACCCGATGTCAGCTTTTGACCCGGTTAACTTCTGCGCCACTACAACCTGAACCCATCCAGCTCTCGCCTGTTCCCATCGCGGCCGTTTGGGGGGTACCCTCGGGCTCCGTCTGACCGAAACCGGAGTCCCTCATGGCCCTGTGGAAAGAACCCGTAAAGCCCTCCGTCACCGAAACGCCCGAAGTCACAGACCTGACGCACCGCGTCATTCCGGAGGCAAGGCCCGAAACGGAAACTCCGCTGCAACCTGCATATCGTTCCACGCCCGCACCCACGCCGAGCAAGCCCAAGACCGAATCGCTGATCGCGCCCGATATCACCATCGAGGGCAAGATCGAAGGTGCCGGGCACGTGCGCATTGCCGGCAATTTCAAGGGCGACGTCAACGTGCGCGGCGATCTCACCATCGAGCCCAACGCCAGGGTCACCGGCAGCGTGCGCGCAGAGAAGGTCACCATCGCAGGCGAGCTGATCGGCAATATCGAAGCCGCAGTGCATGTGGAATTGCTGCAAACCGGTGCACTGACCGGCGACCTGAAAGCCGGATCACTCAGCGTTGCGGCGGGCTCGCGCATGCGCGGTCAGGCCGAATTCGGCTGGGACGACGCGGCCGACGGCAACAAGGCGCACAAGAACCTCGGACACGACGGCGCTACTTCGTGAGCAATGCACCATCGGGCACGGCCGGGGCGACACGCACGTGTCCGCACTGCCGCGAGACCATCCTGGAAAGTGCTGGCGTGTGTCCTTCCTGCCGTCACAAACTGCGCTTCAGCGAACCAGGAAACAGCGCGACTGCGACGCCCGCGTCCACGCCACTGCGCGTGGAAGGCAGCTTTCGCAATCCCGCCGACAGCGGTGCATGGGAATACTCGATGGTGCTGACCATCCGCAACGAACGCGGCGAAGAAATCGCGCGCAAGCTGGTTGGTGTCGGTGCGATGCGGCCGGACGAACAACGCACCTTCAGCCTGAGTGTCGAGATGAACCCCGCCGCCACGGGCGGCAAGCGCACATGGCATTGATGTCTGCATCGCACGCTTAAAAGTTTTGCAAACGAAGACGTCGCCTACTCGACCCATTCCGCGATGTCTTTCTCCTCATCGCGGAAGCGGGCGGCGATTTGCAGAACTTCCGCTTCGATGGCGAAGAAGGCATCCAGCACTGCCGGATCGAAGGTCTTTTCGCCAAGATCGCGCATCAGCGTCTTCGCACGCTCGTGCGGGAAAGGGTCCTTGTAACAGCGTCGGCTGATCAATGCGTCGTAGATATCGGCGACGGCCATGATGCGGCCGGACAGCGGGATATCCTGACCACGCAATCCATCCGGGTAACCGGTGCCGTCCCATTTTTCGTGGTGCGTAGCGGCGATCTCTCCGGCGATCAAGAGAAAATTATCGCCTTCGATATGTTCGGCCATGCTGTAGATGATCTTGCGACCAAACTCAGCATGCTGCCGCATGATTTTCAGCTCGTCGGGTGTCAGTGGACCCGGCTTGAGCAGGATATGGTCCGGCACGCCAACCTTGCCGATGTCATGCAGTGGCGCCGAGAGAAACAAAAGGTCGATGTATTCCCTGGTCAAGATCTGCGCGTGGTGGCCGGTCCGCTGCAATTGCTCGGCGATCGCGCGCACGTAGTGTTGGGTGCGCTTGATATGCGCGCCAGTCTCGGGGTCGCGAGTCTCGGCGACCGCGGCCATCGACTCGATGGCCACCTGGCGCGCGTTCGCCAGTTGTCGATGCCAGCGCTGCGCGCGGCGCTGGTTGACGGCAAAGCGGACCACGAAGGACAGGACCAGCAGCGCACCCAGAACGAGCAAGGGCGCACCCATCGGAATGAACAGGCCGATGCGTACAAAGACCACAGCTGCCATCACAAGCAGTGCGGTAGCAGACAACACGCCGAACGTGGCCAGCATCAGCAAACCACGGCCGGCAACGAAGAGGATGGCAAACATGAGGGCTACAAGCAGGCTGAGAAACAATGCGGCGTTGCCGCCCCACACCGGGATACGCACCGCATTGTCGTCCAGGATGTTTTGCGCCATCACCGATTGGATTTTCAAACCGGAAAAATCTCGGTCCACCGCCGTCGGATGCACATCATGAAGACCAACGGCGGACGAGCCAATGAACACGATCTTGCCGCGCAGATCCACTGCTCGAACACGACTGCTAAGCACGTCCACGGCAGACAGACTGGCATAGCGTTGCGACGGGCCGTTGAAGCGCAAGAGCGCGTCGCCGCGCTGGTCCACGGGAATGCGGCGGGAGCCGATCTGGATCGACAATCCATCGACACCTGATTCCACGCGGCCCGACCCCAGGCCGAGCGAACGCATGGTGGCGGCCAGGGCGAGGCTGGGGTGGACGACGCCTTCGTATTCGATCAGCAAGGGCAGCCGTCGCAACACGCCGTCGGCATCGAGACGACTGTTGACGAAGCCGTTGATGCGCGTATGCGAGGCGATCGCATCGACGCTGTGCAGCACTCCGGGTGCACGGTCAAGCGACAGCAGGTCGAGGCGGCCGACGAAGCCGACCCCGGGGCGTATCGGATGCTCGGTGCGACTCGTGTGGTCAAAGTAGAAATACCGCGCGCCAACAACGTCGTCACTCGCCATCACGTGACCAAGATAGCCGTCGTTGTCGAGCAAGCCGGCTGGCACGCCGGTGAACGAGACATTGATGCCGAAGTCGTGCTTGAAGGTTTGCTGGATCTCGGCCAGCGAGGTGCGATCGGCTTCGGAAAACACGATGTCCATCGCGATGGCCGATGGATGCTCAGCGACGATGCGCTCGATCAGCTGCGCTATGCGATAGCGCGGCCATGGCCATTGACCCAAGGCAGACAGACTGACTTCATCGATATCCACCACCACCGTGTCGGGCGCGGGTGCACCCGATTCGGTATGCACCAACAAGCTGTCCAGCACAAACCGATCCAGACCCGCGACCGGTTTGATGTTGAACAGCCCGCCGAGCCCAAAGACCAAGGCAATCGACAGCGCGCCCAGCAAGATGAAAACGGCCGGGCGCCGCGTGAGCCGAGCGTGTGAGGTAACGGACGTCATGGCCGAACAGCTTTAGAGCACGACGATTTCGGCCCGCCGGTTTCGCGGCTCCCGAACGCCCGGCGGGGTCGGCACCAGTGGTGCCTTGTCGCCGAAGTACCGCACATCCATCGGCAGTTTGGGATCGATCTGCTTCAACAGGCGAGCCACGGCCTGGGCACGCTGCGCCGATAGCGCCAGGTTGTGGGCGGCAGTACCCGATGCGTCGGCGTAACCGTAAACAGTGACCTCGGTTGGGCTGCGATCGCGCACGGACTGCAAGACCTCAGGCAGCATTTGTTTGGATTCCGGGGTCAGCACCATGCTGTCGAACAGAAAGTTCAGCGTGAAACTCCGCGGCGGGGTCGGCTGTGCATCGAGCAGTGCGCGATGGTTCTTTTCGAAGGCCTGGCGATCATTCGCGCGGGGCGCGCCGGGCGCCGAAGACTGCTCCACCACAACGGTATTGAAAGCCTGGTCGATGCGTTGCTGACCCTGCGCATCGGACACCGTAACCGCGCCAACGTGACCGCTCTGGTCGGGAAGCAAGGTAACTTTGGTCCCGCTAGAGGCGCAACCGGACAACACCCCCGCCGCAGCCAGCAGGACAACCAAGAAAAACCGGGCACTCATGCCTTGAATCGCCATGGCCAGCTCAGTTCACTTCGATCAGAAAGCGAGTGCCACGCACGCCCACCGTCGCCTTCGGCGTCTCGACCGTTACCGATTGCGGCGACAACTTGCCGATCTTGCCGGACTCGTAGATCGCCGACCCTTTGGCCAGGTACAGCGAAAAAGCGAACTTGTCGTCCTTCGGCGCAAACACGTAGTCGCGCACCAAAATGTCAGCCCCCGAGCCCAGGGTTAGCAAAGTACCATCTCTGAACACGATGGCGGCCGAGGCGCCGGGCGCCGAGACGAGGCGGTCGGAAACCTGCAGCGTGCTGCCACTGATCGCGTCGAACGTATTTTGCCCGCGGGTCACCTTGACCACGCCAATGACGCTTTTGACCAGGGCGGCATGATCGGCGATCTCGTCTTCTACGACATTGTCCGCGGCAACAGGATCAGCGCCGACCTGCTTCTTGACGACATGATTGGCGGCATGGGCAGGCATCGCGAAGCAGGCGAACCACGCCAGTGCCAGCAGAGACAGATATCGTTTCATTGCATCCTCCTTGTTGGGCGTGGCCAAGATGGACAGGTCTCCGTTACGTCGATGGGCGACGCCAAAACTCTGCGCTTCTCACTGCCGGTGCATCAAACTTTCTGCCGCTGCATGCCTAACGGTCGTCAAGCCACGTGAACTCGTCTCGCGCACCCTGCACCCGCCCTGTCGCCTTCACATTCAACCTGCCCCATCAGCGTCAGTACTGCCGCTCTGCGTCGTCACAAAAGCTTGATTACCGTACGGTTGATACGCGGAAAACTGAACGTGGCCGCCACGGATAAACGGTGCTTCCTTACTCCTGTCACATCGGCTGCCAACGGGCGGACGCCAGAGAATGCAAGGAATATTCACATCCGCTTGTACGATGCAAAGCCGATGCCAACCTTTACGAACTTATACGGTCAGAGCCCGCTGGCGTTTGCGAGCGCAGCATCTCATTCCTTCAACGAGGCGGGTACCAAGGAGGCCACGTCGAGATGGATCGAGCCTTCCTGCTTGAGAAAGCACACCTTGGCCCTGATCCTGTTGACCTTACGACTGCGTCCAGCATGTGGCCATGTTCAACAAAATCAGAAACTGGCGCATACGACGCATCGTCGCTCGGCACCCGATCGCAGAATCGCTCTGGCAGGAGGCACTGCAGCGCTGTGCCCCAGCGCATCGGCTGGGCGCTTCCGATCAGGCTGCACTGCGCGTGCTGGCCACGCTGTTCCTGGAGCGCAAGTCGGTGGAACCGGTCAAGGGGTTACCGTTTGACGACGCCGACCTTGTCCTGCTCGCAACGCATGCTTGCGTACCCATCCTGAAACTGGGCATGGACTGGTACGACGGTTGGGGCAGCATCATCGTGTACCCGGACGCCTTCATTCCCCGCCGGCCAAAAATCGACGCCGCTGGGGTGGTACACCAGAGCGACACCATGCTGGCCGGTGAGGCGTGGGGGCGTGGCCCGGTGATCCTGTCGTGGGCAAATGTGCTGGATGTCGGGAAAAAACCGGGGCACAACGTGATCATCCACGAAATGGCGCACAAGCTTGACATGCTTAACGGGGACGCCAACGGCTTTCCGCCACTGCATCGGCGCATGGATCGCCGCGTGTGGTCACGGGTGTTCTCCAGTGCGTGGAATCGCTTGAAAGAGGAACAACGAAACGGCGCTGACCTACCGATTGACCCGTATGCCCTTGAAAGTCCGGCGGAGTTTTTTGCCGTGGCCAGTGAGCAATTTTTCGAGGCGCCCGCAACACTGCGCGAGCATCTACCGGACGTCTATCAGCAGCTCGAGCAGTTTTACCGGCAGCACCCGTTCTGAGTGCTCGGCATTCAAAGAAAATAAAAAGGTGTCACGACCCTTTGAGCTTTCGGGCGGGGAATACGATCATGGATTATGTTGCGCCCAAATCGTGATCCGCTCTGCGAACGAGGTATGCACGACCGCGTCCATGATCGGGTTGGAAACAAAAAAGATCAGGCCACCAATCACCGTGACGGCGAGCGGGCGCCGCCAGGTGAAAAGGTCGAAAACGAATAACGCCAGAATCATGCCTAGTGGAATCAACCCGATCAGATAGGGATGGGCATCCATGAACGGCATGCGCCCTAGTGCCGGAGTCATCAGCATTGTGTTCGCAATGAACATGATCCGCTTGTGTACCTTGGGGTTGTTGCGTTTACAAATCGCCACCGCAACGAATGCGCCGAAGATGAGGATGCCAATGACGTTGCCGATCAGGAACGACGCCGGCGTGAAGAAAGACGGCAGCACGGCGGCTCGCCGCAAGGTGCCAAAGGGCGCCAGCACGCCTAGCACCACCATCAGTCCCGCGACCACGGCGCCCAGCACGCCAAGCTTTCGATGAAGCCGGATATTACCTGCCGAAATCAGGCTCGACTGAATGACGAAAAGAATGATCCACGTTGAAAACACTGCGCCGTGGAGATGTACCAGCAGGCTCGGCAGGTGCGCAAAGACAGCGCCTCGTAGAAAGTAACTCGGCGCAAAGCCGACCAGAACAATCACCAGCATCAGCAAAGACATCGCGGTGAAAAAAATATCATCCGCACGCCTCATCCCCGAACGCGCAACCAAGGTAGCCATGGTATTTCCTTACATTGGGTTGGAATGTATGGGACCGGAACTCAGATGCCGTCCAAGTGGACGCGTAGAAGTGTTATGCCAGAACCGAAGCCAGCTATCCAGAAGGATTTATCGGCGGGACGTCAGTATTATTTTTTAGAGCAGAACGGGGCATTTAGCTGCGTGCTTTATGGCCTTGAACAGAAGCGTTGGCATGACGCCGTTGGCACGCTGATCCAACTTGCCTCAGCATGCGCCCATCATGGCCAGACTTCTTCGCATCGATCTGCCTGGAATCCTGCAACACGTCGGGGAACGCAAAAGTAATGCTTGATTAGCACTCGCCCTTTTTAATGGTGTTGCGGTGGCGCCTCAAAGCGCACGGCGGCCGCTTTGGCGTCGTCGACGCTGCTGAATCCACCCATTGAGATAACGCCATCTTTCGGTAAGCCCATCAAAAATGCCTGGGCTACCACCGAGCCATTGGAAACAAAACTGAGCGATCTATGGGATCGGATGGCTTTAATCATGCCCGCTTCCATTCGTCCTTGATCCTTGGGATCGACATAGAGTTGGACCTCATAGACTGGATCTCTAAATGCCCCATCCCGATGAATATCTATCTTCACGAGATTCACCGCGTTGGCAACGGAGTTGCGCTCGACACAAACGTTTCCATACGCATTCCCGGAGTCGCGCGCTGCGTACTCGGTTTTTAGTGGAGAGGGCGTGGAATCATCGCAGACCAGAAGCAAGTCAAGCGGATAGAACGATCCTTTCAGGTCATGCGATCCGTCAGCCGCTCGGTTGCAACTAGCCAACAGCCATATCATCGACACCAGTGCTACGGAGAAAGCCTGTTTGCGCTTATCCACGATCTCATCCTTGCATATGGTCTGGTAAGCCAACAACTCGAAAATTGTGTCAGTGATAGTTTGATCGTTCCGCTGGCGTGAGGGAATGGGTCGAAGATTGTCCTAAACACTTTTTGCGTCGGACCACCAAAGCCCTACTATTCCTTATCGCCGGCCCTTACAAGATCGACTGCCCGCACAAGCACGATGTGTTTTGAGAAAGTGCACTCTGACCCAAGTTTTATGACGCCCCCAACAGGATCCTCTGCCCATGAAAAAAGCCGCCCTGGCCTCGGCACTCGTTTCGCTCGCCGGCCTCGTCTGTGTTGCCTCGCCCGCGCTGCTCGCACAGAACTCCGATGCGTCAAAGATCACACCCGACATGATCCAGACTGCATCGGACATTCCGGCCGACTGGAAGCCGCCGCAGGGCAACTTCGACTACGTCAAGCACGAGGTCATGATCCCGATGCGCGATGGCGTGAAGCTGCACACCGTGCTGCTGATACCGAAGAACGCGCAAGGCCTGCCGATGCTGCTCGAACGCACGCCCTACAACGCCAGCGGTTTCGTGGTCGACAACAGCCCACACATGGCCGATGCGGTATGGTCGGGTGACAAGGACTGGGCTGACGGCAGCACCATCCTGGTGTGGCAGGACATCCGGGGCAAATACGGCTCGGAAGGCAAATACATCATGACGCGCCCGCCAATGGGGCCGCTCAATCCGACCACCACCGACGACACCACCGACGCCTGGGACACCATCGACTGGCTCGTGAAAAACATCAAGGCATCGAACGGCAACGTCGGCATGATCGGCTCGTCCTACGATGGCTGGACGGTCGCCATGGCCTTGCTTCACCCGCACCCCGCGCTGAAGGTCGCGGCGCCTGAAAGCCCGATGATCGACGGCTGGATGGGTGATGACTGGTACCACTACGGCGCCCTGCGCCAGATCAACCTCGACTACTTCAGCGGCCAGACCAGCAAGCAGGGCGAAGGCGAAAGCATCCCGCGCGACAACTACGACGACTACACCAACTTCCTCGACGCCGGTTCGGCCGGCGCCTATGCCGAAGCCAACGGCTTCAAGCAGTTGCCTTGGTGGAACCGCTTCTCGGCGCACCCAGCTTACGACGCCTTCTGGCAACACCAGGCGCTGGACAAGTTGCTCGTCGCGCATCCCTCCGACGTACCCACCATGTGGCTGCAAGGCCTGTGGGATCAAGAGGACATCTACGGCGCCGTGCATGCGTGGGAAGCACTCAAGACTGCCGGATACGGCGCGAACAATCACTTGGTAATGGGCCCGTGGTGGCACAGCCAGATCAACCGCGACGGCTGGAACATGGGCCCGCTCAAGTGGCCGGGCAACACCACTGCGCAATTTCGCCAGAACGTGATGATCCCGTGGTTCAACCACTACCTGCGAGGCACGCCACTGCCCAAGCCGCTGCCCGAAGCGATGATCTACAACCCCGTCGAGCAGCACTGGGACGGTTTCGCCAACTGGAAGGTGGCGAGTAAGCAGCAGCTCACCCCGCTCTATCTGCAGACCGACATGGGCCTGAGCTTCGAGCAACCGAGCGGCACCGGCGATAGCTACGTTGCCGATCCGGCCAAGCCCGTGCCCTACCTGCCACGCCCGATCCCAACCAAGAACGAAGATCGCTGGCGCACCTGGCTAGTCAACGACCAGCGCTTCGTGGTGGACCGGCCCGACGTGCTGTCGTACACCACGCCGGTGCTGAGCAAGACCGTACGGCTCGAAGGCGCACCGATCGCCGACCTCTTTGCCAGCACCACCGGCACAGACGGTGACTTCGTCGTAAAGCTGATAGACGTCTATCCCGCTAGCAATCCAAACGATCCCACCATGGGTGGCTACGAGCTACCGATCTCGCTCGACATCTTCCGCGGACGCTATCGCAAGAGCTTCGCTGATCCGTCACCGATCCCGGCCAACCAGGTGCAGGAATACAAATTCCGCCTGCCCACGGTAAACTACGAGTTCAAGCCCGGTCATCGCATCATGGTGCAGATCCAGTCGAGCCTGTTCCCGCTCTACGACCGCAACCCGCAGACCTACGTACCCAACATCCTGTTCGCCAAACCGTCGGACTACAAAAAGGCGACAGTGACGATCGAACACGGGCCGGACGGACGCAGTGCTGTGTTGTTGCCGGTGGTGTCGGGCGCGACGACTAGCGACTGAACTGGGTCCCGACCGAGAAACGAAAATCCATCAACAAACGAAAAACCCGGTTCGGGCGCTCGCGCAAACCGGCGTTCGCGGTTAGCTTCCACACTTTTTAACTAGAAGTGTTTTTCAAACGCTTGGCCCAATCAGTGATCGCGCTGCTTACGGCTTGGATGTCAGCCGATCCACGAAGTGTGCGCGAAAGCGACAGCCGCACAAGACTTCCATTATTCAGAACCAGCGCAGTGCCTTCGACATTGACCAAATCGAAGGCGTTTGCCGCAGACGACATGTGTCGCTTTCTTATCGAAACCACCACATAAGAAGACGAATCAATACGGGTCATGGAAACCAGGATCGGTTGATCTATCAACATATCCACTTGCGGAGCGCCACCAGGTGAGGCGCTACTTACCAGATCTTCGACACGCTTGTTATAGACAGCCGCTGTCTGTTTCCAAAGTGGTTCGACATTCGCCCATTCCGCCTGAGTTTTGGAGAAAAGCTCATCGATACTTTTGGTGGTGTATGGCGCCGATGGCCTTGGAGCGTAGGTGATGATGTAACCCAACTCCAAAGCGTGATTTACGGTTTGCTTCGTACCACGAAGCTGCACTTGTTCACTTGATACGAAGCAACCGCTAGGCACCGCTGCAAACTGCGAGGCTAGCCGCTCTAAGCTTGCCTGCAGTGTGCTCTGAGAGGGACAAGGGCTCAATCCATTCGGAGTCGGCACAGACTCGATAGTTGTTTGAGCCGTCGTAGCAAGCGGACTGGCGAGCAATGCCAAGAAAAGGGAGAAAGCGGCTCTTTGCTTGGCGGCGGGTCGGCTGT
>Ga0302233_10001081_pt1 | contig 19823 bp, 24 predicted proteins | sample II_Palsa_N3_1_FD_193516 | JGI IMG/M metagenome (GOLD analysis project Ga0302233, IMG submission 193516) | Peat permafrost microbial communities from Stordalen Mire near Abisko, Sweden - II_Palsa_N3_1 | ecosystem: Environmental > Terrestrial > Soil > Palsa > Peat permafrost | place: Sweden... | reverse complement strand
TGCATTTGATTTTAGAGGATATATATACAAAGCACGAACCGTTCAACAGTGACGCCCAGTCGTTGGGCTGGGGCTGGTGAACACGCGACGACGGACGGCCACCATTTCGCCCCGCCGCTGCTGATGCCGCTGCACCAGCCGGTACAACGCCTGCGACGACGGCAGGTCCGGCGTGTGGTACAGCAGCCGGTGCCGCCGCCGCCGCCGCCGCCGCCGCCGCGGGTCTCCGCGCCGCAGGGGCCAGCACGCTCATGCGGCATGTCGGGCACGTCTGCTGCCTCTCCAGCCACGATCGAAGGCAGTGGAAATGGAAGATGTGGCCGCAGGGCAACTGGTTCGAAAGTTACTCTTTTTTCCCAATATCATCGGGGGAGACAAATAAAAACATACCCGCTTGCCGGCATCCATGTCCTCGCGGCAGATGATGCACGTGCGGTCGGTCTGGGTGAGTTCGGCCTCGGTCGCGTCCGGATAGCGCTCGTTCATATTGTAAGTCGCGCGGCGGTACTGCACCATGTCGGCCAGGCGCGTGACAAAGGAGCGGAATGTGTAGTAGAGATCGCGGATGATGTGCAGCGGGATGCCATAGAACGTGAAGATCACACAGAAGAAGCCCACGTACAGGAGCAGCTTGAGGAGGTCTAAATTGAGCGTTTCATTAGTGGTAAATAATGCCAAAATAGCTACCGACGACAAGCTCCAGATGGAAAATGTACATTGACTTGTTCTCCCATGGGTTCTCGTCGCGGAGGTCGATCGTGTGCAGGATGTACTTGACGCCGGTCGCGATGAGCATGACTGTGAGCACCGAGTACTGGAGTATGCTCGTCAGCATTTTGTGTTTGTTTTTTTTGGCGCACCTCAAAGCCAAAGAGGATCATCATGGACGGCCCCTTGGTCATAGTGTAGCTTGCTGCGTGGAGCAGGAACGCGAGGTTGGCCGTGAGGAGCGTGAAAAACAGCCCGATCATGCGAATGTGGAAGACGCGGTTGAGCGCAGGGCTTTGCTCCATCTACGAAAGCAAACATGAGAGAGACAACACACAGGACGACGCACAAAGTCGATGCGGTCCTGGAAGAGCCAGTGCATCAGCTTGATCGCCAGCAGGACGGTGAACAGCATGACAAATCGCAGATCAAACTCGTCGCGGAACATGGTCATGGCCAGGCACGTCTCTGTGATGGCGTACCACACGTTCTCGTAGGCGTGCTGTTGATTTGTTCCGCGCGTGTGTGTGTGTGTGTGTGTGCTCAGTACACAAAGCAGCGAGCTGGCCAGCTTACCTCGACTTCCAGTGGCCGCAGCGGTCCGAAAAACACCTTTTGCAGCAAGCGCACGATCACGACCATGGTCAGGAACCCCGCGTTCACAAACACCTAGTACAGCCACACACGGTAAGAACAGCCACAGCAAGCAAGCACACGCACCATGAGGCTCAGGTTGGACTTGGACAGGTACACACAGGCGAGGTAAAATTGCGCTGTCGTTGCCAAAGATTGATCAGTTCAAACACCGCCCAGAAAACACCCCATTGCTTACATTGGCGCATAAAGGCGTTGGCAATGACCAGGGCTGCCAGTGCCACGCTGACAAAGGCGTACGACGAGAACGTCACGCGCACCATTGTGTGACGAACGGGAGATCGGCACAGTCAGCCTGAGAGAAACAAATGCACCTCCATTTTCGCAAGTGCTTTCCCGTGCTGCAATGGCTGCCACGAGAGCGACGTCGGTTCTGCTGTGCGGCTGCCTGGATGGGCTGTGGGCGTGGTTCGACGCATCGGTGGGCGCGCTGAGCGGGCATCCAAAGTCTGTCACGCTGAACGGGCGCACGTACAGGCTGACATTGCTGGGCGAAGGGTAAATAAAGTGCAAATCACCTGTGAGCATGAATGAACCCAAAAAAAAAACAAAAAAAAAACGCAGAGGGTTCAGCTACGTGTTCGCGGCCGAGGAGATCGGCACGGGGCGCAAGTTTGCCATCAAGCGCATGACGTGCCAGGACGAGGCCACGGTCAAGGAGGCCGTGCGCGAGGCCGAGCTGTACCGGCTGTTTTCGCACCCAAACATCATCGCCATCGAGGACTCGTGCGTGCTCCCGTCAGGGAGCCAAGAAACAGGCTCGGTCGCAAAGGACGTGTACATGGTCCTGCCACTGCACCGGCGCGGGTCAGTGCTCGACATCATCACTGCAAAACAGGCTGCACAAAATGGCCACCCTTTTGTCTTGTCAGAGGCGGAGGTCGTCCGGATCACCCGCGGACTCTGTGCGGCTGTGGCGCAGCTGCATCACTTTAAGCCACCCGGACCGTCGTCTGTGGAGACTCCGCTGGCACACCGGGATATCAAGCCGGGAAATATTCTCATGGCGCATGACGGCACTCCCATCTTGATGGTTTGTTTGATCTCTCGTACGGATGGGTTCTTAAAAAGAGGACAACCAAAAAAAAAAAAAAAAAAACAGGACTTTGGGAGTGTTGCAAAGGCACGAATCCAGGTCAAGACACACGTGCAAGCGGTTGCATTGACCGTAAGGGGAAATGTCTATTTTGAGAGTTATTCACGATTGCCGACTGCGTAGGATCTTGCGGCCGAACGCTGCACGATGCCGTATCGAGCTCCCGAGTTGTTCAATGTTGAATCCGACAGTGTTCTGGACGAGCGAATTGACATTTGGGTATTTTTCCCCTTTTTTTTAAAAAAAAAATTTTTTTTTTAATTTTCGTTTCTGTTGACAGTCAATCGGGTGCACAACCTACGCGATCGCATACGGCATCTCGCCCTTCGAGCGCCAGAGCGCAGGAGGCAGTCTCGCCCTGGCCATCGCCAACGGCAAGTTCACCTACCCGAACGATGCGCCGTACACCAAGCGTCTCCAAACGTTCATCGAGTACTGCCTCTGTCTCGACAAGAGCCATCGACCGTTCATCGACGAGGCCATCCAGAAGCTCAACTCGCTGTATCCTCCGAGTGGAGGCATCGATGCCGATGACGACGTTTGATCCCTATTTTTTTAATGTTTTATTTACAATGTTGTCTACTACATTTTACTGCTGTGGGTTTTTTTTTCTTTTGTAAGAGCCGGTCTGAGGACCGGGTCCATCAGCAAAACAAAAGGAGACGCGTTCATGATCTTTCTACTTGCTTCAGGAGGGATGGCAAGTCAGTGAAAAGCCTGCGAGACACGCAAAATTTATGACACTCTAAATTTATGACACTCTATAACTACTGAGTAAATAACACGTTGGGTCTCGTTCCTCGTTTTTCATTGAGGACCCTCAAGGTACCCGCGAAAATCGGGTGAGGCAATTGATTGTTAGTAAATTTTGCGTGTCGCGCAGCTGACTATGGCAACCGCACCGCCGCACACGGTCTCGCCGATGGTCCGTCCCACGATCGTCGTGCAGGGCACTGGCAGCCCCAGCAACATGCTGCTGGGGGATCCGCTCCTTCTGCAGCCGCAGCCGCACTTTGACTTGGACGATCCGCAGCCCCTGCGCCAGCACGATGAGCCCGTGGTGATCGACCCTTACCTCCCGTACCGCGTCGAAAAGTCGATGGACCACGAGCAGCTCATGACCATGCTTCAGAACGAGACGCTGCTCAAGGACATCAAGAAGAAGCACAAGGACAGCATTGACGGAGCAGCAACCGCCGCCACACCGTTGCCCTCGATGCATCCTCACCACGGCAAGCAGCAACAGCAGCTGCAGCACGAACAGACGTTCCTGCTCGACCACGAGCACGAGCTGGAGGACGAGGAGGAGCAGATGCTGACGCGACACGAGTACCACCGCATCCGCATCGAGGGTGCCGTGGACACGCGCAACTCGCCCGAGTTTGCAGAGCTGTCCAAGCAGCTGCGCGAGTGCACCAACCTGCGCAGGGCGTACCAGACCGCGAGCCTGCAGCTGCCCGGCGACAACCCCAAGGACGATCCGAGCATCCTCCAGTCGTGCCCGTTTGACGGCAAGACAACGGCATACAAGCCCTTTGACGGGCCCCTCCCCGCCAGCTGGGCCGACAAGTACGAGGCCGTGTTTGTCGACGGTGTCTTCCACGTGATCAAGCAGAGCGACCGGACGGACGCGTACACGGTCCCCGATGTCAACCAGTTTTACAAGGACCTCAACACGCTCCTGTTTGTCACCGCCGACGGGCCGATCAAGTCGTTCTCGTTCAAGCGCCTCAAGCTGCTCGAGTCCAAGTTTAGCCTGTTCAAACAACTCAACGAGCTCGAGGAGAAGGCGGCCGGGAAGCTCGTCCCCCATCGTGATTTCTACAATGTCCGCAAGGTCGACACGCACGTGCATCACAGCGCGTGCATGAACCAAAAGCATCTGTTGCGCTTCATAAAGTCCAAGCTCAAGCGTTCCTCCGAGGTACCGCTCTGAACTTGCTTGCTTGTTTTTCACACCTGTCCACTAGGACGTTGTCATCTTTCGCGACAACCAAAACCTCACGCTCAAGCAAGTCTTCCAGTCGCTGCACCTGACAGTCCACGATCTCAGCATCGACACGCTCGACATGCATGTAATGCGACATGTTTTTCACGTCAACTTTCAGTGACGATTTCTCTTATTTTTGCAGGCCCACAGCGACAGCTTTCATCGCTTTGACAAATTCAAGTACGACAGACCCCTTTCTCCATTTCTATTTTTATTTTATTTTGTTAATAATGCTACTTGCTTCAGCCTAAAGTACAACCCGATGGGAGAGTCGCGCTTGCGTGAGATCTTCCTCAAAACAGACAACCTCATCAAGGGGCGCTACCTGGCCGAGCTCACGAAGGAGGTCATGTCGGACTTGCAGGACAGCAAGTACCAGATGGCCGAGTACCGCATCTCCATCTACGGCCGCTCACCCAACGAGTGGAGCAAGCTGGCAGACTGGTTCTGCTCAAACAAGGTCTTCTCGCCCAACGTCCGCTGGCTCATCCAGATCCCACGCCTGTACGGCGTGTACAAGGCGTCTGGTCTCGTCAAGAATTTCGCAGACTTTATCCGAAGCAAGTCCCCCCGCTTTTTAATAAATAAATAAATGATATTAAAATAATAAAAAAAACACGGCAGACATCTTCCAGCCCCTGTTTGATGCGACGCTCAACCCCGACAAGTTTCCCAACATCCACCGTATGATGCAACAGGTCGTTGGCTTTGACTCGGTGGACGACGAGAGCAAGCTCACCAAACGCATCCACAAGATCTACCCCACACCCGAGAACTGGGACCTCGAGGCCGATCCACCGTACTCGTACTATGTCTACTACATGTACGCCAACATCGCGTACCTCAACCTCCTGCGTCGCGAACGTGGCTTCAACACGTTTGTCTTGCGCCCTCATGCTGGCGAGGCCGGCAATGACGCCAACGAAAACCTTGGCGTGTGCTTTCTGCTGACGCACTCGATCTCGCACGGCATCCTCCTGCGCAAAGTGCCTGCACTTCAGTATCTGTACGACGCGCTCAAATTTTTTATATTTGCATCTGAAAAAACAAACAAAAAAAAAATCAATAGCTATTACCTTGAACAGATCGGCATCGCCATGTCGCCGCTGTCCAATAACGCCCTCTTTCTGCACTATGACCGCAACCCGTTCCCGGAATACTTTTCCCGCGGCCTCAACGTGTCTCTCTCGACCGACGACCCCCTGCTGCTGCACTACACCAAGGAGCCCCTGATGGAGGAGTACTCGTGCGCCGCGCAGATCTGGCGCCTCACACCGACCGACCTGTGCGAGCTCGCACGCAACAGCGTCCTCCAGTCGGGCTTTGAGATGAACCTCAAAAAGTACTGGGTCGGCGAGTTCTGCGACCGCGTTGGGCCGCTCGCCAATGGTAGAAAGAATTACTTATTTAAATTAAAAAAAAAAAAATTTTTTTTTCCCTTAGATATATCCAAGACCAATGTCCCCGATATACGCATCGCCTATCGCTACGACACGCTGACCGAGGAGCGTGAGTTCATCTTCCCAGACCATCAGCCCACCACCTCCGCCAGCGATCCCAAACGCAAGCTCAACTCGGCCGTGTTCACGACCCTCGGCGTGCTCAACCTCACTGGCTCCAAGCGTCGCAGCAGCAAGGATGCCTCCACGGTGGTGACGGCCACGACCGGGACCGCCGACTCGACCATGAAAGAGGGTGTACTGTAGCACATCAACAGAGAGAAAGAAAGATGACCCGCTGACGTCACATTATTGACTCACTCATGAGCATCCTTTGGCACCTCGACGCCTCGACGTGGTACGACGCGAGAAGCAAGTCGTCACCGTCGCCGGATGCCACCGTGTCCGCGGCATGGCGACCGACGTCCATCGGCGTGACGGTACAGGGCCTTGCCATGCTCGTCACCACCACCAGCGCGCCACCAACAACGACGACGACGACGACAGTCAAGACGGCTCCTGCTGCGGCAAAGGCGGCCGATGCACTCGTGCGCAGGACCATTGCGTGGCGCGATGTGGTGAGCATTGTCAAGGACGTGTCGTGGTGGGTGCTCAACGACGCCGTCACGCTCACGCTGGCCAACGGGCAAAAGGAGTACATTTCCGGCCTGGCTGCACAGCAAGAGGCCTTTGATGTCATCACGCACTTTTGGAACGGGTACTGGTTTTTGGCCCGGAGGTGTTGCTAACTGGGACTGCGCCTTCAAGGTGGTGGGCAACGGTCAACGAGTTGCGCCATGCCGATGCGCAGTCGCTCAAAGGAGGCGGTGGCGTGGCACGGCGCACCCAGTTGGCTCCACAAGAGCGACTTGGATTGGTATGACCCCCCATATCCCCTTGAGCTTACAGCAATAAAACCGACCGGCTAACAGCAACGCATCGATGACGCCATGCTGGCTGGCATCGAGGCCACAAACGAGCTCAATCGGCAGACAGGTTAGCAAGTTCAAATATTAATGAATAATTGAAATTACTGCGTACGCTAGAACAACTGGAGCACATTTACGAGGACACGAACGAGATCGAGGGCACGCTGCAGCGCACGCAAAAGCTGCTCAACAGTATTGCATCGTGGTGGTACGTCCCAACGGCATCGTCCATGCCGAAATCTGTCCAGTCTTCGAGCAAGGCGCCGTATTCAGCCCAGGCCACGCCATCCGCTCCCGTCGGCGAACTGCCCGGCAAAAGCATGCTCGTCTCTGAACTGCGAGGGCACTACAAGGTGGTGCGGATGATCCCGCCTGCGCCAGCCCATGGTACGATGAATAAGCGATATGTTATTTGTTGTTTTATTTTGCGGGCAGTGCAAGCGTGCATCCTTACGTTTGATAGTTCTGGCCTGTGCATCTACAACGAGGGCCAGCAGCCATCGTCGGGGCTCCTGATCCGACTCGACGACATCGCAGATGTCAAGCTGGACCAGCCGCGTCACTGGATCTCCATTCGCGAGACAAGCGGCCGAGAGACCGATCTGCTGAGCTCACGGATGCGCGTGCTCATCGAATACCTTGAGCACTACCTGCCCAACGCCGAGACTGCGCCCGCCGGGGTCGTCACTCAGCGTCGATCCGCGCCCAAGCAGTGGGGCGCATCATCGTCGTCGTCGGCGTCGTCATCGCAGACTCCAGTGCGTCCAGTGGCCGTTGTTTGGAAGCTGGTCGACGAGGGAGGGGATGCCAATGGTGGTGGTGGTGCTGCTGCTGGTAGGGACGTCGGCAGGCACCAACTGCAGCAGCAGGTCGTCGTGCCCAGCTCGGAGGCCTACCTTCGCGAGGTTTCGTCAAAGATGGAGGATCTGGCCTTGCTCGCAACTGCACTCGGATCGACGCTCGACTATAACCTCGAGCTGCTGGACAAGGTGGACACTGCCGTGGACAATGCCTCGCACGCTCTCAAGAAGCAGACCAAGCAGACAACCAAAATCATCAATTCTCTGTGACTTTATCACGCTATCGATTATTATTCTTATTAAATTTTTTTTTTTCAAATTTAATCTTACTGCACATGTAACTGCACGATCAACCTTTGGGCCAGACGCGTCTCTTTTCTCTTTCTTTCTCTATCCTTGTCGCAGAGAGAAATCCGTGCGCCTGGCAAAAAAAATAATAATGCCATTTTAGACCAGTGGTGCTCCCAGTAGTTCATCGGAAAGTCGACGGGATGTACTGGAACCGTGCGCACGAGCGCGAGCAGCGCCGCCTGACGTTGTACAAGGTGCTGCTGGCCGCGTCCATCCTCGCGATCGCCATTACGTTTGGATCGCTGCTCGTGTACATTTTTGACGGCTGCCAGGTAAGAACAAGTGTCCGCTGTAAGGGTGATAACCCCCCGCATTCAACAAACACGGGAACAGTTCCCGCACGCTGGGTACGAGGGATGCTGCTCCCAGGTCGTTGCCGGCCAGTCCGAGTGCCCCGGTCTGTACCCCCCGCCCTCTGACGACCCGCGCCACGCCCCCTCGCTGGGCTGCTGCGTGCTCTCGTCCGCCACCGAGCGCAACTGCAGCGTGGCCTACGACGAGGGCTTCTGCTCGCCGCCGCGCACGGACGAGGCCCGCACGCCGATGGCCCTGTCGCTGACGTTCATGCTCGTGTTCTACATGGTGCTGTGCATGGCTTGGCCGCTGTACGTCTACACCAAGCAGGAGGCCATCCACCCGCTCTTTGTCCGCATCGCCCGCTCCGCCGTGGACGACATCACAGAGACAAAGGCAAAGGAGCTGGCAAACGACGTCGCCAACCTGGCAGCGCAAAACATTGTCGGGATCCTCCCGTCCGAGGTCCGCCACGTGGTTGATCGCACGACCCAGGAGGCGCTGCACGAGCCGCTGCGTGTCGTCCTCCCCGCACTCCTCTGGGCGTGGCTCTCGCCCCAGGGGCAGCTCTTTGTGGACGCGTGGGCCGCAAAGGGCACCAAGAAGCTGGGCAAGCGCACGTCGGGCCGCATCCTCTTCCTCTCGGCGGCACTCAACCGGGCCGACCTCCTCCGATCGCTCTACACCAGCCACCTCACCGAGGCAAACCTGGCCGTCCTCAACGGCGGCTGCGAGATTGGCTTTGCTGACCTGGTGAGCTCACCCTGTTTATGATTTATCTGATTTTATAAACACAAACACAAACGAAAAGGACCCTGTCCCGTGGCGCCTGTTTGTGCAGGCCGTCTTGACCGCGGGCATTCTAAACATCCTCGCGCCGATCGGGTCGCTCAACATGGAGCCCGACACGTACCCGCAGCGGATGCCTCCGCCGCTGATCGTGGCTGCGGTGTTGGGCCATGCCGATGTCGTTGTCGCGCTGCTGGAGATGCGAGCCAACCCAAACATCACGTACGCGGGCGGGATGACGCCGCTGCACTACGCCGCCAAGTACGGCTTTGGCGACGTGGCCAAGCTGCTGATCTTTAGCGGGGCCAACCCGGACGCCAAGTCGAACGCCGGTGCCACGCCGATGGACCTGTGTGTCGCCAACGAGGTGCAGGTGGTCATGAAGGCGGCCGTCACGGCCAAGCGCAAGGTCGACCAGGCGGCCGCAGACACGGCCCTCTCCCCGATCGAGTCGGAGGCCCTCCTGCTCTTTGGCGAGATGCGCCTGACCGAGCGCACCACCAGCGACTCGCTCAAGGCCACCTTCCGCGGCATGAGCGTCGGTGTGTTTGCACGTGCAGTCCCCAGGGACCAGCACAAGGCGATCCTGTCCGAGGCAGCCATCCTGCGCACGCTCAAGCACCCAAACCTCGTGTCGATCTATGGCGTGGCCCTGGGCCCGGAGGACAAGCGTCTGTATTTTATGCAAGAGGTACCAATATCATCATCATCATAACAATTTAAAAAACAATTTTTTATTGATACAATTATTCATTCACTAAGCCGATCGAGGCAGACACCCTGCTCGACTATGTGCGCCAACGAGCGCGCCGCGGCCAGCCTCTGACGCTGCAAAACAAGCGTTCGTTGGCCGTTGGGATCGCCGACGGCATGATCAGCCTGACCGCGAGCGGCCTCGTGCACAAGCACCTGGCTGCCCGCAACGTCTTTGCAGTCAAGACGGCCATCGGCACCGAGCTCGTGCCCAAGATCAGCAACATCCTTCTGGGCGAGGAGATTACCAACGTTGACATCCCATGGACGGCGCCCGAGAGCCTGCGGGACCCGCAGCAGCACACGGTCGCCTCGGACGTGTGGTCCTTTGGCGTGCTCTACTGGGAGCTGCTTACCGACGGGCTTGTGCCCTTTGGCACTGCCTTGCCCGACGATGTGCGTGCACGCATCCTCGGCGGCGAGACACTCGCGCGTATACCGAACGTGCCCTCGGACGACATTATGCTCATGATGGACTGCTGGCTTGTCGACACCGAGATGCGGCCCACATTCAAGCAGCTCAAGCGGCGCCTCGAGCAACTCCAGTCCTCCGTGGCCATCGCCCGCACAGGCTCGCTGCGACACAGCCAGAGCTCCATCCAGGGCGGCAGCAAGGCGACCAGTGCACCATCCGAAACAACCGCGCTGCTGGCGCGACGCGGATCAAGGGGCTCGTTGTCCGGCACGTCGCCGTTAGATGATTGATCTCTCCCTCTCTCTCTCTCTCTCTCTTCATTTTTTAGACAATCGGTTGGTATGGTTTGTTTCGGACTGCTATAATTAACAAATCATCAGAATAAATAGGAGCCCTACAGCCATTTGTTTCTTCTTCTTTCTGTTGGTACTGTTCGGCACCGTTACAACTGGAAAATGCTGGAATACGGCCGTGGTTTTCATTGACAAAGCCCAAAAGCGCTGACCACCCACCTACGTACACTTCCGCATGTACACATTGCTTTCTGCACTGATTTCTGCGTGTACGCATTGCACCCCCCGGTTACGTCAAGGAAAGACTATGGGCAGACAGACACTCATGATTCATCGGGGAAAGACGAACGGGAGCAAGAAAAATTACTATGCATGTGCGGCAAACGACTTGGCCACGGCCTCTTCGTCATCTTTGGTGATTGACGCAGATGCAGCACCGCTGTCCACGACATCGTCGCCGTCCATGAGCTCGTCGCCAGACCAAGCGTCGTCGTCCTCCTTCCCCTCGTCAGATACGGCACTCTTGCGGTCGCCAGCCTTTCGGCTGGTGTTGCGCTGCAGGCTGGCCGCGTTCTCGTCACCGTCACCGTCACCGTCGTCGTCGTGCTCAAAGTCGAGGTTGCTGTCTTCCTCTTCCTCTGCAGAGGCGGACGATGACTTTCGGAGCTGAGTAGCGGCTGATGCGCCTGCCGATCGACCAAACGACACCACAGGGGTGTACGTCGTTGTCGTGGCTTGTGCCGGCTGGCTCAAAGGCCTCAAGTCTGAAAGCTGTACCTCACCAGTCATGGCAGCCTCTGCTCACAAAAAATAAATCAATAAATGATAATAAACAAATCTTTAACATCGTACGCTGCCAAATGTTTTCCGACGGACGGAGTGCGGGACTTGCGGGCACTGGGTCCGAGACGACTGCCGCTGGCTCTGGCGCTGTTGACCCAGCTGCAGGGCTGCGCACCTTGTTGCCAACCTTGATTTGCAGGAGTGCGTGGAAAGCTGCAATGAGCAACATCGTTACGAAGAAGATTAAAAAAAGGAGCAGTACGTTGGCGGCAGATGGGACATTTGTTGGATTGGTAGCGGAGTTGCTCGGCGCATTGCGAACACAGGCACAGGTGTCGGCAGGGTAGAACGATGGTGTCTTTGGGATCAGACATGCAGACGACGCATTCGCGTGTATTGTCGCTATGGAAAGAAAAATTCAGGGAAAAAGCAAAGAATAAACTGGTACCTCGAATCGCCCTGCTCGGGGCTCTGCTCGATGCCAAAGATGTCTTGCAGGATAAAGGAGACGCCGTGGACGACAATCTTCTGTTTGAGGACCTTTGCGTCGAAATGCCGGACCGCCCCACTCAAGGTCGTGAAGGTTGCGAGGGTGCTCTCGGTCTGCATGCTGTCGACCGACGAGGACAGCATGCCGGGAGGGACGGTGGAAATTTGGTGCGACACGGCGTTTTCACCTTTGGTGGGACAGCTGTTGAGAAAAAAAAAAAAAGATGCTACAGCCCGCATCATACCAGGGACAATGTTGTGCGCAACGGCCACTGTCGCAGGGATCGCACTGATGAGAATAACGAGCGGATAGATGCCCTTGACGTGGTCCTCGTGCTCAACCTGAAGGTCGCTTGCCACATAGTGTGACAGGTCGATCAGGTGCTCCTGGGGCAGTGTGAATTTCTGTCCGAGACCCTTGCCAAACGAAAACACGGGGAAGTGCCCCTCGGGCCTTGCAGGCGTGTAGCTGTTTTTTATTAAGATGAATATACAAATATATATATTTGGCATTACATGACGTTGCGCTTGGCATTGATCGACTCGGTGCTGGCGATGAAGAGCTGCACGGTGCACGGCACGTCCGCATCAAACACAAACGAAAGACCGTACTTTGTCGGCTGCCCTGTTTCCCCGCCATCCGATGCAGTCGCGGGTACGGCCGTGAGCTTGACCGTGTTGCGCTTGAGATGCACGTTTGACCGCAGGGTCGTGGTCGTCTGCAGCTCGGGCGTGGGATGCCCGATGCGACTCAGGCCAAAGGCCGTCACGGGCGAGAAGTCGGCCGTGAGACCGCCAAAGAGGAACGCGTCGGGCGCGGCTGCGTACTCATGCCCCCCCATGACAAAGTGCGGTCCAAAGTACAGGCCCCGCTCCACGTCGGCGGCGGCCCCGGTGGTCGCTGGTCGCTGGCCGGCTTGCTGCCGCTGTGCCTCCACGTCCTGCCGTGTGCCTGTTTGTTTGTTTTCCCCAACGTGTCCAGGTTTACATGCCAAAAATAAGAAGAAACGCATACGACTTGCTAGCTGGCCCATGTGGTTGGTTGCTGGTTGCTGGTGATGGAGGACAGACTCACAGGGGATTGCAGATCAATGGCTTTGTTGACGTGGTGTGCGTGGTCGTGCGACAATCTACCAGCAGACGTTAAAAAAAATAAATACAAAAACCGGCTTGCAACGCAGTGGCGGCAGACGAGACGCCAAGAGGGCAAGAGGGCCAGCCAAGAGCCAGCAGCAAAAAAAGAACACGCGAGTGTTACTTGCGCGGTTTGATGACGGTGGAAGCAACGATTGGCCAGCGCATTCCGACCAACCATGACAAAAAAAATTCCCCTGGTTTTTTCTCGCGCTGTGCGTCACCGTGTTCACAGCGTTGCCTCCAGCAACAACACGGCAGGCAAAAGGGGGGGGGGGAGGGGGCCCTTGGCCATTTTCTATAAGCTGATATTGTGCACCGGGGAAAAAAGAACGGTTCGACTGTGGCGCTGACACTGCACGTTTTCTTTGTGTGTGTGCAGACGATGAGCTCGGTTCTGTGCGGCTGCTGTGGCGTGCGCGTGCGCCGCGGGGGGCCGGACAACCCCGATGAGGACGAGGACGAGGAGAAGATTCTCATTGTCGAGGTACGTCGCGGTTTGAACAAGGAGAGGGGGGGAGGACCAAGGCAAACGTCACTCTGGTGCATCACTAACATGGCACGCACGACCTTTACGGTTGCAGCAACCGACCGCACATGGCGCACTGGGCAACACGCACCACAACGGCAACGGCGGCATCGGCTTGACTGGCCTGACTGGTGGGGGTGCTGCGTCGTCAACGGCGGCTGGTAGTGCCGCTGCGAGTGGCAAGAGTGCGAGTGGCAAGAGTGCGAGTGCAAGTGGGCCATTGTACGTCGTGTATTTCAGCGCTGGTGAGGGGGACTGAACGTCTGTTTGCAGGGGAGGCGAGACGGACGACTTTACCCGCGGAAAGCGCATGTTCAACGTCAGTCCAGAAAAGGTAAACCATATGAATTTGGGGCGTGACATGCATTTCAACGCTTGCAAAAACAGGGAATGAAGTTTCTGCAAGCCAACGGGCTGGTCGGAACGACGCCAGACCAGGTCGCGCTCTTCCTGCGTGAGAGCATGTTTTTGGACAAGAGCAAGATTGGCGACTACATCAGCAATCCGTATTCTTGCACTCAAAAAACATAAAAGGTTCACCTAAACAATGGCTCTCCCCTCCCTGGGCAGTGGAGAGTACTATGACAAAGTACTGCAATCGTTTGTCGATAGCCAGAGCTTTGCCAACATGGAGTTTGATGTTGCTCTACGGTACGAAAAAAAAAACAAATTTTATGGTTTCTTTGGAATCGTAAATGTTCTCCTGTTTAGAAAATTGCTCGAGGCCTTCAGGTTACCCGGTGAGGCGCAAAAGATCGATCGCATCATGCAAAAGTTTGCCAACTCGTACTGCAGCGCCAATGGACACGTTTTTGCCTCTTCTGGTAAGGAAAAATTAAAATGGGCGTTTCAACATTTAATAAATGCATCATTTTTTTAAATTAAAAATAAAAGACACGGCGTACATCCTCGCCTTTTCGCTGATCATGCTCAACACAGACCTGCACAACCCCAGCATCAAGAACCGCATGACCAAGCAAGCCTTTATCAAGAACAATCGCGGGATCAACCAGGGCGAGGATCTTCCGTTCGAGATGCTCTCGGTATTTATTCATGTAAATTTTCTTTTATTGAGAAATTATTGTTTTCAGCACCTCTACGACGCGTTCCGCCAGAACGAGCTGCAGATGGACGAGGGAATCACCTACATCGACTCTGCGTACACTTTCTTCAACCCTGAGCGCGAGGGCGTCCTGTGGAAGCTGAGCTCAAAGATGCGCGGCTGGAACCGGAGATTCTTTGTGATCACGGGCAACTGCCTCTACTACTTTAAGAACCAGGAGGACAAGGATCCCGGAGGCATCATCCCGCTCGAGGACCTCTCTGTGCGCGAGGTAGATCTCGCTGGTGTCTTTGAGCTCGACACGACGCCCAAGTTTTGCTTTGAGCTCTACGACGCCAACAAGGAGGGGGTAACGCACTTTCTTCTGTAACGTCGTTTTAAAAAAAAAGAAAACGTTCTTTTTCTCAAGATTCCCAAGGCGACGATCAAGGCCGTCAAGCGTGCAGGTGGAACGCTGGCCAGGGCCAAGCACACGACCTACATCTTTGCGGCCGACAGCCTGGACGAGCGCTCCGAGTGGATCAGGTGCATCCGCGCCAACATGGCCCCGCCGCCGATCTTCTCGCTCATGGACCGGCGCCGTCGCATGATGAAGGGCGGCAGCAGCGGCGGCAGCGGCGGCAGCGGCGGCGTCGCGAGCAATGGCTCTGCGGGCGACTCAAAGCACGGCTCGCTGACCAAGCTGGGCGGCAGTGGCAGCGGCAACGGCCTCGGTTCGTCCGCCTCGTCGACCCCAGGGCCGCCGCAGTCCCTGTCCAACATTTTCTCGCCCGTGCTCAAATCCGCTGGCGGCAACGACTCGGAGGTCAACCTCGTCAGCGCCTCGCCTGCCTCTGAGGGCATCCTCTCGCCGCAGATGCTCTCGCCCGACCTGCCCTCGATCGCCTCTGCCATGTCGGCGCCCGTGTCGGCGCGCGACTTTGGACGGCCGTACTCGTCCAGCAGCCAAGGGTCCCTGACGAACCTGCCCAAGTCGGACTCGGTCCTGTCGTTCTCGTCCAGCGGCAGCCTGCACAGCTTCCCTGGCATGGGCATCTCTGTCGCGCCGCCCGTCTCCGCACCAGCCGCAGGTCTCGACTCACCCAGGAGGATATCTGCGGACGCCGTCATGCTCACGCCCACGTCGTCCCAGCTCGCGTTGTCGTTGCACCAGCAGCAACAGCCGCTGCAGCAGCCAGAGACCCCGCTCACCAAGTTTCGCAGCGCGATCGGCGCACCGCCGTCGTCAGCCACACCACGCACGCGCGGACACAACCGCTCGATCTCGGACACGACGATGCTAGGCCCCGCCAGTCCCGCGACCACCGACGTTGCGCCCAACACCGCCCCCGTCGCCATGGACGACGATTTCCAACTCGACGACGCCGAATCCACCACATCCACGCCATCGACATCATCCAACTGGGCCACGGTCGGTCCTGTCCGCGATGTGATCACCTCGTTCATCGCGAGCCAACCACAGTCGGCTGCCACCGATGCGTTCACCTCTGGGCACCAGCGAACACCGTCGGCGCCTCTGTCCGCAGGAGCGTCCGCGACAGCAGCAGCACCGCCACCGCTCGGCAAGGCCCCGCGAGTCGGGAGCAGCCTCAGGACCAGCGTTGTCGCCGACGGCGAGGGCGCGATCATTGCCACACCGTCACCCGTCCTGATCGACTCGATCGTCCCCACGTCCGGACCGGGCTCGGACGTGAGCAACGAAGTCCTTGCCAACGTCTTCCAGCAAGAGCAGCACGTCGACCTCGAGGAGGGCACGTCCCAGGACAGCGACCAGCCAACGACGCCGAGCAAGGCGGCGTCCACGTACCAACACCAGGCGCCCCAGCCGGTCGACCACGAGGAGGAAGGGCCGACCTCGTCGCTGATTACCTAACTAAACCTACAGTTATTGTTGTTGCTTTTTCAGTCTCTCCCTCTCTTTTTCCCCATCGATGTGCCTCTCTCTCTAAACATTATTATGTATACCCTTTTTTTTTAATTATATAAAAGGTTTCTTTTTTTTTTTTCTGAGCACAACGGAAAAAAAACGCTCTCTTCTTTTGGGACATGAAAAACACTTTTAATAGCGTCGATCGCGGTCGTGGTCTGTTTAATAATAAAAAATTTAACGTTTTACTGTATGTTTAATTCGTCATACCGCGCCCTCCACGTCCTCCTCGGTCGCGATCGTCGTAGCGCGAGCTCTCGTATCCTCCACGGCCGCCACCTCCGTAACCGCCGCCTCCTCCGCCACCAGAACGGCGATCGCGAGCGTGTGCGCCCGGCGAGTACGAGCGCGTCTCCTCGGGCGTCCTTGACAGGGCGCGTCCACGGGGATCCGGGTTTTGTCGGAGCATTTCGCGTTGCGCACTGAAGAGGTGATACAGGTAAGTTCCACATAAATGAAAGAGAAAGGGCATTTACCTGTACAGCTCCTTCTTGAGTTCCTTGGTCGGATTGCGCAGATGCATGAAATTGCAAAAGCCGCCACGTGTGCACTCGTTCATCTCAAACTGGCGGCAGCACGCTTCGCGAAAGTCTGTCACGGGCGAGAGCTCTGCGCGTTGCGGTCGTCCTGTTTTTTTTTCCCCCCCAGTACATGGGTTAGTGGCAAAAAAAAAAAGAAAAAAAAAAAGATTGGATACCATTGTAAAAGCGATTGTTGATAGAGTCGACGCACTTTTGCGCGTCCTCCTCGTAGCGGAAGCGGATGTAGACGTTTCCAATGAGGTGGTCTCCGACGTTGTCGCAGACGTGGATCTCCTCCAGTTCGCCATACTTTAGCGCGACCTCGGTGAACACGTCCTCGTAAAAGTAGTCAAAGTGCTGCTGCAGCTCCTGCTCGTTCAGCACGTTGTCCGCACTGTGCCCGGGGTTCTGGTACATGTTCATGATGACCACCGTCTGGCTGTACAGCGGCTTGATGTGCATGCGCGCACACCGGTCGCCGTGGCGGCACGCGCCAATCTTGTAGTAGAACGAGCAGTTGACCTTGTCCTGTTGTTTTTTTTATTAGTAGTACAGCGCAAAGTGGTACAGGGGGAGGGGGAGGGAGGGTACCTTTTCAGAGCCAAAGATCGAAGCCAGAGCCTCGACTTGCGAACCTCGAGACATGTTAGGGGGCCTACTGTTAAAAATGGTCATGCGCCGCCATGACGGAATTCGACTAATGCCCCCATATCAGCATTCACGTTTTTTTTGTTGGCCGTGTCTCTCCTTTCTTTCTTTGCTAGCACCCACTGCGGACACCTCACTCGTTTTTCTCATAGGGGGGCCATGGCGTACAACCCGGACGCGCGCCGCATCCTCGCTGGGCTGCAAAAGGTCGAGGGCAATCTGGTACGGTGTTTCTGTTTTAAAAAAGCCCTCCGTCTCCCTCCTTGCTCTCTGTGCTCAACGTGCGTGGTTAATCCCCTCGCAGAAATGCTTTGACTGCGGCAACCCCAACCCGCAGTGGGCGTCCGTGTCGTACGGCACCTTCTTCTGCCTCGAGTGCTCCGGCCAACACCGCGGGCTGGGCGTGCACCTGAGCTTTGTGCGCTCGGTGCAGATGGACAGCTGGAAGGACGAGCAGCTGAGGAAGATGGAGCTGGGTGGAAACAAGCGCGCGGCGGAGTTCCTGGCGACACAGCCAGACTGGGACTCGAACGCGTCCATAACCAAAAAGTACAACACGCGCGCCGCAGCGCTCTACAAGGACAAGGTACCCGGCCACCTCTCTCCTCACACCACACGCTGATACCAACTTTTTGTTAGCTGTCGGCAATGGTCGAGGGGCGCCCGTGGTCGCCGCCGGCCGCTAGCTCTGCCCCCGCCGCGTCCGCCGCCGCCAGCAAGTCCAACGGATCGCGCCCGTCGTCGCGACAGAGTGGCTCGAGCGGCAAGCCAAAGGGTACAGCGTCGCTCCTCTCTCTGTCCTCTGTTTTGCTTATGTCGGTCACCGTAGCTGGAGACGACTGGGGAGACGACTGGGGAAGCAACGATAACTCGCTTAGCAACCAGGGCAACCGCGATGACGACTTTTTCGACGACGATATGAGTGCCGGCAACCGGTCGAGCTCAAAGAAGACTTCGGCCAACCGATCATCCTCTTCTGTTGCTTCAAAGCAGCAGCAGCAGCAGCAGCAGCAGCAGGTGAGCTCGCCCTCGCCTCAGTACACCACACCCAAGGGCGGCCACGTGGACTACTTTGCCGCCAAGGGCCGCGAGAACGAGAACCGTTCAGCGTATGTGTTTTTTTTCCCCCCCTTCCCATGTCTAAAATTATCCTGCGAAACACACAGCGAGCTCCCTCCGAACCAGGGCGGCAAATTTGGCGGCTTTGGCAATCCCAGTTGTACGTTTATTTTTTGATAAAAACAAAACAGGTCCAACTAAATCACCTTTTCGTTCAAAAAACAGTCCAGCAGCAAAAGCCTAGCGCTGCGTCTGGCAACGAGCTTGTGGACGATCTCACGGCAACGTTGTCCTATGGCTTGACGTCGCTAATGAAGGGTGCCTCGTACATTGGCCGCAAGGTCAACGAGAACGTGATCGAGCCCGTGCGTGACCCCAACTTTAGCTACAATGTCACGACCTATGTGTCTTCTGTTGGCGAAAAGGTTAGCACCTCCACCCAAAAAGTACTGCCTTGTGTTTCCCTTTGTGGATTTGTGCTGAACCCAAAAATAGGGCTACAACTATGTCTCGTCGTCGATCCAGCAGTCGCTGAACGAGGGGAAGCAGCAGCCGTTTGACAACAGCGGCCACGAGACCATTTCGCAGCAGCCGTCCAAGAGCAATGCCGGCAGGACAAGCTCCCAACGATCGGGCTCTGCGCATCTCGACGAGTGGGACGACTGGGGAGAACCGTACGTCCCCCTTTTATTCAAGTTCCCTCTGAGCACTTTTTTTTTCCTTCCTTCTTTCTTCCAAATAGCGACAACGGCGCAGCGGCTGCTCCTGCACCCGCCGCGGCATCCTCCAAGGGACTGGCAGACCTGGAGGACGACTTTTTTGGACCGAGCCCCACGTCGTCGGCGCCTGTACGATCAAACACTGGGTCGCGAACGCAAAGCCCCGTCGGCAATGGCAGCAGCTCTGGCAGCTCCGGCAGTGGCGCACGATCGCCCAAGCCAGTAGCCGCGTCCACGTCGCGTCAAAACTCTACGAGCGGCAAGGCCTCCACTGGTCGCCCTGCCGCAGCCGCACCTGTTGTTGCCGCCGCTCCCAGTGCCAAGGAGGACGACGGATGGGCCGATTGGTGAAGCACCCAAAATTAAAGAGAAGAGGGAGGGGATCAGAATTTAGTATTTTTTTTTTTTTTTTAGCAAACTACTTTTAATACGCATCATCG
>Ga0302233_10001080_pt1 | contig 19823 bp, 14 predicted proteins | sample II_Palsa_N3_1_FD_193516 | JGI IMG/M metagenome (GOLD analysis project Ga0302233, IMG submission 193516) | Peat permafrost microbial communities from Stordalen Mire near Abisko, Sweden - II_Palsa_N3_1 | ecosystem: Environmental > Terrestrial > Soil > Palsa > Peat permafrost | place: Sweden... | reverse complement strand
GCGGGCATGTACGTGCGGGTATTCGCCGATCACTACCGTGACGAAGTTGTTGGCATCGTCTCAGTAGAGGGATCCCACGAAGATCAGTCGGTGCGCGGGTGGGCAATCGGCGCGCCCGGGCAGAAGGATAAATGGGATGAGTTCCTGAGGGCACAGAGTGCATGCGTGGACGGTGCCAGACATGGCCTGGTCAGAGGTACACCTGAGTACAAGAAATGTGTGGGAGACCCCGATTCCCGCTTTAGCCAATCGATCAACGACGCCCAGGCGGTATATAAGGCAACGGCGCGCTGGCAGGCTGCAGTTGCGTCGGAAAGACAGGCGATCTTTTATCAGAGTGCGGACGAAACACGCGCGACACGCAGGAGTTTCGGTGACATGCCGATCATCGTCTTGACCCATTCGCCTTATCCCAAGTCCAAGGACGAGTCACAGGAAGAACGAGACCGTCGCACGTTGTTATGGGAATCGTTGCACCTTGATGTGGCATCGATGTCGACCCGGGGGATCAATGAGATCGTTCCTAATTCTGGTCACTACATTCAGCTCGAGCATCCCCAGATCGTGGTCGACGCGGTAAACCAGGCTGTCGCCATCTCGAGGGACGATGCGGCGTCCCACCAGGCAACGCCTGGTCGTTGACATATTTGTGGCCTCTATTCGCCGGCACCAAGCTTCCTGGCGGGGATTCGATATAGGCCATATCAGGACGTCCGCCACAGCGGACATTCATTGAACTACCGCAGTCGCAAAAGCGACGTCTTGGTTCACATCGCAAGGGGGAGAGATGGCGAGTTTATGGGGGCGCTGCGAGAGAAGATATTTCTTGCTACTCAGTGCAATCGCGTTTGCCACGTTGGGGTGTTGCCAAGCAGCCATCGCGTCAACACTAAACCCAATTGATTGTCGGCAGGCGACCCTTGCGCGACCGGGAAATGGAAGGTCCTTCACAGGCATCATTTCAAACGACGACTACGGTTTTTCAGTCGAGATTCCTAAAGCGTATACGGGTTGGGATGGCGCTGCTTCTGATGCGCCATTCCATGGCTTTGCGATATTCCTCGATCCACAAATGAAGTCATGCATTCTCTTTGAGATTCGTCTTCGTGCTGACTACGTAGACATGTCGAAAGTCCGTTGGACCCGAACCTTGGTGCACCTCGGCGCAGCTCCAGGATGGCAATCCACCAAGAATGGTTTGGTAGCGGGCACTTATACGACGAATATCAACACGATGTTTTCATCCAGGCAACGTGGTGAGACAAGTGATGGCGAGATACTCCTTATTGCGCCAACGAGTCGGCTATCGGAGGTGAGAGGGCTATACGATGCTTTCATTGGATCGCTCAAGTTCGAACCATAAAGTCAGCTTCCCCCAAGCCGACGACCTCGAGTATGCATTCAACGTCTGGTCTGCTTCAGATTGTTAGCCGGACATGGAGCAGCGAAAGTTTCCACGGGTCAGTGCGTTAGCGTCCGCGTTCAGAGAGTGCGCGCAGGTGTATAACCGGGCGTGCACGTCCGTCCATTGGGCAGTTAGCGCGCCTGGGCAAGATCCGAATCACAACAGGAGTGCTTCCATGAGAAGACTCATCGTATCTACGTTTGCGTCGCTTGACGGAATCATGCAAGCACCCGGCGGACCGGAAGAAGACCCCACTGGCGGCTTTACCCTTGGTGGCTGGATGTTCACCTACCAGGACGACAGCATGGATCTCTCTGCTGCAGGTTTCGACAGCAAGGATCGCGAGCTGGTGCTCGGGCGCAGGACTTATCAGATATTCGAAGCTTTCTGGCCTTACCAGCCGGATGACCAACCCATTGCGAAGACATTCAATGCGGCGAAAAAATATGTTGCTTCGCGCACGTTGACGATGCTCCATTGGAATAACTCGACCCTTCTCCACGGCGACGTCGTCTCGGCCATCACTGCCCTCAAAGCCCAACCGGGCCCCGATCTGCAGATGATTGGCAGCGGCAATTTGATTCAGACGCTTCAGGCTGCTTCACTGATCGACGAGTACAACGTGTGGACTTTTCCGCTAGTGCTTGGGCGCGGCAAGCGCCTCTTCAGTGAGGCTGCCAAGCCTTCGGCGCTTCGACTCGTCTGCTCTCAGGTTTCGACCACCGGTGTCGTGATGAGTACCTATGTACCAAGTGGCGATGTCCATCCCGATTCGTTTCCGAGTGCCGAGCCGAGCGAGAAGGAATTGGCTCGACGCAAAATGATGGCGAATGAGATGTGGTGATCTGAGGAGGAGTGCGCGCGCCAACTACTCATCCAAACTGTTGTCACTTTGTGGCCTGGCTTACTTCAGGCGCTGAATGTCCGATTACACCAACAGCGGACGTTTCGCTGGATGCCAAAGTGGGCCGTTGGGGCACCATCCCCGGGGCGGAAGATACGTTTGACAATTTTCCTGCGATCACCGGCTGGCAGCCGACAAATTGGGCTGACTTCATCGAGAAGCATAAAGCCGAGTTGAGCTATTGACGGGAGTAGCGCTTTAGCGAGTTCCTTCGCGCGGAAATCCGTCGGCGAATGCCTGCGCTTGGCATGCAAGCCAGCCGAGCACGGTAAGCGTGGCGAGCACCCATCGCGTACTCAGTCGCAGATGCCATGGATTGATCGTCGTCGTGGCAAGGGCGGATGGCGTGAAGAAGTGAAAGAATAACTGGAGCCCTACTTTCGGTTCCTGACGTCTTACCCTCTTCATGTCACCTGACCCTTGCGGTCGTCTTCGTAGCTGACACGCCTGTGACGCCATAGACACGGACCTTTCGTTCGGCAAAATGCAATCCAGGGAATGAGCAGGTGGGCTTATCTAAGGCCAATCCGTTTCCCGGAAAATTGACGCTCTGCGAGAGGTCAGTTTGATGGGGTATAGAACACGTACGTCGCTGTATAGGGCACACCCACCTTCGTGCCGACCCGGGTTGGCGGCTTGGCGGGTGCGACGCCACCTTGCGTGGATATCCGCTGCACGTAGACGACCTTGTCCAATACACCGGCCGCTGGATCGGCCATAACTTTCACGAGTAGCCATGGTATGTCGGTGGCCCGTTTCGCAGGCACCGTTATTACCGGCGTAGCCGTATCACGGGCGACCTTGCTTCCATCGGCAGCCTCCCAAGAGGGTCCCGCATAGTGATGGATAACGCCCTTACGCCCGTTCAACTCAGCCAATGGGGCTTCGAACACCCATTTCGGCGCCGCTCCGCCATCAGCTGCGCTCGTATAGATCTGGACTCCGGAGGCCTTAGCTGTGAAAGCGACCGTGTATCCGGTGGGTGGCTGCAGCGCAGCCGGCACGGCTTCCGTCGCTCGCGAAATCTTCGCGCCGGCAACGAGCAGAACAACGGTCGTTATCAAGATGGTGACTTTTTGTCCGATCATCGATTTGTCCTGGCTGGGAACATGCACTTGCTGGTGGCTTCTGGATATCCGGATCATAAGCTGACGTCATGGACCTTCGCATATTAGGGTCGGCCAGCACGAGTTGCAGCTTATACGGCCGCGATTCCTTGCCAGGGTGCCGCGATGACTGGATCAGGCAATGGGGCCAGATCGACACATTCCGATGCACACAGGAGCACCTCAGTGCTTTTGTTGCCAGCAACGAGAATTTGCCGAATGGTTGGCAACTGACGAAGGACATCTGAATCGAGCAGCGGCTTCAGATAGTTACAGACCCAATGAACACTCTCTGGCGGCGACTGCTCGCAGCAAAGCTGACCGTCAAAGTCGACAGGCAACACGCTTCTGACAAGCGACTTGACCCCCGCATGAAAAACGTCCGCTGACGACGTGGTCGTCAGACACCGACATGCAACGTGAAGCATGGATGGCTCGGCAGCCACCAACATGGACCTCAACCGCCTCCAGCTCCTCATCTAAGGCACCGATGTCATTCAACTCACCATGGTGGAACACAGGCCTTATGCCTGAAGCGTGGAGCCCTACGACATGCCCGCCAATTGTGCTGCGTGAACGGGCAGCGGGTCAGTTGATCTCCACGATTTCAAGAAACGGTAACCGCAGCCCTGCCACTGACGGACTGTCATCCGCCATCGCAACAGTCCCAGCTGCAACGCGATGCTTGCCAGGGCAACCCGGCGACGCTTCTCGGTGTGACCAGGCAGGCGAGCCGGTCCTTCACATCGGCTTATCGGGAGTTGATGTAAATCCAGATCGGTCCGGCGTAGCGACAGCAGAAGATTAGCGCTACCGGAACAACGATCGAATCGGCTTGTAAGTCAGCACGGCCCCACAGATCGTCTCCATTGCGGACCCTCTCATTCAATCATTCGCTACCTGGGAGTTCGTCATGCGCTCCGCTCTGAAATACTTTGCGTTAAGCAGCTGCGCCGCTGTGGCGGTGTCCATCGCCCTCGTGGCCGTTTCCTCGGCAACGGCCACGCACGACAAGTACACCGTGAAAGTGCCGGGTGGGCTCGCGTTCTCTGAATTCAGGGGATACGAGGGCTGGCAAGTTGTAGGCGTCAGTGACAGCGCACCCGCGATCGCGGTGATCCTCGCCAACCCCATAATGATCGCTGCCTACCAGTCCGGCATCCCCGGCAATGGCAAGCCTTTCCCCGATGGCTCGAAGATGGCGAAAATCCATTGGGAGCCAGTAAAGAGCCTAACGGCGCCGGGTCCGACGACGGTGCCAGGCGGCCTGCAAAACGTGGACTTCATGGTGAGGGATAGCAAGCGGTTCGCGGACAGCGGCAACTGGGGCTGGGGCGCGTTCGAGTACGACGCGGCAACCGATACGTTCAAGCCCGCCACCACGGCTGACCAGCCCCCACAAGCGAATGACGCCAAGTGCGGATTTGCGTGCCACACGATAGTGAAGAACAGAGATTACGTTTTCACAAACTACGGGAAGCGCTGAGCAAATTCGCTATCCCGGTCGTTTGCTGCGCAGTGGCAGGCGGTTGGAGATAACGACTGATGTGTCGATGTCATGCTCGATGGTGACATCGGTCACTGCGGTCGCTTCGATGATGGTCGGCGAATAGCGGCGCGAAGGGTGATTCACTGGAAGCGGCGAAGCAACTCCATACCGGGTGCGCAAGCCGACTCGAGCCGCGCCCGCTCATCGGCGGGCAAAGTCATCCACTTCGGCGGATTCTGCCGGACCCGACCGGCCGCCTGTGCGAGCCATGAAGGATCGTCCAGGCTGGGGTCCATGAAGCGAACGATGCGCTGGAGCTCGGCTTGCGGCGCCTCGAGCATCGACTCATAGCGCACATGGAGGACCCGCTCGGCGGGCACCTCTTCCAGTAACTTCAGGCCCACGGCGATCATCTCGGACCAGGCGCTCCCGATCGGCTCGATCGGGAGCTCGAAGCGCTGGAACACGTCGACGTCAAAGCTCTCGGGTACGAGCCCACGCCACGCCGGCGGCAGGTCCTCGGGTACCTCGTATGTCGGCGTGAGATAGGGGGCCGAGCCGAACCTCTGCTTGAACATGCTGCCGATCATGCCCATCCGCATCGGAGGAAACCGGCTCGCCGAGACCGCGAACTCTCGACCGTCGCGAAAGACATGAATGAACTTGGCCGCCGGAAAGAAGTGCGACAAGGGATGGACGAGGCCGAGCGAAGCGCCCGAGCGCTCGCACCAGAACCGACGGCCGAGCCGGATACACAGCCACTGGAAGACCCGAAGGTATTGCCGGTGGATCCGGTCCTCCGGCAACGTCTGCACGAACACGCGCAGCTCCTCGTGGAGCTCGTCGGGGTCTTCGGTAAGCAGTGGGAGCGTCATCGCCAACAGCGGCGGAATGCCCCTCTCGCGGAAGCGCAAAGCGGAGGCTAGCGGGTAGCGAAACTCGTCGATGGCAAGGCCACGTTCCATCAGGCGAAGCCAGGCCGCGTGGCGGGGGCGTGGTTCGCTCAACACCGACCAGAAGTCCGCGCCGTCGACGGGATCCTTCCGAAAGCCAAGTGGGTGGAGCGCGTTGAACAGCTCGGAGAGGCTCAGAACGTCCGGATGCAGCGAGAGGAGATCGGACAGCATCGTCGAGCCTGAGCGGCCCGTGCTGACGATGAATAGAGGGGTTTGCGACGATGCTGTCATCACGGGACGCCAGCCTAGCAGCCGAGCGTCTCGCGCGCATGGCAGCGAAGCTGCGACACGCGCCCCACCCACGGCAAATCGCGTCGGGGGCGGAGGGGTTTCAGCAAAAGTAGATTCGCGCGCGAAGGATTGGGCGGGAACGGTAGGCGATTGCGTGGAGCGCGCAGCGGCGCGTGTGGGTGACTGGGGTTATCGCCGCCGCTGATAAAAACACCCATGCTTGTACCAAATGCACAAACATGGGTGCTCGCCCACCCGGGCCTACGCCTTTCAGACCAGAACGCCACCGCCATCGATCACGATCGTCTGCCCGGTGACAAACGCATTGTTCATCAGGTGCAGATAAGCCTGCGCGATATCATCAGCCTCGCCGACTCGTCCGACCGGTAGCCCTGCACCGACCTGGAGGTACATCGCTTCGCGCTCGTTCTCCGGGATGTTCGACCATAGTGGTGTGCGCACGAAACCAGGGCTGACAATATTTACCCGAATCGGCGCGAGCTCAACGGCGAGTGCTCGCGTAAAGCCCTCCATTGCGCCACAAATGCTCGCGGCGATCGTCCAGCCTTTCTGCGGCCGAGCGCTGGCAATGCCGCTGGTGAGCACGATCGATCCACCCTGCCGGATATTCGGTATCGCCGTCTTCACTGCGGCAATCGCCCCAAATACACGCAGCTCGAAAGCCTTGCGTGCCTGGCTTATGTCCATACTCGCCAGTTCGCCGAGTTGCAGGCTTTCGCCAGCCGTATAGACCAGATGATCGAAGCTGCCGATGTCGGCGAACAGTCGGCTGACCGAATCCGCATCGTTCAAATTCGCGACCCGGCCTTCGGCATGCGAACCAAGCTCAGCGACCGCTGCACTGACCTTGTCCTGGCGCGAGGATGACACAACGACCGACGCGCCCTGGGCAAGCGCAGCGCGTGCCGTGGCAAACCCAATGCCTGAAGTGCCACCAAGTATCACGACTTTCTTGTTTTGCAGATTCATACGGGTCCTTCGTCGACAGCCTCAAACGGCTTGATGCCAAGTCTGATTGCATCCGCTAATTTGATAAACGATGATCTATTTCTCACACTCGTAAGCAGATCTTCGGAATGGATCGCTTCATCAGCATGTCGATCTTCATCCGCGTCGTCGAGCGCGGCAGCTTTGCCGCGGCGGCGGCAGGCAGCGGCATGACCGCGACAATGGTAGGCAACCACATCCGCGCGCTCGAACGCCGACTCGGCGCGCGCCTCCTCAACCGGACCACGCGACGGCAGAACCTGACCGAAATCGGCCACGGTTACTACGAACAGTGCGTCAGCATTCTTGCGCAGCTTCAGTCGGCGGAGATCAATGCGCGCGACATGCGTGCATCGCCACGCGGACGCCTCCGTGTGAGCGCGCCGATCATCTATGCCACCTGCAGACTCGCACCGGCGATGAGCGACTATCTCGATCGCTATCCCGATGTGCATGTAGAGCTGGTACTGAATGACCGAGTGGTAGATCTCGCCGATGGTGGCTTCGACGCCGCGATCCGCGTCGGCGACTTGCCTGATTCGAATCTCATCGCACGGCCGCTAGCACCCTCGCCACGCATCGTTTGCGCAGCGCCCGCGTACCTTTCAAAGCACGGATCTCCGGCAACGCCGAAGGATCTGGAAAAACACCACTGCCTCGCCTTCGCGGTTGCCAGCGGCCCAGAACGAGACTGGCACTTCACCCTCGCCGATGGCTCGCGACAGACGGTACACGTGCCCGGCCGCCTCGATGCCAGCGGCGGCTTGGCCCTGCGTGAGGCCGCGCTCGCTGGCCTCGGCATCATCTTGCAACCGCAGTTGATGTTGGAAGACGATATCGCTACAGGAAGATTGGTCCGCCTGTTTGCCGACTTGCCGGCGCCGACATTCCCCGTGCATATCGTCTACCTGCCCGAACGCAAGCTCACCACCAAGCTCGCGAGCTTTGTCGACTTCGTGTTGGCGCGGTTTGGACCGCGCTCACAGTAATCGCAAATCAAAAACCAGCGGCAGCTCGGCTATCGCATCATGAGTTGTCAGATGGTTGAGCTTCGCAAGGGAATGTCAAAGCCAAGCCGACGGCTGGTCGGCTTATTCAACGCGCCGCAGGCGCGCACTATGAGTTGGTCTTAGCCAACTTTCGGCTTTTACGGAAAGGCTTGATACATACTCGGTCGAACCACACGGCTTCTATCGCAGCGCGAACGGAGAGTTCTCCACGATCAACGTGCCTGGAGCAACGGCGACGTTTGCGAACACGATCAATAATTCGGTGTGATCGCCGGAGAATATGCTGTGACGCTGCCGGCAATCGGCATGGATTCGTTGCAACACCGGTGGGGGCAGCGCAAAAACATTGATGAAAGTGAAGGCTCCGCATGGACGCGGAGCCTTCACCACTCTTCAACTGGGCGTTTCGGCGTGGTGCACCCGAGAAATGCCTGACATCAAGAGCAAACGAAATTCCATTACTGGCCGCTGGCCTTGGCCCCGCCGGCATTGGCCGAATAGCCATCGTTCAAAGTTTTTAGAAAGGCGGTCAGGTCTTCGACCTCGGCCTCGTTCAATGCTGGTTTCCCTGCATAAGGGCGATCCATGGGCGCATCAGTGCGGTCGATATTATCGCGGTATCGCGGTGGCAAATCGTCGAATTCATCGAGCGTCCCGGCTACCATCGGATACCACTTCCGCGGCTGGGTGTCGCGTTCGACATAGAAATGCAGCACATCTTGCAGACGGTGAAACCGGCCGTTATGGAAGAACACCGCGCGAGTCGCGACATTGCGCAGAGTCGGTGTCTTGAACATGCCGCAATACCCGGTCTCGCGCGCCAGATCGTGACGATAGGGCCCACACAGGCCAAGATCGAAATAAGCCGGATCACGATTGGCGAGTATCTCGGGGTTGCGTGGCACGCCCAGCGCGGCGAACGAATAATCGGTGAACGCTGCGGGTCGTCCAGCGGGGCCCGGCGTATCGATATGGCACTTCGCACAGTTGCCTTTCTGTGGATTGTTGAACAGCGCATAGCCACGCATTTCCTGCAGGGTGAGTTTGTCATTGCCGGACATCACTGCGTCGAATTTGCTGGTATACGGATGAAAACTGGCGTCCTCCGTCTGGAATGCCTCCAGTGCCAGGCCAATGTCTTCGAAAGCCTTGTCGGGGTGGCTGAAGATGCTCGCGCCAAATACCTGCGCGAACTCGTGCGCGTACACCCCGTGCTGAACTTTCGCGACAACAGCCTCTCCATTCGGATTGGCCATCTCGTTCACATGCAGCAAGGGCGTGGCGGCCTGCTGATGCAACGAAGCCGCCGCGCCATCACGGGTAAAGCCGCCGGTTGGACCTTCGTCCTCACTATCTTCGGACGCAGGTGTATAGAAATGCCGACTGAAGAGCGGTGTAAACGTCAGGTAGCGCAGCGATGGCACCGAACGCGTTCCGGCCTGTTGCAAGTCCGCTCCGCCTCGTTGCACTGCAAACCCATTGGGTGGCCCGTAGGCATGCTCCGGGCTATGGCAGCTCGCACAGGACATCCGCTTCGATGCTGACAGTGACGGGTCGAAGAAAATCTTCTTGCCGAGGGCGGCCTGTGCGCTCAAGTGCGGGGGCACCGGCGGATAGCGCACCCACATCTGCATCGATGCGTTCTCGCCTGTGCCCGGCTGGATGGCAGTAATCGGCCAGGCTTCAGCCGCTAGCGAAAGCCACAGGCTGGTCGCCGCGAACAGCACGGTCGCCGCACACATCACCGGCCTGATACCGCTGCGTGTCATCCATCCACTACGCATCGCACTGCTCAGCCATGGATCGAATGGAAGTTTGCCGTCATGCGGGGCCTCCTCGCGTTCAGAATGCGAACATCGACATCAGGTCACCCACGGCCGGAGTATTGATCGGCTGGTACGGGTTTCCCGCCAGGGTTACCGGGTTCGGCAAAGTGTCGCGGCTGCGTGTCGACAGCGGCGGCAGGCGCCAGTTGCGTTCGATGAATTTCAGCATCGAGGCATGATCGTAGTAGGTATGTTCGACCGTGCCTCGGCGGGCATAAGGCGACACCACCAGCATGGGAATACGCGGGCCGTCGCCAAAGAAATCGAGGGTCTGGATATAACCGGTATCGAAGTGGCCGCCGCCTTCGTCGGTGGTGACCAGAATCGCCGTATGCGCCCATAGCGTCGGGTCCGCCTGTACTTTGGCTAACACCGTTCGCAGGAAGGCCTCGTAGCTTGCCGGTGCCGAATAGCCGGGGTGTCCGCTATCGAAATTCTTCGGCACGACGAAAGAAACCGCCGGCAAGCCGTGACTCGCGATGTCGTCAAAGAAGGTGGTCAGTCCGGCAAGCCTGGCCTTCAGGGCTGCATTGGCCATCACATCGGTCGAGCCCACCAGCGGATCGCCGATGTTGTTGTACTGCTCTTTTTGCGCCAGTGCCGCCGGTAGATGCATCACAGCGGCGTCGCTCGTGAGATCCGCCGTATCACGCCCGCCGGTGTACCACTTCCACGTCACACCTTTGCGCGCCAGCGCTTCGGCCATAGTGGGCACGGTCTGCGGCGGATAGTTGTAGTTGTTCGGACCGATCGGCTGGACATGGCCATCGATGTCATAGCCGGGGTCATAATTGTTCACCAGGTAATACGCGCCGGGCGCACATTTGCTCTCGATGTGTTTCGCGCGCAGGAACGCGAGGATGCTGCTCACTCCCGGCTGCGCGGGGTCGGAACAATTGACGTACGAGCCGCCTTCATATCCATCCTGCGTATAGAAGTTCGCCGTACCCGCCATCGGGTTCGGATTCTCGATCTGGTTCGCCGGCGGCGCGGCGATCACTCCGTCCTTGTTGAAGTAAGGCAAATCGGCCGTGGCTATCGAGAAGAAATTGTCGCCGGTGCCGCCCATCACGGACTGATGATAGTTGTCGCTCAGCGCGAACGTCTGCGCCAGCGTGTGGAATAGCGGAGCATCACCGGTGGACATGTTCATGAAGCCCATCAGTTCACCACCCTGCGCCGGGTTGCCCGGGGTGATGCCTTTGGTGTCGCCGCCCATCCCTGTCGTGGCAGCCACCCAGGTGAACATGTCGTGCCTGCGGTTGTCGCCTCCGGTCTGCTGCCACATCTGGAAGAAACGGTGCACCGGATCTCCGGTCAGGACAGCCGCGCCGGTTGTGCTGTACGGCACGTATCGGGTGATCTGAAACGGGCCGTTGGGCAGGGTCGCCGGAAAGCGATTGTCCGGAAGCCCTCCAGCGGTCAGAAACGTCACCGGATCCATCTCGCCGATCTTCTTCGGTTGCGGCAACGTGCGGTAAGCGCCGTCGCGAGCGGGATCGATGGTGTATCCGGTTTGCGGCGCACCCTCGCCCTGCACCGCCAGGTTGAAGTTGGGTCCCGGCGTGCCATCGGCCTGGATGATGCCTTCGGACAATAGATTCTTGATGGTCTGGCCCGGCGGCGGGGCATAGCCGCCGAACAGACCGTCCAGGCTTTGGTTCTCGCCGATGATGACGATCACATGCTGGATGGGTGTTGTCGTCGGGCCCTCGGCCAACGCAAGGGCCGACGCCACGGCTCCGGCCGGCACAGCGGCAGACAATGCGCCGCTGGCAGGAATTGAGACAACCGCGCGGTCAGCATCGCTGCCGACAATGACACTGCCGTCGTGGATATTGAAGCGCGTGACCGCGAACAGATTGTCCAGTGAGTGATCCGCGTCCGCTCGATAGGACGGTTCACCGGTCGCATCGACAACGGCATCCGCACGTATGTGGAATGCCGCGAACAGCGGCTGCAGGACGCCGGCAAGTTCCTTGTTCGCCCGGGCAATGTGTTCGGTGGAAATTCCGGCTACGCTCATCTTCGCCGCGCTCGGCGTGCCATCGAGCACCGCGCCCAACACGCGCTGAGTCAGCAACGAGGTCAACGGATTCAGATTCGCCACGTGCGATATCGCGCCGTCACTCCTTGGAGCGATCACCGCTGACAACGTGGCGGGTGCGCCATCGCTGTCGTTGAACGGCGCAGTCAACACAAACGGCCCGGCGCTCTTCAACACGATCGTGAAATGGCCATGCGCGTCCGTGATGCTCGATTGCGTGCGATTTCCCGCACTGTCCGTAGCTGTCACAGGCACGCCAACCAGCGGCACATCGCTGCCCGCCGCACCGGTGACTTGATAGTTCGCGTGGGCCGCTGCACTGCATCCGCCAACGCAAGCGGCCAGGGACGTTAGTGCAGCCAGGCAGGCCAGTGCCAATGCACGAGGTTTCATCGGGTTTCCCGGTAGTCAGTTCTTGAATCGTCCACGGAAGTCTCGTGGCGCAGGTTATCCAACATCTTGGGCATGCTTGCACCTGGAGGTGACAACTTTGATCACGGCGCGGTTGCGATTGAGGCCGGACTCACGCCGGCGCTCCATCAGCAACACATCACCGATAGCGAACGAGCGCATCGCCAAGGGTTTCCTTCAGCGGACCCAGCCATGGCTCGTATTTCCTCCACTGATCGATTCCGTCACGGAAAATTGGTTGCCGGACTTGTTCCGAGCTGGCGGTTCGCACACTACGTGCAGTCTTATGGAACTCGAGGCAGGCCGGCTCAAATGCCAGCCCGCAAAAATCGAGAATCCGTCGCACGTTGCTCTCGAGATCATCGACGACTTCCTCATGCTGGACACGCAGTACGCGACCCGGCAGCACTTTGTCCCAGTGTCGCATGACGTCGAGATATGTCCGGTAGTAACGCGCGATGTCCTCGACGCTGTAGGTGAATTCCTGGCCCGTGGCAAACAGCTGTTTCAGATTGCTGAAGCAGCAAGCGACCGGTTCGCGCCGGACATCGATGATCTTCGCGTTGGGCAGGATCAGCTGGATGAGTCCGATATGCCGGAAGTTGTTCGGCATCTTGTCGATGAAGTACGGTTTGTTGCCACGATAGATACGGGTATCGCTCAGGTACTTTTCACCGAGTTGCCGAAAATCCTCGGGCGTGAGCTCAGCCAGCACGCCAGGATATCGTGGGTTGTCGAGGTCGGGTTGCCGTCCCTGCAGGTCGAGCACCATGCGCGGAATCTCACCGAGCTCGTGCGTCCCTTCGACTCGGGAATGGGATGCGAGTATTTGTTCGATGAGGGTGGAGCCCGCGCGCGGGAGGCCGACGATGAAAATCGGATCCGGGCTTTTGTCACCGACGTCATCGCGGCTGGAGAAGAACTCGCTCGTGCAGACTTCGATCTGCTTGCGCGTGCTGGTTTCGATAATCTCGGGACGATAGCGACTCTCGGTCCGTTTGAGCGCGTTGCCCTGGCTGTAATAACGCCAGGACTCGGCGTAGTCAGCGCGATCCTCGAATGCCTTGCCGAGCGCGAAGCACAGTTGGTAACGATCGATGAGCTGTGTGGACGACGACGTTTCCGCGGAGCGCATGTGGGCGATTTCGTCGTCGCTGAAGCGATACGTCTTAAGGTTCGCCAGACTCCAGTAAGCGTCACCAAAATTGTGGCGGGCAGCGGCAGCAGCGCGATAGGCCTCGATCGACTCCACCTGCCGTCCCTGCGTTTTCAGCGAATGCGCCAGCGACAGATGCAGCTCCGCCGCGCCGGGAACCTCTTGCAGAAGCTTCTGGTACAGTTTAATCGCGCGGTCGTGTTCACCCAGGCCGACGCTTGCGCTGGCGTATAGCGCTCTGTAATCGGGATGATCAGGCTCGATCGCCAGCAGCTTCTCAGCCTCCTCGCAGGCACGGCTGTAGAGATGCCGCTCAAGCAGTACGCATGCATAGTCGTAGCGCGCTGCGCGATAGTCCGGGGCGATCTTCAGCACCGCCTCAAGCAGTGTTTCGGCATCGTCAAGCACCTCGCGCTTCAGGCCAATACGCGCAAGTAGGCGCATCGCCTCGACATCGTTGCCGGCTTTGAGCAGATAGGCGCGAATGATCTGTTCGGCAGGGCCAAGTTCGCCATCCGAGTAGTGGCTGGTCGCGCGCACGACATCGGGTGCCATGCGCTTGAGCGTGGCGACGTGCGAGGCGGCGGTCGCAGCATTGGCGGTATCGCCAGTCATGCGGTAAAGACCTTCGAGAAGGTTCCAGCTCGAAGGCAGCGCCGGGTTGATGTTGACCGCATGCAGCAGCGCGTCGATCGCGCGCGGCGCATCACGCAGCACGACGTAGCAGTGGCCGCGCTCCTCGTGCATAAGGCTGTAATGAGGATGATCCTGTTGCATTCGCGCCAGCGTCTGCAGCGCGGCTTCGATCTGTCCCAGGTAGCGCTGGTTGCGCGCCACAAGGTAGAGCACCTCGTAACGTTCGGGTGCTTCGGCGAGCAACGCCTGGGCTGCCTGCAGCGCTTGCGCGTGCTGCCCGTCCGCGTGCAGCTGGCGGATGTGCTGGAGTTGTGGCTCCGGCGGCAGGAGAGTCGGGTCGGTTGCCGTAGCGTTCATAGGGAATGAGAGAACCATAAAAAATAGGGGCGGGCTGCGCGCCCGCCCCATTCTATTTACATCGACCTGTTTACATCGACTTCAGGCGAGGTTGGCGGCTTAGAACTTGAAGCCCACCTTCACACCGACCACGCGCGGACGTATCGGCACTTCCGACTCGATGAACTGGGCCGACGAAGTAAACACGCTGGCGTGACTGTTGTTCAGGTTGGTGCCGTAAAGCGACACGTTCCAGTTGTCCTTCGCCACGCCGATCGATGCGTCTACGGTGGTATACGCGGCCTGCAGATAGCGCAGCTCCACCGTCGTAACGTCCGTCACGCCCGCGCCGCTCGGGTAAGTCGCCGGCTGGTTGTACATCGAGCCGGTGCGATTGGCGCCAACCTGCGCGAACGCCTTGTAGGCATCGCCGTAGGTCCACTCGTAACGCAGACGTAGATCGAACTGCGAGCGTGGCGAGAATGCCGGCGTGCTACCGACTTCGCCGAACGGATTGGCGAACGACGCCAGGGCCCCAACGGTTCCGGTCTCGACGATGCACTGGCTGTAGTTGGCCGACCCCGGAATGTTGTTGACCAGACACGGCGAGTTGGTCTGCTTGGCGTGGTTGAGCGAACCGGAGCTGATCAGCGACAGGCCATCGGTGATCTTCGCCTGGAATTGCAGTTCCAGGCCGTCCACCTTGTAGTTCGGCCCGTTGACCGCGAAGGTGGTGTTACCCAGCACCAACGGGTTGAAGAACTGCATCTGCACGTTGTCCCACCGCATGTCATACAGTGAACCGTTGAGCAGCAGTCGGTCATCGAAGAACGTCGTTTTGAAGCCGACTTCGTTGTTGGTCAGCGTGTCGGGTGCGTAGCTGGTTGGCTTCTGGTACTGCGGCTCACCATCGAGCTTCGCCACTTCCGAGGTAGTGCGGTTGAAACCACCCGGACGGAAGCCCTGCGAAAAGGTGTAATACACCATCGTATTGGGCGTGATGTGCCACAGCAGATTCGCCCGGCTCTTAAAGCCGTGATACGTGGTGTGGTAATTCATCGACGTGTCATTGCCCACGTAGGTGCCGTTGGCGACGTTCACCTGGCTGGCGGTGGTATAGAACTCCGTGCCGGTCTGCCACTCGGAGTAGTGGTAGTAACGCGTGCCAGCGGTCGCGGTCAGGACATCCGGGATGATGTCATACGACATCGAGCCGAACGCCGCTTCCTGCTTGTAGCCACGCTGCTCGACTTCGCCGAAGGCCGTGTTGTCGGGAAGCATGACGCCCGGCGAGGACATCGCGTTGGCTACGCAGGGCGCACCACCGGCGAGAGCGCTGTCAAGATTCTGCGGCGTACAAGACGGTATGGTCTTGTAGTCGAAGTCCATATGATCGTCGATATTGAAGTCTTCGTAATACACGCCACCGGTGAAACGCATGCGGTAGTCTTCTGGCGTGCTCAGGCGCAGCTCGTGGCTCTGGTGCGTGCTGGCCACCTGGTCGTTCCAATAACCGACCGGCGAATAGCAGATCGGCTTGCCGGCGCTGGACAGACCCGCCGAGGTGCCGGTGCAGCTGTAATACATGCCACCGGCGCTGCGCGAGTAGTTGGTGTAGTCCTGCTGCTCGCTGATATGGCGATTGGTGAAGCCGCCGGTGTACACCAGCGAGAGGTCACCGACCTGGCCATTCAACGTCCACGCGCTGTTGGTGTAATGGTCGTTATTCCAGGCCGGCACGAACGCGGTGATCTGATTGGTGCCCAGCGTTTGGCCGTCCGAACCAACCGGATACGTCGAGGACTGGCCCTTGGCATCCAGGTTCTGGTAGCTCTCGGCGATCAGCAGGTTCCAGTCGTCGTTGATCTTCCACAATCCGGACAGGCGAGCACCCTGGTAATCGACGGGGTTCCAGTCGTTCTGCGCGACGCTGTAGTTGTTCGCAACCGAGGTGCCACCGGCAGCCACGTAAGGGGCCATCGCGCCGCCACCGTCGGTGGGCTGGCGAGTGAACGTGCTCGGCACGTTGTCGATATAACCGCCCTGATGATCGTTGAAGATCACGCCGCGCAGAGCGAACGTACCGGGGATGATCGGAAGGTTCAGCTCCGCGTTGGCCCCATTGTTCGGACCGCCGCCGGAGGTTACGCCGGCGCTGGCTTCGGCGCTGCCGCTGACCTTGTCGAGATTCGGCTTGTTGGTGATGTAGCGCACGGCGCCGGCTTCGGCGCCACCGCCGAACAGCGTGCCCTGCGGGCCCTCGAGCACTTCGACGCGCTCCATGTCGACCATGTAGACGTCGAGATTACGCGCGGGGAACTGCATGGACTGGTCGTCCAGATAGACGGCCACGTTCGGGAACGGTGCGATCGACGCGCTGGACTGGTTGCCGAGGAAGCCGGTGCTCAGGCCGCGCATGTAGATATTGCCCTGGCCCGGGCCGTTCGCCGCAAAGGTGACGTTCGGCAGGTACTTGATCAGGTCATCGAACGTCGACACGTTCATCTGCTGCAGGGTCGTGCCGGTAAAGGCCTGGATCGTGATCGGCACGTCCTGGATGTCCTGGACGGTGTGCTGCGCTGTGACCGCCACCGTCTGCAGCGTGGTGGCACCGGACGCTGCGGGGGACGGGGCAGCACTGGGTGCCGCAGCCGCGGGGGTGCTCGCGGCCGGCGCGTTGTTGATGGGTGTGCTGTTGTCTTCAGCGGCATAGGACACTCGGCATGCAACGAGCGCAGTCAGCACCGCGAAGGCGATCTTATTGGCTTTCAAGGGTCTCTCCAGATGGTCTGTAGCTGAGTGTCACAACAGCGCGGCGTCAGCTACGGGCGGCGCGGGCGGCGCCGCTGACGATGTGGGCGGTTGTGGAGTCATTGGGTTGTGCTGGCAACGGAAGCGGCAGCTAGCGCAAGGCGTGGTGAAGCGCGAAGCAAGGCCGTAAAGCGCCATTTAGTGAGTGGTTTTCAAGCGTTCCCCTAGGCACGCCTTGCGGATGACGGCTCCTGCTATTTCAGCCGAGTCTCATTGCATGCATGTTGTGCGGGTATTGCGCCGGTACGTCGCGGATGCGACATCCCCGGCTACCTATCTAGGTCGACTTGTCTAAGCGGCTGTCCAGATGACTCAGGAGCGCCATCTCCGAAGTCCGGGCTAGACAACGCCACAACGCTGTCATGTGCTAGCCACAACATGCCGGACATTCCGTAAAGGGTTGTCGGTATGCGCGTCGCTTCCTGGCTGTCTGCCCAACATCGTCATCGCATGGCGATCAATCTGCTCGCCGGCGGCGCGGCGTTCCTGGCCTATGCCTCGATGTATGCGTTCCGCAAGCCGTTTACCGCTGCCGAATTTACCGGCCTGCATTTCGCCGGCGTCGACTACAAGGTGTGGCTGGTCATCGCCCAGGTGTTCGGCTACATGCTCAGCAAGGTTCGGGGAATTACCTGGATCGCCGAGATGCAGCGGCAGAATCGTGCCCAGGCACTGGCCGGATTGATCGGCTTTTCGTGGCTGGCGCTGCTTGGCTTTGCGCTGATTCCCGCGCCGTGGAATATCGCCTGCCTGTTTCTCAACGGGTTGCCGCTGGGCATGGTGTGGGGGGTGATTTTCGGTTACCTCGAAGGCCGCCGCGCTACGGAACTCATGGGCGCTTTCATGTGCGCCAGCTTTATCGTCGCTTCGGGCGTGGTGAAAACGGTGGGCAAGTACCTGATGGTCAGGCACGGGGTCAGCGAGTTCTGGATGCCGTTTGTCACCGGCATGCTGTTCGTGCCACCGCTGTGTCTCGCCACCTGGGTGCTCGAACGCCTGCCGCCACCGAGTGCCGACGACATGGCCGCGCGCAGTGCGCGCATACCGATGGATGCGCGCAGCCGCAGCGCGTTCCTGGCACGCTTTCTACCCGGCGTGGTCATGATCGCGATGGCGTATGTCGCGCTGACGATCATGCGCGATTTCCGCGACAACTTTGCCGCCGAGATCTGGGCCGACCTCGGCCTTGGCAGCAGCGCCGCCGTGTTCACCCAGACCGAGGTGCCGATCGCTATCGCCGTGCTGCTGATCACGTCCTGCACGATGCTGGTGCGTGACAACTTCAAGGCACTGATGCTGAACCACGTGATGATTTTCAGCGGCTTTGCCATCGCCGTGATCGCCACCTGGCTGCACAGTCGTGGAGTGATTGATCCGGTTTGGTGGGTCGGCGGCAGTGGCTTTGGCCTGTACCTCGCTTACGTGCCATACAACTGCACGTTTTTCGAACGCTTGCTGGCGACCTTCCGGGTGGGCGGCAACGTCGGATTCATCATGTATATCTCCGACGCCAGCGGCTACATGGGTAGCGTGGCCATCATTCTGTTCAAGGAATTCGGCGGCATGCATCTGTCGTGGTCGGCGTTTTACGCCAGTACCGTGGTCGCGCTCTCGTGCATCGGCATGCTGATCACCCTGAGTTCGGCCCTTTACTTCAAGGCCAAGGCTCGGCACGTCGACATCCCCATTGCGATGCCGACCCTCGCCTGAGTTTGCCGCATCACAAAGCTGCGATCCCTGCGTGACTGGCCACCGTCACGGCTTGTTCGACGACGCCGTTTTGTCGACTGATCGCACCCAGCAACGCAGCGCCGGCTTCGATGAGATCACCATCGTTGTGGATCACCATGGCTCCGGCTGGCGCCTGATAGGCATCACTACGAGCAAGTCGTGCGGCGATACCCTCGCTGGTTTCACGTCCACGTGAGGCCAGACGGCCAGCGATCGTCTCGCGACTGGCGGTGATCAGTACAGGCTGCAGCGCGGGGAAACGTTCGCATGCCTGCAGATAGGCATCGCGCGAACCATTCACCAATACCTTGGCACCTCGCTCAAGCCAATGCTCGATTTCGCGACCAATGCCGTAATGCAGCCCATGGGCTTGCCAGGTCAGCGCAAACAGGCCGCGACGCGCACGCGCCAGAAACTCCGCCTCGCTCAATGCCACATGGTTTTCGCCACCCGCATCCGCCGGTCGGGTGATGTAGCGATGCGCGCAGAGCACATCGTGCGATACACCGTGCGCACGGACCCAGCCAAGCACGCTGTCCTTGCCCGCACCTGACGGCCCCATCACGTAGTACAAGCGTCCTTCACTCATGGCGTGTACTCCATGCCCGGTGTGCACAGCGGAATCCGCTCGATCAGCTCGAACGCGCCGCCCGGCGTGGGTTCGCGACAGATCGACAGCGCATCCACTCGCGTCGAAGGAAGCTCGGCCACACGCGGTTCCAACCATTGCTGCATAGCTTGTTCTTCAGGCTCGGCGGCG
>Ga0302233_10001072_pt1 | contig 19920 bp, 16 predicted proteins | sample II_Palsa_N3_1_FD_193516 | JGI IMG/M metagenome (GOLD analysis project Ga0302233, IMG submission 193516) | Peat permafrost microbial communities from Stordalen Mire near Abisko, Sweden - II_Palsa_N3_1 | ecosystem: Environmental > Terrestrial > Soil > Palsa > Peat permafrost | place: Sweden... | reverse complement strand
ACGGTACACTCACACCAAGCCCACCGATCAGCATTGCACTTGCCTATGGACACTTCCTCAGCCGCTACGCCCGAACGCCTGCCCGCCACGCCGGTACAGCTTGCCGCCGTGCAAATGGTCAGCACCCCCGATGTCTCGACCAATCTCGCGCAGGCCGGCGAACTGATCGCGCAAGCCGCGGCCGGCGGTGCGCAAATCGTGCTGCTGCCCGAATATTTTTGCTTTATGGGTTTTAAGGACAGCGATAAGGTCGCGCTGCGGGAAGCACCGGGCGATGGCCCGATTCAAGCCTTTTTAGCGGACGCGGCACGCCGCCACGGCGTCTGGCTGATCGGCGGCACCTTGCCGCTGGTGGCGCCCGAGCCCGAGCGCGTGCTGAACACCACGCTGGTGTTCGATCCCCAAGGCTTGCAAGTGGCGCGTTACGATAAAATCCACCTGTTCAGTTTCTCCAAAGGCGCCGATCAATTCGACGAAGCCCGCACCATACGGCCCGGCGACCAGCCTTGCAGCTTCCCCTCGCCGGCCGGCCGGGTCGGTTTGTCGATCTGCTACGATCTGCGCTTTCCGGAGCTGTATCGGGCACTGGGCGACTGCGCACTGATGGTCGTGCCCTCGGCGTTTACCTACACCACCGGACGCGCCCATTGGGAATTGCTGCTGCGCGCCCGAGCGGTTGAAAACCAATGCTATGTGCTGGCTGCGGCACAAGGCGGAAAGCACGACAACGGCCGCAGGACTTGGGGTCACAGCATGCTGATCGACCCGTGGGGCGAAATCGTCGCAGAACTCGATGAAGGGCCAGGCGTAGTCCTGGGTCTGCTAGACCCGGAGCGAATTGCCGAAGTCAGGCTAAGTTTGCCCGCCCTCAGGCACCGCGTGCTGCGCTAAATGCCAAGCCAGGCCATTGAAAACGGGGTCTGATTCAGACATGACGATTGTGCTCCGGTATCGCCGGCCAGCTGTATTTGTCGGCGCGCAAGCCGCCAAGCGCCGATTGGTGTAACTTATAGGGTATCTCAAGTTGTTTCGTTGTTTAGTCATCTCATCACGCCGAACTCACTATTAAATGAATATTATCGAACCGGGTATCCGCAATCTGGCAACCGCCAAAGAACTCCTGCTAACGCCGTACGGCCTGGATGAAGCAATTCTGACGCGTGTACTCGCCGATATATTTACGCATCGGGTCGACTATGCCGACCTATATTTCCAGACCACGCGCAGCGAAGCCTGGAGCCTGGAAGAAGGCATCGTCAAATCGGGCAGCTTCAGTATCGACCAAGGCGTCGGCGTGCGCGCCGTAGCCGGCGACCGGACCGCATTCGCCTATTCGGACGACCTGTCCGCCGAAGCCATTCATCAAGCCGCAGCAGCCACCCGCGCGATCGCAAAAGCCGGTGGCGGACGCCAGCGCATCAAGGTTGCCAGCTCCTTGAAAGGCTCCTTCGGCCGCGACCTCTATCTGCCGTCCGATCCCTTGCAATCGCTGGATGCCACCGCCAAGGTCAAGCTGCTTGAGCGCATCGAAAAGATGGCCCGCAGCCGCGACCCGCGCATCACCCAGGTGATGGCGGGCTTGGCGGGCGAATATGACGTGGTGCTCGTGGCGCGCAGCGATGGCGTGCTGGCCGCCGATATCCGGCCGCTGGTGCGCGTCTCGGTCACCGTGATTGCCGAACAAAACGGCCGCCGCGAAGTCGGCAGCAGCGGTGGCGGCGGACGCTACGACTATCAATATTTCACCGATGAACGCTTGGCGTCATTCGTCGACGAAGCCGTGCGCTCGGCCCTGGTCAACCTTGAGGCCCGTCCGGCGCCTGCCGGCGCTATGACCGTGGTGCTCGGACCGGGCTGGCCCGGCGTGCTGCTGCATGAAGCCATCGGCCATGGCCTGGAAGGCGACTTCAACCGCAAAGGCTCGTCCGCATTTGCCGGCCGCATCGGCGAACGCGTGGCCGCCAAGGGTGTCACCGTGGTCGACGACGGCACGCTGCCGAACCGGCGCGGTTCGCTTAATATCGACGACGAAGGCAACCCGACCCAATGCACGACCTTGATCGAGGACGGCATTCTGAAGGGCTATATCCAGGACACGCTCAACGCCCGCCTGATGAAAATGCCCGTCACCGGCAACGCCCGCCGCGAATCCTATGCGGCGCTGCCGATGCCGCGCATGACCAACACCTATATGCTGAACGGCGAGCGCGACCCGCAAGAAATTATCGAATCGGTGAAGCACGGCCTGTATGCGGTCAATTTCGGCGGCGGCCAGGTCGACATCACCAACGGTAAATTCGTGTTCTCGGCATCCGAAGCCTATATGATCGAAGACGGCAAAATCACCTACCCGGTCAAAGGCGCAACCTTGATCGGCAGCGGCCCGGAATCGCTGAAAGACGTCAGCATGATAGGCAACGATATGGCACTGGACACCGGCATCGGGGTCTGCGGCAAAGAGGGCCAGAGCGTGCCGGTGGGCGTAGGTCAACCGACCTTGCGGATCGATCGAATGACAGTAGGCGGCACGGCTTAAAGCGAAACTAAACTACAGGATACGCACGTTTCCAGCCAAAAACAGGTTAAACGTGCGCATTCACCGCATTTTATACCCTAAGTGCTTGTCAGCTTCGCTGCCACGCGTTATAAAGCAATACTGAATTCATAGCCCGGACCGCCTTGCCATGTTCGCCACCACCTTCTGGTTTTATTTTTATAGCTATCTCGAACCGCTGGCGGAAGGAGAGGATCGGTAACGGTCCTAGCAAGATCCCAAAAAACCGCCAGCCACCCTGGCGGTTTTTTTATTACTTTTTTCCAGATTAGCGACGCCCCATTCCGGAGATTGAAATGCCACCGCATAACACCGACGATGTTCGAATTCGTGAATTAAAAGAACTCGTCCCCCCTGCTCATCTGATCCGCGAATTCCCCTGCGAAGAAGATGTCTCCGAATTGATCTACTCCTCACGCCAGGCCATGCATCGCATTCTGCACGGCATGGACGATCGTTTGATCGTGATCATCGGGCCGTGCTCGATCCACGATCCGGAAGCCGCGCTCGAATACGCAGCCAAACTCGTCGAACAGCGCCGCCGGTTCGCTGGCGAACTGGAAGTGGTAATGCGGGTGTATTTCGAAAAGCCCCGCACTACCGTGGGCTGGAAGGGTTTGATCAACGACCCGCATATGGATAACAGCTTCAAGATCAACGATGGCCTACGCATGGCGCGCGAGCTGCTGTTCAAGATCAATATGCTGGGCTTGCCGGCCGGCACCGAATACCTCGATGTGATCAGCCCGCAATATATTGCAGACCTCGTATCCTGGGGTGCAATCGGCGCGCGCACCACGGAATCGCAAGTCCACCGCGAACTGGCTTCGGGCTTATCCTGCCCCATCGGCTTCAAAAACGGCACCGACGGCAATGTGAAAATAGCTGTCGACGCGATCAAGGCTTCCTCGCAACCGCACCATTTCCTGTCGGTCACGAAAGGCGGTCACTCGGCCATCGTCTCGACCTCAGGCAATGAGGACTGCCATATTATTTTGCGCGGCGGCAAGCAACCCAACTACGATGCGGCCAGCGTCGATACCTCCTGCGCCGATATCAGCCGTGCCGGTCTTGCTGCACGTTTGATGATCGACGCCAGCCATGCCAACAGTCAGAAAAACCCGGAAAACCAGATTCCCGTTTGCGCGGATATCGCACGCCAAATTGCAGCGGGCGATGAACGCATTATCGGCGCCATGATCGAGTCGAATTTGGTGGCAGGCAGACAGGATCTGGTGCCCGGCGAAGCGCTGACCTATGGCCAAAGCGTGACGGACGGCTGTATTTCATGGGAGTCGAGTCTGGGCGTGCTGGAAACCCTGGCGGCAGCGGTCAAGCAACGACGCCTGGCACGCGGCAGCGGTAATTAAGCGATCTGTATCAATTCCGGCACCTTTAATTAGGTGCAAAGCCTGGGTGCCGGGACCACTTCAAATCACAAGCCATGCGAGAGCACTCGCTCATACAAGCCATCAGTTTCGCCCGCATAGCGGGCACGAATGACCATTCTGCCTCGCGCAACTTCAAGACCAAACCACGTTGATGACAGGATTCGCAATTCATTACAATGAATTGCATCGTTTGGCACAAGCAACACGGATGATGCATGGATAGATGAGTCTTTGCCCAAATCAAAGAAGCTCATTTCTCAATATTAATTAGCCATCCTTAATTTAAAACACAACGAGGCAAGCAATGAAAATATCTCACAACATCGACAATCTTGACCTGATGCTAGCTCACCTGCCGCTGCAAGAAATCAAAGAGGAAGTGGCCGTCGGTGATGGATTCCCAAACCATCCCGCTCTTTCACGAACTTATAACAACACCTGCAGCACCTACCTGTGCTGCTGAAAACAATACGCATAAGAAATTATTTTATTGGACAAACAATATTCCTGATGCAGACTAGCTCAATATGAACATATCTCGCAACATAGACAAACTTGACCTGACGCTAGCCCAACTACCGCTGCATGAAGTCAATGTGGTAGCAGGCATCTCAAATCATCCTGACATTTCCCCGACTGTGACTCAATGCACCTGGAGCAACATGTGCTGTGGCTATAGCAGCGACTTGCACCTCCTGACTTCTAGTTCACCGAGTTAAAAATTCACATCATCCCGGCGAAGACTCGCCGGGTGAATGCGGTCTATGCAAATGGCTTGTGCAGGACGTGATTGACGTTGAGACACGCTCAGCGGCTGCTGGATCAGCCACGGCGCATCGCTCGACAGCGAAAATGACTCAATACCCTCTCGAGACAAAGCGAGGTGCCGGTACTCTCCGTTCCCCTCCCCCAACCTTCAGCAAGGCATTTCTCGTCTTGCTTGTGCCCGCATAACAGGCACAAATGACCGTCTCGCCTTGCATGACTTCAAGACCAAATCACGTTACCGACAAGACTCATAATTCATTACAATAAATTACGTCATCCATAACATAGTCGTATGGATGACGTACAGATAGGAGAGTCTTTACCTGACCCAAAGACTCTTCCACATCAATACTTATTAGTTATCCTTAATTTACAATCCAACTAGGCAATCGATGAAAATATCTCATGACATTGACACCAGCGACCTGATGCTAGCCCATCTACCGCTGCAAGAAATCAAAGCCGAAGTGACCGTCGGAGATGCGTACCTAACTTACACCGTATCTTGCGACAGCTGCTACACCTGCGTCTCCTGGCTCGACTGATAAAAATTTAACGGGGCAAGTAATGAAAATATCTTACGACATCGACACCCGCGACCTGACGCTAGCGAATCTACAGCTGCAAGAAATCAAAGCAGAATTAGCCATCGGTGATGCATACGCATCGTATACCGGCTTTACTCAAAGCAACAGTTGCGACTGCAATTCCATGGTGTGTTGCTAACAAAAAATATTCTCTTAACTAACTAATTTACTCGGCAAACAACATTCCTCAACATCAGCACCCCAAGTTAGAAACTCACCTCATGCCGGCGATGATCTCGCCGGCTAACTTCGTCTATGCAGGTGGCTTGTGCCGAACGTGATTGACATCGGCGGCACGCGGCAGCGTAAGCCTCACGAATTTATGCGTAGACTCGCGTTTTCTGGCGATTGAAGTAAGGAATCACGTGCTCGCCGATATTGCGTATGGTTTCGAGTTGCGCTTCGTGCGGCACGGTTCCCATCTGACACAGAAACAGCACCTCATCGACGCCCGCGTCCATCAGACGTCCCACATAGCCGATACAGTCGTCGACAGTGCCATACGCGTGATTCGGGTTCGTCAACGACAAAACCGGATCGCTGAAATTGACCACCACCTCTTCCGATGCAAAACGCGACCGTATCACCATTTCGCCAGTATCGGCCTTCACCAGATCGTCGCCCCAGCTATCTGGATCTGGACGGTCGCCCCCCATACATAAGTACGCGAGCGATTCCGTAAAGTAACGCTGGCCGCGAATGCCTATCCTGCGAGCCTGCTGACCATCGCTCAACACCGTGGTCGGGCACAATGCCGCTAGATGCTGCGTCGGGCGGAAACCCACCTGATCTTCGGCTTTGCGCGTCCTCCAGGCTTCACGATAAAGCGCATTCTTCTTGGTGACTTCATCGGGCCCGCCAAAGCCCAGCACCAAAGCGCCGAGACCGCGTTGACCGGCACGCAGCAGGCTATCTTCGCTGCTGCAAGCCATATACATCGGGGGATGTGGATCCTGGAACGGCTTGGGATGAATCGAACGTTTCGGGATCTTGATATAAGTACCGTCATGTTCGATCTCGTCCTGCATGAACATCTTGGGTATCAGATACATCGATTCGTCAATCATCGCCTGCAGTTCAGCCAGGTCATAGCCAAACGCACCGGCCTCCTGCTGGCTGGCGCCCTTGCCGACGCCAAAGTGCACGCGCCCGCCCGACAGTATGTCGAGCATTGCCACCCGCTCAGCCACTTTGATCGGGTGATTCATCGCGGGCGGCAGGCAGATCACGCCATGACCCAGACCGATGCGCGTGGTGCGCCCCGCCAGATAAGCAAGAAAAGTTTCCGGTGCGCTCATATGCGCATAATTGGTCAGCGAAGTGTGTTCGACGCACCAGACCGTATCGAAGCCCATCTCTTCGGCAAGTATGGCCTGCTCGACAATCTCCCTGAAAACTCGGTGATCGCCTTCCCGCGAAGCATCCGTGGTCTGAGCTTCGTAAATCAGAGAAAATTTCATAGCGTGCGCTTCCGTGTATTTGTGACATTGCAGAATTGGACGGTCCGCCTGCAATCAGGCAAGGATCGACAGTCCATGGAATTGAATTTCAGATCGTCGGCATCGCCGGTTTCGATTGACGATGTACGGTTCTTTGCAGGACCGTAGCAGAGCATTTAGGAAGTAGGTTTTGTCTCAAGAAAAATAGGAATTAAGCTCGAATCTGATGTACGGGAGAGTTGAAGCGGAATTGTCGGCGCCGCTGGCCGTGGACCATGGCGCGATGGAATACCCAGCCCCTCGCTGACGGAAGAATTTCCCGCGACACGGAGCGGGCACAAATGACTCTCGCACGACGCACGACTTCAAGACCAAACAACGTTGATGAGATGGCTCGCAATTTATTACAATGAATTACGTCATCCATCATATGCTGCATGGGTGATGCGTAGATAGAAGGGTCTTTACCTGAATCGAAAACCCTCTCTAAAAATATTTATTAGTCATCCTAAATTAATAACCCACATAGGAATCCAATGAAAATATCTTATGACATCAACACCCTTGACCTGACGCTAGCCCACCTGCCTCTGCAGGAAATCAAAGTGGAAGTTGCCTTCAGCAATGCATTCTCGACATTTACCCACAACACCATGCAAACCATGGTAGCAAACCTTTGCTGATATAAATTATTCGCATAACCAATCAATTAAAAAACGAGTTATGGCGTTTCTGTGGAGATAAGAAGTGACGCCGCATGGGCCCTCCCCCCACAAAAAATATTCTCGGGGCAGCAGCCAAATTGGGTGATTTCATATCAAACGAATTTGCGGAACAGTGCGCCAGTTCACAATTTATAAATTTGCGTCATGCCGGCGAGGATCTCACCGGCTGACTTTGTCTATGCAGACGGCTTGTGCTGGACGTAACCGACATCGAGATTAGACGAACCAAATGCCGACAACTTCCTTGGCTCTCCCCCAACGTTCGGCGAGGGATTTTCTCGCCATACTGACACCCGCATTTGTACAAGGCATCGAGAAACGGCAAGCGCGCCTGCAGCTAGCCAGCGCGACAGCAGGTGCGACCCCCGCCGTGCCGGATTCCATGCACGAAAACTTGCTCAATATGCTGTCTTATCAGGTCAGTAAAGTGTGCGTTACCGAATTCCACGCCAGCCGGCGGCGCGGCGAACTCGATGGCGAAAACGCCTACCCTCGATTTCTCGGGCATCTCGCCGACCCCGAGGTACGGCAAGCGCTCTATAGAAAATATCCGGTTTTGCTTCAGAAACTGAAAAATATCCGGCGCAACTGGTTTCGCGGCAATCTCACCTTGCTGATGCGCTACGCCGCGGACCGAGCAGTTATTCAATCCCAGCTGCTCGATGGTTGTAGCGTGCCGCTAATTGGTTTAAAAACCCTGGGCGATCCTCACAACGGCGGCACGGGAGCTACCTGCCTGAGCTTCGCCTCGGGATTGCGCTGTATGTATAAGCCGCGCAATCTTGCGGTCGATACCGCAATGAATCGGGTCATCGACTGGATCGGTCAGCACTTGCAATATCCGCTAAAAACCTTTCAGGTTCTGGAGCGTGGCGCTTACGGTTGGTGCGCTTATGTGGAGCATGCCTATTGCAGCGGCGAGGCACTCAGTCGTCACTACTACCGACTGGGCAGCCTGCTAGCTATCGCACATGCCTTTAATTTGGTCGACATCCACGCCGAAAACCTGATCGCCTCGGGCGAGCACCCGATGATCGTCGATTTTGAATGCATCTTCTCTCACCTGCGCAGCCGCGAAGCGCCGGAAACCCAGCCGCCACGCCGTCTCGTCTGGGAACATCTCATACTGCCCAACATTACATTCTACAAAGATAGCCCGCATGTCTTCGATCCGAGCGTCCTGGGATATATGGCAGGCGCGCCGCTGCCGCTTGAGCGCACCATCCTGTCTTATGATGCAGCAGGCGAGCCGATATTTACGTCTCAGCACGCACCGGCACCCGCCGTGCATTGCCACCCGGAACCTGCCGACGAAAGACAAGCGGCACGTTTCCAAAGCGAATTCACACAAGGTTTTAGCGATGCGTATCGCGCGCTTAAAAATTCGCTACCGGCATACCTTGAGGCTCACCCCACGTTTTCGGAAGCGGTCAATGCTCGCGTGATCGTGACCAATACGCCCATCTATGCACAAATCCTGAACAACCTAAACCATCCTTTACTACTGTCATCCACGGATGAAAGCAGGCGCTATATCCTGCACAACCTGACTCAAGCACGCGCACGAGACGAAGATGCGTTTACCCCGTACGAAGTAACTGCACTCGAAAATGGCGACGTTCCATATTTTGAGCGCTATGCGGGATCATCCCCTCTATCGGCTGCAAAACAAAGCTGGTCGGCACTCCTGCCAGCCGAATCGGGACAGGCGCAAGTTCGACAGTTCGTCGCAACACAGATGAACGAGGCATCGCTTAGCTTGCAACTTCGCATGATCGATGTTGCGTTTTCGCTATTACCGCAACCCAGCCCACTCACGCACCTAGCATCTCGGTCGGACAACGCCGACTGGGATCCAATCCAGACACTGCGCACACTGATGCAGCAACTGCGCGCCTGGCGCTTCACGACACCCGAGGGTTCCTACTGGCCAACCGTGCAGGTAATCCAGGAGCGTCCCACCGTGGGGCTTAGCGACCATGGACTATACGATGGAACGCTAGGCTTGATGCTCTGCTTTCATTGGTACGCACAACAGATCGATGCCACCTTCCAGCTTGAGGCACATCAGTGCTTCGACGATTTTTCCCAAAAGCTGCTCGACACGCCGCCTGATGCTTCCGATATGTGTGCTTACGGCAAAATCGGCGGCGGCATTTTCGCCCTGGGCATATTGCATCGGTCCGGCAGCGAACCACGCGCGCTACCGCTCATGCTGCAACTTTGCGATCAAGCTCATACACTGCTTGAGGAGAGTACCCGCATCGATGTGGTGGGCGGACTATCAGGTCTGTTGATCCAACTACTGCGGGTCGAATCACTACTTTCTACCGCTCGGAAAAACATACTTGCCGACTACGCAAATCGGATTATCGAACTGCTGGAAACAGAGGAAATTACGGTAACGGGTTACGCTCATGGTTGGCATGGCATCGCGGCCGCCCTTGCATATTATGTGCAGCGACATCCGAACCGCCGCATTACGGCCCTAGTCGAGCAGCTGGGTGCACGCGACGACGAAATCGGCTCAGATACCGAGCCGCTCGCGGATTCGCATCGGGCTTCATCTGCCGTGTTGCAAGACACTTCGTGGTGCCGCGGCAGTATCGGCCACGCCATGGCTCGCGCCGCGCTCTACTCGGCCGGCGGCAAGTCACGCGACCTTGAGGCTTTCCGTCATCATTTCGCCCACTCAAAGCGGGTGTTTACACACTCATCGAATGCCGGCGTGTGCCACGGCGTACTCGGCTATGCCGAGTTGCTACGCACCGCGCATAGGCTTGGTGAAATTAGCCTGGCCGAACTTCAGGCTGGACTGACTAGCACCTGCGCCACGGCATTTGCCCGCTGCGACAGTGACTCGCAACATGGTTATATCGGAGCGATGATAGGGCGCACCGGATTGGCGTGGGAGTTGCTGCGCACGCTCGCGCCGGAGCAGGTGCCGGCTTTGCTGGTTTAACCCGCCCGGAACCGATTTTTCGTGTGGCGGCGCTCGCGTTGCCATAGTCGAATCGGGCGCGGTACGCGGCGCAGCTACGGCCCGGGTCTTCTAATCTTCGTCGCATTACTGACCGGCTCGGTGCTCGTGAGCACCGAGCCGGGAATCCCATACCGGCAAACACAGTGCTCGCTCGCGCGACAAATAAGCGCATTGGTTCGAGTTACATGTGGATAACCGGCGCGCATCATCATTTCAAGAGCAACCGACATCGACCGAATTATTGTCGAGGCATTAGTACGCCCGTACGCATCGAATATGTTTTATTGAGATTTATTGTTAGAGATACTAAATAATTGATTCATGTGAAGCCCGCCCGAGTATTTTTATATTTTTCGATCCGATAAAACTCCGCACGATCGTTTTTTGTCGATTCAGGTGGAAGGCACCCCAAAATTTCCTTATGAAGCTAACGGCGATAGTTTTCGGTAAGCTACTGAATTGATCGCATGGCATGCTCTGGAGTTGCCATGTTTTATTGAAATCAGTGTGTTTGTTACAGGAAAATCTATGAATGCCGAGAAAATTTTCGTAAGTTTGATTGTGCCAAAAGCAATCGGAAAATCTGGCGATGTCTGGGTGCCAATGGATTCCTGCGTGCTGGAGGTGATAAAAAGTCAGAAGGACAGTGCTGGAATTGAGAAAATTCTATTTAATGGTGATGAATTTAACAAATTTGCACTGGTTTATTTAAACGGACAGCGTATAAAAGACCCGAAAACGCCATTGACTTTTAGCCGTAATACGATCGAAGTGGTTGTTCCGATGGCAGGAGGCTAAAATGAATTTATCTCGATATGAAAGGCAAATAAAGGTGATCGGTAGTGCCGGGCAAGACCGATTAGGTGGTTCATCTGTATTTATCGTAGGCTGTGGCGGGTTAGGGTGTCCCATCGCAATTTACCTGGCCGCATCAGGTGTCGGAAATATAACAATCATTGATGATGATGTTGTCAGCCTGACTAATCTTCATCGGCAAATTATTTTTAAAGAAAGTGACATTGGATTGCCGAAGGTTGCTGTGGCAAAAAAATATTTGAGTGATTTGAATTCGGAAGTTAATATTTTTGCCATAAAAGATAGGTTAAATAAGGACAATTCAAAAAAATATCTGGAAGGTGTTGATTTGGTCGTAGTTGGTTGTGATAACTATGCGACCAGGTACGATGTCAATGATGCATGCAGCAAATTGGGGCAGCGCTTGGTGAATGCAAGTGTGCTTGGCGATGAGGGTAATGTTTCATTTTTTGATATGAAAAATGGTTGCTACGCGTGTGATTTTCCCGAAGCTCCGCCAAGTAATAGCATTCCGCTGCCTGGAGACGTAGGCGTGTTGGGATCTCTCGCCGGGGTGGTCGGCACCATGGCTGCCACCATGGCAATTGAAATATTGATTGGCAATGAAATTAATTATGTAAATAAAATATTTACGTTTGATTCGGTTTCATTTAGGTCTGCGATCTTGCCGTTGGAAAAAAATACTTTTTGTAAAACGTGTCAATTTTAGAGCGATTGAAAATGGTGAAGAACGAATTGAAATTAAAGCCTTGGTTAAAAACCAAAGAAATTGAACTGATGTCAAGATTGATGATTGGCACTGAGCAATATGATAGCGCGCAAATGATTTGCGATGTGACCGTGGCCGCGGGATCGGAATTGCTGATTGCAACTATCAATCCAAAGGATAGAAGCTCGGGCGTCTCAATCGCGGAAGTTTACAGTACTTTTGACAACTATAAGGTTGTACCGGTTTCCACCACATCCTTTGTACATTCTGCACAAGAGGCGATCACGACTGCACTTAAGCTGCGCGATGATTTTGGTATCAATTTTGTTAAATTGGATGTCAGGAATGACGCAAAACAAAGATTTCCAAATAATTCGGAAGTGCTTCATGCGGCACGAGTATTGTTGAATGACGGTTTTGAAGTAATGCCCATGATTGCCGCGGATCCTTATGCTGCGTTATCGCTGCAGGATTTGGGGTGCTGCGCTTTGCGGCTCTCCGCCGGGGAATTGGGGACCGTGGGAAAAGGTATATATAACCAAGTGAGCATGAAAAATGTGAGGGATATGGTTGAAATTCCTTGTGTAGGTGAAACCGGAATAAGAAATGTGATGGAGGTAACCGAATTATTTTCCATTGGCATGGATGCTGTACTGGTTAATTCAGCCATAGCACAAGCAGTGAACCCTGTGCTGATGGCGAAGGCAATGCGGTTGGCAGTAGAGAGCGCCTTGCATTTTTTCGAGGCCGATAATTGTGCCACGGTGTGATTCGGAAGTAAGGATTGCATTGCGTTTTTTCTTGCTCAGAATTTTATTTTAATGAAGTGTATTTCAGACACTCTTGTCATATCGAATAATAATGAACACCGAAATTTAGGGATCAATGATGGAATTTTCACTTTGCGAGAAATCCGGATGCACAGTGGCGATTTATAAAGAAGAAGATATTGATTGGCAGTTGCAAAATGAAATTCACAAATTATTAAACATCGCGTTTGGCGAAAAAACATCTAGCTTCGTATCGAAGACTTATTCCAAGATAAGGCCGTCTGAGCGAGTGATTTATTTTCAGGAAAATATTCCGATTGCCCACATGGGAGTTCATCATGATGTTCTGACTATCGGCGATAAAAAAATTGATGTCGGATGCCTGGGTTTGTGGTGCGTTGGGAAGATCGATGAGCCAAGAGTGCGAGTAGAAGTCGCCACTCTGATTATGCAAACAAGTATGGCATATTTGGGTAATAAAGGCGTAAAGCTGGCGATTGGCGTTACCAATAGTGCGGCCATACAAAAAAGGATATTGCCGAATTTAAAATCGGCCGCCCTGAGCGTTGAATTAAAAGGAGCCAATACTTTTTCCAAGAAAACGGATAAATTTCTTTTGTTTAATTGCGGCTTGGACGATGCTGACTTTGATTTCTTTGTAAAAACCGCACTATCACAAAAGACAATTTATGTCGGCACTGAAGTTTTTTAATGCGACTCGATAAAACTATGTATAAAGCAATTATTAGTGATCTTGATGGAACCTTGCTTGATGACAGTGGAAAATTGTCGAAAAGAACCGTGCGAGTCATCAATGCGCTAAATGACTCGGGGGTAAAGATAATTATCGCAACAGGCCGGCTTGATGTGGATGCCAGAGCGGCACTGGTCGATCTTTCCTTTTCGCCGGTAATCGTTTCGTGTAACGGTGCTGTGGTGAAAGGTGGGGAAGATGCTCCTCTTTGGGTGTTTGATTTATTTTCTCGAGAATTAAAGGCTGAAGTGGTAAGCCATGCGGGTGATCTAAAGCTTCACGTCACCATTTTTTCGGAGCGCGAATACCATATGATGGAAAGAAATCCCGCTTATGATGGACGCCTCAATACTGAAGGAATGTTATCTATTCACAAAAATATAGATTCGTTGGTGGAGGTAAGAGCTTTAAAGATACTTTTGCATGGTGCCGATGAGCATATTAATGATTGTTGCACAGAAATATTTAATAGATACGGCAAGGATGCCAATGTATGTAAGTCGACCAGCAATACTATCGAAATCATGGCTCATGGAGTAGATAAATTTTACTCGGCCAGCAAGTACCTTGCAGAAATCGGAATTGGTCCTGAGGATGTAATATCCTTCGGCGACGCCATGAATGATTATATTCTGTTAAGCAACTCGGGCCATGGCGTGATGATGGGTAATGCGATTCCAGATCTTAAGCGCGCGTTGCCCAATCATCCTTGTGCATTATCTAATGCGCAAGATGGTGTTGCTAAGTACTTGGAGAGCATGTTCGATATTTAAAGTTGGTGCTTACCGACGCAAGCACAATTCCGAGGCTTTCAGCCGACTTCGCCGATTGCTTGAGCGCCGCGCCGACGTTGCAACTGCGGCTTCTGTTTGAGTACGGTCGATGAGTGAATCCCTCCTTGCGACCCAAGATCCGTCGGCCGTCAACCGCGCTCGTGCTGCCACAGCACATCGGTGCCGCCCGCCGCGCGATTCAACACCCGCGACAGCACAAACAATAAATCGGATAAACGGTTCACATACTGCCCAGGTGCGGCATTCAGTTTTTCGACGCGGCCCAGCGCCACCATGCTGCGCTCGGCCCGCCGGCATACCGTGCGGCACACATGAGCCAGGGCTGCGGCGCGTGAACCGCCTGGCAAAATAAACTCCTTCAAGGCCGGCAAGGTGGCGTTGTATTCCGCAATGCAGCGATCCAGGCGCGCAATCTGCGCCTCGCCTATCAGGGTGTGTCCGGGTATGCATAACTCGCCGCCCAGATCGAATAGATCGTGCTGGATTGCAGTCAAGGCTGTGTGAACATCCGGCGGCAGCGGCTCCGCGAGCAGCACCCCGAGGTGCGAATTCAGTTCGTCGACATCGCCGATGGCGGCGATACGCGCGTCGTCCTTGCCTACCCGGCGGCCGTCACCCAAGCCGGTGCTGCCGTCATCGCCCGTGCGTGTGGTGATCTTGCTGAGTCGATTGCCCATATCCATCCCTTGGCGAGTCAGTGAAGTTGTCTTAGGACGGCATCTGCTTACACCCATGCGATCCATGGCCGACAAGCCCGTACCCGCCTTATTATAAGGTCCCAGATAGCTTTCACCCGCGCTTCCAATCGGCGGTAGAATGACATCGCCCATTTATAGAAACCGGCGCGCCCAAGATCGGCGGTCCAGCCGGGCCTGTAACCTCGAAAGAGATGCCGGAGACACGTTTGAACCACCCCGCACCACCTTCAACTGCCGGCACGGCGCCTGCCTTGCCGCGGGTTCCGTTTCCCGAAGCCTTGCTGCAAGCATTGCAAATCGCCTTCGGCACACGCGTGTCGACGGCTGCGGCCGTGCGCGAGCATCACGGCCGCGACGAATCGCCTTACGATCCGCAATTGCCCGATGCCGTGGTGTTTGCACTCAGCGCGGCCGAGGTTGTCACCGCGGTGCAGCTATGTGCCCAATATCAGGTGCCGGTGATTCCTTACGGCGCCGGCTCATCGCTGGAAGGACATTTGCTGGCGATACGCGGCGGCGTATCCATCGACGTCTCGGGCATGTGCCGGGTGCTGGCGATCAACGCCGAAGACCTCACCGTCACCGTCGAGCCGGGCATTACCCGCAAAGCATTGAATGAAGCCCTGCGGGACACCGGACTGTTCTTCCCCATCGATCCCGGCGCCGATGCCAGTATCGGCGGCATGGCGGCAACCCGGGCCTCGGGCACCAACGCCGTGCGCTACGGCACGATGCGCGAGAATGTACTCGCTTTGAATGTGGTGCTGGCCGATGGTCGCCTGATCAAAACCGGAACGCGGGCGCGCAAATCGTCGGCCGGTTACGACCTGACGCGCTTGCTGGTCGGCTCCGAGGGCACTCTGGGCGTGATTACCGAAGTGACCGTGCGGCTCTACCCGCAACCGGAAGCGGTATCGGCCGCGGTGTGCGCCTTCCCCTCGATGGGCGACGCGGTGCAAGCCGTGATTGAAACCATACAAATGGGCGTGCCGGTCGCGCGCGTCGAATTTGTCGATGCCTTGGCGGTGCGCGCCATCAACCGGCATTCGAAACTGAGCTTGCGTGAATCGCCGACGCTTTTTTTTGAATTCCACGGCACCGATGCCGGTGTCGCGGAACAAGCACAACGCGTCCAGGATATCGCCGCCGAGCACCTTGGCGAAGGCTTCGAATGGGCGGTGCGCGCGGAAGATCGCAGCCGCTTGTGGAATGCGCGTCACAATGCCTTTTTCGCCATGCTGCAGCTCAAACCGGGTTGCCGTGCGGTCACGACCGACGTATGCGTGCCGATCTCGCGGCTCGCCGAATGTGTCATCGAAACAGAACGCGACTTGCAACAATCCTCGCTGCCCTGCCCGATTGTCGGTCATGTAGGCGACGGCAATTTCCATGTCGCGATCCTGGTCGACCCCGAACGGCCCGAAGAACTGGCAGAGGCCGAGCGCATCAACCAGCGCATTGTCAGACGTGCGCTGGCCATGGACGGCACCTGTACCGGCGAGCACGGCGTAGGCCTGCACAAAATGGGCTTTATGCGCGAAGAGCACGGCAACGATGCGCTTGCCGTGATGCGCGCCATCAAACACGCGCTCGATCCGCACAACCTGATGAATCCCGGCAAGATCTTCAACTAAACCCGTACGCCCGGCGTATTCTTCGCCTCCAACGGCGCGGGAATCCCGCATTTTGCCGGGTCGGGTATCGCCGGGTATCGCATCCGGCAGCGAGTCATTAGCATATAAAGCACAGACCCCGTTGCAGGCCTATTTCCTACGGATTGACCGCAGCGCAACAAGGAGAAGGCCGTGAATGCCCCCGCCGAATTACCGGCCGAAAGGCTGGAAGCACGCCAGCGCGAACTGGTTCAGGCACTGAACGCGTGCCTACCCAGTCATTGTGTGCTGTATCGCAGCGAAGACACTACCCCCTATGAGTGCGATGGGCTGGCCGCCTACCGTACGCTGCCCCTGGCCGTCGCCCTGCCGGAAACCGAAACCCAGGTGCAGCGCGTGCTGCAGGCCTGCCATCGGCTCGGTGTGCCGGTGGTGCCGCGCGGCGCGGGTACGGGTTTGTCCGGTGGCGCCATGCCGATCCGCGAAGGGCTGGTCCTGTCATTGGCGCGCTTCAAGAAAATCCTCAACGTCGACTCCTATGCGCGCACCGCCACGGTTCAGCCCGGCGTGCGCAATCTGGCGATTTCGGAAGCCGCGGCGCCGTACGGTTTGTATTACGCACCCGATCCGTCCTCGCAAATCGCCTGCTCGATCGGCGGCAATGTCGCCGAAAATTCCGGCGGCGTGCATTGCCTGAAATATGGGCTGACGGTACACAATGTATTGCGCGTGCGGGCAGTCACCATGGAGGGTGAAGCGGTCGAATTCGGTTCGCTCGCGCTGGATGCACCGGGGCTCGATCTACTCTCGGTATTTATCGGTAGCGAGGGCATGTTTGCCGTGGTGACCGAGGTCACCGTCAAGCTGATTCCGAAACCACAGATCGCCCAAGTCATCATGGCCAGTTTCGACGATCTCGAGCAAGGCGGGAATGCCGTGGCCGGGATTATTGCCGCCGGCATCATTCCTGCCGGACTGGAAATGATGGACAAACCCGCGACACACGCCGTCGAAGAATTTGTCAAAGCCGGCTACGACCTGGATGCCGCAGCCATCCTGTTGTGCGAGTCGGACGGCACACCCGCCGAGGTGGCGGAAGAAATCGAACGCATGAGCGCGGTCCTGAAACATCACGGCGCGACGCGCATCCAGATCTCCCGCTCGGAAGCCGAACGCCTGCGTTTCTGGTCGGGACGCAAGAATGCCTTTCCGGCCGCCGGGCGCATCTCGCCCGACTACTACTGCATGGACGGCACCATCCCACGCCGCAGTATCGGCACCCTCTTGAAACGAATCGGCGCAATGGAACAACAATACCGCTTGCGCTGCATGAATGTGTTTCATGCCGGCGACGGCAATATGCACCCGCTGATTCTGTTCAACGGCAACGACCGCGATGAGTGGCTGCGCGCCGAAGCATTCGGCGCCGACATCCTCGAAGCCTGCGTCGAACTGGGTGGCACGATTACCGGCGAGCACGGTGTCGGCATCGAAAAAATCAATTCGATGTGCGTACAATTTTCCGCCGAGGAGCGCGACACCTTTTTCGCCATCAAGCATGCCTTCGATCCGGCACGCTTACTCAACCCGGACAAGGGTATCCCGAGCCGCGCGCGCTGTGCCGACTACGGCCGCATGCATGTCCGCGGGGGCCTCCTGCCGCACCCCGAATTGCCGAGATTTTGATGACCGAGCTGAATGAAATACGCGAGACATTTCGCGCCCAAATCATCCGCGCCACCGATCTCAAGCAGCCGTTGCAGATCCGTGGCGGCGGCACAAAAGACTGGTATGGGCAAGCCCTGGAAGGCGCGCTGCTCGATACGCGCGCCTATCAAGGCGTGCTGGCTTACGATCCGGCGGAATTGGTTATCACCGCGCGTTGCGGCACCCGGCTCGAAGATATCGAAAACCTGCTGGCCCAGCACAACCAGATGCTGCCCTTCGAACCGCCGCACTTCGGCCCCGACGCGACACTGGGCGGCTGCATTGCCGCCGGCCTGTCAGGCCCCCGCCGCAGTGCGGCAGGCGCCGCACGCGACTTTATCCTGGGCGCCGTCGTGATGAACGGCCGCGGCGAAATCCTGCATTTCGGCGGACAAGTCATGAAAAATGTTGCAGGGTATGACGTATCGCGGCTGTTGGCAGGCTCGCTCGGCACACTGGGCCTGATCCTGGAACTCTCCGTCAAAGTGCTGCCGCGACCCTTTGCCGAAACCACCTTGCAGTTCGACACCAACGCCACCGATGCCGTGCGCCGACTCAATGAGTGGGCCGGCAGGCCCTTACCCATCACTGCCAGCGCGTGGCGCGACGGCACGCTGGCGCTGCGTCTGGCCGGCGCGGAAGCAGCCGTCAAGGCAGCCCGCACCACGTTGGGCGGTGAAGCCGTCGATGTAATCGAAGCGGCTCACTTCTGGGAAGGCCTGCGCGAACAAAGCGATACCTTTTTCTCCCATATCGCGCCCAATGCAGCCTTGTGGCGATTGTCGCTGCCGTCGATTACCGAGCCCCTGCCTTTACCCGGCACCCAGTTGATGGAATGGGGCGGCGCACAGCGCTGGTGGATCACCGAAACCGATGCGCAGTTGGTGCGTATGGCGGCACGCCAGGCGGGCGGGCATGCGACCTTATTCCGGCACGGCCCCGGTAACGAAAAAATCCGCCAGGCCGGGGTGTTTACGCCGCTCCCCGGCCCGTTGATGAAAATTCACCGGGGCCTGAAAGCGGCCTTCGATCCGGCGCATATTTTCAACCGTGGCAGGCTTTATCCTGATTTTTAAACTCAGCGTAACGCGACGCATCCTGGCATCGTTTCGCCGGCTGCGCGCTCCCGGAAACTGCATCAGGAATTCACAGGCTTAGCCCGCATGCAAACCAATCTTGCCGATTTCATCCGCGACACGCCCGACGGCGACGAAGCCGAAGCGATTTTACGCAAATGCGTGCATTGCGGTTTTTGTACGGCAACCTGCCCGACCTACCAATTACTGGGTGACGAGCTGGATGGGCCGCGCGGCCGCATCTACCTGATCAAGCAAATGGTCGAAGGCGCGGAGGTCACGCAGCGTACCCAATTGCATCTGGACCGGTGCCTGACTTGCCGCAATTGCGAAACCACCTGCCCATCGGGTGTTCAATACGGACGCCTAATCGATATCGGCCGCAAGATAGCCGAAACGCAAATCACGCGCCCGGCCGGTCAACGTCTGCTACGCGGTGCTCTCGCCAAAGTACTGCCCAACGAGCGCATATTTTCCCCCATGATGAAACTCGGGCAGCACTTCCGCCCGCTACTGCCCAAGAAGCTGCGCGACAA
>Ga0302233_10001070_pt1 | contig 19955 bp, 19 predicted proteins | sample II_Palsa_N3_1_FD_193516 | JGI IMG/M metagenome (GOLD analysis project Ga0302233, IMG submission 193516) | Peat permafrost microbial communities from Stordalen Mire near Abisko, Sweden - II_Palsa_N3_1 | ecosystem: Environmental > Terrestrial > Soil > Palsa > Peat permafrost | place: Sweden... | reverse complement strand
ACCGACATAGCCGAAGGTAACGACGGTAACCACCAGCACGCCGCCGATGATTGCTGCCCGCCAGACACGGCTGGAGCGGGTGAGGCCAGGAGGCTTCGCCGGTGGCGTGGGTATCGACGGATCGCTCATGGAACCCCCTCCCGGCCCGTTGGGCCACTCGATTCGGCAATCATGACACCAACAATGTTGGCTGGAGGTTGCGGATGCCGGCTTGCCCACATCGAAGCGGGCTCTGATCGGTAATCAGGCGAGCACCCGCCCCTCACCTCAGTCCTCTCCCCAAAGGGGAGAAGAAGTTGTCCAAGGTTTGCCGACTATCGAGGCACTCGAAGCGAGGAGTCGCGCAAGGCAGCATCGTGCAGGATCTCGTCCAGGCAGGCTGTGCCTTCCGTGTCCGACTCACAGTGCCCCGGCCGGTGCATACCGGTCGGCGATATCGTGGCGTTCGAGGTGCTTTCTATGGTGCCGTTGGCATCGGCGGGGGTGTTCGTGTTCATGGCGTGGCCCTTGGAATTCTGCGCATGATACCGCTCACTATGGCGCACGAAACAGGCAGCTTGCGCGGTTCAACTGCCATGATGGCTTTGTGTTATCACACCGAATAGCTTCCGCATTATGTCAAAAGGCATGACGGGAGGGTCAGATAAGGAATCATGCTGTATGCATCCGTCGCCACCTTGCCGAACGTATCTTCCACATGAGCGTTAACCCCTCGCCCGATGGCCCCTTCGCGTCACTGCGTGCCGGCGTCAAGATCGCCATGATCCTGCTGGCGAGTCTGCTGCTCATGCCAGTGCAGTGGATCCTGATGCGCTTCACCCGCGGGCGGGCAGCTTTTGTGCTGCCGCGGTTCTGGTTCGGCTGCCTGCGCAGGGCGCTCGGTATCCGGGTCGAAGTCGTCGGCACACCGCGCGATGGTGGCGGCACGGTGTTTGTCGGCAACCACGTCTCGCACTTCGATATCGTGTTGCTGGGCAGTCTGCTGCGTGCGCGCTTCATCGCCAAGGACGACATGGAGCGCTGGCCTGGCATGCGCTTTGTGGGTGCGCTGGGGCAGACGCTGTTCATCAGCCGCCAACGGCGCGACGCCGCCAACGTGGCAGCGAACATCGCCGCACAGATGCGCCCCGATCACGACCTGGTGCTATTCGCGGAAGGCACGACGTCATCGGGAGAGCGCGTCGCACCGTTCAAGTCGAGCCTGTTCTCGCTGTTCCTGGGCGCGCAGGCCAGCGGAGAGGCGTGGACTCCGCAGCCATTTACTTTGGACGTCCGGTCCGTTGATGGGCGCGCGCTAACGATGGATGGCAACCGGGATGGATACGCGTTTCACAGCAACATGGCGGCCGGCACGCACGTCCACCGGTTCCTGCGGTTATCGGGCGCGGTTGTGCGGGTGGTGTTCCATCCGCCCATAACGATCCCCGCAGACATCGATCGCAAGACGCTGGCCGCACAACTGCATGACATCGTGGCCTCGGGGCTTGCTTCCAGCGATACACGGGCCGCCTCGCCTTGACCGGTGTGCGATGCCGGTGGACTCAAGCCCCCGCTGGGTGCGCCAACGCAAAATCGATCGCTGCACATACCGCTGCGACCTGCGCGGCGTTGCATTGCTCGGGAGTAGCGTGCGGGCTGTCGGGATAGACCTCGGTGGTGGTCTTGTAAGTGGCACGCGTGATGCCCGCGCAGAGGCCGAGTTTGGCTAGCGGATACTCGATGACTCCTGGAGCCACCATCGGCGAGCCGATGATTTCGCCGTGGCGATCGGCCGGCGCAATGTGGGTGACTTTCGCTACCGCCGCAATCACCGCCTGCTGAAATGCGGGTTGTGGCTGCGCACTGTCGTCGACCAGATAGAAGCCATCGGGAATTTCGCCCGGTGTGGAGGTCACGCCATCACGGGCGGCCAGCGCCGGGCGGAATTCGGACTCGTCGCTATCCGTGGTTTCATGCAGATCGATATGCATCAGCACGATATCGCGGATCGGCGCGACCAGACGCAACAGCGCCGCCGACTCCTGCGCCGGGCTGTCTTCCCGAAACGAACGGTTCGGATCCAGCGCGTTCGCGTTCCAGCGGTGAATCCTTTCGTAGGCCCAGGGGCTGACGCAGGGCGCCACCATCAGATTGACGCGGCCCGCATAACTTGCCGCATGCTTCTGCACGAATTGCAGCGCTCCATGGACGCCACTGGTTTCATAGCCATGGACGCCACCCGTCACCAGCACCGTCGGAAGCTCGTCGCACCAGCTGCGGCTTCTGATCGCGAACAGCGGATAGCTATGCGGACGGTAATCCAGACGGCCGTACTCGGACACATCGAAAGTTGAGCGCAACGCGTCGATCACGCTCACTACGTCCGTTGCGTAGCTGCGCTTGATAGTCTGCTGCGAGCGCCATTCCGCAACTTCCGCTTCGCCCCAGGGACGTCCGGGTGTGCCGATGGGATAGGAGTTTTGGGTCGTCATCGCGTCGCCTTCGTGCTGTGACATCAGGAGCGAAATACTTTAGCACCCGCGTGACAAGACGCGACTCGCGCGCTTTGCACTTCCCCCGCACGCAGGGAAGGCGACCCACACGCTTTACTCATCTCCTGCACGCAGGGGATGTGACCTGCACGCCTTGCTCCTCCCCCTGCACGCAGGGGAAGGTTGGGAGGGGGTAAAGCTCTGGAGTCCGAGGCCAAGAGCAACCCCACCCCAACCCTCCCCTGCTTGCAGGGGAGGGAGCTACTTTTAGGTGACGTGGACTACTAGCTCGGGGGCGACCTACTCGGCAACGCGGTTAGTCGATCGCAGAATTTCCGTCAGCGGCTTGCCTTGAATGCTGCCGAGGGAAACATGCAGCAGATGCGCAATCGTCGGTGCGATGTCCACATTGGGAAATGCTGGAATTTCGCCCTTGGGCTGAATGCCAAAGCCTGCCGCGATGAAGATGCCCTGCATGAGCGGATCGGTATTGGGGTAGCCATGATCGCCCACTTCCCTGGTCGGGGACACATAGTCTCCCGAGTCACCCTGACGGAAACCATAGCCTTCGTTGGCGTACAGCAGCAGATCCGGCGCTTGATCGGTTTGAGCCGGCGTCGGCCAGCCTTCTTTCGCTGCCTCTGCGGGAGTCAGCACGGCGCGGATGCCGGGTGCACCCGCGAACAGTGCCTTCAATTTATCCATCGAAGCCGTCGTAGCGTTCTTCTGGAACACGAGTGCGAAACCGCCATCGGTCACGCAGAAACTAGGACGGACTGCCGACGCCGCCTCCAGACCGGCCTGCTTGAGCAGGACGTTCGGACGCAATAGCTGATGAACGCTGCGCTGACCGTGATCGGAGACGATGATGAAGGTCGTGCGGTCCAGTTCACCCGCCGCGCGCACCGCATCGACTACTTCCTTTACGCGGTCGTCGAGAAACGCGATGGTGTTGCGCCCCGAGTTGTTACCAAAGCCCGTCTCGTGTTCGATGCTGTCCAGCGCCAGCAGATGCAGCAACAGCAAATCAGGATGATGCTGGCGAATGATATCGACGGCCGCGCGGGTGTAGATGCGATCGCGCCACGCCTGCGACGGCTCGTTGAAATGCACGAGCTGCTCATGGGTGACGTCGCCCTGTTGCACAAGATCCTTCTCCACGGCACCGGCAGGATCGGGATGCTCGGCAAACTGCCAGTCGATAGTCTTCGCGTCCCCGATCGCGACCCAATCCACCTGCGCCGTCGTCAGACCCGCCTGGTGCGCAACGTCGTACACCGTGGGCACGGCGACCAGTTGCGACTTTGGCGCATCCATGTCGATTCGTGGTGGCGTGACAGTGCGCTGATTGACGATGAGTCCATTGACCAGCACGTGATGCAGGCTCGCGTCGACCCCAGTAACCATGGCGGTATGGTTGGGCCAGGTGATGGTGGGATTGATCGGCTGCATGGAAGTTGCATAAACGCCCTGCTGCATCAGTGCATGCAACGTGGGCGCAGGCAACTGCGGCTCTTGCAGGCTGGCCGCACCGAAGGCGTCCAGGCTGATGACGATGACCTTCGTGCGCTGGGGCGCCGGCGCTGCCTGAGCGCACAGCGAAATGCCATTCGCGACCAGCGTCGCCATGGCAGCAACGATACGAAGCAGGCTTGCGGTCGAGCTCATCATGCGATTTCGCCTAGTCGGGAGTCCATACGAAAGTCGCCACGCTTTGCCCCGGCAACATGTACTGGAATCGGGTTTCGTCCTGCATCACGACGACGCGGCGCGTGTCGGCATTGCTGTTGACTATCACCAGCACGATCTGTCCGTCCGAAGCGTTCTGGAACGCCACGTTGTCCACTCCCTTGTCGGTCTCACTGGACCCCACCCTGACCGCACCGGGCAAGACGAACTGACTGAAGTGGGCGATCGCGTAGTACTCGTCGTTACGACTTACGTCGCCCGTGCGCGAATCGATCAGCACTACGCCCTTGCAGGCGTCGCAGCCACCGAAATGCGGGCCGTGATGTTCGTCGAGCGCGAGGTTCCAGTAGACGACGCCACGCGCCCAATTTCTGAGCCCGGCGAGCAGCAGATCCCGCGCAAACCAAAGCAATTCGCCATTGGCGCTGGATGCCCAGTCGCCACCGGAGCATTCGCTGAGGTAAGTGTCCTTCTTGGGAAAGGCGCGATGCACCTGGGTCTGCGCGGCCGGGCTGCCCGCGTAGCAGTGCCAGGCAACGCCATCGATATAAGCCGCCGCATCGGCATGGGCCAACATGCTCAAGGGTTGGTCGGGCTGATCCCAGTTGTGATCCCAGTCGAGAATGAGTGTTCTTGGTTTGCGATTCGCCAAGGCCGGGCCGAGGTATTGCGTGATGATGCGTGCCCGCGTGGGCACCGGCAGATCCATGCTCGGGTAGGTCAGTGGTATAAAGCCCGGCTCATTTTGCAAGGTCAAGGCAAAGATCGGGATACCGTAATAACGGTAAGTGTCGAGGTACTTGATGAGATAGTCCGAGTACGTGCTTTCGAACTTCTCCAGCAACTGCCCACCCATCAGGTTTTCGTTGCTTTTCATCCAGCCCGGTGCGCTCCACGGTGTCGCGATGATGCGCAACTGTGGATCGATCGTCAGGATTTCGTGTGTCGTGGGTATCACGTCGCGCAAATTGGCGGCGACATTGAAATGCTGCAGTTGCGGATCGACTTCGCCAGCCGGAAGATCGTCCAGCGTGTACTGGCGCAGTGAAAAATCCGAGGCGCCGATGCTCAGCCGCAGCATGGTCAGATTAAGGTTGGGTGGTGGCCCAAACAGATCATGCAGCGCCGCATCTCGCTGCCGATAGTCCATCTTGTTCTGCAGCAGCCACGCTGAGGAGTCCGTCAGTGCCGCGCCGAAACCCACGATGGATTGATATTTCTTCTTGATGTCGATGATCACGTTCGCGGTCAGCGAAGCCTGCGCGCTCATCTCGATATCGGGCTGTCGTACCAGCAGCAATTTGCGATCAGCCGTACTCAGCCATAACTGGACGGTGGGCATGGTCGGCAGCACTCTGGCCGAGGCGACCCTGCGCGCTACCCTGCGGTGTTCGACACGTGGCGCATAAAGAGCGGTCAGTGCCAGCAGGGTGATCAACGCGATGGATGCAATGCCTATCCAGCCGGGAACATTCTTGCGCGCATCCATCGTCTGGACGCGCCTCAGAACCAGTAGTCAGCGACACAACGACCGTCGCGCGGCAGGTCGTTAAATGTGTCGAGCCCATCGAAGTGATCGATGGGAATGTGTGCCACCGCTTCGGGCTCGGCCAGGCGCAGATTGACGGCGGTGCGTCGGCGTCCCGCCTGGCCGGTGTCGCGGTCACGCCAGCAGACGATGCAACCGCAGATCGGGCAGAAGTGGAACTCAAGCGCGTCGCCGCGAACATAGGCCTGCGTGCGCCCGGAGACGCGAATCCCCTCGTCCACATAGTCGTATGCCCAGAGAACGCCGTAGCGCCGGCAGACCGTGCAGTTGCAGGCCGTTGCCCCATCGGGCTGTCCGTCGAATTGCCATTGCACTGCGCCGCAGTGGCATGAGCCTTCAATCATCATCGCTTCCCGTGGCTTGGGCCCATGATAAGTGAATATGAGCCACCTCGCTTTTTCCGCGGCAGGGCCGCAATTTCCTCCGCTGCCGTTTCCGAATAGGATTCACCTACCTTACCGGTCTGGGGGATGCTGCATGAAACCAAGCGGACGCCTGTTGTTTGGACCTGTCGCCGCCGCCGTTTTCTTTATCGGTATCGCGGGCCTGGCGCTGATGGTGCCCGGTTACAGTCACGTGCATCAGACGGTGAGCGAGATCGGCGAAGTGGGTTCTCCAGCGAGATATCCATTCACCGCCATGCTGGCATGCGTCTGTGTTTGCACGCTGATTTTTGCATCGGGCATCTGGGCTTTTTCGTCGCAGACCGGGCACTCGAAATTTGCGGCAGTTCTGACGATTTGCGCGGGGCTATCTGCTTTGGGAGTGGGCATCTTCTCCTTCCCTCACCCGCTGCATAATGTGTTCGGCTTGTCTGAAATCTTTGGCTATCAAGCTCCTCTGGCGGTCGCCCTCAGCTGGCGACGCGATCCAGACGCAAAGGCACTGGTGGCCTGGTCATGGATCTTCTTCGCGATGCTGTGGATCGCCATGGCGTTGAACATGAGTCCGATGTTCCCGCAATCATGGCTCTGGCAGCATTTGAAACCGGTGAACGGTCTCGTGCAGCGATCGCTTTTTCTCAGCTGGTTTGCCTGGTGCACTGTCGCAGGCTTGTTGATGTGGAGACAGCAACGAGAAAGTGCGCTTTCTTCATAGCTGCGCGCGCAAGGCAAGCCCAGAACGCGGCTGTGAAAGTTCGCGTTACTGTTCAACGTCCGTAGGCAACACCGCCGAATGAAGCGGACCCTCGGCACCAAAACGAGATACCAGAAAATCGACCACGCTTCGCAGCTTGGCTGTCGGGCGTCGGTCCTGTGGATAGACGAGGTACATGGGCGACGGCAAAAGCGACCACTCAGGCAGCACGGGCAACAAGCGACCTGCAGCAAGATCGTCGGCCAGTACAACGTCCGGCTGCAACACAATGCCGAGACCGTGCAAGGCTGCGATACGCAGCGCTTCGCCGTGGTTCGCAACGAAGCGACCTTGCACTGCAACGTTGCAGGTAGCCCCCGCGGGTCCAACCAGGCGCCAGCGATCATGGTGGCGCCAATAAGACAGGCCGAGGCAAGTGTGCGCACCGAGCTCTTCGGGGTGCTGGGGCTGACCATGGCGCGCCAGGTAGCTCGGAGCTGCGGCTAGACGTCTGCGATAAGGCCGCAGCGGTCGTGCGACCAAACCGGGAGCGTCGATATCGCCGATGTGGATGCCCAGCTCATAGCCTTCATCGACGAGGGCGAGCCGGCGGTTATCCAGCGTCAGCTCCACACTGACTTCGGGATGGCGCGCCATGAATTCAGCCAGCGCCGGCACCAGGCTGTGGCTGCCGAAGCTCACGGGCGCCACCAGCCGTAATTGCCCTCGCGGGCTGGCCTGCAGCTCCGATGCACTCGCTTCGGCCAATTCGACTTCGGCCAGTACTTGTTTGCATCGCTCGTAATAAAGTCGCCCGACATCGGACAGCTGCTGTCGCCGCGTCGTGCGATGCAGCAGGCGCGCACCCAGGCGCTGCTCGATGCTGCGAATGTGCTTGGCCACCATCGTCGCCGAGACTTGGCTGGCCTCGGCAGCGGCGCTGAAGCTGCCGCTCTCCACGACCCGGACAAACATTTCCATGCTGGCCAGCTTGTTCACTATTACAAACCTATAGGTTTTGTATGGGTCAAATCATGCCATGTTTATCAACGCATGGGTGTCCGGCACCATATCCCCACTGCCTCGCTTCCGAGGCAACTGGAGAACCCACATGCCTACCCTGCACCTTGAAATGCACCCTGGCCGTACGCTGGAACAAAAGCGTGCCTTCGTACGCGAAGTCACCCGCGTTACCGTTGAAACGCTCACCTGTCCGCCAGAAAGCGTCGATGTCCTGATCACCGAGGTATCGCGCGAGGACTGGGCCAAGGGTGGCAAGCTGGTGGCGGACAAATAAGTCGTCGCGGCCAGCGATAGCCAACGCGGCCGACTTGCCAGACAATCAGGGATGATCCAGGCACAGCTGCTGCGATCAGATGGAAACAACGGGCCTGCATGGCCCGTTCAACACGTTGTCGAACAAGCCAGGGCGGAAGCCATGAACGATGAAAACGCGCCGTATCACGCGCATATTTACTACACCGTCGAAACGCGTACCGAGGCGGAAGCCATGCGTCTGCGCTTCAACCAGATGATGACTTCAGGCGAAGCCCCGCAGTTGCTCTTTATTGGCCAGCTCAAGGATCGCAAGGCCGGCCCGCATCCCATTCCACAGTTTGAAATTCACTACACGAAAGAAGTCCTGCCCGCTGTCCTCGCCATGATTGAACGGTCCGGGCTGACGGCACTCGTACACCCGCTCACCGATGACGACATGGCTGACCACACCAGCCTCGCCCACTGGATCGGCACACCGATCGAACTCGACCTGTCGACGCTCGATCCACCGGGCAGGAATCAAGGTGTCGCGCGTTTCGGGAAATCGGATTTCTAGGCCAGTAACCTGGCAGCGCAGTGACTATCGCCCCACTAAAAAACCCACTTACTCGACTAGTCGAGTAAGTGGGCGGTCTATTCAAACCATCGCGCTGGACTACTTGGCCTTGATGAAGGCCAGCAGGTCCGCGTTGATAAGATCGGCATGCGTTGTAGGCATGCCATGCGGCAATCCTGGGTAGGACTTCAGCGTTCCGTGCTTCAGTAACTTCACTGAGCGCGCCCCGGTAGTGAGGAACGGACAAATCTGGTCGTCCTCACCATGCATCACCAGAACAGGCACATCGATCACCTTGAGGTCGTCGTAAAACTCCGTCTCGGAGAGGACCCTGACGCATTCGTAGTGGGCCAAAATGCTGCCCATCATGCCCTGGCGCCACCAGTTCTGCCGGATGCCTTCGGAAACCACCGCACCGGGGCGATTGAATCCGTAAAAGGGCATCGTGATATCCAGATAAAACTGCGAGCGGTGGTTCGCGGTGCCATCACGAATGCTGTCGACGACTTCTTTAGGAACACCATCGGGGTTCTTGTCCGTCTTCATGAAAAGCGGCGGAATGGAACTGATGAGCACCGCTTTCGCCACGCGCCCTTTGCCATGCTTCGCGACATAGCGTGTCACTTCGCCGCCGCCTGTGGAGTGGCCGATGTGGATCGCATTCTTCAGATCCAGGGCCTCAACTACGGCGGCTACATCGGCCGCATAGGTGTCCATATCATGTCCTTTATCGGTCTGCGTCGAGCGACCGTGACCGCGACGGTCGTGAGCAATGACCCGATACCCATGCGCCAGGAAAAACATCATCTGAGCGTCCCAGTCATCCGCACTCAACGGCCAGCCGTGGTGGAAAAACAGTGGCTGGCCCGTTCCCCAGTCCTTGAAAAAGATCTGCGTACCATCACTGACCGTGACGAATGAATTACTGGCACCGTTCTTGTCACCGAGTTGCTGAGTCATGTCATTACCCTTCTGAGTGAGATGAATACAGCGCTGAGGATCGCCAGCCGAGGCAGTGTTTGCGGATAAACCGATAGCTTGCTCGCGCCATGCCATCGCGCCTCCCGCGAGCCTGAGCTCAAGCGGCGATTTGTTGGGTTGACTGGATTTGCTCCGCACATGTTTCGGAATCTGGAAGAAACCCAAGTGAAACCGCCGCCACGGGCCGCGGAGCTTTGAGCCGACCACGGATCAAGCAGACGGGGCGATTAGAAAAGCGGCGTGCCGGACTGGTCGGTTACGCGTGCCGCTCCACATGCCCCATCCCAGCGTATGCTTCGCCATGGCGACGCGACACGGGCAAATCGGACAAATACCATGGCCAAAACGGCGCTCTCCTCCACGCCAGGCATCGAGGTGGGACTGGTTTGCGACGCGGGCAGCTCGCTCGCAAGCATCCATGGCCTGACCGACCTGTTTACTTACGCCAGCGAGATGGCCGCAAAGCGGCAAGGAAGCACCGCGGCAGGCCCGATTCGTATCGTCCATTGGCGATCGAATGACGGCGAAGCGGACGTCATCAGTGCCAACGACAGCCATCCGGGCCAGCCACACGCGCCGAAAGTTCTGATCATTCCCGGCAACCTCCGCGCGACAGAGCAAAGCCTGAAGACAAGCTCACTTGTTCCCTGGCTACGCGAGCAACACGCCGACGGCGTTGTGATCGCCGCGGTGTGTGGCGGCGTGTTCCTGTTGGCAGAGACGGGCTTGCTGGCCGGTCGCCAGGCGACTACGCACTGGGCCCTCAGTGATCGATTCACCGCGCGCTTCCCCGATGTGCTCATGGAAAGCGATCACATGGTGATCGACTATGGCGATGTCGTCACCGCTGGTGGCGTACTTGCCTGGGCGGACCTCGGGCTGCGCCTGACGGAGCGATTCCTTGGTCCCACCATCATGCTCGAGACCGCACGCTACATGCTGATGGATCCACCGGGCCGCGAACAGCGGTACTACAGCGACTTCAACCCCAGGACAAAACACGGGGATGTATTGATCCTGAAAGTTCAGGACTGGCTTTGGACACAACGCGAGCGCCCCGTGTCCATCGCCGACATCGCCACTTACGCCAGCCTCGAGCCAAGAACACTGCTGCGTCGCTTCAGCAAGGCGACCGGCATGAAGCCCAGCGAGTATCAACAAAGGCTGCGGGTTACCCGCGCAAAAGAGCTGCTGGAATTTTCGCAACGAAGTATCGACGACATCGCTGCGAGCATCGGATACGACGACGCGGGCAGATTCCGTCGGGTCTTCCACAACATCACGGGGTTGACGCCTTCCGACTATCGCCGACGTTTCTCTACGTTCACGCGAAAAGATAACCCCGTTACTTCCAGCGTTTAGCCCCTGAAGCACGACTGGGAGCTCGTGCAGAGCTTCCCCGCACAACTCACTCCCCCAACCGTCATTCCTGCAAAGCCAGCGGCGCTTTTCAACAGCGACGCTGGTCAACCCAGCGCCCTTGCGCTCTCGAAAACCTGCTCACTTTTTGTCACACGATTTTGGACTTTCGCAAATCAAACAGCGCCAAAAAGCTTCCGCTTGTGGTGTGGCCGCCTGAAGTGAAAGTAGATCAGCACACTGACCACCGCGGCATAGCTGCACCACACTGAGGTAAACGCATACTGCTTGAGCCACATCACCAGTAACACGCCGACCAGGTTCACGGAGCCTAGGATGATGATGTACCGATACCCCGAGAAAAAAAGCGAACCACAGGTAGCGATCACATACAGCACGGCGACCGTCATGATGTTGGTGGCGGTATTCGAGTAAACCACGCTGTAGTCATGCACATAGATCGCCGTATCGAAATTCAGCAACGCCCAAAGCTGATACACGGTGAGTCCGGCGCCCAGCACCAGAAACGGCAGCACCATCAGCCGGCGATCTCTTCCCGGCTCGATCAACCACACACTCAGCGGAATCAGCAGCGGCAACACCCCTTGCGCATACAGCATGTACACGAAGCCCCAGGGTTTGAAACCGCCGAGTACGGTGTTGCCCATCAGAGCAAGCCAGACTGCGCCTTCGGCAAACTGATGGAAGGCGAATAGCAAAGGGATGCAGGCAAACAACCATTCCCTGCGATGTCCACGTACTTGTCCAAGAGTGGCGATACCAACGCCGGCAATCAGTGCGCTGCTGGCGAAACTGGCGGTTGCGGAGAAGCACATGGATAGTCGTTTCCATCATCGTGATACAGCAAAGTGTCGACCAGGCCGCGGTCGGTCAATAACGATCGATGAATTATTCGCGTCCCTGTCAAACGGGGCGCTCTAAACATTTACCGATACCAGAGAAACGTTTCCGATGCCATTGCCCGCGGGCTGGCATCACCGCACGCGAGACATGTAATCCATCGCAAGCTCCAACGTTTCCACCATGATCTCACTGGATCCGACGCTTACTCCGCTGGACTCGTACTTCGCCGGCGAGGCGTTGATGATGTTCCAGACGACTTTTTCCGAACCGTCCGCATTCATCAGAACCAGCGACAGATTTTTCAGCGCGCCGGGACTGCTCCGGCCCCGTTGCAAAACCAGTTGGTACCAGTGGTATAGGTCCATCCCATCCGTGACCCCTTTGCTCAAGCTAAGAGTCGTCAGGCCAGACAAGAACTTGTCGGCCGGCCCGCCCTGATGATCAGTGCCATCGGCGGAAAACCCGGGCACGGTGGCCTGCGAAAATACGGCAACCGCGATGCCTGAAATTTCGATGCGAAAGCGAAAGTCGCCGTACTGATCAGTCAGTTGTGTCGTAACCATGCAACAACTCCAACTTGGCCGCCCCATTAAGGGCGCAGGCATTTTGGCTGACAGGGTCAAAAAGGTGGAGGCATTTCGGCATTGGATCTCTGATAGATGCCCAGTCCTTTTTTCCCGAACCCGTCCACCATTAAAGGCAGTTCGGCGTATGATCTTGCTGACTTCAGGGGACAAGACCATGCGAATCAAGCACGCTGTGGGCTACTTCTTGACGCTCTTTCTACTCGTGATGGTTGGCCTATGTATGGGCCAGGCATTCGCGCAAACGGTGTCGAAAGTTGTGCCAACGATGGCACATCCCCCCACCAACGTCGTTGTCTCCACGACGGCAAAACCTCCCACCAACACGCAAACTACGATCTCTGCGACTTCAGTCGCAAACTTTGCCAGGCTGCGACAGCTGAGCGCCTGGAAGCACACCTTGTTGACCCAGGCGTTGCCAAAGATGGGATGCTTCAAGGTGAGCTTTCCCGCAACGGACTGGAAGCCAACTCCATGTAAAAAAGCACCCGGCATTCCGTACACGCCTCACCACATCGGCAATCCCTACCTGGTAGGCGGCAGCGCCGTTTCGGATTTTTCGGCTCAATTGCCTTCGGACACCATCACCACGGCGTGGGGTACCTTCGATAGCGTTTCCAGCGGCATTACAGAGAGTGGCCCCTCGTTAGGCGCTGGCAAGCCGTTGGCCGATACGTACAGCCTTCAGCTCAACACCAATATGTTTAACACCCCCATGTGTTCGGGCGCTCTGCCAGGCGCTCCGTGTCAGGGATGGCAGCAATTCGTCTACGCCAACCATGGCGCGGCAGCAGAGCTTTTCATCCAGTACTGGCTGCTCTCCTACAATACGGGCTGTCCTGCCGGCTGGACGACCAACGCATGGACACCGCAGGGAACGACGGTCGTAGAGACCGATTGTTATTTTGACAGTGCCAGCACTACGAATAACCAAGGGGCGATACCGGTTCCCACGTTGGCCGTCGCTGACTTGCCTCAAGCCATCCTTGCCGGCTCGGTCACCAAAGGGGCAGATGGAGCTATTTTTCTGGTCGGTAGTGATGCCTATGCGCTCGCCAGCAATGATCCCCTGGTTGCCGAGCAGCAATGGCACATCGCTGAATTCAATATTTTCGGCGACGGGGATCTGAGTCAGGCCACCTTTGGCCCCAACAGCAAGGTGCTCGTTCACACCTATGCCAGCGGTATGCTCATGACGTCACCGGTCTGCCTGCAGGCAGGCTTCACCGGGGAGACGAACAACCTCGATCTTTCTGGCGTTCCCTCGCTCCCTGGCGCGAACGATAACGCGCCGGCGTCGATTGCTTTCGTCGAGACCAATGCAAATGCAACGCCGGCCGGCTGCAACACCATAGGCGGCACGGGTTCGACATTGGAGCTTTTGCCAGGCAACAACTTCGTCGATTGGGCCAACGACACGACTGGCTTGAAGCACTATCTCAGTGGCAGCGGCGCCACCATGTGTGTCGTCCACAATCCGAGCTGTGGCTCGGTCGGTCACAATGGGAAAGAGCACTTCTTTCCGAAGGATCATCCATTGCCTGCCGGGGTGACGCTCAAAGGCGTGATGTACACCGCCTACTGGCCTCCAGGCCTGACGAAGACCGATCGCGGCGGAGCGGGATCCGAAGGAGCCTATGGAGACGATGCGGATGCGTCCATCCAGAGCACTTTGCCGCTCTTCAGCGTTCACTGGCAAAACGCCTGCCAGGCGGTGCCTTTCGCACACGATTGGCGTTTCCAGAACAATGCCTATCAGGTTTCCTTTGTAATCGATGTGCCCAATGGCGTAGTTGTCGACGGGGCCGTTCCGCTCACCGCTGCCAACGGTCCCGTGTGCTCCGCGAGCGACACGCCAAGCGGAAACCCGACCAGCTCCGTCATCGGCTCGGGCATGGCGACCCAACCGGTGATGCTCAGCCAAGTCACGCCGGCCAATGGCGGCTTTGTGGGGTGGCAGGCAATTTTCCCCGCGCAGGGGTTGCAACGAAATTTCGATTGGAACTTTCTTTCCATTGAAAATCCCAATTCCTTCACCGTCGTGCTGGTGAAGGCTGGTCACACGACCGCTGATTGCGGCACGGCGGCTGATGTGGTCGTGCTCGGGTCTTTGAAGACCACCACGGATCTTTCCGGGTTCTTCAACGTCGCCGCCAATAACTTGGATCTCGTCGCCTGTACACAAGGAGCGACCGTGCCTTCCGGGGTATCGCTGGAGGTGACTTACACATACTAGGTCGTCGCCCCATGCGTGCCGCGCGGATGCTGACAAAATGAAATCGTAGCGGCCTGTGACGCAGTCGATGGCGCATCGACTCCCGTTGCTTTCTACTGCCGCCAGACCACTTCGCATACGCTGCGCATGAACTCGAACGCCAGAGCCGAGTTCATAGGTCATGGATCACACGAATACACGCGGTACGGGTAACGGGACTTTGACCCGCTTATCGCTATCGCCGTTACCGCTATTGACCCGGACGGCGAAATGGCGATGCCTTCTTTGGTTGGCCAGCCTGTTCACGCGTCGAAGGCCAGAAACTTTCGTGCAAGGCATTGTCCAGTTCGTTGGCCAAACGTTCGAAGCAGCGGGCTAAAGCGCTGGGGGAAAGCTGTAGATGGCCCGTTTCGTCGCTGACGCGCGCAGTGAGATCGGCCAGCAGCCGAATCTCTTCACGTGTATGGCAGAGTCGTTCGTGAGCTGCTTCGGGAAGGTGATAGCACAGCTCGGCAACCTGATCCTTTTCCATGACTCGTCACTCCTTGTGAACTGAACAACCGTAGCAACAGACGTATTGCGAATACTTCGGAAGACCTCGCGTTAGGCCAATATTTTGAGCACTCGGCGCGCGCCTATGGGGCGATGTAAACCCATTCGACGATCGAACTAACGACGTTGTTCTCCATGTACTTCCCGTTAGTAAGGTTGACGGTTGGCTTTGCCTCGTGAGGGCTCGTTACCGCTGTGCGCAGCGAATTCATTCGCCAGTGACAAATCCTCAAGTCTTCCCTTCTTGTTTGGCTCCCTTTCGGAAGGCGCCTTTTCCGATCTGATCTTAACTATGTAGAATATATACCGTGGACTGATGGTCCCGCAATCGGCAACTTGCCCGCATGGCAAGGGACTTCGATCAGGTGCGCCAACGGTTGGCGCTCAACATTCGAACGCTGAGGGCTTCTATGCAGCTCTCACAGGAGCAGCTTGCCCTTGACGCTGACGTTGATCGAACTTACGTCAGTCAAATAGAGCGCTCGATTGGCAACCCATCTTTGCTCGTGCTCTGCAAGCTCGGGCTCGTGCTGGATACGGATGTTGTCGATCTGTTGGGCGGTGAAGTACCGCCCATGCGGCGCCGCAAGTAGCCGCTTCTTCTTGAGCGCGGCCCAGTCAGGGTCGTGTTCGTTTTCTGAGGAAAGCAGCGCGCTGGGAACGACGTGCCTCCAGGATGCTGCCGAAGCGGAACTTGGGTGTGTGTTGCCGCCATCTCAAGCGCGAGAGGCTGCGTGAATTCAAGCAACCATAGGCTTCGGTCTGCCGGAAAATGAACCTGCCCCTCAAGCTTTGCTTCATTCTTTTCCATGGCTCATCACTCCTTGTGAGCTGAACAACTGTCGCAACAGAAGTATTCGAATACTTCGGATGATCATTGCCGCCATTCGTCAGTTAGCTAAGGATATCTTAGTATTTGAAACGCAATCATACTAAGTATTCCTTAGTATGCAGTCAACTGGCTAACCCCGAACCTGTCGAATCATCATCTTGATAGGTCTGCGGCTTGGTCACTTCGTCCAAACGAGCTGAAGCGACTGAAAGGACGGGCATCGTTGCTCGCCGTCTTCGTGCTGCCCGCGAGGCATCCGGCCTGTCCCAAAAGGAATTAGGCCTGAAGGCTGGCTTGGACCCCTCGGTGGCATCGCCGCGAATCAACCAATACGAAAGAAGCAAGCATGTACCGAACACAGCGGTACTTGGCCAATTAGGAACCGTGCTTCAGCAGCCGCTGGCCTATTTCTATGCTCTGGATGACGAAATGGCTGACTTGATCACAGCGTTTCATCGAGCGACACAGCGGGAACGCAAGGCAATCCTTGCTCTGCTTGCCTGACTTCCCGCCATGAGTGAGCTCAAAGGCCGCCACACAGACGTCGGCTGATATTTCCGCAGTCAGGGTCAGGTTCGTTTTGTGACGAAAGCAGCGCGCTGGAAACCACGCGCTTCCACGATGCGGCCGAAGCGGAGCTTGAGTGTGTGTTGCCGCCATCTATAGGCGTGGGAGGCTGCGTGAATTCATGCAACCATAGGCTTCGGTCTGCCGGAAAATGAACCTGACCCCCAGGCTTTTTTTGTCTCGTCGTTCGTCACTGTGCGTAAGTCCGCGGCCCGACGTTGTTGGAATTGCTCTTGTAGCCCTTCGCCACCTCTTGGAAGCGAATATCCACTTGAGATCAAGGTCTCAGGAGGCATGCCCTGGGATGCGGATATGACCTAAAGTTCTGTCAAGCGAACGCGGAGATAACGGGCTCTGGCTTGCTTATCTATTGCCCCTATTATTCCTACTGTTTCAGATCAGATAAAAGGCCCGGACCCGCTCGTCAAATGGGGTTGATCACGGTATAGGACGCGGAGAAACGCATCGTTCGAAGACTAGCGACACAATCGCATAAGGCTAGCTTCGCGAAAAACGGTAGGTTCTCCTTCTGGCATCCGCGCATTACAGCCAATACGACTTGAGCATCTCCAGGGTTCTCGCAGATATATTCCCAAGTCAAAGTAAATTTATGGTTTTCTTTATCAATGTAACTCCTTACCTTCTCTCGAAAATCAGGATCATTATTAATTAACGTTATCGCATTTTTTGCCTGATAAAAGAGATGGCTGAGCGAACCCGATCCCCCGCCCCACTGCTTCACGCAGATGAGGTGTCCATCCTCAGAAAAGAGATCGCAAACTTCGAATTTGCTTGAGCCCCCGCCATGCCAAATGAGCTTCTTGTCCATCAGCATCAACGTTCCCTTGGAATCCTTCGCTACCCGTGTGTTGTACACGCCTTCGGCTTCCGAAATGTTCGTTGCAGCCAAATTGATCGTGGCTAAAGATATCTTTGATATGCGATTATTTATCTCGGCGACAAAGCCTTCGCTCAACTCAAACCAATGACCAGCGTGAGCCAAGAATGTTCTCTTATCGTGAACGACAGTTCCATGAAGACATTGTAGAACTGGCCAATACTCCACCTCCACGCCGCCTTGACGATAAGCGTAAATCTTTAATTCTTTAATTCTCTCGGAAGTTATTTCTTTTCCACCGGAACCCGCAAACTCAACCCACTGCGAAATATCTAGATAATTTGAGCAGGGCGCCTGGCCCTTTTTTTTCTTCTCAAATGAGAAGTAATCGTGATCATCCCAACTTAGAAGCTCTGGCACTGAGAGCGTTATCCCTACGTCTTTTTTTGCGACTTGGCTCGCAAGTTCCGCAACAAGAAGCTCTGTCAGCGCAGCGTCTCTAAGAGGAGAAATATTATCTACCCATTCGAATCTCTTCTTATACGAATCACCTTCGTACAGTTCCAAGCATCTAAGTATAAATTTAGCTACGGGCTCCGCCAGAAAATCAATCGACGCCTTGAAGGAATCACCACCTGCAACCCAGGCTCCAAATCCTAAACCGGGGTCGATTTTCGCTTTCACCCCTCGTAACAGGTCTTTTTCGAGATCCATTCCAAAGCGTGAAATGTCATCACTGTCTGGAATTTGTTCAATGGCCTGAAGAGAGTCCTCCGCGATTCGATCTCGTCGAATCGCGCGCAGAGATTTTTCTTCAGCAAGGTTTAGCACGCATCTGATGCCGAAATTTGGCTCAACAATTGACGCCTTCACTTTCTGCCAGGCGTGCCCAAACGTCAGCACAAGCTCTCTGCCTCCTACAGCGATCGGCAACAGACCAGAGACGGAAGCCCCCACGGGGGGCGGCGGCGCTTCTGGGGCTAGTGCGAAAAGACGCTTTAGCCAATCAGGAGCACCTGATACTTGGCCGTAATATAGGGTTGATTCCACATCAAGCCCTACGGGAATGTTGAGAGTTTGAGTGAGGCCGGAGCCTTCGATCAGGGATTGTGTGGCGTTTGGCCGCCTTTTGAGCAGATACACGTTTACCGCAAAACGGGACTCGTGCGGCTCGGGCGCCATGTACGTCCCTCCGTGGGGAGTAATCGACCAGCTGGATCACCAGTATCTCGATCGTCCAGCTCGTACTATCCGCATTTGGAATACCCACAGTTCAAACACGTCTGACACCCATCCATCAGCACCAGCGCCTGCGTGTTGCACTTCACGCACAGCGTGGCGCCGGGCGGGAAGCCGGAGGATTCCTCGGCGCTTTTCGCGACTGAAGTCGCTCCCACAGAAGCGGCGCTTACGTCAGAGTTTTTTTTTGCCCCAGCGGCTTCATACGCAGCGCGCTTTTCGGCGATCAGCCGGCGCGTTGCATCGTCCATTTCCGGATCGTGGATCAGGCCGATGTTCTTCATGTGCTGCTCGATCACCGCGCCGATCTCGGCGACGATGCTGGGCATGTAGACGCCGCCGGCTTTGAAGTAGCCGCCGCGGGGGTCGAAGACGGCTTTCAGCTCTTCGACGATGAAGGTGACGTCGCCGCCTTTGCGGAACACGGCGGACAGGATGCGGGTGAGCGCCACGATCCACTGGAAGTGGTCCATGTTTTTCGAGTTGATGAAGATCTCGAAGGGGCGGCGCAGTTCGTGTGGCGTGCCGAGGTTGAGCACGATGTCGTTGATGGTGACGTACAGCGCGTGCTCGAACAGCGGTGACTTGATCTTGAAGGTGGAGCCGACCAGGGTCTCGGGGCGTTCCACGCTTTCGTGCATCTGGATCACTTCAGCCATCGGCGCCTCTTTCGGCGCAGCTGCAGTGACCGCGGTGGCGGCAACCTTGTCTTCGGGTTTGACCACGTTGTAGCCGGTGATCTTCTTGTCGATTTTGATTGCCATGATGTTCGCTTCTTCTGTGGTGACGTGCGGTGTGGTGAAGCCTGCCCTGCACGGTGTAGCTGTCACGCACCAGGCGGTGCGGAAAAAACATCCGGCCCGGCGCGAGGCCGGACCGGATGCGGTAGCGCTTACTTACGTTTTGCAGCGGCCTTCTTGGCGGCAGATTTACGTGCCGTCTTGACGCTCGCCTTCTTGCTGGCAGTGGACCTCTTTGCCGTCTTGGCGACGGCTTTCTTGCTGGCGGACTTCTTTGCTGCCGCCTTCTTTGGTGCGGCCTTGCTGGCCGTCTTTTTGCTGCTGACCTTCTTTGCGCCAACTTTCTTGGCAACTTTGCGGGCTACTTTCTTGGCGGCCTTCTTGACGGCAGCACCCTTGCGGACGGTGCTCTTGGCTACTTTCTTCGCCTTGCCGGCCACTTTCTTGACGACCTTCTTCACCGCTTTCTTGGCGGAGGCTGCCTTCTTCGCGACCTTCTTGGCGACCTTCTTCACGGCTTTCTTGGCCGCAGCCTTTTTCGGCGCTGCCTTCTTTGCCGCAGCC
>Ga0302233_10001068_pt1 | contig 19973 bp, 27 predicted proteins | sample II_Palsa_N3_1_FD_193516 | JGI IMG/M metagenome (GOLD analysis project Ga0302233, IMG submission 193516) | Peat permafrost microbial communities from Stordalen Mire near Abisko, Sweden - II_Palsa_N3_1 | ecosystem: Environmental > Terrestrial > Soil > Palsa > Peat permafrost | place: Sweden... | reverse complement strand
GCCCATCACGGCCATGCCGACGACACCAATCACGCCCTTGCCGTTCGTCGCCGTGATTTTCTTGGTGGCGACTTTCTTGGCCTGCCTTTTTGGGGCAGCAACTTTCTTCGCCGGTTTGGCAGTGACTTTTTTGCTCGCCGTCGGCTTGCGTTTGACTTGCGTGGCCATGGGTCGGACTCCTGCTGTCGATACATGAAAGATGGGGCGGAGACTGCGCTGCGCAAGGTGAAGCTAAGGTAGCTTGGTCGCCTCTGCGCGCGGAGCTCTTGGGACCGGGGCAGGTTGAGTTGGCCCGGATTTGCACCCGTTCCGCATTTATCCGGACGGCGAAACAGTCACTCCATCTTCGGTTGCCCATCCTGTTCACGCGTCGGCGGCCAGAAACTCTCGTGCAAGGCACAGTCCAACTGGTCAGCCAGACGATCGAAGCACCGGGCTAAGGCGTTGGGCGAGAGCTGAAAATGGTCAGCTTCGGCATTGATGCGCGCGGTGAGGTCGGCCAGCAGGCGGATCTCTTCACGTGTATCGCAGAGCCGTTCGTGAGCTGCTTCGGGCAGGTAATAGCACAGCTCGGTAACCTGATTCTTTTCCATGGCTCACCACTCCTTGTGAACTGAACGATCGTCGAAACGAACACATCCGCGAATACTTTCGGACTACTAGCGCTCGCAAGCGCGCTACGTATCTGTACCAATGAGAGACGGGCTCAAAGTCGCGGACCGACGGCGCTCGCGCCTTGGCAGCCTCACGGCCGGTTCAAGTCAACGCCAAACGACGGCCATTGAGTAGTCCGCATACAATCAGGGAAGCGTACATACTAAAGGATATGTCTTGCCAATGTCAAGTAATTTATTGACGGCCGACCTGGACGACTGGGTTAGCCAGTCAGAAGCCGCCCGACTCCGCGGGACAACCAGGCAGGCCATCGCCAGCCTCGTGGCGCGTGGCCGTATTTCTGTGCTCACTGTGGGCGGCCGAAAGCTCGTGCGCCGTAGCGAAATCATTAAGTTTGAAGCCGCGCCGGCAGGACGGAAACCGAAGCGATGAATTAAAGGCGTAGGAAACAATTCTGACGCGAACGTGCAGCCGAGGCATAGCTGACGCAGCCGCCTAAACGGCTGAATAATGTCTCTTGCCCCTTAGCGCCGTCTTGCTTTTTTAGGCTACCGCTCTTCTCCTATCTGCCGTCTTAGCCCTTGAGACAAGGCAATGCCTTAATCAGACGTCGCGGGACAGTCAACATGGATGGAGCATGTAGAGCGACCGGCGAATGCGCCTCCCATCCAGGCAAACCTTACGATCAGCTATGACCACATCCTACGTCGATCCAGAGCTCGTTTTCGCGTGGCAAGCAGCGCATTCCGTCGCTCGGAGCAGTCCGCCTCCTGTTCGCGATCACGGTGGCTTCCGCGTCGATACCCAATCGGAAAAGGAAGTGAAGCGCTGGGTATTCCCACAGCTATGCGATGGATTGCGCGCATTAGCAGACGACATTACGGCGCCGAGACATTACCTGAAGCTATGCGGCTCTGATGAGGAGCTGCGAAGTGTGCTGCCAGATCGTTGGGAGGTTCAGCCATCCAACTATTTTATGCTGGCAACAGCAGCAACCCTGGATACAAAACCTCTGCCTAAGGGGTACAGGATGGAGCTCCGTCAGACCGGGCCGGTCACTCGGGTTTCCATCATTGGGCCGGATGGCGATCTGGCTTCAACCGGTTGCGCGGCAGAAGCGGCAGATGTCTTCATTTATGATCGAATTGAAACTGCGCACGATCACCGACGGAAGGGCTTGGGTGTTGCGGTGATGATTGCTCTAGAAGGTGCGAGAAAATCTCTGACAAGTCCGCAAATTCTGGTCGCCACAGAAGACGGCCGTAAGCTCTATGAGAACCTGGGTTGGGCCGTGCTCGCGCCACGCGCTACTGCAGCTATTCCGGAATCTTAAGCCACCGACCTTACGCACCCAATTCCTTCAGCAATGCCGCCAGTGCACATGTGGCCCAAGGAATCCAGGGCAAAAGAAAGGGCGAATGTGAAATATGGCATGTGGCATGTGTGTGCCGATCGGGCAAGCTATCTGAGCCCAGCATCATGGCCACCGTCCTGATGTGAAGGATTTGCACGCACTTCATTATTTCAGAATCAAGTATTGCCTTCGAAGGCAATGGGGAAAAGAGATCGGTATGCCGCCCCCCGTCGAACGAACACGACTCGTCTCCTGTTGGATGCTGGTCTTCGCCATGGGACTCTACCTGGCCCTTAATTTTCTTATCGTCTTTATCTTGTTTCCATCTGGCGTGTTGCGCGTTATCCCGCGATCAACAGACGGCTTGGTGTCGACCACCTGGATCGCGAATATCGTGCTTCTGGTTGTGGTGATCGGCAGCCTTCGCTGGAGATCCGGCTTGCATGCCGACGATGTGGGACTCGCATCGCGCGGCTTTCTGCCGGGCGTTGCGGTCACTATGGCGCTGTGGATCGGTATCAACCTGTTTCAGACACTCTGTGCTTTTCGCTTAGGTGTCCCGGTGGAGGCGAACTCGGACTGGCTGCAACTAGGTGTGTTGCGCACCGTCGGGATCTTCCTGGCGCAGTTGCTCGGCAACGCACTGTTCGAAGAGATTTTGTTCCGTGGCGTTCTGTTCCAACAATGGCGGATGCGCTTGTCGAGCCGTGGTAAGAGGCCTGCGCAATCGCTTTTGCTCGCGCTGATCTTTTCCCAAGCACTGTTTGCTCTAATTCACGTCCCTTTACGTTTGAGCTCGGGCATGCCGCTCGATGCGTTGCCGAGTGAGCTTGCCCTTCTGTTCGGACTGGGTGTACTGCTTGGCCTTGTCTATTGGCGAACGTCCAATCTCTACATTTGCGTCGGCGTGCATGCACTTTCCAACGCGCCGTTCCTGGTGGTCAAACAGCAGCTCGACATTAGCTCCAATGGCATGACAGCTGCGGTTGCTGCCATGATGTTGATTCTTTTTTGGCCGCGATCACACGCCTTGCGGTGACATCGAGAACGCCTACGAGGTCCAGGTAGACCTGGTCCTGCAAAAGCGGGCGGAGGCCGTTGAGCCCTTCCGCTCAACGAGCACCAGGCCTAGCCCCGACCAATCTCTTGCACCATTCAATGCTTTCAGGGCCTCGTTACCTGAAGCATGCTGATACTGCATGACCTTGGTCGCGAAAGGTCTTCCGGATAGTCTTACGAACTTGAGTTCAAGACTTTACCGAGCTTCCATCGATACGACGCGGCACGTTGAAAGGGTTGCTGTCTTGCAAGACAGTGGGTAGTAGATCGTTCGGCATATCCTGGTAACAGATCGGGCGTAGAAATCGCTCTATCGCCAGGGATCCTACGGAAGTGCTGCGGCTATCCGAGGTCGCGGGAAATGGACCGCCATGCACCATGGCGTGACAAACTTCCACACCGGTAGGCCAGCCGTTGACGAGGACGCGGCCACACCGATTTTCAAGTATAGGCAGCAACCTGCGGGCGGTTTCATGGTCTCCCTTGGTGAGATGCAGTGTGCAGGTGAGCTGGCCCTCCAGTTCGTTAGCCAAGGCAACCATTGTCTCGATGTCGGGACAGCGGACGACGATAGACGACGCGCCAAAGATTTCCTCGCGCAGGGTCTGGTCCCTGCGAAACGTCGCTGCATCAACCGCGAAGAGCGCGCCCTGGCCCTGGTTTTCGCCCTCACCGAGGCAACCTCGCGCAAGCATCTGCACCTTGCTATGGGTGGAGACACGCGCGATGCCCGTGGTATAGGCGTGATGAATGCCGCTGGTAAGCATGGTGGACGCGCGTGAGCTGGTGAGCGCCGCGATGGCGCTCGATTCAAAGCAGGAAAGATCATCACCGAGGACCGCGAAGACCAACCCGGGATTAGTACAGAACTGACCAGCGCCTTGCGTGAGCGATGCAACGAACCCTTCGCCAAGGACTTGGGCATTTTCGGCTAAGGCCCCCGGTAGCAGAAACACGGGATTGACGCTGCTCATTTCAGCGTAGACAGGAATCGGTTCGCGTCGTGCGGCAGCGAGCGCTACAAGCGCAAGGCCTCCTGCGCGCGAACCCGTAAACCCCACCGCCTTTATACGTGGATCGCGCACCAGCGCACTGCCGAGTTCGTTGCCCGGCCCGCTCAGGTGCTGGAATACGCCAGTGGGAAGACCGCACGCATCGATGGCGCCGCGTATTGCTGACGCCACCAATTCACTTGTCGACGGATGAGCGGAGTGTGCCTTCAATACCACTGGGCAGCCGGCCGCAAATGCGGACGCGGTGTCGCCTCCGGCAGTGGAGAACGCGAGCGGAAAATTCGATGCGCCGAATACCGCCACCGGCCCCAAGCCTACTTTGCGCAATCGCAGGTCGGCGCGAGGCAACGGCTGTCGTTGGGGTAGCGCAGGGTCGATGCGCACATCGATCCATTCGCCCGCTCGCACTACATCGGCGAACATGCGCAATTGCCCCACCGTTCGTCCACGTTCTCCGGTAATGCGAGCCGCCGGTAAACCGCTCTCCGCGCAAGCGGTCTGGATCAATACATCGCCCAAACTCAGGATGCGCTCAGCAATATCTTCGAGAAAGCGCGCGCGCTCCTCCGGTGACGTTTCCCGGAAAATGGGGAACGCCGCGGCCGCGAGATGACAGGCATGAACCACCTCATCCGTTCCGTCCACCGAATGCTCGCCACCAAATGGCTCTGCCGTTGCAGGGTTGATACTGCGGAAGACGTGGTTTTGACTGCTCATGGAAGCACCGTTTTTCGAAGAGTGGGGAAAGAAATCGCGAGCGCTAGATGCGAAGTCGAAACGTGTCGCAGATGCTGGCGAGGGTGTTTCGAATGTCAGCCTTGCGTGCGGGTGTCATCAGTTCGCGCTGTGCACTGATGCTGATGGCGACGAAGCCGCCATCAAGGTGCCGAGTTGGCATGGCTGCCGCGGTGCAGATCAAGCCGTCGATGGTTTCCCCGTTGTCATGTGCGAAACCGTTGCTGCGAATCTCGGCAATCTCCTGCAGCAGTTTCCCCTTCGCGATAATCGATTTGGGCGTCATCTTCGGCAGCTGGCCGATAGACGCGAGGCGACGTTCCAGGTCGGCTATCGGCAACATCGCGAGGAGTGCCTTGCCGCATGCCGTGCAATTGGCAGGTACGCGACGACCCACACCACCGCCCAGACCCAGGTGCAGCCCGCTATTGCAATCCTGCAGGGCGAGATAAACCGTGTCGAAGCCTTCGTCGATCACGGCAAGCTGAATGACCGCGCCCAGCTCCGGTGGCACAGCGCGACACGCATCGTAAAACTCACCGACAACATTCACGCTCGAGACGTAGGCCGAGCCCAGCTGCACGAGGCCACGTCCGAGCTGAAAACCATCACGCGCGCGACGCAGTAGTTGGCCTTCGCAGAGTGCGTTGCAGATATTGAAAGCGCTCGATTTCGGGATGCCAAGCAAGCGGGTGATCTCGGCTACCGTGTAGGACCGACGCGGCGATGCTTCGAGCAACGAAAGGATCTGCATGGCGCGATCCAGTGCGGGCACTAAAGCGCGCGCACCTGCAGCTGTTGGCGTACTGACAGGTGACTGTCCTATTTGCTGGACTGCAGTATCGGACATTGGATTCTCGATAGGTATTGGCGAGCTTGCGTCCGCACTTTAGCGCAATTTATGCCTGAAAGTAGCGGCAAATCTCCGAATCTTGCGCTGCTGCCATGCAGCATTGAATTCCAGCATATTGGAATGATAGTCAGGGTATTGAATATCAAAAAATGCAGGGCTAGGATCGCCTCCACCTAATGACTCAAGTGGTTGTGACTAGTGGAAGGGAAAGACGCAATGACGGATGCAGGGCAGAGCGGAATGACAGAACGCACGGCGCAGATAGACGAATTGATTCGTCGTTACTTCGATGCCTGCAACGCGGCGGACGTAGACGGCATGATCGCGTGCTTCACGGTCGACGCCGTGCACTACTTTCCACCGGGTATGTACGAAGGTCCATTTCGCGGCGCGCGCAAAATTGCAGAGCGCTGGCGAGATGCGGTGAACCAGCTCGGGTCTTACTGGACCGTGGATAGGCTGTTGATCGCGGCCGATTCCTGGCAAGCGGTCATGGAGTGGAGTCACTTCAAGACCCAGCAGGGCAAATTGTTGCGTGGCATCGAGTGGTACGAACTCGAACCTACCAGCGGTCTCATCAAGGAGATTCGCGCCTACTACGCGACGCCGCAGCCTGCGGATGGCGACCGTTTCGAATTGGGCGGCTTTGACTATGCACAGCGCAATTACCCCGTTGCGCCGCCTTCCGGCGCGCGTCCTTCCAAACATTCCAATACCGGAGAACTTTAGTGAGCATTGTTGAAATCCGACGCATCCTGCTTCACGGCGTCACGACCGAAGTCATACGCGATGGCGAACTGCTGAGGGCACCCGATGGTCGGACGATACGCGCCGACGAAGCGATCCATTTGCCGCCATGCACGCCCACCAAGATCATCTGCGCGCATTTGAATTTCATGAATCGGGTGACGGAGCTGAAGACCACTTGCCCCGACACACCGTCCTATTTTCAGAAGCCGACATCGGCGCTCAACAGTCATCGAGGTCAGGTAGTGCGGCCGAAGGGATGCAAATACCTCAACTATGAAGGCGAGGTCGGCATCGTCATCGGGCGGACGTGCCGCAACATTCGCATGGCCGATGCCGAGAATTATATCGACGGCTACACCATCGCCAACGATTTTGGCCTGCACGACTTTCGCGAAACGGATCGCGGCTCGATGGTGCGCGTCAAAGGCGCCGATACACTAGGTCCACTAGGGCCGGGTCTGGTGCGCGGTTGGCGTCCCGACGGCAAGGTGCTACGCACACGGGTGAACGGCAAATTGGTCCAGGAAGCGCCATTGGACGAACTCATCTGGAGCATCGCCTATCTGCTCACTGACCTGGCACGCACGCACACGTTTTTCCCGGGCGATGTCATTCTCACCGGCACACCGGCGAATTCGCGACCGGTGCAACCTGGCGACGTGGTGACGGTCGAGGTCGATGGGCTTGGTGTTCTGGAAAACCATATTGTCGAAGGCGAAGTCGGGATTTCCGACGAGTGCGGCTCGCCGCCCACCGATACCGATGTCGTGCGCGGTGTTGCGCTTGGCGAAGGCCTCAGGGAGTAAGCATCGTGACCGCCAACGTCCAGGATAAGGGCATGAAGGCATTCGTCATCGCCGAACGGCTGAGAGAATGGGATGCCGATGTATTCGAACGTTATGGTCCGCTTGCCGCCGCCTCGATTGCGCGATTCGGCGGACGTTATCTAGCGCTGTCGGACAAGCTGATCACCCTGGAAGGTCCGCTGCCGCCCCTCGCGATGGCGGTCATCGAGTTTCCCAGTGTGGAACAGGCCAAAGCCTGGTATGCGTCGAGCGAATATCAGGCCGCTGCCGCCATCCGTCGAAGCGGTGCGGAAAATCGTTTCGTTCTTCTCGCCGAAGGCGCAGCGGCCGAACACGATCCCCATGCAATTTTGAGTGGTAAACGCATATGAAACGCACGGCAATTTCCCTACCCGAAGGCAAGCGAGTCGCGGTTTGCCTGACCGTTCTTCTGGAAACATGGTCCGATGGCAACGCGCCGAGCTATTCGGTACAGACCACGGCGTTGAAGCCGGGAACCGTCAATCACGCGGGAATTTCCTGGGCCAGTTACGGCGCTCGCGAAGGGGTATGGCGAATATTGCGCACGCTCGACAGACACGACGTACCTGCAACGTTCTTTACCAGTGCACGCTGCGTGGAGACGTACCACGAAGCGGTGAGCGCTGTAGTCGAGGCGGGGCACGATCTTGCCGGTCACGCGTACACTCAGGACGGATTGCTGACCTATATGACGGCCGACGAAGAGCGCGCGACCATTCGTCGCTCGCTCGACCTGTTGCAAACGGTCAGTCGCAAGCCGATCAGTGGCTGGTTGAGTCCCGTGCTGGCGTTTACGCCGCACACTGCAGGGCTTCTGGCAGAAGCCGGTTTGAAGTGGCATAGCGACGTCAACTATGCCGACGTCCCGCACATCACGGCGACGAATGCCGGCTCGCTCGTCGCCATTCCCAACAGCGACTTCACCGACAATCGCGTGCTGCGCGGCAGTCCGCGCGACTACGTGGACGTCTACAAGCACACCCTGGATTACCTGCGCCAGCACGAAGAAGGTTCGTTTCTCGCGATCGCGCTGCATTGCCAGTTCGGTGGTCGCCCGATGATGGTCGCCGCGCTGGACGAAATTCTCAAATACTTCACGAGCTTTCCGGACGTCTGGGTCGCCAGCCACGCGGACGTGGCAGAACGTGTGATCCAGGCCGCAACCACCCGGGATTCCAAAGCATGATCTGGATCCGAGGTATGTGGCGCTCCTGACTGCGCTGCCTTTTACATGTCGCACATCGGCCTGGACGCTGCGCAGCCTCCGGAGCGAGGAGTGCTGTATCGCGTCATCAGATAGTTAAGCCAGTTCACCGAAGAGCTCGCCACGACGCTCCAGGATAAAGGAAGCAAAGCCCATGTTCGATTGGTACAAAACTTTATCCGGACGAGAGAAGAAGACCTTCTGGGCCTGCTTTTCGGGCTGGAGTCTGGACGCGATGGACGCCCAGTTCTTCAGCTTCATGATCCCCGCACTCATGGCAATCTGGCATCTCAGCAAAACGCAGGCGGGCTATCTGGGAACCACGGCGCTGATCGCGACCGCCATCGGCGGTTGGGTGAGCGGCATCCTCGCTGACCGAATCGGCCGGCTGCGTGTTCTGCAATTCACCGTATTGTGGTTCGCTGTATTTTCCTGTCTCGCGGGCTTTGCACAATCGTTCCATCAGTTGCTTGTGTTGCGATTCCTGCAAGGACTGGGCTTCGGTGGCGAATGGGCAGCCGGTGCCGTGTTGATGGGTGAGATCATTCGCCCTGAACACCGCGGCAAAGCTGTTGGCTGCATTCAGAGCGGCTATGGCGTCGGCTGGACCCTGGCGACCTTGATCGCGACCATGGCGTTCTGGGCTTTGCCCCAAGGTATCGCGTGGCGCGCACTGTTCTGGTTCTCCGTAACGCCAGCAATACTCCTGGTCTTCATGCGCCGCCATCTGGAGGAGCCGGAGGTTTTCAAGGCGACGCGCGCGAAAGAGCGCCAGGCCGGCGTGGATGCACCGGGCATGTTGGCTATCTTTCACGCGGACATTCTGCGCACGACCATTCTGTCATCGCTGCTGGCGCTTGGGGTTATCGGTGCCGGAAGCGCAGTGATTCCGTGGCTTCCGACGTTCCTGAAGACGACACGCCATCTTTCCGTCGGTAGCGTGGGTCTGTACATGACGACGATAACGGTCGGCTCGTTTCTCGGATTCATCGGCAGCGCCTACCTCACCGACTATATCGGCCGCCGTCGCAATTTCCTGTTGGTATCGGTGGTGTCTTGGCTGGTCATGCTGGCCTATCTTTTCCTGCCGCTGACGAATGCGCTGCTGCTGTTGATGAGCTTCCCGGTCGGCTTTTGCCTGGGCGCTTCCTACAGCACGCTGGGGCCGTATTTCACCGAGCTTTTTCCCACCGCGATCCGCGGTGCCGGCCAGGCGTTTGCGTACAACTTTGGCAAAGGTATCGGCGCATTCTGCGTCGTGCTTGTCGGCCTGCTCGCCGACCACATGCCGCTGGGACAGGCGATCGGCCTGTTCACCCTTGCCGGTTACAGCCTCGCGATAGTCGCGACGCTACTGCTTCCTGAAACACGCGGCATCGTGCTCGTCAGCGGAACCGAACAACCCGCACGTCATTCGTCAATAAAAACATTCGCGCCACCGCGCTCTACCTGAGTGCGCTGACCGAGTAATCGCAAAACTTTTGGAGGGGAGTAGCGTAATGACATACAAAAATTCAAGAGCCGATTCGCAGCGACGAGCGGTTGCGGTACTAGTGTCGCTGTTCGTCGCCGCCTGGCTCGGTCATGCGCAGGAAGCGGTCGCCGACGATGCGCTGCAACCGCCATCGGCAAATCCGTCCGTGCCATCGCAGGTGCCGGCGACTACCGCTGGCGTGCACTATCCCGGCGTTTCGGGAGAGAGCCCCGGTTATCTATTCGATCCACGGCCTGACGGGCGACCGTTCGGCGACACGCTTGCGAGCGATGGTATCTATCTCCATGGCACGTACCAGCAGGCATACATGAACGTGGTCAATGGCGGCAACAGGCAAAAGGGTAACTATCTCGGGCTGGGCTACTTTGGTTTTGATATCGATACCGGAAAAGCATTCGGTTTGAATGGAGGCCTGATCGATTTCACTCTTTCGACGCAATTCGGCAACACCGAAAAAGCAGGTACCAGTACGGGTTCCCAGGCGCTGGTCCCCTGGGGTTTCGGAGATCGAACGAGATTGGTCGATCTTTACTACGATCAGAGCCTGTTGGATGGCGCCTTGCACATCACCGTGGGCCGCATGAATCAGCTGTCGAATTTACCGTCGTTGTCTCCGGGCTTCCACGTGACGCCGTGGCTGTGCACCTTCTGGAGCAACTCCTGCGGTACGCCACATGCTTTCAACTTCAATGCCAGCCATCCGGGTTATCAAGTCGGTTCCTGGGGCGGCGTCATCACCGTGCATCCCGCGCCGTTCTGGTACATCAAGGCCGGCGTGATTGAAAACCAGCCTGACGAAAACTCAAGCCTGACCGACCTCGGCTGGCCAGGCAGCGACTGGGGCCTTGATCAAGCAAATGGCGCGTTTCTTCCCGTGCAATTCGGCTACGTCACCACACCAGCGACGTCGCTTTACCCCACCAACTTCCATTTTGGTGGTTACTACGACACGGCAGAGTATGCAGACAAGTTTTACTCGGCGTCTGGACGTCCAATTGCCTTCTACCCTGGAGCGCCTCAGATGCATGACAGTGCCACGGGTCTATTCGGCGGCATCCAGCAAACCGTGGTGCGATTCAGCGACGATCCAGCCAGCCTGCGTGGTTTGGCCGTCTTCGCATCAGGCGACTGGGATCTTTCCGGCTACGGCGACGATCAACAGCAATATGAGGCGGGTTTCATTGTGACCGGCCCGTTCGCATCACGTGCGGCAGACTCGGTGAACTTCCTCGTGACGCATGAAGTATTCGACCCGAGGCTGAGGGCATCGCGCGAGGCCACCGCTGCTGCGCACGGCGTCGCATACACAATGAAGGACCAGACGGGTCTGGAGATAAACTACGGTTTTACGGTCGCGCCCGGGTTTGTTATCTATCCTTACGCTCAGTACGTCATCAATCCGGATCAGTTGCCACTTGCTGTGCCCGACCCGCACATCACGCATGCCACCGTCGTCGGCGTTCGCATCACGACGCGCTTCGATACGCTGTTTGGGTTGGCGCAACCTGGTGGTTGATCGGGTGGCAAAGCGGAGACGGAGGTGGTTAAGCCGCTTCGGCTCAACCGTGTTCATTTACCCGGAAGGCGAAACAGTCACTGCGACTTCGACTGTCCATCCCGTGCACGCGTCTGCGGCCAGAAACTCTCATGCAAGGCATAGTCCAATTGGTCGGCCAGAAGTTCGAAGCACCGAGCCAAGGCGTTGGGTGAGAGGTGAAGGTGGTCGGCTTCGGCGCTGATGCGCGCGGTGAGGCCGGCCAGCAATCGAATCTCTTCACGTGTATGGCAGAGCTGTTCGTGAGCTGCTTCGGGCAGGTGATAGCACAGCTCGGCAACCTGATCCTTTTCCATAGCTCATCACTCCTTATCGAACTGAACGATTGTCGAAACGGACACATTGCAAATACTTCGGATGATCTTGCGTCAGGCCAACATTTCGAGCACTTGAGTGCTGCTATTGCAGACCGTGATCCTCCGTTGCCTTCTATCGATGATGACAAAGGCAGGGCGGGGGAAGCACAGCAGGTGCACAGCATCCAGGCTGAGCGATTCCCGCTGGTTGATGACGAGTACGAGTTGCGTACCTTGCTTCTGCAGTGACGCGAGGAAGTAGAACGCAGCGCCAAAAACACTAACTGCCGCCAGGAAGGAAAGGAACGTGCCACTGGTACAACTGCTCGAAGAGAAGATCAGCGCCAACAGCGATCCCACGGCACCGATGCCGGAGACTCCTCCGACAGGAATGGCTAGTCCCGCAAATACAGCTGTACCCAAGGTCTTCGCGCTGCTGGTCATTGGGTTGTCCTAGAGTGGTCGATGGGACTTCAAAGGAGGAGGGCACCTGCAAGGCAAGACATGGTGCCATCGGGCTGCCGCGCAATCCTTGACGGAGTTGAGCATAAGCATAGTATTGAGAAGCTGCGTTAATAGTGAGTAAACGCGTATTCACTAAATGCGTAATTCATTGATGCGTATAGTTTTAGGGCCTATCCAGTTGATCCGGAGAGGGTCATGACCACCGCCAAGAAAGCAGTTCGTCGCCCAGCTAAGTCCATTCACCGCCCGGAAAACCAGTTGATCGTTGAGGTTCTCAGAGCCCTGCGTGAGCGCACCGGCCTCAATCAGACACAGTTTGCTGAGGTGCTGGGACGGACGCAGAGCTACGTGAGCTCGGCTGAGCGAGGTGCCAAAATGGACACGTTGCAAATCAGAGACTGGTGCCACGCCTGCGGGACGGATCTGATTGGTTGGGCCACCGAGGTCGAGAATGCCCTTGGCGGCGGTCGCAAGACGACTGGGCGTAAAGTCTCAACGTAAACGGCCCGGAGTCGTCTGTTTATGCCTCGATCAAGTTTACGGGGAGTCGACACCGCAGCTCAGCCACCCCCAGACTCGCGTACTTCTTCTTCCACGCGTAGAACGTCGCTTCGCTAATGACCATCTGCCGACAGACGTCGGCTACCGGGGTGCGGGACTCGGCTGTCCGCAAGCAGTAGGTGACCTGTTCTTCGGTAAATCGCGACTTCTTCATCGCTCCTCCTTTGACCCTTCCGGGCCTGGAATGAAGCGACCGTAACTCTACTTTTCAGTGATGTCGAAAAAGCGGGCCGACGTCAGCCAGCTCGATCAGACTCATTCAGTCCGACAAGGCTTCCTCTATATCCTTGAAAGGATCCGCCCTGTCTATGGGCATGACGTTAGGCAGTTCCTTTTGTCCCGCTAGACCTGCGTCCCTGTACCGCCAGAATCGCATGTGTAAATTTTCTTTGTCTTTTAACCCGACAGTAATAAGCCTGCCGCATTTAATTGAAAGCACTACAAGGCCCGGCAGTGCAAAAATTGATAGATACTTTTTAATTTTAAGGTATCGAAGCCTTGCTAACAGGACCGCAGACGGGATGTGTCCTGCCTTCGCTCCCTTCTCCAACATCTTTTCGGCGATCGGACGATGTTGAAAAATATCTAATCGCGCAATCATAAACGCCCCCATAAACGGGGACAATTTGTTTGCCTTTGCAAAAAAGCGTGTACCCATTCTCACGTTGCGCGCCAGTCTTTTTCCTTGAAACAATGCTTCGCCCGCTGCAATAAGGACTTCGGGGTCCGTCGACCGCAAACCGAAGTTCAATAAGAATTCGTACTCTGAGCCCCATCCTACGTGCCGCGCTATCTGTGGGAATCTATGAATCAACATAGCTGCAGCGATTGCTTCCCTAGGATCTCCCGCTCGTGCCGAAGCTACCTTCTCCAAAAGTAATGCGGTGTTATTTTCTTCAGGTATTAATGTGGACATCTACTCTGGTTGCCTCCTGGCGCAGCCAGCGGGGCCGCCACCGGTTGAGTTGGAACTGGAACCGTCGGAGGTGGTGGCGGGGTTTCAAAACTTTCGATGATGTAATCCAGCTCGTCACTTAAAACTTCCTCAGTCGGCGCTGCGCCAGTCACTATGGTTTCCGGCAGCCCTACTGCTCCAGTTAGCACGTTAGCCGCCAAAAGAGTGTTGGACTACCGGAAGAAGCGCGTCAGAGGCAAATGGCAGTGCGAGGCCGCCTGACGCAGCTACCGCTACGCCATCCATAATGTACACAGGGGCCATGTCAGGAGCGCCCCACGAGTCTTGAATCATATCAGGAGGAAGCGTGCAAAGATTTCCCGTGCAGAAGGCAGTGCCTAGGAAGTTGGTGTCTGAGAGGCCACTTAGGTCTTTTCGAACCATTGGATTCCCGCTGGCGTAGACGTACGTCGATATTCCCGCAGCTAATCCCATGGGGTCGCTCTGCTGGTAACGCCCGAGGACCGGCTCATAGTTCCGACGTACATTGTAATTGGTCCGTGACTCGGCGTCGTAATACTGGCCCGGAAAACGCAGGTTCAGCACGTAACCGGTTGTTGAGGTCGGCTGCTGTTCCCCAAACGGATTGCCTTGATAGGCCCAGGCCCAAATCAGGGCGCCCGCACTGTTGCTCACCGCTCTCGGCGTACCCAGTTGGTCAGCAGTCACGTAGTTGACCGTACTTGTGGTAACACCACCGGTGACAACGTTATCCACTACTGCTACCGGCAAATCGCCTAGCCAGACGGGATAAGGGGACGGAGGTGGTTAAGTTAAGCTGAGGCTTAGCTTTCATCCGTTGTGTGGCGCCGCGGTCGCCCTGGTTGCTGCACGGCAACCGAACGTCCTAATGTTTTCGCTGCCATCGCCTGAAATCGAGAACTGCCTAGCGCGCGCTCTTGTTTGATGTGCTGACGAATATCGTTCAGTTCGTCGTCGCTGACTCCGGCGCGAAGCCACGCGCGGTACGCGTCGGCCCGCTGCGTGCGATCTGGAGAGATCGCGAGAAATGTTTCATGGGGTGTCACGATCGAATCGTTACGCAATGCAAGATTCGAGTGCACACTTGACCACGGGTAATGCTCCGGCATTTCGACCATGGCTGCACGTACGGGGTTGAGCTCAATGTAACGATACACCGTAAGCAGGTAGCGATCAGAATCGACCAGGCAAGATTTGAAGCGACCCTCCCACAACGTGCCCGTACGCCGATGTCGGCGGTTGAATGTGGACACGTAATTTTGGTGAACCTGGCGCATGGCTTTGGACAACGCACCCGCTTTCTCGGTGCTGACGAGGAGGTGCACGTGATTGCCCATGAGTACGTAGGCGTGAATTTGCAGCGTGTGCTGTAGCGCGCTGGCGGCGAGGAGCATCAAATAGTGTTGCCGGTCGTCATTGTCTAGGAAGACCGCACATCGATTGACACCTCGCTGTGTGACATGAACTGGAACGTCAGGGATCTCAAGACGGGCTTGGCGAGGCATGATAGGTTTGCGGATGTTATTCGCCAGTCTGACGGCTGATCCGTGTCCTGATCAGTCGGACACGGACGACCTCTCGTGTCGGTCAGCATCGCTGAAGCGAGTGGTTTTAACCACCTCCGTCCCCTTTTGCGCTTTTGCGCGCGAACGGCGCCTTGTGGCCAAAGCTAGCAATCGATCCTTGCTTGTTGAGCCATTCCAGCGCGCGAGCCCGATCGCCGCTCACTTCCTCGGCGGCAGCGATGACACGCACCACGCGGTGCATGAAGGCCTGAACGGATTCCGATTCGGGATGCTCGCTGATCGTGTGGCGATGCACGCCGGCGACGGCGGCCGGTTCGTCCGTCGACATAGCCAACCTCGCTGCGAGCTTAGTTGGCGACAGGACGAGCGTGCCATCCTGTCGCAATTCTTCGGCAAATGCTTTGCCACTGATCACTTAGCGTCCGATTTTTTCTACATACCAGCCATTCTTGGAAACACTAAAAGTGTACCAACCATTTTTCAGGATTCGCCCATGGAATGGCTTAACCTTAAAGATAAATAAAAACGAATCCCCCTTATCCTCCAGTGCCACGTCGTAGTTATCTGTCGAACTCACGAACTGGCCAAATTCACCCGCTGTTTTTTTTTCGCTCGACAGTGTCTGTTCAAACGCTTGATAAGCAATGCCGCCTGCCTTTAGCGCGTTCGCTTGCACCGTAGTATCTGCCGTAAGTGGCTGGCGCGACTCCATACAAGACACAGACGAAGCTACTGACAGCCCTAACAACATGATGCAGCACACGCGTACGAGTGAAATTTTCATTGAGGAACGCCTATTTGTAGAGTGGTTACCTTGCCCGAACAGGGGTCATATTTTTTGATCGCGAGACGTGGAGTTCCTAGATAGCCGGGTATGTGCTGCTCATCATTGCTCTGAATATCGGCAGGGGAGAAAATCTCGCTCTGCCCGTCCTCATCATCGGCACCATGCGTGTGATAGTCAGCCACCTCTGTGTGGAACCACGGTGGGCCGCCAGGATCTGAAGTGTGATCAGTACCAGAATTGGCGGCAGTGTATGAATAGGAGCCGTTCCAGTTTTGGTAAATGACGCCAGCGTACTCAGTGTTTTGAGTAATTGATTCGGGCAGCACATCACTCACTGCTGCGACCCCTGCCGCGTCTACGGTTTTGTATTCGTCACCCACCTTCAAACCCCGTGGATCGGTATAGCGCAGCGGATTGCTCCCCACGTAGGCATACGTGCTCACCCCTCCATTGGGCCCGATCGGATCGCTCTGCAGGTACCTACTGCTAGCCGAATCGTAGTAACGCGCGCCGTTGTATTCCAGCCCGGTCTCCACATCGTAGTACTGGCCGGCATAGCGTAGGTTGAGCACGTAGCCTATCGACGACGTCGGCTGTTGTTCGCCAAACGGATTGCCCTGATACGCCCACGACCAGATCACCGTGTTCGCGGCGTTTGTCACTGTGCGCGGCGTATCTAGCTGATCAGCGGTGATGTAGTTAACCGAGCTGGTCGTCGTGCCTCCACTGATCGTGTTGTCGATCACCGCCACCGGCAGGCTGCCCAACCATAGTTAGTCACGGTTCGGTAAAAAAACGGGACGGAAGTCGTTAAGCCGCTTCTGCTCGGTTGGTACGGGCGGCGCCGATCAATGCCTTGCTATTCCTGCTTTCGAAGCCGGAACTGATCCACATGGTGCCGGGGCGGGCAGCGAAAACCTAGGAATCATGCGGCCTGCGCCGCCTCATTCTGAGAAGTACCAGCATAAGTACCATCATTCGCCGCCAGCTTGCTCTCTATCCAAGCATCCACAGCGGCGGCAGACCATGCCACGGTGCTGCGGGTAGGCGTCAGTGCGACAGACGGCGGGAACATGCCTGCCTTCACCCATCGGTGGAGCGTGGCTTTACTGACCCCGATACGCGATAGCACTGCGGGCAGGCGAAGGAAGGCGGGGGCGGTGCTGCCGGTGCTGCTGTGTGTGGGGTTGTTCATGCTGTCATTCCTTCAGGCACAGCAACGCAGCCGATGTACTAGCTGCGCTCACTGTGGTGCTGTGAGTGGGTATGGGTTGGGTGATGCAGTGAGCGGTTGCTTCGCGTCACACTGCGGGGCGCGCAATCATTGACGCGGGTACCGGGGGGGGCAAGCGCGATCAGCCAACTGTTCGAAGGGGCAACGGAAATTTCCGCTGCACATTCCGTAGTCTCCACATGGGCACTGCAGGTCTTTCGCGGCTTCCGTGGTCGCCTGCTTCCCTCTCTCCACGCTTCAGGCTTCGGCGTGACACCGGCTGAACGCAAGGCCGTTGTACATGGGTACCAGTCGGCAGCGCTGTAACGGGCAGTCCCTGTCTCCAATTTCAGATTTGCCGCTCGCATGTTGAGCGGGTTCCCGTCCCTGTACCTCACCATCTGTCCGGCTTCAGCCATAGCTACCAAACGGGAAAAGGGAACTAGGCAGTCAACGCCTTTGTGGGTGCATGCGCCGACCGTGACATACGCGCTACCGCTCTTGTTTCGGGTGTACTGCCAAGATGGGGAGAATCCCGCATCCATCAGTCGTTGATAATCCTCAGCGTACAGGGTTGCTCGCTGGTTGCTGTTTGCCAGTGCGATATGCACCAGTTGCTGACCGTCTGCGTCGGTGGTGTATTCGGGTGCTGCCTGTTGCTGCTTCTTCATGCGTCTGTGCCTTTCAATGCATAGGTGCCCGTCACCATCCGTGGTGCGGACAGTGGGCAGGTGTGGTGTTGGCGGGGTGTGCGTCCGGGAGTGCTGCGGCATAATGGCCGCGAGGGACTTAGGGTGGATCAGGGGGGCTGATGGCATCAGCGAGGGTTTCTGCTAACGACCGCTTTCATCCATAGCGGACCTTGGCGGGGTAGATAACAGGGGATAGAAAGGTGACGTCGATCAGTAAGGAGCAGGCGGCAGCTATCTGCTATCGCGAAATCAATCAGCCCAACCTGGATTGGCCAGATATGCCCGAGCTAGTCGTTGTGCGTGTGGACGAGCGCGAACGGTCCTGGGTTATCCACTATCAATCGAAGCCATGGGTAGAATCAGGTGACTTTTCCCAGTCGATCGTTGGGAATGGACCTTATGTAGTCTCGAAAGCTACAGGGAATTTTGCGATTGCTGGCACGGCAGCCCCACTTTCTGATCGGGTAACTGAGGCCGAGCGGGTCTTGGCAGCGAGAAACGCGCTTTGACTAAAGTGTCCGCCACCCGAAGCAGGCATGATCCGATCACACGAGTTTGGATTCACACATGACGCGCTTCACCCTGCTCGTAGTGCTTCTTGCATCGTCCGGCCTAACCGTTGCCGCTCCTTGCGACAAGGTGAGTCGAGAGCTAACTAACTCTCAGAAGGACGAATGGTCGTCATCTATCGCGAGACAGCTTGCCGTCGAGTCAGTTTCGGTGCGGCAAGCCTTTGGCTTTCAAGGCTGGAAGATTGTTTACGTGGAGACGCCCAACTCCGATCCGCCGTTTCTTTTCTATCGAGGGAATCCAGCCGGAACAAAATTTGTGACGATGTGGAGCGGCGCAGCGGGCGCGAATGAGGAGGGCGGCATCCTTGCATGGACAACCAGGCATGTGCACGGCATCCCTTCCACGTTAGCAAAATGCTTTGCGTGGCACGTAACCCAAGCTCGTGATCGGTAGATTCGAGCCATTGCAACGGCGACGATAACCCTGCAAGCTGACACTGGCGGCTTTCGACGCCAAGAGGACATTGCCAAGGCACCGTCAGGTCGATGGATACCAGGGGAGATGGAACGATGGAGCAAGATGAAATTGCCACGATCGAGATTGATGCCGATGGGCAGCTTCACGTCGTTCCCGCTAGCCGCAGCTTTCCACTCGTTTATCGCGAGGCTATGGAAGTGCACTGGGATGGTGAACGCCGATCCTTGCACTCTCCCCGGCCTCGTGACTGGTCCTACTCCCGCTGGTTTCATCAGATTCTCGCATCCGCTTGCGAACAAGGTGTCAGCTTGTATCTTTCAGCGAACACGAAGTGGCTCAACATTGAGCCAAGCGTTAAAACTGAGTTGCTGCGAGCAGCCGAGTGACTACGACAGAAATTCTGGCGATGTCCGCTTCAGACCCATAACCGGGCCTAACTCTCTATCAACCTAACATCTGGTGGCGAGACCTTAAGTGCCAGTCACGCCAGAAATGGCCCCTCAATGACAACACTCTCCAATGAACAGCTCTTGGCCGAAGTCGAAGACGTCATTCGAACAATGCCTCTGCAAGAAAGGTGTCAGGGACAATTTGTGGGGACAATTTGTGTCAGGAATTGTCCCTGACACCTTTTTCACAGAATACGTCGACAGACGCAGGCTGGATTCTGCAAGCGATATATCAAAATGATCAACTCTTTCAACATGTCATGCTTGGTATATATCATGCGAACCACTAGCTATATATTTCTGTCATTTTTAATGATTGTGATGTCGTCATGTTCTAGCGGTCATGATACCGTCCCGGGGATGTGGGGGCGGTCAATCATTTATTTCGAGGGTGGCCAAATGGACCGGGCTGTCAAGGTCGCCAATGATCTTGACCGTTACGATGCTAGCGATTCTAGTTTCTTGGTCGGGCAGTATATGATATATCGCAACATGGCTAATGGAGGATCTTTTGAAGATCTGGGTGCGTTTTTCAAAAAATTATCGAACACCGACGCCGGCGCGAACTCGATGTACAGGAGGGATTATTTAGCGGCA
>Ga0302233_10001065_pt1 | contig 20012 bp, 29 predicted proteins | sample II_Palsa_N3_1_FD_193516 | JGI IMG/M metagenome (GOLD analysis project Ga0302233, IMG submission 193516) | Peat permafrost microbial communities from Stordalen Mire near Abisko, Sweden - II_Palsa_N3_1 | ecosystem: Environmental > Terrestrial > Soil > Palsa > Peat permafrost | place: Sweden... | reverse complement strand
CGTGTACTCGCTCGACACCCTCGCCTCCATCGATCACATCCAGGATCTTTTTGACCTTCCCAACTAGCAGTCTTGTCTTGTTCACATCATCAAGTAACATTTTTTTTTAGTATTAAATTACGTTAGCTTGCACCAGAGCCAGAGCCAGAGCCAGAGCCAGAGCCAGAGCCAGAGCCAGCACCAGCATTCTGAGGCACTAGGTTTGGCGTGATCAGCGGCGTGGCCGACGAGGACACGGGGCGAAAGATCTGGCTGGACATCCGCCGCGGCGAGATCGCCGGCGTGCGAGAGGGTCGCAGCCACGGCGAGTCGATGAACTGGGGCACCATCGACGGCAGGAATAGAGGCGACTTGTTGGGCAAGAGTGTGCGAGGTGAGGGCGGCTCCAGCGTGCGAAAGGAGACCTCAGAGATCGGCGGGAGTTGGACGCTGAGACGCGCCCTCAGCGACGGTGGCGGTAGATCGGCGGCGGTTGAGGGCGATGTTTGGGCCCCCTGCACAATGGGACCGTACAACGGCCTACTGGGCTGCGTCCACTTGCTATTGTCCGCGTTGGCCGGAGGCAGGGCGAATTCAAGCGCGTTATCGCCGGTCGTGTCCTTGGCTTCGAATCGCTGAGGTGACGATCCCTGCGAGCGCTGGGAAAAGGATGAGCGCGGCGTACTGGGAACATTGAGCAAGGTGGGCCGTTCTAAGAAGGGGAAAAAAAAAAAAAAGAATATTATTTTATACATTTTATAAAAAAATATTATCGTACCAACGGGAAGGACCGACATCTCGATCGGACGCGACTGCTGGCTCTCGACGTCTGCGCTGCCGTTGAAGAGTAGAGCCGGCAGCGAAGTACTATTGGAGGTGGTCGTCTCCCTTTCAACGAGCTCGTGCAGCTTGGCTAAGCTTCCGACGATGATGATCCTGTCGTCTCCCTGGAACGCTGGGAGGATCTTGCCGCAGTTCTCGACAAATTTATGCACGTAGCCGTCGAGGTTGACGAGGATGAGGACCATGCCGCGCTGCGAGAGGAAGCGGTGGATGTCGATCAGGCTCAGCACGCCACTTTCGTCCATCGTGTGGGCCATGCTCAGGTCAACGATCACACCGCGCCCGCTCGGCAGGCCTTCGTTCTTGCGCCGGTTCAACTCATCGAGGCAAATGTGCAGGACGTAGTCGGTGAAGAACTGCGAGTTGGGAAACCACAAGCTCTCGTGCAGCTTGAACACTTCGAAATCGCTCAGTTGGCTGTGAGCAGACGAGGCCGAGTCCGAAGCGTTGTCGTCGTCGCTCCCGAGCAGGTGGGCGTTCATGGTGATGTTCGGGTGGGCAATGCGGTGGAGAGAGACAAAGAGCGAGAAGCCGACGCCGATCATGATGCCTTTGTCGGCGCCGAGAAGCAGCATGCCCAGGAAGGTCAACATCATCGCCGCAAAGTCCATCAGGCCGACGTAAAACATGACGATCATCTCGCGGTAGTTGAACAGGGTCATCGTGGTCGCGATCAGAACCGCGCCCAGGCACGCGTCGGGGATGTATACAAACAGGTCCTTTAGGTAGAGCATCACGAGCAGGGAAAACACGGCCGTCAGGCCAGCACACAGCTGTGTCCGCGCACCGGCCTCGGAGCTCAGGGTCGATCTGCATCGATAAATCAGTGACTACTTTGCACCTCCACGGTCTCACCGAGAAAACGAGCCCGTCACAGGGAAGGCACCAACGAGGGCAGAGATCGAGTTGCCCACTGTGCTCTCGCGTTAATATTAAAAACCACTTGTAAAATGGAAGAGGTACCCCCGAGACTGAACAGCTCGCACGACATCTTGGCGCTGGTGTGTGTCGACCGTGCAAATCCCTTGGCAACGGCGGTGTGCTCAATCAGACCCACGAGAGAGAGCATGACGGCGGTCATGATGAGACTGTGACCTTACGGATTAAAAAAACGTTGGTTCTTTTTTTTTTTAGTCGTACTCGGGCGAGCGAGAAAAGTCGGGGAGTTGCAGATGGGGATACATCTCGGGGAGTGGTCCGATGATGCTCAATGACCAGGATTCGTTCAGTTTGAAGCCCCACGTGGCGATAGTTGCCACGGCCACGACGACCGCGTTGCGAGGGATGAGCGGGTTCAGCTTCTTGAGCCCGATGATCACCAGGAAGCACACGACGCCCGTCATCAGGGACCAGCCGTTGATGTTGCCAAGATTGGGCAAGAGGTTGATGGCGTTTTGCAGGAACGTCGGTGAGGGTGCGATCTTGATGCCAAAGATTGTGTTGACTTGTTTGAAAATGACAGTGACAGCCTTTTTTTATTGTGACGGATTAGGGGCGACAGCTCAAGCGCTTAATTCGACATACCGATGCGTTGGTAAAGCCAACGAGAACAGGATGCGAGATAAAGTCCTGGCGGGCAGTTTTATACATTTATCGCAGCGTCGACAGATGATAATTACCAGCACAAAGCTGAGCCTGCAGACAAGGATGGCGAGCTGGACAAGGCCCACAAGCAACGTCAGCGTGCACAGCACCATGGGAACGTCTTCAGGAGCCGATGCCTGTCACAGCCATTAGCGATACGTTGTGGCCACATGGCGTACCAGTACGACCTGGCCGACCATGAGACAGAGGATGGATGCAGGGCCGACCTGGACGTCCTTGACAGACCCGAAAAGGCAGTAAACCAGACCACCGATGTACGACGAGTAGAGCCCGTACTCGATCGGCAATTCGGCCAGCGTGGCATAGGCCAGCGATTGCGGCACGAGCGTGAGGGCCACCGTCAGGCCTAGGTGAACGTGTGAGTTCCTGTGCAGCTCGTGCGCGTTATACCAGCCACGAAATCCCGCAGCAGCGACGTCTTGGTGCACGTGGGGACCCAAACGAGCGGAGGGAACAGCCCTTTCGCGGTGCCGACCAGATCCTGCCCAGCCCACCACGCGGACAGGCCAGTCATGTACTTGTTCCCACCATGGCCGTTCCCGCCGTCGCTGGCATGGTCGTCGCCGTCGCCGTCGTCGTCGTGCTGCACGACATACGTGGACCGTGACCAGCACGACGTCATCGCTGTTTTTCTCAAATTTTAACCACCTTTTCGGAAGAAATCCCGTTGCATTTCTCTCCATCCCCTTCCCCTCCACAGATGAGCTCTCAAGGCCGGGGGTCCCGGGACCCCACGGCACGCAAATGCATCGAATCGCGCTCGACATGGGCACCAAACTCCGGAAAACCACGTGGCCGCAGCGAACTTTTGCGCTTTCGTTTGTTCTGAGCTGTTGTGGCCGAGCGCTCCTGGTGCCAGCTCCTCCCACCCCCCGCTCCTCCACCCGCACTCTCCTCTTCCTTACCACTAGCAACTTTGTCGCGAAATCCTTTGCTAAATCTGCGAAGCGCCCAGCAGAGGATGGCCTCTGCCACACCACAACAGTCACAACAACCGGCGGCACTGGCGCCGCCCTCGCAGCCCGGGACGCCTGGGCCCACCACGCCCTCGTACGTCTCTTGTCTTTTGCACCGGGGGGGGAGGGGGGGGAATGCACCCTAAGCAAAAAACATCTCGACAGGATCGACGAAAGTGGGAAAAAGTCGTTCTGGAAGTGGAGTTCGACCGTCGTTCCCGGCAGGTAACTACGGCTCCTGGCTGGTTTTTTTTTGTGCGCTGACCCCTCACCCCGCCCTCCTCCTCTCCCTTGGGTATGGCAGTATTCGCGCTCTGACCGCACGATCGCCGGGCCCGCTCAGCCTCAAGAAGAAGAAGTCGTCCGGCGGTTCGACCGCAGACGACGCCGACTGGGACGAGTCAGAGGACGAGGTGATCGCTGCCTTTGCGACATCTGGCACACCGCAAGCAGGACCGGGGGGCGTCACGTCACCGCCGCCAAAGTACGCTGCCTGGCTTGCGCTAAGCTGAAAAATAGTAATATTAATAATGCACAGGACTCCAACCGAAGGGGCAATGGACTTGAGCGACCTGGCCACGGCAGCCTCTGCCCTCGCGAGCTCGTCCACAGAGGACGCGAGACTGCAGCATAGCGGCGAGGGGGTTCGGCATCACTCGTCACTGGGGGCCGCGTCTGCGTCGCCGATGCTGCGGCCACAGTCGGCCGCTCTATATATGTCGGAGGAGATCCACCTGTCGTCCGCCCCCGTGTCGCGGACGGTTTCGACGATGGAGAAGCCAAGCATGGTGCGCTCGGCGAGTCAGTCGGCAGCCACGACCATGCTGTCGCCCGAAGCGCTGATATCCTCCCCTGAGGACATCCCCGATGCGAACAAGCTCACGTTGATGAGGTGTGCATTTAAGACACCTTTGTGTGCTAACTTGTACGCCCCAGCCCGGCCAAAGTCGTGCCGTCGATCGCGTCGCTCGACGGCAAGCGGATGAAGTTCCGCGCGCTCATCAACTCGCCCGTGATCGATCTGGACGAGTTGCGGAAACTATGCTGGAACGGCATCCCCGACGAGTTCCGGCCGCTCACGTGGAAGCTGCTGATGGGCTACCTGCCCTTGAATAAGGAACGCCGCCAGACAACGCTCGAGCGCAAGCGCATGGAGTACGTCGAGTCGGTGGCGCAGAACTTTGGCGACGATGTCATCGCCAACTTGGACCAAAAGATCTTCCATCAGGTAAAAACAATCAAGCCACGGTGATATCCCTTTATTCTTTGTCGATCAGATCCACATTGATGTCCCGCGCACCAACCCTGACGTCAAGCTATTCCAGCACGACATTGTCCAGCGCTGTCTAGAGCGCATTCTTTATGTACGCGGTTATTCCTGTTTATCATTCATATAAAAAAAAATAAACACGACATAGGTGTGGGCAATACGCCACCCCGCGTCCGGCTACGTCCAGGGTATCAACGACCTCGTCACGCCATTCTTCCTCGTCTTTTTGTCCTCACACATTGCCGACGAGTCCGACCCCGAGCTCGTCGACCCATCCCAGTTCACCGAGGACATTCTGACGACGGTCGAGGCCGACTCGTACTGGTGCCTGTCCAAGCTGCTCGACGGCATCCAGGACAACTATACCCAATCTCAGCCTGGCATCCAGCGGAGAGTATTTATGCTGAAAGAGCTTGTCCAGCGCATCGACGGTAAAAACTATTGCCTTTTTCCTTATGTTTATTTACGTGTTGCATGACCAGCGCCACTACACAACCACCTGCAACAGACGGGCATAGAGTTTCTGCAGTTTTCGTTCCGGTGGATGAACTGCCTGCTGATGCGCGAGATGTCGCTCAAGAGCACCGTGCGCATGTGGGACACGTACATGGCCGAGGGCGTCGACGGCTTTGCCAACTTCCACCTGTACGTGTGTGCGGCCTTCCTCATCTCCTGGTCCAAGAACCTGCTCAAGATGGAGGCCCCCGAGGAGATGCTGATGTTCCTGCAGGACCTGCCCTCGCAAAAATGGTCCAACAAGGAGGTCGAGATCCTCCTGTCCGAGGCCTACATGTGGAAGTCGCTTTATCAGAACGCGCAAAGCCATCTCAATCTGAACCACTAGTTGGTTGTCCCAGCGTCGTAGTTCAGTGTATTTTGCGCCAAGTTTTTCCTCTCTTTTCTGGCGGTTTGAATGCGTCACGAAAAAAAAAAAAAAAAGGTTACCAATTTTTTTTTTGGCGCGTTGTCAAGCGGCACCCGCCGGTCGCCGTTATGGACTCGTCTACGGCAGCTGCCTCCGATGGCGACGGCGGAAGCAGCAGCAGCCTCAACGTTGAACACGACACAGCCGCGAAGACCACTGGCCTGGACGAATTCCTTCTGCTGTTGAGTGTGCGCGTTCCCAACCAGACCGACGTGGCACGGATTGCGGGTGCGATGGACAAGGTAACAAAGACCCCCCTTCCCCCCCAAAAAAAAATGGGGCCTACTCCTTATCAACAACCACACACCAGAGCAACATCAGGCAAGAGAACCTGGTCTCGCTGTCGGTGCAGAGCATCCTCGAGGAGATAACGTCCAACCACACCGAGGTCGCCGCAGTCATGCACACGATAGCAGACTACTTTTTTGGCGTCGAGCACTCGGGCATGTTGGTGGCGCCGAACGAAGAGCCGCCTGTCGGACTCGTCGCCCCATCAGAGCAGCAGCAGGAACAACGTCAGTACAAACGGCGACTACGAAGTCAAATTACAGGTATGTGCGTGTGTGCGTGTGTGTGTGTGTGTGTGTGCGATCGAGTCCGTTGTACCATCCTGAAATTATATTATAGGTCCCTGTCTCACCAAGCAGTACCGCTTGCTTGCTGCGTCGGTAAGATTTGTGTTTTTTAGGCTGGTCTAAATCCTTCGACTACGTAGGTTGCATCGTGCGGCAAAGGAAAGGCTGTTGTGACCTGTCGCGCCTCCTTCAACCAGAACTTTGATGTCAACAGCTATGCAACATTTCAGGCCATGTGCGACGAGCAGACACCCGAGGGCTACTCGGTGGTGGACGTGTGGGCTGACAAGATCTTGCAGCATTTGCGAGAGAACCTGGCAGAGGTATTGAGACAACATATGCAATGATCCGTGCTGTTCTAACAAGCACCACTGGTTCTCCTCCTCTGCAAGGCCGCCGAGCTCGAGTGTGAAAACATTGTCGCGTGGGCCCGCAATTACTTTTCCAACCGCAAGTCGTACTACCGCAACTTTGAGCGGGTTCGCCAACGCAGCAAGCAGCGCTACTTGGAGAAAAAGAACGGGCTGGACGGCGATGCCGATGCTAACGTTGATAACGACAATGATGCCGGCCTTATGAGCTAGGAATAATAAAAAAATTTTTTTTCCTTCTGCCAATGACATCGCGACGCATTGTCATCACCGGCTTGGGTGTTGTGTCGCCGCTGGGCGTGGGCGTGCGCGAGACGTGGCGGCGATTGCTTGCGGGCGATGTTGCGACGGCCTCGCTGCGTGGTTGTGGCAACGGACGAGGCGAGTTTGTGGGCGGATTCGACGGCCTGCCGAGCACGGTGGCCGCCGTCGTCCCGCCGTCCTTTGACGTGACATTCAAGGTACTCGTTTCCTGGTTTGTGTACTAAGGCGCAAGGCAGAAACGTCCCAATGTGCCCACGTTTGTCAGCTACGCTCTGGCCGCCACACAGGAGGCCCTGGATGACGCTCGATGGCATCCAGACAAGGGCAGCCCAGATGCGGAAGCAACCGTACCCATGCCCGTCCGTTCTTTAGTTCTTTGTACTCAGTCTTCTTATCGTCCACAGGGCGTGGCCATCGGCAGCGGCATCGGCAACCTGGACGAGATCGCGAGCGCGGGCGTGACGTTTGCACAAAAGGGCTACAAGGCCATCAGCCCTTTCTTTGTCCCCAAGGTGCTGGTCAACATGGCAGCGGGGCACGTCAGCATCGAGCACGGCTTTCAGGTAATGCATGCAAAGCCGGGCAAGTGAACGAGCGCTCAATCGACGTTGCGTAGGGACCCAACCATGCCGTATCGACAGCGTGCACGACGGGACTGCATGCCGTCGGCGATGCCGCCCGGTTCATCCGCGACGGCGATGCGGACGTCATGGTCGCAGGCGGAACAGAGGCATGCGTGTCCCCGCTGGCGATGGCGGGGTTTTGCAGGCTGCGGGCGCTCTCGACCGCGTTCAATGAGGACCCCACGAGGGCGTCCAGGCCGTTTGACAGCAAGCGCGATGGCTTTGTCATTGGCGAGGGCGCTGCGGTTGTCGTGCTTGAGGAACTGCAACACGCTCTCAAGCGAAACGCAAAGGTCTATGCCGAGGTGGCCGGGTATGGTCTCTCGGGTGACGCGCACCACATCACGGCCCCTTCTGAAAACGTATGCGCTTCTGATCGGTGCGGGGTATGCTTACACAGTGTCGCAGGGTTCTGGGGCGCTGAAAGCAATGACAAGGGCGCTAGAGAAGGCACAGTTGAAGCCCAGCGATATCGACTACATCAACGCCCATGCCACGTCGACGCCCATGGGCGACGGGATCGAGCTCGGTGCCATCAGCCGGCTCTGGGGTAGCACTCCTGTCGCGGTCTCTTCCACCAAAGGCGCAACGGGCCATTTGCTGGGTGCGGCTGGCTCTCTCGAGATCGTCTTTTCGGTCCTTTCCATTCACGAGGGTACGATCCCACCCACTGCAAACCTCATCCATCCCGAGGTGCCAGGATCGCCGCAGATCCGCATTGTCCCCAAAAGTTTGTATATTTTATTTTTAATGATTTCATTGACTCCCCCTCCTCTCGAAAATAGCCGAGACGAAAAAAATACGCGCCGCTCTCACAAACTCATTCGGGTTTGGCGGCACAAACGGATCCCTCGTGCTGAAATCCATGTCCGCTTTAGTTTGAAAAAATTTCTGTTGCGTCTGTACAAACGATTAAATCTAAAAAAAGTTTAGTTATATCTATTACCACCGCGAGCCGCTGTTGCGGCTTTCGGGCCTACTGCCGTACGTGCTTTGAGGGGCAAAGAGCACGAGGTCGTCGATCGAAACGCGTTGGAGCGGTCCCTGGGTGTAGTCCTTGCCACCACCGTTTACAAAGGCATCGCGTTCCTCTTGGATGGGCGTGAACAGCAGGATCGTCGTTTCCTTTGCTCCGTCCTCGCTCAGCTCGAAAATGTCGGCTCTATCCTGGGGATAAGTGCACGTTCTTTCCAAAAAATAGAGCTTACCGAATGAGCTTGGCAGCCTCGACACCCGCAATGACGGGGAGGTTGACGTCGAGGAAGATGACATCGTAGGGCTGCTCGCGTGTGATGCCGCGTTGGCACATCTTCACTGCCTCGCGCCCATCAGCGCACACGGCCGACAAGATGCCCTGCTTGCGGAAGACGCCCTGCATTGCGCGGCGAACGACGGGATTGCCCGAGGCGATGAGGCAACGCACAACCTTGAACCCTTCACCGCTGGAACCGTCTGCCCCAGCACCGCTACCAGACTGGCCGGGGCTGGCACGTCGCGAGCGGAGCAAGTCGAGGGTAGGTCGCTTGTTCTTCTTTGGACGCGGGTTCGTGCGCGCCTTTTGGATAGCGTCCTTGTTCTGGCCCTCCAAAAACTCGATGCTCTTGTACGCAAAGTTGCCAAACTGGCTGGCTGCCGAGACCGTCCCAAATTGGCCCGCGGACGTAAACACGCCCGTGCCCGTCGTCATCTCGCTCTCCACGACGGCGAGCGATGCGGTCCTCTCGAGTCGATCGTCTTGTAGTCGCGTAAAAACTAATCAGTAAAAAAAAGGGGGGGCGTATGAGACCTACTGGTAAAGTAGTCGGTGTCCTCGGGGTTGCTCACGACGGGGATGAACGGCGCCTCGCTCGCCAGGAGCGACTCCCAGTCCTTGACAAAGGAAAAGTACTTGTGCGACTTGACCTCTGCCGCACCGTTGGCGCCGAGGCGTGTCTTGGGGTTTGAATCGAGGAGCTGTTCAATGAGGTCTCGCGCCTCCTCACCCACCTCCTCGGGCCAGTCGATCTTGCGCAGGAGGATGTTTTCAAAGATCGTGGGGAGGTCCTCGTCGTTGAACGGCGGGTAGCCCACGAGCATCTCAAACAGGATCACGCCCACGGCCCACCAGTCCATCGACGCACCGTAGCCGCCGCCCATAATCGTCTCTGGGGCCAGGTAGTCGGGTGTGCCAGAGATCTTCTTGTCGCCGGTGGCGGCCGAGGCCTGCGCCTTGGAGAGCCGATCTTTCATCGAGGACTCTGCCTGGCTGCTGCTGCTCCCGTTGCTGTTCACTGTAAGCACCGTCGCTGTCTTCAGACTGGGCAGCGTCACCTTGTAAAACATGTTGGTTTCTGATCCACGGGCGGAAAAACATTATTCGCGCGTTTGAACCACAGATAGGTTGAGGTACTGTTCATGAGGCCCGTCTTGGAGAGACCAAAGTCGGTGAGCTTGATGTGGCCATCGCTGCTGATGAGCAGATTGTCCGGTTTGAGATCCCTGTGCACAATGTCTAGAATGCAACACCCGTCCCTTTAAGACAAAACACATGAGTAGATCCACATACTTTTCGAATGAAGATAGTCGAGGGCGTGAATGAGCTCGGCAGTGTAGAAGCGGGCCCAGCTCTCCTCGAGTGATCCAAAGTTGCGCAGGAGCGAGTACAGGTCACCGCCGTTCAGATACTCCATCACGAGGTACAGATTGCTCTCCGACTCGAACGAGTAGAACAGTTTCACGACAAAAGGATTGTTGACGCTGGCGAGAATGTCCTTCTCCATCTTGACGTGGTCCACCTGATGTTTCAAAAGCATCTCCTTCTTGCGAAGGACCTTGATGGCAAAATAGTCTCCCGTATTGCGCTTCTTTGCCAAGAAGACACGTCTATCGTCCAAAAAACCTAAATAAGAGGAAAACCGTTTGACAAGGTCCCTATTACCCGAATGCGCCGCGACTGATGACTTTGGCAATGGTAAAATCTTGGATACTCGGCGCCTTGGTTCGGTTAATCCACTGCATGATTAATAAATAAATAAAAACAAAAGATGTAAATTCGAGATAAATAAATAGTTTACGGCAGGTGACTGGGTCTGCTTCTCGCGCTCTTCCTTGGTTGGTGTTTTGATTCCGGACAGCGACGACCTGTCCTTCTCCTTCTCGATTGCTCTTAATAACGCAGACGCAGGGGCGGGCACCGGCTGTTGGATGATCGGAGTTGCGGATGCTTCCTCTGCCTCTTGGGCGCCTTCTGAAATGCTGGGCATGATGTTGCGACTGACGAGGTCCTGAGGATTGGGTCGCTTGTCGAGGAGCGACTTGAGATTGTTGGAGATGGTCTCCTTGCGCATGAAGGCCTTCTGAATGCTCGCCGATCGTCTCATCGCCCTCTTTGTCAGCCGCCTCTGGGGTAACCTTGCGTTTGACTGCGTGCTGCCACCCTCTTTGTCTTCCACAAGGTCCTGCAGAGACGACATGTCACGGACGGTCTTGTTTAGCTCGGCTGTTACAAGGATGGGTTAGGAAAAAGAAAAAAACAACAACACCGAGACAATGAGCTAGCTACCTTGCTCGCGACTTGTCTGCATGCCCTTGCGGATGGCGTCGAGCTTTTGATTGATAGTTTGGCGGACATTTTGGATGATCTCAGCGATGGCAGGGTCGATCTCGGTATCGGATGACATGAGGTTGGACACTGTCATCATCGTGCGCGCCTCGTAGACAGTCTGCGAGCTCACGTACGCGATCGCACTGCCAGAAAAAAACAAAAACAAAGAGAACACGTTGTTAGATGGGCAAGAAAAGTAGTCGTACGTCTCTGCAGCCCCCGCGACTTCCTCAAGGATCTTCCGCTCTCGTCGAACTTTCGGGTCAGGTTGAGTAACGGTCAGACGCTCCGCGAGCATTTGTTTGAGCAGGACCTTGTACTGCAAAGCGCCACCCAAAGAAATAAATAAGTTTCGGTGTTTTTTTTAAAAAAAGTGCTCGATACCTTGTTGAGATCTTCGTCAGACGTGACGAGCAGGCGCTCGCACTTGGACAATTTCACGCAGAGCGCCGTGTGTGATTCCAGGATGTTTTCAGGGAGCATCTCTTCGCAAATACTGCAGAAACCAAAAAAAAAGGGGAAAAGGTTGGATGGAAAAAAAGAAAAGAAAAAGAAACACGTACCGGCATAATAATAACTCGTCCTTTATGGGTTCCGTGTCGTCGTCCGCACCCTCGAGGAGTTCACTGAGGAGGCCAAGGCATGTTATTATGTATCATAAAATAAGGAAATGATGTACGTGGACTCGATAAACTTGAAGGGCGCACACCAAAACACGCTGTAAATGTCGCGATCGATGTTGCTAGAGTCGGCGACGGCAGATTGCTCCTCTTCCTCGACCTCCAGGATAAGTCGGAAGTCGTCTGGGTTCATTTCCTGCGAAAGCGAGTTTAAAGACAAACTTCCAAACCGATGCATACCAGGTGCTCTAGCAGCGGCATCAGCTGTGCCATAAGAATGATTATTTGACGGATGTTTTGCAAAAACGGCCAGTCGTTGTGCCATGTCTGCTGAAGAATTTGGATTTCGTAAGTGATCTTTTTGACGTTCTCGGTCGTGAAGGCAGCGTCTTTCAGACTGTCCCCCGCCGAAAAAAGGTGTCAGAGGCGCATTGAAACAACAACAACAAAAAATAGCTTCGCTACCTTAAAAGTTCTGTCACATGTTTGTCGAGCTTGGAGATGGCCTCCTCGACTTTGATGGCTTTGTGCTCTTGCATCTTATTGAACCACTTTCGTGTTGGGGTGCCCTTCTGCGTCGATGGTTGCAGCTGGGGCGACGATGTCGGCGACGACTTGCTTGGGCTGGTCTTATTTATGTGCTCTGAAAGCTTCTCCTTTGTCCTGATCACAACCAGCATTAGCGGACCCCCCCGAAAACGCGAACGCTATGGTTTACAGGGCCAAGAAGTCGTTGGTGTCCTTCTTAAAGCCATCTAGCCTCAATTGCAGATCCGACACCGCAGTCCTAAAGCTCTCGTCCGTAATGGACGTCGGCCTTGCCGCCTACAGGTAACACGTTGGACAGACGATGTTGGCCAGTCAATACCTTGTTTCCCGAATGCAAAAGCTTCTTGGCCAACTCGGGCGAGATCGTGCCAAAGTGGTCGCGGTCAAACGTCATGGATCCGGACGAGCCTATCCGTTCTATGCTTCTGAGCTCGCGCACTGCCTGCGGCGAGGCAGCCTCGGCGGCTTCAACGGAAAAAAACGAGTGTGTCAGTGAGTCGGTTTTAGGTTCAGTGGCCGTCGTACTGGCATGCTCGGGCCGCATGACTGGTGTCGACGGCGCAGTGGCGTAGACGTCCTGCAGCGAGTTGTTTGAGTTGGACTGGACCATGCCACGCCCGCTCAACTCGGGATCAGCGCTGAGGCTGCTGCTGCTGCTCCCACTGCTGGCCACACCGGCGGACGCAGATGTGTTGCCCCCCGAGATCCGCTTCGAGCTGCCGCTGCCGCCGCCGCTGCTGCTGCCACCAGCGGCACCGCCGGTGCTGCCCTTGCGTGTCAACAGCCACCTGATGTTGAGCAGGCCTCCCAGCGAACTGCCGGACGGGGACGAGGCGGCCTTCTTCTGCAGGGACGGCGGCGGTGTTTCGGCCATCTATCGTGCGAGATGAGTGAGTGGTTGAGTGAGAGAGTGAGTGAGAGAGTGCGTGCGTGCGCGCGCGCGCGTGTGTGCGTGGTGTGGTGTGGTGGGCGCAGAGGGGGCCGGTAAGGGGCCGCAACAAACAAAACAACGCGGCCCCGGTACCTTTTCAAACCACAACAATAAAAATAAAAATAAAAATATTAAAAAAATAGCAGCAAGTAGACACCTTTTGCGCGTTTGTTCACCACACATCTGCCGAGTGTGCCAAGCCATCGAGGCAGCCCGTTCGAAAAAAAGAATTCGGCGTCAGATAGGGGTCACACTGCGTGATTTTCGTTGGCAAAAACATGTCGAGCAAAGTTGCTGCGGCCGCGGCCTCGTACTCGTTCCCTTCGTTCCACAGCTTTCCGCCGCTGTACACGTAAGTGGATGGCGATGGGTGGTGGTGGTGGTGGGGGGATTGGGTCGGTGCTAACCATGTGGACAGGAGGCAGGTCAACGAGGAGACGCGGCTGAAGCAGCTGCAACAGTGGAGCGAGATCATCCTGGGGTTCTGTCGCGACGTGCAGGTGCACACGTTTGACCTGAACGAGGCGCTCACCTGGCGGTTATTCAACAACACTGCGATCCAACGTACCGACACTAAGAGCTGCTGTGCGCGTTGGTGATTAATCGGGGGAGGGGGTTTCATGCTAGGCAAGCTCAGCCTCGCGTTTGCGCAAGAGATCATCCAGCAGCTGGTCACGCAGGGCAACGCGCAGTGGGAGGACGCGACCAAGACGCGGTGCCTCATCATCTGGCGCACGCCTGAGCAGTGGGCGGCGCTGATCGAGGAGTGGGTCAGCGCGCGCGGCATGAGCAACACGGTCGTCACCCTGTACGAGCTGCAGTACGGCGAGGACACGCAGGCCACGTCCTTCCACAAGCTCGAGACACCCATGCTCATGAAGGCGTTGGAGGCGCTCCAAAAGCGAGGCAAGGCCCAGATCTTCCAGGTGGACCAGGAGATGGGTGTTAAATTTTTCTAGACTTGATTTCTTTTTATATCATACACTATGGTTATGGTTTTTTTTTAAAGTTTTAAAAGACCAACAGGGCGTGGTTCGTGGCGTCGGTGCCTGCGACGATGGAGCCGTCAAGGTGCGAGACCGCGATGCTAATCGCGCCAAAGTTTCCAAAACTGCCGTTGCCCCACGTTGCGACGTGGTTGCCGCTGTCGATGGCCCACGCGGAGAGGTTGTGGCCGTGGTCCTCGCCGACGACCAGGACGCGGGCGACTTGGTCGTAGGCGACGCAGACGGGGTCGTTCATGGCGCCGACATAGCCGATCTGGCGCACAAACTCGCCCGTCTGCACCGACAGGAGTTGAACGCGGCTGTTGTCATAGTCGGTGCAAGCGAGCAGGTCCAGTTCAGGGATGAGCGCGATCCCGTTGACATAGCCACCAAACCCGCCGGGGCCACCTGGCGATGACCAGCGCAGCTTGCCCTTGCTGTCGTAGAGCTCGACCCTGCGCGCGTCCCAGCAGGTGACGGCGACAAAGCCATCGTTGAGCGCGGCGACGCCGTACGGCGACGTGCACTCGAACGAGCGCAGGACGACGCCCGTGCTGCCGTTGTAGAGAGTGACCCGGTTGGAGGATGACGTTGCCCAGATGTTGCCCTCGACCGAGCTCGAGACGCTGTACACGTCGTCGTCAAAATGGCTGGCGACGTCGCGCAGGTGCTTGCCCGTGTGCGAGATGACCTGGATGCGGTGGTTGGCCTGGTCGGCCACGACGAGGTTGCCCTGGGGGTCGAACGAGAGGCCGCACGGGTAGTGGAACTCGATCGGGCCCGAGCCCAGCTTGCCGATGACGCGTGGGCGCAGCACCTTGTGCATGTCGCGGTAGTTGCGCGCCTTCCGCTTGGTCGCGTACGCGGTGACGAGGTCCTGCAGTGAAATCGCCACCTTCTCGTAGAGGGTTGGCGCAACGTGGTTGCGGTTGGCAAGGGGCGCCTGTGGGACTCTAGCCGGGGGAGGCGGAGACACGACGGCGGGTGTCGCCACGGTCGCGGGCGTCTTTCGCGCCGGCGTGCTGGGCATGTCGTCCACGTCCTCCTCTGGCTGCTCGTTGGCACTGGTGTTGTGCTGGTGACTGCCGTTGTCGTCGCTGTCCGATGGCAGGTCGATAAGAACCACGACGCCGTCGTTTGGGGGCTCGGGGCTGGGGCTGGGCGACTTTGTGCGTGCACGCTTGCCTCCCTCTTCCTGGGCTGATCGCGCCTCTTCCTGCTCCTGCTGTGCCCGCACGTCCTCGTCACTGTCCAGCAGCACCACCGTCTTGCGTCGCCGGCTGGACCCCAGTGCTTGCGGTGCCTCTACTGCTGCCCCTTTGGTCTTGCGACGCTTGGACGTCTGTGACACCGCCTGCTGCGATTGCTGCTCCCCGTCCCCCTCCTCGTCGGTTGTCGCGTCCTCGCTGGAGCGCTTGTCGTGACTGGCGGCGGTCGTTCGTCGTCTGCGAGTCCGTGGCATGGGCTCGTCTGTTTCCATTTCGCAGCGCAAACAGAATCACGGATTTTGCAAAATAATGGCGCGAAAGGGCCACATGGATGGATGGAGTTGGGGGGTTGTAACAATTTAGTACACAAAGGATCGACCCCCCCCCCACGGGGGAGAGGATGGCGGCGCAGAGAGAGGGGAGGCAAGTCGAGTTTTGCCTTGATGCCAGGTACGCAAAATAAATAAAAAAAAGTTTGTCAGGCAACAAGGGCCAAAATGCAGGAACAAGGTTGCGGATGCGGGCATTACTACGATCGATTCTGTCCTTAGAGGACTGTTACAATAAATTAAATTACAAGTAATAAATAATAAAAAATCGACCTGGCAAAAATCACATCACACTTTCAAAAAAACAAATCTATGCTCCGAGTGGATGGCGACCACAACGCTGACACGCCGGCCCGGCAGATCATCAGAACACGCGCACTGCAGCGGCAGAAGGGGCCCGACCTGATCGGTCCAGCGTCACTCTCCTCCAGATGGACAGTCTGCTCCAGTGGCTAAGCAACTTTTTCCAGTCATAAGTGACGTCGCGCCGAGGGCATCCACAACAAAAAAAACAAAACGTCAGAACCGGCGATTCTCAGTTACGATGAGCCACTCTACGAGCAGCAGCGGCGGTGGCGACGGCGAAACAAGCATCCTGGGGGGCGCTGCATCGGCCCTGGGTTGCAGCAGTGGCGGCAATGCTTCTGAACAACCGAGTGCAGAGAACAGCCAGAGCAGCATCACGCCCACGAGCAGCACCACTGTCGGAAGCACAAGCACAAGCATTCCGCCCGCGGCAGAGAGTGTGTCGTCGTGCCCGGGTGACCTCATCGCACACAAACGTGCACGTCGCGGCTCGGTGACCATCAAATCCCCGCCGTCCCCGACATCGCACAGCAGCCATACCAGCATGGCCCCGACGCCGTCATCGTCTTTCCCCCCGTCGTCATCGCAGCTTTCATCATCGGGGCCCGGCTCGTCCTCGCTGTCTTCAACCGCTGCCACGCCGGTGACCCCGCCCGCCCAGGTGACGCTGCACTCACTCAACCCCAAACCGTCGCGGCCGGCCCCGATCCTGCGCCGGCGCATGTCGTCGTTTGTGCGCTTCCACCAGGAGGTCTCACAGATCGACAGCAGCAACGACAACAGCAGCAGCGATGTCAAGCGGTCCAACAGCAACAGCAGCAATACGAGCACCAGCAGCAGCGGCTGCTTGGGATCACGCCAGCGGCGGAAAAGCAGCAACGCCATGACGAGTGTCGCCGAGCGCGACGACGAGTGCGATGACTTATCTTTCGACGGCTCCCAGCCTCGTCTGGCGCACGTCGACAGCGCAAGCAGAGCAGGCCATGCCGATGGAGGGGTCAAGGACCAAGAGGCCGACGGCATCGACGACAGCGACGTCAATGACGAGGGCGACGACGACGAGGCCAGCGAAGACGTCGCGGACGGAAGTGGCACGCCCGACATGTCCAAGCTTTACCAACGGTACAATCCGGAAATCATGAAAGAAGACAATTTAAAAAAAAAATGGTTTTAGATTCAAAAGGTACCGATCGCCCTCTGGAGTCGTATCTCTGGCCTCCTTCTTTGACGAGTCCTCTGACCTGCCCATGACCAACCTCATCTGCCCTTTTGCTGATCCGGTAATAGAAAACATGCATTTTCTTTCTTTTAAATAAAACTAATGTACTCTTCAAAACGGATTAGGCAACCGAGGCAAAGTACCAGAACGAGTACTATGCGAGCACTATCTGGAGTACGCGCTCCGTGTACGCTGTTGCCATTATTTTGCGGATCCTGGTCCAGATGGCCCACATACAGAACCTCGCGAATTACGTCGGCATGCTCAGTCCTGGCAATGTACTGCCCAAGAATTTTATCCGTTTTATAACACTATTTAATTCCAGCTCAGCCGATGCGTGTTTATCTTGGCGGCCTACTTTGGCAGCCTGCTCCTGTCGTTCTACCCCCACCGTCATTTCAACTACCATCACTACCTTGGCTGCTTCACCGTGGGCATGTACGTCTTCATGTGTGTCTTTGAGGCACGCCTCTTTACGCAGGAGCTGATGAATGTGAACAAGGTGCGTGCTTGGAGAAAATAATCCTTGACTAAATCTCGCTTTTCTCAGACCGAGCTCGCCATGCGTCATCTCCACCCGGACCGCGGCCTCTTTTTCCTCCTGGCCGACCTCGCCATGATCTCGTTCTCCTCCATCGGGCTCGTCTCGTCGATCTTCATGGGCAGCTTTGCCTTTGCCACCGTCAGCAGTTGGTGGATGTGGCTCGCTCTGTCCGCCAAGGTATATATATTTTTTATGGCGCAGCCCCGTTTAATGCTTCTTCTGTAAAAGTTGATCAACACCTCCGAGTTCTGGCTCTACAACTCGGCCGCGGCCTTGTCCCTTTGCGGCTTCTACACGTTCCAGTTCAACCACGAATACAGCAGTCGTTATGAGTTTGCACGGTACGTTTCCTGCATTTTTTGTAGAGCCTTTTTAATTTTTTTATTTTTGTTAACACACAGGCAATTGCTGCTGAAAAAGACCAACACGCTGCTCGAGGCGGAGATCAGTCATTTGCGCGACAGCACCAAGGGCGGTACCACCGAAAGCGCCGACGGCGGCTCGCATTTCAACGTCTCGTCGCCCATCGAGGTCATCACCGACTTGCTCAAGATGATCAGCTCAGACCCGATGGCCACGGCGTCTCACGTCACCGCCGTCAACAAGGTCATCGACCTCCTCACGACAGAGCAGCTCTACAGTCCTCGTCTCGTCTCGGACCAAGGCGACAAGATGGACAAGGACACAATGGTACAGGGCAACGTCCAAATGAAGCGACCCAAATAATTTTTTCTCCTCGCCCCACCCATAGTCTTGGCTGCAATCCGAGGTCCACCTGGGCGAGCGCAAGCCGAGCAACGAGCGCGGCAAGAGGACCCACCTCTCGGGAGACAAGTCCCCTCATCGCCGCCTGTCGCACCCGGACCTGCCGCCGTACTTGCCCGCAGACATGACGGCCCTTCTCCTGACTTTCCCCAACTGGGGCTTTGACTTGTTTGCCTATCGCGACGTATTGATCCTTGCTATTTTCTTTCCTTGTTTTGAATTGTTTTTGCAAAAATAGATTGCACAGGGGTCCCCGTTGAAGCAGCTCTTCCTGACGATCGCGTACGAGCACCATCTGATCGACGAGCTCAAGATCGACGTGTGCAAGCTCACACAACTCCTCACCACGATCGAGCGTGGCTACAACTCGCATGTCCTCTGTATGACCGCTTGTTTGTGTTTCTCTTTTCGAAACTAAAGTAATATTTTTATTTTAAATGAAAAGACCACAACAACCTCCACGCGGCCGACGTCCTCCAGACGCTGCACAACCTCGTTGCAGAGCCCGCGCTCCTGGACCGCCTCAAGCCGGTGGAAAAGTTTGCAATCTTCTTCGCTGCCGCCTGCCACGACCTGAACCATCCGGGCGTGTCCAACTCGTTCATGGTCAAGACCAAGTCGCAGCTCGCCCTTTTGTACAACGACCAGTCTGTGCTCGAGAACCATCACCTGGCCGAAACGTTCAAGCACCTGTACTCGAGCGACCTCAACGTGCTGGGCCACCTGCCCCAGGCCGACCAGGAGACGGCGCGGCGGATCATCATCGACCTCGTCCTCGCGACCGACATGGCGCGCCATTTTTCCTTTGTGTCCACGTTCAACTCCAAAATCAGTGCGGGCAATCTGGGCTTCTCGTGGAGCGAGGACCTCACGCTGGTCTTCCAGATGCTCATCAAGTGCGCGGACGTGTCCAACCCGGGCAAGCCCCAATCCGTTTACCTCCAATGGGTCTCGCTCATCACCGAAGAGTTTTTCCGCCAGGGCGACGAGGAAAAGCGCCGTGGCATGCCCGTGACCGCCTTTATGGTAACAGCGATTGCGTCCTGGTTTTTTATTATTTTTTACTAAATATAAAGTAATTTGTTGCAGGATCGCGAGAAGCCACGCGTGGCCACAAGCCAGGTCAACTTTATCCAGTACATCTGCCTCCCGATTTTCAAGCCGATCTCTGAGCAGCTCGATCGGCCGCACATCCTCAAGCACGCCTACGAGAACCTCGAGTACTTTAAGAAGCGGCAGCCAGAGGAACTCAGCGAGCAGCATCCCATGGCGCAACCATCAGCAATGTCCCCCCAACCCCCCACATCCGCAACAACATCGGCAATCCCAGCAACAAGTGCTGCGGCCCCTCAAGCTCACCAGTGAAATAATGTTAGCAACGTGTAAATCTACAGTACAAAGCGGAGAGGTGCAAAGCGGCATCAGTTGGGTCGCGGACAGTCTGCGCGTTACATGGACACTCTTTTTCTGTTCCACTGCCAGAGGTCATCGAAATGGTCATCGAAAAACCAAGTACGTGCTAGCACGGCAGGAAGACTCGCCGTCTGAAACATAGGCTTGA
>Ga0302233_10001064_pt1 | contig 20022 bp, 29 predicted proteins | sample II_Palsa_N3_1_FD_193516 | JGI IMG/M metagenome (GOLD analysis project Ga0302233, IMG submission 193516) | Peat permafrost microbial communities from Stordalen Mire near Abisko, Sweden - II_Palsa_N3_1 | ecosystem: Environmental > Terrestrial > Soil > Palsa > Peat permafrost | place: Sweden... | reverse complement strand
GCCGTCCGTCCAGGTGGGGGGGAGTGGGGAATTTTTTTTTTTTTTTTTTTTTTTTTTTTGGAGAGCCTTTTCTTTTTTGTGCATGTTATTTTTTGGACTGTGCTTTTTTCACCCTTGGGCCCTACCTGCCTTTCTAACCCCAAGCCAATGACTCCGTAAAGCAGCCAAGCTCGCCTGCAGCTCGTGCCCTACACTCTCTTTTTTCAATTGAAAAAAAAAGAAGAAAATCTCGGCACAGAATGTCGGACATCCAAGAAAAGGTCAACGCGGCCAAGAACGAGGCTGAGAAGCTCAAGGAGAAAATCAAGCAGAAGAAGGACACCCTCGCCGACACCACACGTACGAATGCCCCCGGCGAGGGGGAGCGGAAATGGGCCTAACGTGGGTTTATTATTATTTTTTTCAACAGTGCGTGCGGTCGCCGCGGAAATTGATGCCCTGCCTCGCATCAACATGAAGGTGCGAAGGACGCTCAAGGGCCACTTGGCCAAGGTCTACGCCCTTCACTGGGCCGCCGACAAGCGCCACCTCGTGAGGTACTGGAATACTCGGACGCCAGACGTGCCTGGATTTTGGGGTGGGTGGGGACGAGACAGTTTTCATGCGGGAGTGTTTTCCTCTTTTTTCTTTCTTTTTTACTCGTCGAAAACTTCCACTAACTCTGTCACACCCACTACAGTGCCTCGCAGGACGGAAAGCTCATTGTCTGGGACGGATACTCGACAAACAAGGTCCACGCAATTCCCCTGCGCTCGTCGTGGGTTATGACTTGCGCTGTACGTTTTTTTTTTTTTTTGTGCTTCCGTGGTCTTACAAATTCCCCAACCGTGCAGTATGCTCCGTCTGGGAACTTTGTCGCCTGCGGTGGTCTTGATAACATTTGCTCCATCTACAACCTCAAGACAAAAGAAGGTACGACGCGACTGAAAAAACGGAAGAATGTCTGAGATCGTTTTTTCGCTCAATGTTAAAGGTGCCGTGCGAGTAGCACGCGAGCTCTCTGCACACACTGGCTACCTCTCGTGCTGCCGCTTCCTTAGCGACCGTCAGATCCTCACCTCGTCCGGTGACATGACTTGCTTGCTCTGGGATATCGAGGCTGGCATGAAGACCACCGAGTTCACTGACCACACTGGCGATGTCATGAGGTATGCCGCCCATTGTCTGTGCGATTTTTTTTTTTAAAAAATACCTTTTTTGGGGGGGGTCTGTTTGGTTAGCTTGTCGCTTTACGCCGACAAGAACATCTTCGTCTCTGGTGCCTGCGACGCTACCGCCAAGGTTTGGGACATCCGAACTGGCAAGTGCGTCCAGACCTTTGGTGGCCACGACTCGGACATCAACGCCGTCCAGTACCGTCCACTCTTTGTTGTTTTTGTTTTTTACTTTACTCAAAACATTTTTCTTTCATTACAACAGGTTCTTCCCCAACGGCGAGGCTTTCGCGACCGGTTCGGATGACGCATCGTGCCGCCTGTTTGATCTGCGGGCGGATCGCGAGTTGAGCCAATACACCCACGACAACATCCTTTGCGGCATCACCTCGGTCGCCTTCTCAATCTCGGGACGCCTTCTCTTCGCCGGCTACGACGACTTCAACTGCAACGTCTGGGACACCCTCAAGGGCGAGCGTGTCGGTGTTCTCCAAAACCACGACAACCGCGTCTCCTGCCTCGGCGTCTCATCCGACGGTATGGCTCTCTGCACCGGCAGCTGGGACTCGCTGCTTAAGGTATTTTCCCCCCGAGTACTTGTGAATTTCCCTCCCAACTGACATTCGTGCTTCTTTGCAGATTTGGGCGTGATTGTAGTATTATCATCCGTAGGCCAACAAGCAAACAAGAACATCCCGACAAATCGTACAAAAACTTTCTTAAAAAAAAAAAGGGAGTGGTGGCTTGCCTTGCAAGTAAGAGTTAACAATTTTGTTTTTCTGTTTTTGTCTTTTTTTTTTTCTATTCAGTAGTCTATTTCTCCCATCGTGTTCTAAACTTTTCCTCTCGTCGCTTGAGATGAAAGGTACTCTTTTCCTTTGTTTTTTTTTAATACCTTTTTTGAAAACCTCTGTGATCCTGTTTTTATCTTTTCACTTGTAACCTTGGAAAGTTCTTACAAACCAAGCAATCGAAGAAGGATGCTTTCGATGGCGAGTCACATGAGCCTGAAATTAAATTAAAAAAAAAAACGCGACATCGTTTTTTTCTTTGTGAAGCCTGCAGACATGGAGAACGTCATTGCCGTTATCAACAAGCTGCAGGACGCCTTCACGGTGCTTGGCCAGCCCAACTCGATCGACCTGCCGCAGATCGTCGTCATTGGCGCGTACGTTTGGACCGCTGTGTTTGTTTGCGTACTGACGGACGCACGCCTCTCGCCTTCCGTGGGTCTTTCCCACTGTTTACAGGCAGAGCAGCGGCAAGAGTTCCGTGCTCGAGAACATTGTCGGCCGCGACTTCCTTCCCCGCGGCTCGGGCATTGTGACTCGCCGCCCCCTGGTATTGCTGGCTTGTTTTGCTCGGTGCTGATTCTGTTTTCGCGGCGCACACGACAGGTCCTGCAACTCTTCAACCAGCCCAAGCGCTCCGAGGCCGACAAGAAGAGCACCAAGGAGCCCGACGAATGGGCCGAGTTCCTGCACCTGCCCGGCAAGAAGTTCTTCGACTTTAGCCAGGTGCGCGAGGAGATTGTCAACGACACGGACAAGATTACCGGCAGCGACAAGGGCGTGTCCAACAAGGCCATCAGCCTCAAGATCTTCTCGCCCAACGTGCTCAACCTGACCCTGGTCGACTTGCCCGGCATGACCAAGGTGCCCGTCGGCAACCAGCCCAAGGACATTGAGCAGCAGATCCGCAACATGTGCATGACCTACATCGAGAAGAAGAACGCAATCATCCTCGCCGTCACGGCCGCAAACACCGACTTGGCAAACTCGGACGGTCTCAACCTGGCGCGCCAGGTGGACCCTGATGGTATGCATTGCGTCTTGGCCGCGCTTCTAAACAGTCAAATTATTTACAGGCCAACGCACCATCGGTGTCCTCACGAAGATCGACATCATGGACGAGGGAACAGACGTGATCGACATCCTCTCGGGTCGCGTTATCCCGCTCCGCCTCGGCTACGTCCCCATCGTCAACCGCGGTCAGAAGGACATCGAGTCCAAGAAGGACATCAAGGTCGCCCTCGAGTACGAGCGCAACTTTTTCGAGAACCACCCAGCGTACGCCAAGAAGGCCAAGTTTTGCGGCACCCCTTTCCTGTCGCACCGTCTCAGTCTAGTCCGTTTTGCATTCTTTACCGGGGGGGAGGGAAAATAACTTTCTCTTTCTATTTAGATCCTCATGTTCCACATCCGCGAGACCCTGCCCGATCTCAAGCTCAAGATTGCCCAGCAGCTCGTCAAGTTCCGCACCGAACTTGCCGAACTGGGCGACGCTCTCGACAATGACGGCAGCGAGATCCTCGTAACGAAACTCTACTTTTTTATTGTATCGCGGTTTTTTCCAAACGCAAAAGTCAACGTTCTGCAGAGCAACCTCCTCCTGAGCATCATCACCGATTTTACAAACGATTTCCGCACGACGCTCGACGGCTACAACGACAACCTGTCCAGTGCAGAGCTCTCGGGTGGTGCGCGTATCAGCTTTGTGTTCCACCAGATCTTTGCCGGCGGCATCCGCGACATTGACCCCTTTGACACGTTGAGTGACTCGGACATCCGCACGGTCCTTCACAACGCCTCGGGTTCGTCGCCATCCCTCTTTGTTAGCACCCAGTCGTTCGAGGTCCTTGTCAAACAGCAAATCAAAAGACTCCACGACCCCTCGGAGCAGTGCGTCCAGATGATTTACGAGGAGCTCATCCGCATCCTCACACAGCTTGAGCAACGCCGGGTAAGCTACCCGTTCTTATGTCGATGTGCACTGAACAAGTCGTCGCGTGCAGGTGTTTAAGCGTTTCCCTCAGCTAAAGGACAAGTTCCACGACGTCGTCGTAAACTTTTTCCGCAAGGTAAGCAGCCTTTGTTTTCAACAATCAGCTAAATAATTCCAAATACAAGGCACTTGAGCCCACTAGCAAACTCGTCTCCGACATCATCAAGGCCGAGGAAAACTACATCAACACGGCCCATCCCGACTTCCTCAACGGCCACAAGGCGCTCGCGGCCATCAGCGCCAAGCTCAACTATGGCGGGGCCGCCCCAGCTGCGCCTGTGGCAGCCATCCCCGGCCAGCCCGGCCAGCAGCCCATCCCCATCCCCCAGCCACAGCAGTTCCTTGTCCAGCCGCAGGGAGAAAACACTGGCTTGTTTGGCAGCTTCTTCAACAAGGGCCAAACGAAAAACATGAAGGGCGCGGGCGGCCTGATGAAGCTCGACCAGGTCCCGGCTACGCTCAAGGCCTCTGGTTCGCTTTCAGACCGAGAAAAGCTCGAGACCGAAGTGATCAGTAATGCCTTTTTTTTTCTTCCGTTCCTGCTGTTGTTTACTCTATGGCATACAGAGCTCCTGCTCGACTCGTACTTCAACATTGTCAAGCGAACCGTTGCCGATCTCATCCCCAAGTCGGTCATGTTGCACCTGGTCAGCCATGCACGCGACAACATCCAACGCGAGCTGCTTAGCGAGCTCTACAAGTCCCGCTCGTTCGAGGAGGTGATGAAGGAAAGCGAACAGGTCACGCAGCGCCGTGCCGAGTGCCGCAAGATGATCGAGGCACTCCGCCGTGCCGAGGAGGCCGTCTCCAACGTCTGAAGGACTCCAAAAAATAAGAAAATAGACTCTTTTCTTTTTCTTTTCTCTCTTTTTTTTTCCTCTCTCTTTTCTCTTTTTTTTTTTTTTTGTCAACTGTATCTCACGGACCTCAAAGCTCTCTCTTGTTTCGTTAAACGAGTTGAACAAACTCAAGCGATCTCAGTCTTATAATGGAGGATGGCGAGGAAATAAATGTCGTCTTCACCGACGTCGCAGAAGCACAAGCAGCGGCAGCCGAGAGTGCGTTTGGCCTCCGATCCGTGGCTGCCGACGGCCCCGCAGTGCACGCCGAGACCCTGGAGGGCGTCAAGCTGACCGCCGTTGTGACGGGTGCTGGCTTTGAGGTACCCGCTTGCATGCTTGTTTCCGCCTTTTCAAAAACAAAACTCACGCAGGTCCGCACAATCGATCCCCCAGAGACCCCGCTGGACATACAGGCCTACGAGACCCTGACTGCGCTGCTCATGTCCGTGTCCCCCGAGTTCAAGCGTCTCTTTCACGACGAGCTCTTCCGTAAACTGTCTGCACACGCCGCCGATGCACAACAACAATAATTCTCTTTTGTATCCATCTGCGTATCTGTGTCGCACACGTCATTCTCTAGCAACTGGGTCATAAATAAAAGGGCCTATTGCTAGCTTCCTGACGTGAGCGGGATCCGCTGCTCGCGGCCTTCGTCGTCCAGCTCGTCCAGTTCGATCATCTCGCTCCCCTCCTCAAAGCGGACGCCGCTGCTCCGCCCGCCCAGACCGGCAAAGTCCTCGTCCTCGTCGGACGAATCGCTCAGCTCCATGTTGTTGTTGTTGTTGTCGTCGTCGTCGCGCAGGTCGCCGCCGATGCTGACGCCGACGGTGCCGGTCCCCGAGCCAGACGACGTGTCCAGCGCGTACGCGGACGCCGCGGACGAACCAGGGGCAAGAGCGCTCACAAAACCGTCCTGCGCTGTCACGTTGCCCCGCGACATTGACGCTATCCGCTCGCGGGGCGTGCTTGCGCCCAGCCGATGGACCCTTATGACGGTCTCCTCTTGCCTGCTGCTCTTGAGGGTGCGGTACATGTGATACGCTGGGGACAAGACGCGTGTTTTACCAACCAACCAACGACCGACCAACCAAAAAAGCAAATACCAGCAGCGACCATGACGCCCTGCAGAACCTGGCCCAGAAAGATGAAAAAGATAAACTGCTGCTTGAGCGCGTTGCCGCCAATGGCGCCGACCTGCGTCTGCTCGGGCGTCAACACGGCGAGGTCGATGGCCTCGAGGGCGAGCTCGAGCAGCATGGTCACGAGCCCGGCCCACATGAACACGTACACGAGCCCTATGGAGCGCACGCTGGTGGCGAAGATGCCGAGCAGGAAGGTGAGCAGCGACGTGCAAAACAGGAACATGAGCACGATGTTGGCGATGCTGCCCTGGAGCCCGTTGACGTCGGAGACGATGTTGGCGTTGATGACCATGAGCAGCACCTTGATGCTCATCGCGCACAGGGTCGCCACGATCGCAGCCAGGCTCGCCGAGTCGACTACGTGAGAGAGGAAGAGAGTCAGAGAGCCATTAGAGAACAGAAAGCAAAGAGCTGCTTGGCGTGTACATCGCTTGGCGTCACGTCGACCCTTTGTGATCTCGATTTCAACGCCAGCAACACGCCGCCTCCGTCGCGCTGCTGCGGCGGCGGCCGCCCGCGACGACCGCGCACCCTCGATCCGCTGGTCGAACCACGCCACCGCCGGCAGGAACGCGCGCGGCATCCACCCGCTGTTGGCCTCCAAAAAAGGGCCCACGTCGTCGTCGTCGTCCGCGTCCGCGTCCATACGCCGTGTCGTAATACGCACAGCAGATGTACGTGATACGTGTCGGCTGAATTGTTTTGTGCGGGACCCAAATGAGAAGCGCTGGCCTTGTGACCCTCGTGGCCGCAGCCGCAGCCGCAGCCGCAGCCCTGCTCGTCGCGAGCACCAGCGCACAGCCCGTGCAGCTGGACCAGGAGCTTATCGTGCCCACCGCCTACGGAAGGTACGTTTCTCATTTGCGTGTGGGGTAAGTAACCAACGAAACAGCGTCTGGGGCGACAAGTGGGACCTCGGCCGCGCGTTCCGTGGCGTGCCGTACGCTGCGCCCCCCGTGGGCAGACAGGGCCGCTGGCAGCCGCCCACCGAGCCCCGCGCCTGGGGGTCGAACGACCCGCTCATGACGCGCGACTACGCGCCTGGTTGCATCCAGCGCTGCACCGACGGGATCGAGCTGCCGCCCCACAACTGCCCTCAGAAGGTTGTCCCCATCTGGGCAATGAGCCCTTGCCCGTCTTTTTTTAACGAGCCTCAACCACTAGATTTCAGAGGACTGCCTCTACCTAAACGTGTACACGCCGCACAATGTCGATGACACCAGCAACCTACCCGTCATGGTCTTCTTCCACGGCGGCAACTTTGACAAGGGCATGCCCAACGTATGGATTCGTCTTCCGCTTGTGTTGGGAGCCAACTCGTTTTCAATGGATTAGATCCTCTACGAAGGCCTCTACCTGGCCAACCAAACCGGTGTCGTCGTGGTCACCGTCGCGTACCGTCTGGGCGCCCTTGGCTTCCTCGTCGCGCCCGGCCTCAAGTACCGCACCCGATCCGTGTTGTGTTATAAACTAATCCGCCTCTTTCTGTAAACAGTGGCGGAGACGTCCAAAACCTCGGCATCAAGGACCAGCGCTTTGCCCTTCAGTGGGTCCAGTCCAACATCGTCAACTTTGGAGGCAACCCCAACCTGGTCACGATCTTTGGACAGTCTGCCGGCGGCCGATCGGTGTCGACGCACCTCGTCTCCAAATACTCGCGCGGGCTCTTCCACCGTGCCATCATCCATTCGGATCCCTTAACGATCGTCGCCTCTGACAAGCAGGTTGATTCCTATCATAAAGGCTCTTTTTATTTCTATTTTTAAATACAACCGCGCTTAGGATGCCCTCGAGCTCGCCGACCGGTTCGGTGAAGCCGTCAACTGCGACATGTCTGACACCGACTGCCTCTACCTTTTGGTATGCGCCTTCATTTTTTTTTTTTTGTGTGTGTGTGTGCGCGTGTGTATATGCTAATGATGAGTCGACAGACCACCGACGAGATCATTGCCGGACAGGAGGCTGCAGTAAAGTACATCCCGATCGACGAGCCCATCTCTGCGTTCATGCAGATCCTGCCCTCGGTCGACGGCGACGACATCACCGAGCAGCCCTTCAACCTGTTTTCCAAGGGCGACTTTGCGCAGGTGCCCATCATCATCGGCACAGTCTCGGAGGAGGCCGTGCTGTACATCAACATGGGCTGGCCCAACCCCGTCCTGCGCGCCGAGTACATGGCCGTGGTCAAACTGGTCTTCAGGGATAACGCGACCGAGATCCTCGACCTGTACCCGCCGATCGAGGGCCCCGATGCCGACCAGCGCCCCAACATGTTTGCCCTCGGCACCGACTACGTCTTCACCTGCCCCAATCGCTATGTCGCCCGCAACCTCGCCGCACACACCAACACGTACCGTTACGTCTTTGACCACGCCTTTTCCTTCCCGGCCTGGGGCGACCACTACGATTAGTAAACCTCGTGAATTTTTTTCTACTTTAATTATTTCCATGGTGTAGCTGCGTTGGCTACGTCTGCCACGGGTCCGAGCTGCCATTTGCCTTCAACACGGCGCAGATCTACTTTAGCATCCCCGAGGAGGAGAAGACGCTCGCGCAGACCATGGTCGAGTACTGGGGCACGTTTGCCCGCACAGGCAACCCCAACATTGCCGGACAGCCCAACTGGCCGCTGTTCAACGCGGCCGGCGATGCCGACATTCGCCTCACCACGCCCGCCAGCTACTCTGGGACAGGTTTCCGCCAAGAGTACTGCGACGTCCTCGACCAGTTTGGCTATGATCCCATGCGCAAGGAGAACGTCGCGCGCATCTTTTTGCGCAAGCCGTCGCAGCACTAACATGCAGTACTACTGTACCATGCCGCGGCCACAATCGCTGATTTCTTGTTGGTTAAATAAACTTGCAAATGCAAAGAAAAAAATTCGTCATTTCCGTCTCAGGAAGCGCGTCGTTCCAAACCACCCTGCCAACCCACGCCACTGCACCATGCCCGCTGGTGTAGCGCTCCCAAGCCTGCAGGAGCGTCCGAGGACGCGTCTGACAAAGGAGGACATAGGTACGGCCCCATACGGCGCATGAACAGGAGGCTGAACCACTCTATAATTAGCTGCATACCTCGCCGAGCTCGACGGATTGACTGCACAGTACCAGGCTGCCCAGCAACAGCAGCAGCAGCAGCAGCAGCAGGAGACACCGCGCGTGATCAACGGCCTCAGGACGCTGACGGGATCCGGCGACGACAGCAGTCTTCCTGCTCAAAGCCCACAACCAGTTAGCGAGGTATAATTTCGTGCCCTGTTTTGTTTGTTACCAACTGACGTTCTCTGCAGCATTGGAGCCCGCTGTACGCCAAGGCCCTTAAAAGAAACAACAGACGCTAACTAGCCTTGTATACAGAGAAGGCTCGCTGCCGCAATCGGCGTCGCACACATCGCTGTCTAGCCTCGCGCAAGGCCTGGACGGACATGTGACGACCGCGCCACCCACGTCACCTCCATCTGTTTTCCTCCAGCACGCGACGCCGTCGTCGGCAAACACAATAACGGCACAGACAGGGGGCCAGCCGTCTGGCGGGTCATCGTCGTATGCTCGGAGGCTCAAAGACCTCGTGTCACCCAGAGGTACACCAAACATTTGTTCCCGCACGTGGCATGGCTTTTTTGACCGTTTGCCCACCTGCATGCAGACAAGAGCTCTCCCTCTAATCCGGCGACATCCGCATCTGCTCCAACAACACAGTACTCGCCCCAATCATCCCGTGCTTCCATCATCTCGTGGGCCAAGAAGTCCACTGGGACTAAAAGTAAACACGCGCATGACTTACAGCCTCTTGCCAATCTACCGAGGGCTGCCGACGACTGGTTCCCAATTATTTCGCAAGTGTCGACGACGTTTGCCTCTTTGCAAACAAGCGTGATCGTAAGCGGCCTCGTCTGGGCAAAACTGTATCCTGCGCCGGCCGATCGCACGTCAGAACCCTGGCATCATGTCTGGGCCGCAATCAGCGACAGTTCGCTCTATCTTTGGAAGTCCCAACACGAGCCAATCGGTTGGCGATTCCTCTTTGATGACACACAATGCGCCCTCCAACCCAGCATCCACGCCGACGTACGTCCCTTTCCCTTCTGCCTATTCTTAAAAAAAGAATTTTTCTTCGCCTTGTAGCATCCTTTCGGTCTACTCTTCGAGGTGCAAGAAGACGTGCAGCCGTATGTCGCGCTTGCCTTTGACGCGGAGGATTCCCGATCGATATGGCACAGCGGGTTCCTCCAACAGCAACGCGCCAGCAAGATCCCTGTGCGAATTCACGCCGAGACCCTGGGTGTTGCCGGTGCCACCCGAAACCTCTTGATCGACTCGACCTCCGCTGTCGATGAGATCATCTGCCTCGCGCTAGCAAAGTTCCAGATCAGCGGAGCGGATCCAGCGCTGTACCAGCTCTACGAGCGCAAGGAGGACGGGTCAGAGGTCGTCTACAGCAGTCTCGGTACGCTCCCGCTACAACAGCAAGGCACGGCCACGCAGCCGAGAGATTTCGTACTTAAAATGTTCAACCACAACGGCGGTGGCTCCCCACTCCGTCTCGAGGACAGCATGCGCTTGATGATGAGCGGTGCAGCTGTGGCGCTCAACGATGGAGAGGACGAAGCCACTACCATCGTCGACGCACCGATCCGCGACACGGCCAGGCGCGGGATGCGGTAAATTCTTTTTTTTTCCTTTTTTTATTCATTAAAATAAAATTTATCTCTCTTTAGTAACTCGATCTTTGGCGGTGCATTAGCAAGTCAGGTCCAACAACTCCTCGAGTCTGCCGACAAAGAGGCAGAAGGCGCTGCGCAGCCTGACGCTGTGGCCGCTGCTGATGCATCTGATCAAGGTGCGGCCGATGACGATGACCACCAAGACGACGTGCCTGTACTCGAAAGCCTCTCATCGGTATATGCTTTTTGTTTCTCCTCCCTCATTTTATTAACACGCGGTTGTGTGCAGGCACCAACGATCAGGCCCATGCGAATGTCCATTTTTGGCGTCAATGGAATCACCGCAGCCTCTGGCCTTATCACCGATCACGATGGTGCGGACACGATTCGCCGCAAACAAGACGCGATGGGCAAGGTCCCCGTGCACGATATTTTCGCCCCCCAATGAATGAGCCTGCCAAAGTGCCAATGAGCTACAGCACATGCAAAAATGCAAGATGACATGTGAAAACAAAATCTTTCTTCAGAACTTTTTTCCTTTACCACCCGAGCTTTCGAAGAAGAAGACGAAGTTACATTATAGACCCTGGCTGTGCCTGCCCGCCCTACTCCCTCCCTCCGTTCGCGCTTTGCCGCTTCCCCGCTTCCGTGGGTGTTTTGTGTTGTCATGTGGACTTTGCCTCCCGTTGCGCCCCACACTTTTTTTTTTACCCCACCCTTTTTTGGCCGTCGCATTCACAGGTCGCCTCTCGCTTGGTGCCGTCGTTTTTCTTTTTCGCCAGGAGGCATTCGTTTCAGGGCGAGGCCGGGGTGTCGTCGGCGCAGGCAGTCCCGTGGAACCCCGGTTTTTGCTGCTTTGCGTCCTGTCTTTGACTGATCTCTTTATTTCGCCTGGGTGGTCCAAGTATTTGTTTATGTCGAGCCTTCCTGCCCTGTTTTCCCCTTCTGCGATCTCTCTCTTCGCCACCGCGCTGAGTACTGACCACTGGTCAGTGGTCACAGATAGACCACTGGTCAATGGTCACAGATAGACCAGACACGACCATGTGACCAACGCCTTTGACAGTCCTTTTTTCTTTCAGAAGATCTGTCTCTTTCCCCTTTCCCTTTATTTTTTTGGGGGGAGCCGGGTGCCGTCAAGTTGTCGGCGCTATTTGTGGCGTCCCGTGTTCAACGCCTTCCCTGAGCGCACATGCAGCTTTATTTCATTCAGCGAAACGGCTACTCTCTTTTCTTAGCGGTTGTTACAGTCGAGCTCTGGTTTGGGGTTTGCCTCACTTCCCCCCCTCCCCTTCTTTCTCTTGGTGGTCTGCCGTCAGGCTTTGACGGGTTGACGGCGACCTCGCCTTTGCTACCGGTCCTCTAGCGGTCGACCTCTCGCCGACCTTTCCCTTCCTCGCTATCTTCTTTCTCCACTTTTTTTACCCCAACTTTGTCTTTTCTTTCATTTATCCGTCAATAACAAAGAACATCATAAACAAACAGCGTAGCCTGCCATGTCTTCCAAGGACGACGAGTACTTTGGCAAGCAGGCCTCTGACCACCCGGTCTACGGCTCGGCTTGGCCCGAAGCAAAGAATGATGTGCTTGTCGTCAGCCAGGACACCAAGGTGAACTGCTGCGGCAAGCCCGGCAAGGCCTGCGCGTGCATGACCAAGACCAACTGGTAAGTTTGTCTACTCTGGGGGCCTCTGGGAGGATTGGGGGGCTTGTTTCCCTTTTGTCTTTGGGGCCAAGGCTAAACTAAATAACCACCCACCCGCTTAGGATCTACTGCAACCTCATTTGCTCGGCAATCACGCTCCTGCTGGGTGGCCTCCTCTGGGTCATGCTCTCGCCCATCATGGTCAACGTTATCAAGCAGCTCGTCCTCGTCTCTTCGCCGGTGCGTTTCGTCTTTTCCCCACTCGTCCCGTCATATATCTTATCCTTTCCTTGACTCTTGCAGGACTCTCTCATGTACGAGTCGTTTGAGCAGACCTGGCTCTCCTGTTCCACCCCGGCCTGCGACGGCGAGGATGACCCAGCGCTTCCTCCGGTGCCCTACTACGAGGCCTTTTTCTTCTTCAACATTACAAATGTACGGGTGCCTGTTTGCAATTTTCGTTTCATGTTCTCCACGTTGCGGCTTCTTAGGTCGACGAAGTGCTCAATGGCGCCCTCCCCAGCGTCACTGAGGTTGGCCCCTGGATCTACCGCACCAACTCGATCCGCTTCAACATTGTACGCCGCAATAATTTCACGTCGGTGTTCTTTGACTATCATTGAACAGCTCTTCAACGACGACAGCACGGCCATCAACTTTACCAACTCAAAGACATACTACTTCCAGCCCGACATGTCTATTGACGCCGTGACTGGCGAGTTCCTGTCCGAGGACGCGCTCATCACAGTCGTCAACCCTGGCTACCTCGGCGCGCTCTTCCTCGGCATGAACGAGGCACTCGTCGAGATGGCCCTTATCGGCCCCGTCACGTATAACCTGGTTCAGGACATCCTGACGTACTACATCAACGGCTACCTCATTGACCAGGAAGGTTACACAGAGCAAGAAGTCCTGCAGATGTACGTGCCACCGGCTCTTGGATCTATTTGGGGTTTTTTTAAAAAGTACGAAAATCCTCACAGGTGCAATGCTCTCGCCGTGCCCGCTGGCGACTCTTGCCAGACCCTGGAGGATGCCGCCATCGTGCAATGGGGCTACTACGAGTACAGTTTTGGACCGTTCAACCCCATCCCGGACCTGGAGTACGGCCTCGATGGTGACCAGGTAGCAGACATCCCTGAGCTTCAGCAGTACTTCCCTTGGCAGGCCGAATTTGGCTCGTTTGGCTACGCCTCGGTCAACCTCACCACCATAAACTCCACCGAGGGCATTGCCGCGTACACCGGCGCGATCTTCCCGACCGCGTTCAAGTCCCTCCTCTTCAATGTTCCTCACGGACTCAAGTACGATCCGATCGCCCTCGTCGACTTTGCCGTTGCTGCTCTGTCGCGCGACGTTGAATCCCTCCAGACAAATTGGGGCGTGACCTGGCAGCAAGCCGAGTACATTTTCCCCCCAATTTTTTTTAAAAAAAATATAAATCCTGTTCTAATACCCTTGATAAATACAGCGCCTTCTTCAGCTACACCGCCTCCCGCACTGGCTCCAACTCTGGCATCCGCGCTACTTACGTCAGCCAGCTCTTCAATGAGTGCCTTGACACCGGCAGCGGTCTCTACGCCACCAAGACTGCCAAGGAGTGGCTGTTCACCGCGTCGGACCCTCTCCTCGAGTACCTCTTCCCCGCCTCGCCCTGGGTCCTCTTCATCGGCAACGCGACCGACCGCAACGCATCGGATCCGTTGTACCCCGGCGAGCCCAGCCCCAACAGCATCTATGCCGACTTCTTTGCTCAGGGCACTGGCACCAAGGACATTGCCGACACCTTTGAGATGCACAACTACAAGGGCTTCACCGAGATGGACTGGTTCGAGTCGGGTGTCAAGGTCCCGGTCCGTGGCAACTCTGCCCTGGGCACCTTCCCCCTCACCCCGGTCAGCAGCTCGGGCAAGATCCCCTCGCAGCTCCCCGACATCTGGGCCTGGTCACCAGACCACGTTGGCTCCGTGCGCTTCTGGGACACTGGTATCATCGAGAACAAGCCTACGACCGAGTACATCCTGGAGTACGCGGCAAAGTTTAACAAGTCGATCAACCCCGACGATATCCCTCGCATTCCCTCGCACCGCTTCGACCTGGTACAAACATTTTAATGATTGTTTCCACCACACACACACACGCTTTAACACCTCCTGCGTAGGCCATAGACACGTACGACGTCGATAAAAACAAGGATCTGTACGACGACCGTTTCACCGGATTTGTCAACTCGACGTACAAGGACATGGCCCCGCTCATGATGTGCCAGCCCCACTTCCTCTGGGTACCAGCGCCCTGGATCAACAACCTCACGGGCATCCGCGCTCCTAACGAAACCCTCGACAGCACCTACTTTAACCTCGAGCCCATGACTGGCCTCGGTCTTGAGGGTCTGCTCCAGCTGCAGGCCAACTTCTACCTTAAGGGCTCCACGGGCGTTCCCTTCTTCCCTTCTGGCACGATTGACCTGCTGGACATCCTCTACCCTTTCCTGCCCGACCCGTCTGCGGTTCCCACTGACGTTATCCCCTCTAGCGCCCCCGAGGTCGGTCTGCAGATCACCTTCTACTCCCGCTTCTCGAATGTGACTCTCGATGTTATGTACGCCACCTTCTACGTCCAGCAGATCAGCAAGGTCACGCCCGAGCTTGCCGGCATTGTCAACATCTCGATCGTTGCCTCCAAGATTATCACTGTAAGAAGGCGGAGATTTTGGTTTCGACTCTTTAAACATCCATATATTGTGATAGGGCCTCTGGATCTCTCTCATGACCATCGGTGCTCTCTTTGTAGTCATCCACACTGCCCGCCTTATCCAGGACAAGAAGCACTCCCAGGCCGGTTACTACCACCCCATCAACAACTAGACTGCTATGCGCTTCTTATTTTTGTTGTTTTGCTCTCTTTTTTTTTTTCTTTTCTACTTTAATAAAAGAAAAGCCTTTGTTTTCTTCGCGTTTGTACTCCTCCCACTTTTGAATATTTTTTGTTGTTGTTCATTTTAATTCTCTTGAAGGACAGGAAAGAGAACTAGAAATATTATTTATTTCCGTGCTAGCAGAGAGTTTCTTTTGGGGGGGTGGGACAGTGGACGCGTTTACTTGTTGAGGACGATGCCATCGTACTTCTGCTGGTACCACTTGATCGACTCCTCCTTGGTGACGAGGTGCGAGACACCAATGTTGCCGTTGGCGTGCTTCTTCTGCAAGTTTCGTTTGCCAAACAAAAAAAATAGTGTTGAGACATCATGGAGCGCCTACTTCCCAAAACAACAAACCTCGGAGACACGCTTTCCTCGTCGGCCCATGACGACGTAGAAGTCAAGACCGTAGATACCGATGCTGGGGTCGTACTTGATGCCAAGATCGATGTGCTGGATAGAATTTAAAGAGCGGCGTTAGCCTCGGCGTGCGTTCTGCAAAAAAAACAAAAAAAACAAAAAAGAATGCAAACGCACCTCCTGGATGCCAAAGCCGAAGTTGCCAGTAGCGGACCAGTTGCTCTTCTTGAGCTCGTATTCCTTGACCTTGAGGCCACGCTCGAGGATCTCCTCGGCCTTCTCGCCGCGGACGGTGACCCAGACGGCGATCTTCTCGTTACGACGGATCGAGAACGAGCGGACGGTGTAGCGGGCTGTTTTAAAAGCAAACATTCACCGTTAGCGTTCCGTTTTTTGTGCGCTGTACCGCGCGGGGACCCCTCCCCTCCCCTCCCCTCCCCTCTTCTTTCTGCCGGTTCCAGGTCTTACCCTTCGAGTACACGGGGGTCTGGCCAGTGAGCTGCTCGAGCACCTTGGCGGCACGGGTCAGTCGATCACCGCTCTCGCCGACGCAAATGTTGAGGCTGAGCTTCTCAATGCGGAGCTCGCGCATCGGGTTCTTGGTCTTGTCCTTGGGCTCGGTGGCGGCCTTCATACGTTTGGCAGCAAATTTAGTAATTTGCGACACGAACCTCCCCTTCAATCCGACCCTCCAATCCTCTCTCAATCCATCCCGCTCTAGCTCTGCTCCTCACTCCCGCACATGACGCTCCTCGCCCTCATCCCCTCCTCTGGGCGCCTGGGTTGGTGGCTGGCTGCGCCGCTCTCTCTCTCTCTCTCTCGGCCCGGATGCACGACAGTACCATTTTGGTTGTGTTGAAAGAGACCCGGGTACCGATCGGTTGCTAGCCTGACCTCTGGTTGCCAAGCGATTAAATTTGTTTTGCGTTGGTTTCGTGACCTAAAAATAGTCCAGCCAGCCACAGCCAGCACAGCCGGCGGGCAACAGACGACAGACACACTCCCGCGCACTAAAAGCAATAGGCAAGAATAAGCAATGGAGGGCCTGATCGACCTGAGGTACTGCAAGCTCAAACAAAGGGGGGGACGCGGGTCCCTTGCCTCACATTTCCGTTGCTCCTACCTACTAGGCACGAGAAGGACCAGGACGGCGTGGCGCTGCACCACCGTGGGAGCAATAGTGACAAGGCGTGGCGCACGGTGTTTGCGGTGATCAAGGGCAACGAGCTGGTGTTGCAGGACCTTCAGCACAAAGTACTATGGTCATGATTTGCCAAGTCTGACCGTTCCGTGGCGGGCACAGGCAGACAAGGAGCCCGCGGCGTCCTCCTCCTCCTCCTTCGCAGTGCTCAACAACGCAAAGCGCCTAATATCGTCAAACAGTAATACGCTGCAGCGGAAAGGACGGCCCATGTCGATGATGTCTGGGACGTCAGGGACATTGCAGCGCACACCGAAAAAGACCAACGCCAGTGCAGGTGCCCACGATGCCGCGTCCGTGTCGCCGACCAAGCCGGCGGTGGCTAACGTCACCAGGTTACGGCGCTCGCTGTCCGAGGGCATGATTTCTTCCAACACAGAAAACGTATCACCATAAGAAATTATTGAAAATTATTAATGATTCGCATTGGCAGATCACGGTTGTCCAGCGACAGCATCTGCGCGAACGGTCCCAAAGCTTTGCTCAACTCAACGCGGACAAATTGCAGTACGAAATTGACGCCTCGCCCAAGCCTGTGCGAAAATTTCTGGTATGCAGCTATTCTTATGAAAATAATAAAATATCGACTCGGATGCAGGACGACACTTCGTTGATCCCGTTAAAGGACAGTCGTGTTCTGTGGCTGGCAGAGCTCACCAACGCGACAGAGGCGCAAGCCCTCATCCAAGAGGAGGAGGAGAACAACTTGCCGCGGACGACGCTGTACGTTGCAAACAAGGCGCTGGGTGTGTTTTTGCTGCGTGCAGACACGCCCACACAGGCTGCACAGTGGCATCGTGAGCTGCGTAAGGCGACCAAAGTCACGTCGTCACTTTTACCATCAGAATCGTCGTCGTCGTCGTCGTCGTCATCCGTTGCAAGTGAGGCACCCGTGCCAGAGATAATTACAACAGACCCGCCGCCCACCGTCAGCGCGGCCGAGACAGGCGCCGATGCGACCTACAACAGGGCAGAGGAATATCCACCGTCGGCCGACGAGTACTAAAAGGCTATTTTACGTATTATAGTTTTTGTTTTAATATCATCTTCCTAGTTCTCCCGCGCCGATATTACCGATCCCAGGCAAGCCGATCGCAAACAACCCATCCGCCTCCCTCAAACGTAATAGTTGTTAAATTTTTTATTTTCTCATGCTGTGTTTATTTTCTATTTCAGGTGGGACATTTAATGTTGCCGATGTCGCTCGCCGAAGCCACTGCATCCCGCACTCGTTTGTGACCGAGAACTTCTTGCTCCGCCTGGCCAAATGCAAGGTGTGCCACAAGGCAGTGCATGACTTTCGCGGATGCCGCTGCATCCGTACGTCCCTCTTTTCTTTGTGTTTAATCTAAAGCGGACACAGACTGCAATGGCATGTACCACAAGGACTGCGCGCCAAAGGCGGCGCCCAACTGCGGCATGGCCGACTTCCAGAAGGCCCTCGAGCAGGTGAGCGACGTCAAGAGCGGTGTTGGTACTGTATCGCCCCAAAAGAGTGCCCCGGGCAAGTCGTACCAGTCCGACACGTTTGCCAGAAAGATGAAGACGATCGGTGGCGACCTCTTTGGCGTGGCCATCAGCGACCTCGACCTGGCCGACAACGGGCTCCCCACGATCCTTGTCATGTGCGTCCACGCGATCGAGCGCCGCGGCCTCACCTCGGAGGGCATCTACCGAATCTCTGGCATCAAGACCGAGCTGGAACGTCTCCGCGTCCACTTTTCGTTTGGCCGGCCAAACCTCGAAGACGACAGCCGCTGGGCCGACATCAACGTCGTTGCGGGTGTGTTCAAGGCGTGGCTACGCGAGCTGCCCGAGCCTCTCATGACCTTTGAGCTGGACAACGCCTTCATGGCCCTCGTCAAATGTACGTTGCTTCTTCGCCAAATAACATGCTAAGTGCACGTGCAGACGAAAGCACCACCGCACCGGTAAACGTCGATGAGCTTAAAGTTGTCCTGGACAAACTGCCCGATCTCAACTATCGCATCCTCCACTATCTATTCAACCATCTGCGAAAGTTCGTCTTTCCTTTTTTGTGGGGGGGTGTTTTCTTTAACCAAAAGGGTTCACGTAGGGTTGCGGACCACTCCAAGGACAACAAGATGCTCCCCGGCAACATCGCCAAGGTCTTTGGCCCCAACATCTTTCGCAGTCGTAACGAGGGATCGGCGATGAAAAACGTTGGCGAACGTGTCATCCTGGTCGAGACCATGATCGTTGAGCACCGTCGCATCTTTGAGCCGCTTGTCTGAAAAGTATAATTTTTCTTCTTTGTTACCCCGCCGAGTGCAAAATGGATGAGAATCAACGCGATTCAACATTCAAAATTCAGAAGGAAAAAAAAGGAGAAACGTATCCGCCTGCACCGGAAAAGCATGTCCATTTGTGCAACTATCCAAGGTTTGGGCGCAGCTGCCGAAGGAACTCGCCGATGTCTCCGTTGTCTTTGGCAAAGTCGACAGCGCAAAAATATACAAACACTGGGGAACATCTAAGGGCAGCTGAACGTGTTCAAAAGTATTTGCTGTTTGGCAGCGCTCCGTACTCGTCGAGAATCTTGACAATGATGGGGAAGCCTGTGATGGGGTGCGCGGCGAGATCGCGTGCACTGGCGCCGTTGGCTCGTCGGAGGTGCACGTTTGCTCCTGCGTCCAGCAGCATCTGGACCACAACCCTCTAACATGTTTTGCCAAAAGTTTTTGAGTCAAAATAAAAAAAATAAAAATAAAATTGCTTAACGTACATGGCCGTACATGCACGCAAACATCAAGGGCGAGTACCCCCTCCGCGTCTGGGCGTTGACGTGCGCGCCGTGCGAGAGGAAAAAGTGCACGCTTGTCTCGTCGCCGATGGTTGCGGCGCTATGCAGTGCCGTGTAGCCATTGCCATCGGGCAGGTTGATGTCGACCGTGCGGCCCTCCAGGGCCTTGAGCAGCTGCAGCTTGTTGGTGACCTTGAGGTGCCTCGTGTGCACGGCGATGCGCATGGCCACGTGCTGCTGTTCGAGCAGCGGCAGCGCCTGGTTGGTGCCGTAGAAACCGCCCTCGCCCAGGCCCAGGGCCACGGCAGACGACGAGATGGGCTTGGACGTGACCTGGGCCACTGCTCCCGACGTCGCCGTCGACGCCACCACGCTCGTTGTGCCCGTGCTGCCCTGGTACTGCTGATGGTAGCCATCGTAGGTCTGCTTCTGTGGCGCGATCAGGTCCACGACGAGATCCCTGTTGCTGTTGTTGGCCGCCTTGGGCGCAGGTTTGTCCGGGCCAAAAATAATGTCCTCGTCGTCGTCCTGCGATGGTGCAGAGCCA
>Ga0302233_10001062_pt1 | contig 20047 bp, 15 predicted proteins | sample II_Palsa_N3_1_FD_193516 | JGI IMG/M metagenome (GOLD analysis project Ga0302233, IMG submission 193516) | Peat permafrost microbial communities from Stordalen Mire near Abisko, Sweden - II_Palsa_N3_1 | ecosystem: Environmental > Terrestrial > Soil > Palsa > Peat permafrost | place: Sweden... | reverse complement strand
ACGGCCATCGTAGGTCACTCGGCCGCCAGTGATGATGGTGCGCACGTTTTCCTGAGTGGCCTGCTGGATCGCCGACCGGAGTTTGTTTCGCACACCCGGTCGCGCCATGGCGAAGAGGTCGTGAGTGGGCTGCCCCGGTGCGACGCTCAGATAACGATCCGTCGCGCCCAGAGAGTAAAGACACTCGTGCTGGCGATTGACCAACACGGCCGCTGGCGCATAACGCTCAATCACCAACCGGCGACAAAGCTCGGCGAGAGCAGACTGGCGCACGGGTGCCCGCCCCGGTCCTGGACCTGCGGGGACTCGAACGCCACCACCGGTAGACATCGAGAAATTCAGATCCCCAGGCCTGCTGCGACCGATATGTCGATACAGCCTTTCCTGTTTGGAAATCAGTTCGAAGCGGCCTTCGACGTTGCCGGCCGTCTCCGCATTACCCAGCAGCAGAACGCCCCCCTCGCGCAGTGCGAAATGAAACAATGAAACTACCTTGTCCTGGGCCTCAGAGCGCAAATAGATGAGAAGGTTTCGACAGGAAACTAGATCGAGACGCGAGAAGGGCGGATCCGCAAGCACGTCCTGAACAGTGAATACGATCGCTGCACGCAACTCAGGCAAGACGCGGTAATGGTGATCCTCCAGCGAAAAGAAGCGCTTAAGGCGCGCAGGCGACACATCTGCCTGGATCGTTTCAGGATATACACCCTCCCGGGCGGTCGCTACAGCATCCGGATCCACGTCGGAAGCGAGTAGTTGGATTTTGATATTGCGTTTCGAGACTTCGATCTCCTCGATAAAGAGCATCGCGATCGAATAGGCTTCTTCTCCCGTACTACATCCGGCCGTCCAGACGCGTAGGGGACGGTCGTCCGTGTGACTGCTGAGCAGTTCAGGAATAATTTTCTGCGCAAGGAAATCGTAGACCCTCGGGTCACGAAAGAAGCTGGTGACATTGATCAGAAGGTCCTTCGCGAGGAGTTCAAGTTCACCCGCGTTGGTTCCTAGCATTTTGAGATACTGATCCACGTCGTCATTCACAACTCCGGCCATCGCCATGCGTCGCTCGATGCGACGCTTCAGCGTTCCCGGCTTGTAAAGCGTGAAATCGTGTACGGTTTTTGTACGGAGAAGTTCAATGACCCGATCCAACGCGTGTGGACCGCTATCTAGATCCTCTATTGTATCAACCGCTATTGAATCGTTTTGCGTTGGCGTAAGCGTCACGCCCCGATCGTACTTGATAAGCGCACCGGCAATCGCGGCCACCGGGAGCACGAGATCCACTTTCCCGGTTGCGATTGCGCTACGCGGCATGCCGTCATACTCCGCTTCGGCAGGATCCTGAGCGATCACGTAGCCACCTTTCTCTTTCAACGCTTTCAGTCCAATGCTGCCATCGGCACCGGTTCCTGAAAGGACGACACCGATGGCGCGCGGGCCGTATTCCGCGGCCAGCGAATGCAGCAAAAAATCGAACGGCAGGCGCGCGCCGTGGCGCTCTTGAGGATGAGAAAGATGTAGCGCGTCGTTGCCTACACCGAGAAAAACGCCGGGAGGAATGATGTAGAGGTGTTCACGCTCAATTAACATGCCGTCCACTGCCTGCACCACGGTCATTGACGTGTGGCTGGCGATCAACTCCACCAGCATGCTTTGGTGGGTCGGATCGAGGTGTTGGACCAGGATAAAGGCCATGCCGGTAGGTGCGGGCAGGGCGTCCACGAGCTTCCTGCAGGCGTCAAGGCCACCGGCCGATGCGCCTATGGCGACAATCAGAGACGCCCCTGGCGAACTACGGAGCTCACGGACCTGCAATGACAGGCTGTCACCGGCTGCTGGTTGCCCTGCCGCCGGATTATCCCGGGAGATCTCTGACATCACATTTGGTTCCAAGGACGCCTCGGACGGGAGGCTGAAGTGATGTAGTCGATGCTTGCGAGCAAGCATCCGTTAGCGCTCGTACTGCTTGTCAATCGCTGCGCAAGAATTCAAATGCAGGCCCGCTGGAAGGCGTTTGTTCATCTAATTTTAGGCTGCCCAGCGCATCGCGTATGTCTTGGAAAGGGCGAATCGATGGCCGCTTCAGGCAATATACCCGTCCAAACAACCGAGCGGATCCTTGAATGTGTGAGTACGGTTGCTTCCTGGGAATGTTCCGGCGAGCTCCTGATTCATTAGCGCTTTCGCCTGTAAAGCGATACCCGACCGATACGAGGGCACATCTTACATGCCATCTGATAAGACTCGCCCGACCCTCCCCGCATTTGTCGCTTGAGAAGACCCAATCTGCTCTCGCCATCCAGAGGCGCGGCTTTGGATTAAGATATTGTAATCAGCCTATGTATGCGTTGATTTACGTCAACCATCAAGGGGGCGATAACCTACGATTCCACTCGCTCTCCGCTCCGATCAAATGAGACGATGCGGGTTGATTTTCTTGGGAAAATTTTGGTTTCCGAGATGAGTCACGACCGACCCCTCGTGTTAAGGATTGTAGGGCGCATGCCCTAAACTGTGGGCCTGTCAACGCGCCGAGGAGCCGCTGGGCAGGTGTCCACAATCCTTACAAACCCAGACAGCCTGATGGCTTGTCGAGCTTTCAGTCGTTCAAGTTGTTCCGAACAGCATAGCGGGCCACCTTACTGCAACACAGCCGGACTATCAGGCGGTGGCGGTGGATCCGTCGGCTCGTGTGACGCAAAGCCTGAAGTTCAAGATCGGTGCGGGCGTCAGTTCAGCCATCACGACCGTCGGTCCCGGTAGGGCGTATCAACGGTAGGGCAGGCTTGCACTGCCGACGCCTTGAGCACGGCGCCCCTATTGCGCCGCCGAAAGCTGCCATGCCCCGCCCAGCGCTTGAAACAGCGCCGCCGTATCTGCAAACCGATCGGCCTGCGCACGGGTGCGGTCGAGCGCGGTTTGCAACGCCTGCCGCTGCGTATCGAGCAAACCAAACTGGCTGACCCCGCCCGCCGAATACTGCGCGCGCGCAATGTCAAGGCTCGCCTGCGCCTGCTGCGCGGCATCATCACGCGCCTGCAGTTCGTGTGCATCGTTTTGGAGCGCTGTCAACGTATCCGCCACCTGTTGCAGCGCCTGCAGCACCGTCTGCTGATAGTCGGCGAGCGCTGCATCGTAAGCCGCTTGCGCCGAACGTTTCTTCGCGCGCAATTCGCCGCCGTGGAAGATCGGTTGGGTCAGATTCAGGCCGAAATTCCAGATGTTCAGCCCGCTTACTATGTCCCGAATACCGGTGCGCTCCGAGCCGATCCCCGCCGATAGCGCAAACTGCGGATACAGGTTCGCCGTCGCCACGCCGACATTCGCGCTTGCCTGATGTAGCAGCGCCTCCGACGCACGGATATCAGGCCGCTCGCGTGCCAACGTCGAAGGAAGGGTAAGAGGCAACGTCTGCGGCAGAAGCAGCGAATCAAGCGTTATATCGCCGAAATCCGCTTTCGACGGCGCCACGCCAAGCAGGATCGCAAGCTGATGATCGGCTTGCGCGAGTTGCGTAGCGAGCGGTGGCAACGACGCACGGGTTTGCGCGAGCGCCGTGCGCTGGGTGCGCACATCGAGCTGCGAGACACCGCCTGCTGCAAAGCGTCCTTCCATGATCGAAAGTTGCTGTACCTGAGCGTCGGTGAGGCTTTGCGTCAGCGCGATCTGTTGCTGCAGCGATGCACGCCGAACCACCGTTGAGACGACATTGCCCGCGAGCGAGAGCCGCACCGCTTCGAATTCGAACGCATGATAGTCGACTTGCGACATCAGCGCTTCCAGCGCCCGGCGATTGCCGCCGAAGATATCGAGCGCATATGACACGCTGACCGACGCGTTATACAGCGTGAACGGCCCCGGATTCTGCACATTCGGAATGCCGAACTGCGCGATATCGATTTGCTGCCGTACACCGGATACGTTCGCGTCGACACTGGGGAATTCGTTAGCGCCAAATTGCGCGTTGTAGTTTTCGCGCGCTTCGACGAGTTTCGCGCGGGCTTGCGCGAGCGTCGGGCTCTGCTGCAGGGCCTGCTCGACCAGACGATTGAGTGCGTCGGAATGAAACTGCGTCCACCACATCGGCGTGGCCTGCTGGGCAGCGTTAAACGCTTGGGACGCCCCTGCAGCACCGTTCGCGGCTACCGTCGCGGCGGGCTGTGTCTCGCGCGTATAGGTCTGCGTATCTGGCGCCGCAGGCACTTGGAAATCCGGTCCAACGGCGCAACCAAATAGCGCGACGACGGAAACGACAGCGAGCGGTTTCATCGACCCGCCCCCCTAGTCGAGCGTGCGCCGATAAAAGCGCAGCGCAATGCCCATCACGACGACCGTGAACAGCGCCACCGGCCATACCGATGGCCACAGATCCACCCAGCCGTTCCCCTTGAGCAGGATGCCGCGAATCAGCCGGTTGAAATATGTGAGCGGCAGCAGATTACCAATAAAGCGCGCCCATTCTGGCATTCCCGCGAACGGAAACATGAAGCCTGACAGCAGCAGGCTCGGCAGAAAATAGAAGATGGTCAACTGCATCGCCTGCAGTTGGTTCTGCGCTAGCGACGACAGCGTAATACCCACCGTCAGATTCGCAGCGATAAACAGCAGCGCGGCCAGATAGATCGCAATGACACTGCCGAGGAACGGTACATGGAACACAAAGCGTGCCGCAGTGAGAATGATCGTCGCCTGAATCAGTCCGATCATCACGTAAGGCACGATCTTGCCGGTCATCACTTCGATCGGCAGCACAGGGGTGGCGAGCAGGTTTTCCATCGTGCCGCGCTCGCGTTCGCGAGTGATCGCGAGGCCGGTCATCATCACCATCGTCATCGTCAGGATCACGCCCATGAGGCCCGGCACCACGTTGTATTGCGTGATGGCTTCCGGGTTGTATAGCTGGTGGACCTGTACGTTGAAGGCAGCGGGGCTGCCGTTCAGGTGCGCGAGCGGCCCGGTAATGTCCTTGTCCGCGACCGGCTGCACGAGGCCGGGCAGGGCCGCGACGGCGGTGCTGGTCGCGGTCGGGTCGGTCGCGTCTGCTTCGACCAGCAGAGACGGGTGTTCACCACGCAGCAGACGACGCGAAAAGTCCTCCGGCACGCTCAGCACGAACTGCACACGGCCCTGGGCCAGCGCGCGGCGGCCGGCTTCTTCGTTGGGCAAGGTTTCGACGATGTCGAAATAGTCGGAGTTCTTCATTGCTGCGATGAAGCTGCGCGAGAAGGAGCCCTGGTCGCCCACGATGACGGCGGTCGGCAGATGCTTCGGGTTGGTGTTGATCGCGAAGCCGAATAGCGTGAGCTGGATGATCGGCACGCCTACGATCATCGCAAACGTGACGCGGTCGCGCCGCAACTGGCGGAACTCCTTCAGCACGACGGCCCACCAGCGCGTCAGCGAGAACAGTACGCGCGTGGTCACGATGCCGCTCCGTAGTTGTCGGTCGAATGGGCCATCAGGGAGATGAAGACGTCTTCGAGCCCGGTTTCGATGCGCTCGGCGCGTAACGCCGTACCTTCTGTGGCCTGTTTGACCGCGGCCTCGAGCGCAGCGTGGTCGCTGCCGCTTACATGTAGCGCTGAACCGAACACGACGGTTTGATCGACGCCGGGGGTCTTACGCAATTGCTCTGTCAGTTTGCTCAGGTGCTCGCCGTAGATGGTCCAGGTGGCGAGGTTTTGCGATTCGATGATCTGTTTCGCCGTGCCTTGCGCGAGCAGTTTGCCGTAGGCGATGTACGCCAGTTTGTGGCAACGCTCGGCTTCATCCATGTAATGCGTGCTGACGAGAACCGAAATGCCGCGCGCGGCGAGACGATGCAGTTCTTCCCAAAAGTCGCGGCGCGCGGCGGGATCGACGCCCGCGGTCGGTTCGTCGAGCAACAGCAATTGCGGCTCATGCAGCATGCAGGCGGCGAGCGCGAGGCGCTGCTTCCAGCCGCCGGATAGCGCCCCCGTCAACTGGTTCGCGCGGCTTTGCAGTCCAAGCGATTCGAGCGAGCGGTCGACCGCCTCGCGCCGGCTCGGCATCTGATAGATGCGCGCGACGAAGTCGAGGTTCTCGCGGATCGTCAGGTCGTCCCAATAGGAAAAGCGCTGCGTCATGTAGCCGACGTTGCGCTTGATCTGCGCGCTCTCGCGCACGATGTCGTAGCCCAAGCATGTGCCGGTGCCCGAGTCCGGCGTCAACAGGCCGCACATCAGGCGGATGGAGGTCGTCTTGCCGCTGCCGTTCGGCCCGAGAAAGCCGAAGATCTCGCCGCGCGCGACCTGCAACGACACATCGTTGACGACATGCTTATCGCCGAAGCTCTTGTTGAGCTTCTGCACGTCGATCGCATATTGCGGCGTGGGCGGGTTCATTGCAGCGTGACTGCGACGGGTTGGCCAGGATGCAGCTTGACTGCGTCGGCGGCGGATGGATGGGCTTCAACCATGAACACCAGTTTCGCGCGATTCTCGTTGCTGTAGATCACGGGCGGTGTGTATTCGGCCTCGCTCGATAGGTAAGTGATCTTCGCCGCAACGTCCGCCGCGCAGCCATCGCAGTGGATCGTCAACGCACGGCCAAGCGCGAGCTTGCCGACCACGGTCTCCGGCACGAAGAAGCGCACCTTCACATTCTGCGGCGGCAGCATCTGCACGACCGGATTGCCGGCCTGGACCCACTCGCCGACGCGATATAGCGTGTCGTACACGAGTCCTTCGGCGGGCGCGCTGACGCGCTTCTGATCGAGCTTCCATTGCGCCTGGACAACCCCTGCCTGCGCCGCGGCAACCTGCGCACTCTGTGCGGACAGTTGCTGCGTTCTGCCTGGCAGTCGCGCGACCTCAACCTGGCTGGTCAGCTCGTGGATCTGCGCGGCGGTGGCGTCGGCGTCCGCACGCGAGTCGTCGAGCTGCGCCTTCGCGATGCCGCCCACGCGGTACTGCGCTTCGTCGCGCGTCAGTTGCAGCGCGGCCTTGCGGGCATTGGCGACGGCTTGCGCCAGTTGCGCCCGGGTGACGTTCACCTCGGGACGGCGCTTGCCGATCTGGATGTCCGCTAGTTGCGCGCGCGCTGCGGTGAGTTGCTGCTGGGCTTGCTGGAGCGCGGCGGCTTCATCGACGGATTCGAGTGTGAAGACGGGCTCGCTTGCCGCGACGGTTTGCCCGCGTGCGACCGACAGTTGCGTCAGCGTGCCGGACTGCGACGAGCCGAGATACACGAACTCGCCCTCCACGTACCCCTGATACGTGTTGTCGTCGTGATGCGAGCAGGCGGCCAGCGTCAGTGCGACGAACAGCATACAAACGCAGGCGCGCAAAAGCCGGGTCATGACTTGTTCCGTGAAGCTACGCGGCGCTTCGGCTGCGCCGCACGCGGCAGCGGCTGCATGCCGCCGATCAGCAGCGCGCTCACATGTCGGCGCAACGCGTCGCGCTCGATAACGGGCAGACCGCGCGCGCTCTGCCAGATCTTGGCGGTGGCAAGCGGCAACATCACCAGCGCGAGTATTGAGTTGAACAGCATCAGCGCTTCGAGTTCGCTGTTGACGGTGCCATCCTGCTGCGCCTGCGCGACGAGAGCGCCAAAGCGCTTGATGTTGTGGAATGGAATGCGCCGCAGCATCCGTTCGCGCAGCAGGCCGCCCTCGTTGACGATCTCCCGCAGCCATAACGGCGGCAACCACGGCATGCGCTCCGTCACATCGAACAGGCGCGCGACGAATTCCTGAGCGAGCACGAACGGATCGCTCGCGGCGTCTTCCGCTGCAGGCCGCCAGACGAACTCCGCTGCCAGGGCAAGCCGCTCGTCAACCACCGCGTCGAGCAACCGTTCGCGATTCGTGAAGTAGTAGTGGACTAGCGCCGACGTGACATCTGCGTCAGATGCGATCTGCGCGACGGTGGTGGCGGCGATGCCGCGTTCGGCAAAGAGCCACGTTGCGGTATCGAGCAGATGTTCTCGCACGTCGAAATCGTCGACCGCGGGGCGGCGGCCGAGTGGCTTCGTGGGTGAGCGTTTCGCGTTCATTCATTCAGAGTAATTGATGAGTTAGTTAAATTCAAGACTGACGCGCACATTGCCTATCGCAGCGGCGAGTGCCGCGCAGACGCACCGCTTGATCCATTGAGAGAGGCGTTTCAGTTGCAGGGAAGGTCTGAGACAGTTACTGACCTTCATTTATGTGGGCACGTGCCGCAGTTTATCTATCCAGGGGAAGGAATCCGCACCATGGTGAATGGCTCTCACTCGGGGGCGAAGAGTGCCATTCGCGCAATTCGCGACAATCGTTTCGACACACGCTTGCTTTTGCGCGCTAGTGTTCTCATCAGCGGATGTGATGTGCCAAAGCTTCCTCGACCACCGATCGATCTGCGCCTCGGTTGCCTAGCTGAGCTCGAATGCGTGCGTTGATTTTTGGCTGTGGCTATACCTAGCGTCTCGCCGGCATGCACGATTGCCGCGTACGCGTCGAGTACGTCGATACGCGTAATATTGTAACCATAGGCGCCCCCATCCAGTGGAGTGCGCTCAGCCCGCATGACATTGCGAAGTCAGGTTGGGTGCCGCCGACGCGTTGGGCGTCGATTGAGCGTCGCGGCAATCAACAAGCCACGCTTCCCGCCTGACCAGTGCCTCGGCTGTCGCTAGGAGCAGATGGCGACGAGAAAGCTGAGGCAGGACGCTTAACTAGACCACCGATATGGTGAACTTCTATGCAATGTCACACGCGCAGAGCCGGCACAGGGAGGGACATCCCAGGAGCTAGTCATATACAAACGTATCCTCGAGGGAATCACCGGCGGCTGCCAACGCGCCTTTTGCTCACGAAGAAGGAGCGCGAACCTCGCGAGGGCCGCCAATGAAAAGTTGATCGCGGCGAGTGTCGTCGCACAAGACCTTCCTGCTTGGTTTCTATGCTTGGCGTCGTGAAAGCGGAGGAGGTCGATACTGCCGTGCGGTAAGCATCGCAGCACAAGCACACCCAGGCTTGTGCGCGGTGCGCGACTTCCGTTGCGCGCCAGGGCGCCGGCGGATTAAGTGCGGGTTGCTTCGCCGCATCGAGCCAACCAACCGGTTCTGCCTTCGTGCGCTGCCGCGCGTCCAGTGAGCAAAAGTTCCCGAGCAGCAATGATCGCCTGCCATACGGACAGAGCGACGGACACGTCCTATTGCAGTCACGGCAGGAGCACCCGGATGCGACCGCGTCCGCGTTGCGGCCGGAGCGTCAGGACCTCCGTCGCTGTTCCAGGCGGCGGCACCGATTGCGCTTTGGAGCGGCAGCCATGCGAGATGACTGAAGAACGCAAGCAAAGCAGATGCCAAATAGGTGCGTAGTAGGGGACAGCTTTGTTGTCTTTCGCAACGCGGTCCCACAGCCTTGCCAACAATCCGTTCGAGCCGAGCACCATCATTAATGTCGCGGAAAACTAAGATCGGAAAATCCCATAGTGAATCTGTTGGGGACCTTCAGGAAGGGGAGGAGATTGCCGTCAACTCGGACGGCATTGCAGTGTGCAACGTGCAAGGCGCGTGCGGAATCTTGGGTCAGAAAGAAATGCGTGCATTGTGTAGAGCAGCTTCGTTTGCCAACGCTGTGGACACGCAATCGAAGTCTTATGGAGCTCAAGGACGAATTACTGGCACTCCTAAATTAACTTACATTCAAACACCGCTCCGCCATCAGCTTAGGAATCCACGGAAAGATCTCGCCTCGGGGACAATATCGCATTAGCATGCCCCATTGGACTGGATGATCTCAATTCGACGAACCACTGCATCAGCGAACTGGCTCGTCGACGCGGTGCCTTTAAGATCGCGAGTACAGATATGATCCGTGTTGAGCGTTTCGGTGATTGCAGTTCTCAATTGTCGCGCGAGCTCACCCAAACCAACGTGTTCTAGCATCAAAGCTGACGCTAGCAATAAGGAGATTGGATTGGCAACGCCCTTGCCGGCAATGTCCGGCGCAGACCCATGTACCGCTTCAAATATTGCGGTGTCGCTGCCGTAATTGGCGCCCGGAGCCATGCCAAGGCCACCTACAAGCCCTGCTAACTGGTCCGAGAGAATATCCCCGAACAAATTAGTGCATAAGAGCATATCGAACTGCCACGGGTTCAGCACTAGCTGCATAGCACACGCGTCGACGATTATGTCATTCATTTCCACTCGGTTTTCATACTCTCGGGCGACTTCTCGAGCGGCTTCCAGAAACAATCCGGTTAGGACCTTTAGGATGTTCGCCTTATGCACAACTGTGACTTTCTTTCGACCGTGCTTTAAGGCGTATTCGAAGGCAAATCTTGAGATTCGCGTGCAGGCGTCGCGCGTGTTGAAGCCAGTCGCCACCGCGACTGCTTTTGGATCATCGCCGACTGGAATGTAGTATTCGTGTGCAACATAAAATCCACCGAGATTTTCCCGAACTAGCACCAGATCGATTTTATCGTAGCGTCCGGGGATAATCGTACCAACGGGCCTAACGTTTCCAAAAAGATGAAACTCTTCACGAAGCCGAACGTTGGATGAACGGAACCCTTCTCCAATTGGCGTGGTTAATGGCCCTTTAAGGGCGAGCTTGTTCCTGCGAACGCTTTCGAGTGTCGCGGCTGGTAGGGGGTCGCCACAGTGCGTGACCCCTGCGATGCCCGCATGCTGCACATCCCAGACAAAAGGAGACCCTAAGGCATCAAGCACATGAACCGTGGCCGCAACGACTTCGGGCCCGATACCATCTCCGGGAATCAGCGTGGCGGGAGTGCGGTGTATGGTCGTGCTTTCCATATAGTTTCTTCCTTAAAAATCGGAGATTACGAATGTGAAGTTTGTTGATTGGCCGACGGGCGAAACCGGACGGCTGACAACAGACCGTGAAAACGGCGAAGGCAGATCTGGCAATGACCATTCCAGCGTGCTGCTAGGACGTGCGCAGCACGCGCAGAAAAAAACGATCGGCTACATCTACTGCTGCCCGGTTCCCCACTCAGGCCGATATCGCCCAGTTTCGTCAATTTCAGCAGCTGGAACTTGTTTCGCCGTTCTCGAAATCGGATCAAGGCACATCTCTGCAATGCGCTCAGGGGTTCCCTGCCAGATCCAATCGGGGTTGTCGCAATTAGGGTCTTTGTCGTTGTAGACATCTATCAATCCGTTGCTCATTTTTAACTTCTGAATCTGTAATGTCGTTGATCGAAGGCGTTTCGCCACTTGGTCGATATTCCGTTCCTGTTGGTGTCCACCACCCATCGCAGCCCACTCAGAGAGGTTGGAAATGCGAGAACGTGCACTCACGCGGTTATCCCGGCGCCTTCTGAGCCGATTGCTCAGTGGATTCCGCAAGGTGTCCCAGCCGCGTGCTCAAGAACATTATCGAAACACCGATTCATGGTAAGTGCCTCCCGAGAGTCGTTGTAGATTTTTTGTGCGGGCGCGAGGGATGATGTCGCGTTAGTATCCTAATCCTGTACGGGCACCCGCGTTCAATCGATGAGTTTTGGGCTTGGCAAGAAGGCTCACCGCGTTGTCGAGACGTTCCAATGGCAGCAAGTCGTCGACGCGATAACAACGGCGTGCCCACTAGCCCGAGCTACTCCCTGCGTTGATACCACCGTCGAGAAAAGTTCATCACTTTCGCGGCGACGAATGTGTCAAGAACCTGGATGCAAACTCCCGACACAGTAGCCCACGCTGCGCCGAATCTCAAACCGAACAGTCTAAGCGCCATGGGGCGTCGCCAATATTTGCTCGACATGCCGCTTCGTTATCTGCCGGGAAGAAGCCCGGCCTCGGAATAGTCGGGATCAACCAACTCTCACGCTCTGTATGACGGGTGAAACAAAACTACGATGCGACTAAGCGGCACCGAGCGCTCGAAAGAGACTGAAGTCCAGCTCGTCGCCATCCTGAATCGCGGGGCGACTCAGGAGCTGAGGGTCGTTGCATCACCGCGCAATATGCACGGGGCACGCTCTCGGCGCCATGCTCGCACGCCTGAGTAATTTCCGAGCCTGTCAATCTCGGCAAAGCCAAGGCTATCATTAGGAAATGGGTGTTGCAGATTTGTTTTGATCGTTGTACTTGCTCTGATGGAGTTTGTCATGACCATTCTTACCGTCGGACGCCGTGAGGGTGAGTCGTTTGTCTATCCTCGGTAGGTTTCGGCCGGTCGACAATCAGCATGCCGATGGGGAGAAACAGCTGTTCGGCGTTGTGACAAGCCACGCTGTGGAAAACTTGGGGGAATTGTGCGACGCTAGGCACCGCTCATAGGGATGCCATTGTTGCGGGCAGACGCGATCACGCAGCTATGCAATCGAGACGGATATCGTCGACTGCGGGGTAAATGCTCGACATATCATCAAAGTTTAACTGTCCATATCGATTTCTACGTCAATACATGGCTGGGATGGAATCGCCGATGAAGTACAAAGACTACTACGAAGCGATGGGCCTGCCGCGCACGGCGACTCAAGCCGAGATCAAGGCCGCTCATCGCAAGCTCGCCCGTAAATTTCATCCTGATCTCAACAAGAAGGCTGACGCGGAAGCACGCTTTAAGGACGTCGGCGAAGCCTATCAGGTGCTCAAGGATCCAGAGAAGCGGGCGGCCTACGACCGACTGGGCGAGAAACCCGATAATGCTGAGGACTTCAGGCCGCCGCCGAACTGGAACGACGGCTTTGAATACAGTGGACGAGGTGACAAAAGCGGCACACAGGGCGATTTCAGCGACTTCTTCGAATCGATGTTTGGCGGCGGCGAGGGCGCACAGCGGTACCACCCGTCCATGCACGCAGCAGGACAGGATCATCACGCCAAGGTCGTGATCGATTTGCGTGACTCGTTTACGGGTGCGCAACGGGCGATTACGCTGCAGATGCCCGTGGCGGATGCGCAGGGGCACGTGACGATGCAGTCCCGTACGCTGAATGTCTCCATCCCCAAGGGGATCCGCGCGGGCCAGCGTCTTCGGCTCGCTGGTCAGGGCGGCGCGGCGCTCGGAAAGGGCCCATCGGGCGATCTGTACCTGGAAATAGAATGGCGCGAGCAGACGCGTTATCGAGTAGACGGTCGCGATGTATCGCTCGATCTGCCAATAGCTCCGTGGGAGGCCGCGCTTGGTGCGGACGTGACCGTGCCGACACCCGATGGCAGCGTGAGCATGACGGTGCCGCGCAACTCGGCGAACGGCAGGCGGTTGCGGCTGAAGGGGCGCGGTATTCCGCGAGCGACGCCAGCAACCCCAACCGGTGACCTGTATGTCGTGCTGGATGTGGTTCTGCCGCCGGCCGACACCGATGCGGAGAAAGCCGCCTATGGCGCGCTACGTGACGCTTTCAAGTTCGATCCGCGAGCCAACTTTACGGGTGATTCGACATGACATCATTGATAACGCTTTATTTACAGGGTGAGATCGTCGAAGAGAGCATTGAATTCACGCTTGGCGAACTGAGTAGGGCGAGCGGTGCGTCCACGGAACAGTTAAGCCTTTGGGTGGCTGAAGGCGCATTCGAACCGCGGGGGGAGGCAACTCTGGCTTGGCGTTTCAGCGGCAGCGCATTGCGTCGTGCGGCGACGGCGCAGCGTTTGACGCGTGACCTCGGGCTGAACGCTGCTGGTGTCGCGCTTGCGCTCGATTTGCTCGAAGAGATTGAGACATTGCGGACCAGGCCCAATCGTTAGTGCGGTAGGGTTCTCATGCGGGCGAGGCCTTCCAGATCGCGAATGCGGATTTGCTTGTGGCGGATATTGATAAAGGCAGTTGACGCATCCATTCCCGTCTGGCCTGCGAACGCTCGGGCATCGCAGACGCAGGTCAACGCTGCCTTTGGTTCGGAGTTGCTCGTTTCGTCGAGGGCGCGAGAAACGGAAGCGACAGCTGTTGGAGACTGAGCCGGACACACGGTGGCTGCGATATCAAAACAAAAAGGTACGGCCGTTGTCGATCGAGGTATTTCTTTCAATCCGGAAACCTTATTCGGCGGCCCAATGTGGTTTGAAGTGAATGATATGAACGACCTTCACCCATCGGTACATCTGTGTGAGCGATAGGCCGTTGGGCGGAGATGAAGAGGTGCTAATCCTTCGTGTGCATCCCGAGATCCTGCAGAGCGAGCGGGTGTCGCTCGAGGCGGGTTCAGGTGAATCGATCAGGAACGGGCGGTACCGGTCGATTGCCGATCTGGAAGGCCGCTTGTACCGTAACGGCACGCGTATTGGAAATTCTTCCAGCATCTCTCGAAGGAAGAGCAGAGTAAGCCCTTCCTCGTGCGTATCGACGAGCCGGACAAGAACTGGAAATTTAGCATGGCCGACATCGAGAAGCGGAAATTCTGGACGAAATACAGGGATGCGTTTGAAAAATGTCTGAGCGAGACCAGCACCGATACCTCCCCCTGGTACGTCGTGCCCGCTGACGACAAGGAAGGCACGCGGCTAGTCGTCTCGTAGATCGTCCTCGACACGCTCGGTGGACAGGAATTGCGATACCCGAAAACAATCACCGAGCGCCGGAACGAATTGCTGGAGATCCATAGCCAGCTCGCAAAGCCGTAAGAACCGCCCTCTAACCCGTAGAGCCGGAATGACTGGCTGCCAGAGAACTTTACGAGGCGGTTGTTTGGGGCTCCCAGGCTGCTCTTCCTGCAAATGGCATCGCTTATCCGGCGGTCTCCACGAATCGCAATTTTTTACTATCTACGACCGACAGGTAGGACGCAGCGGGACCGGTCGTTCAACCAAATGGTTTGCGGATCTGCGGTGCGACCGGAAGTGTAGCAACTGCTTTCTCAGCCCTCCCCCGATACCATGAGTGCTACCGGTACACCCTGACAATTCTCCCTGGCCAATACCACCAGGCCGAGGGCTGAGAGCCAGCCACCGTCGGCGCCCGGCCTAGGGTCCGCGTTGCTGGCCTCAAGGAGGATGTTGATTGGCCAGGACGGCCGATACAGGCGCTCGTGTACCACGGCGCCTATCCAAATGTGAGAGGGCGCGGTACCGCCTCTGTGCTCAATGGCATAGCCGCTTGACCAGAAACGCAGTACGTCCCGTTCGTCGCGTGTATTGCCGGGATGGGCGAAGACGAGCGGTGACGGCACGCCATTATCGAGCTTTGGTAACACCGGTAGCGCCATCGCCGCGACGTTGGGCGATGCGAGGGAAAGCAGGCTCTGGGCGGAAAGGTTCGTGCCCTCGACCCAGCCTCGAACGCGAAGCCGACTTCTTATTTCTCCAGCGTTCGCGGGCCATTGGACGGTTAGGGCCTCCTTCCGGTCGCCTTCCATATCCGAGCGATAGCATGGCAACTGCTTCCATAATGAATTGGTCCATTGGGATTCCGTCACCAATACGGGAGTCGCTCGTCTGGTGCTATCCGATTGTCTGGTCTGGCGATCGCCCTCGAGTTGGAGTGCCACACTGCCGCACACCACCAGCAGGATGAGGGGCGGCATGAATTTTCGTGATGGCACGACCGGGTGCCGCCACACGGCAGTCAGAGCAACCATCGCGACCCAGATCGACGCAAACGCTCCGCCTCCGATTGCATCGGACAACCCGAAGCGCCCGAAGTAGAGGCTCGCTAGTGCGACGAACAGAACAATGACGAGGCTGGTCGCGACGACGAGAATACCTACCAGCGGACCAACCCGTCGCGTGAGCATGAACGCAAGGAATCCGTAGACTATGACGGCCGCGGCGAAGTCATTGCTAGGAAACGCGTATGCATCGGACGGAAGTGAGCTGACCGGAGGGCGATGCGTGGCAAGCTGGATCGCGAATATTAGTAGCTGAGAAAACGCGACGGCTGCCAACCAGTACCCAAGCGTGCGCCAACGGCATTCCCACAACAGCCAGAGCACGACAGTTATGACAAGAGTCGCCAGGGTGGTAACGCTGCCCGGCGTCTCAAGCGCTGACAGGACGGCATCGCTCCACGGGGTCCGGACCGACTGAAGGAAGTGAAAGACCGACGCGTCGATATGCACGAGCGGGGCACCGCTAATAACGTCGTCGAGGATGCCGAAGAACAGGCAGCCGGAGAGAAGCACAACTACTGACGCTACCGATATCGCAACCAGAATTGGCTTGCCAGGGTCGAGCAGCCGTAATGCAAGGGAGCCTGTCCTTCCTTTGTGACGGCGGCCCCAAGCTGCAAGGTGGGGGCCGGCCTCGGTCGTCCAGGTGTTAGCAAGTGACAGCAGAATTCGGGTGGTTCGAAATCCTAGCCAGACGATTCCGACCAGCAGCGCGATGATGACAACAAGGCGGAAGGAAACGGCACCGGCCAGCTGAATCGACGCTCCGAAAACAACACCTGGCAGGATACTGACGGGTGCCCAGAGCAGAGCCGAAAGGACGTTCATGGTGTAAAACCGCGACGACGGCATTCCGAGCATCCCCGCGACGACAGGAACAATGGCGCGCAGGGGCCCGATGAACCGGGCGAATACCACACTCTTCGCACCATGTTTTGCAAAAAAGCGGTGTGCTGCGTCAAGCATTCGCGGATGCGTCCGAAGAGGCCACACCTCGACAATTTTTGCTTTGTAGTGACGGCCGAGTCCGTAGCTCATGCTGTCACCTGCCACCGCTCCAACAATCGCGCATGCAAACACCGATCCGAGGTTCAATGCGCCCGTTCCGACAAGCGCACCGGCGACGAACAATGCAGTGCTGCCCGGTACGAAGGTTCCGATAATGGCGATGGATTCGAGGAATGCGAAGACGAAAACGGCAGCGAGCGTCCACGCAGGGTGTCCGGCGAGTAAATGTAACAGGTGGGTGTACGCGTGCTCCATCAACCTCTCCGACGTTGATGCGTTACATGTCGTTCTGTGTCTCTCGACAGGAACGGTCCCTGGAGACGCTGCGGCAAACGAGGTTTCCGCAATGCCTACCAGTCGTTGCGGTATTTCAATTGAGCAGATCAGGGAAGCAACCAACATTAGACCGCGATACTTCGCGCAGCTCGCCACAAATGCGAACAGAAAATACGGATCCGTCAGTCCACTGGTTCGACGGACTACCTCCTTGAAAGCCTCATGCGTGATTCAAACGTTTCGTCAAGTATTGACGGCTTTTCTCAACGGAGCAAACCGGACACCGGTCCGAATGAGTAACCAACCTAGTAACCCACGCTAGATATGGAGTCTTAAACATATTATAGATGTGATCTCCATTGCCTGACGTAGTCTCAAGAGTCATTTGATTTTGTCCGGCTATAGTGTAATCGTTGTAGTGCGGAGTCCATGCTAAGTAGCCTTCTGGAACTAATCAGGTCGTGCTTGTCGCGTCCGCGTCAGATGGAGCGCTTTCATGAAACCTGGGAAGCCGTAGCGTCTGTTGATCGTGTAATGTCTGGGTTGTGTCTATGTCCTCGGGTTGCATGGCCCAGTCAACTTCACTCGCGCCTCCACCGGGCGTGATGCCTTCCGGGACAACCCCGTCCACACATAACCTTGCTTCGCGGGGAATTGTGACTGACTTTTCCAAACTCGTGCAGCAGGACGGGCCCGCGGTGATCAACATCAGTGCAACCGGCGTGAAACATACCGCCGGTCTGATGCCCCTTTGGCCGCCCGCAGGGAGTGAAGATGCTCCTTTTTCCCGGTTTTTCCAACGATTCTCTCGATATCAACCCGGTGCACGAACCGCAGCAGGTAGCGCTTGAATTCAACCGCGCTATGGCATGGCTGGAACGCGAAGGTCGTGCACTACATCAACCAGAAGTGGGTCTTGAAGAAGGCCGGGTCGAAGTGGTCCACTATGCGGCTGCGGCCGAGCATGTGCACCGGTTCGATCGCGAGGCGTTCGAGCGTGATGATGTCTTTTTAGTGAGCCCGAACTCAGGTTTCTCGATCCGATGACCGTCGCGTACCAGACGAGACTTCGACGAAATCTTCATCGTCTCCTTCCAGTCCAGGATTTCCTGCGTGACGGTCTTGCTTTCATCGAGCGTAGGGATCGATGAGAAGAGATCAAACGTATAGACATACTCGCTCTGGAGCATGCGGCCGCCGCGCAGGACATAACTGTCTTGCGCCGAGCCCGCTGCGTCCGGACTGCCGCCTGCTACGCCGAGCGCTTCGAGCATCGTGATATTGCGGCCCGGAACATCGGGATCGCGGATCAGGAAGGTGGCTGCAGCCAGCGAGGCAATGCCACCCCGACCAGATAAAACTTGCTGTCTTCGGAGGAGAACGGCCTTACCGGGCCCGTGTACGCACGTTGTACGGAACCACCCTCGTTGGGATTGGGTTAAGTGTTTAGCGGTGGGCAGGAAAGCACCGCTTTGGAAGGTAGCGCTCCCACTTAAACCGCCGTTGATACAGATCAACGAGCGGAGCCATGCAGTCCCTATGCTGAATCAGGCCAAACGTCGAAGAGCCTTGAAAGAGCGCACCGATACAGCACCGACCGCACATTAGCAACAGGGAGAATGCAAGCCGCCTGCAACGCGAGCAGTTCCGCGCAGCGCACTTTCCCGAGATGGCGATGACGCCGCAAGCCGCCATGCACGAACTCGTGCGCAACAACGTGGAGTTGTTGCCGATCGATCAGATCGAGGGACGAATCGCGGCAACACTCGGTCTTGTCTATCCGCCGGGCATCGCGGTGGTGGTATCCGGCGAGCGCTACACCGAGCGCGCGATGCCTACGCTCGATTACTTTCGGATGTTCGAGGAAGGCGGGAACCGTTTCCCAGGTTTCGAGAACGAGATCCAGGGAATTTATCGAAAGAAGGAGACCGACGGCAGCGTGCGGCTCTATACCTACGTCGTTAGTGCATGAAAAGCGTGAAGACATGAGGGGAAATCACTGATGGCTCTGGGCGTTCATTCGGAAGCGGGCAAGCTGCGCACGGTGATGGTCTGCCGTCCGGGTCTTGCACACCGGCGGCTGACTCCCGCCAACGCGGCATCCCTTTTGTTCGATGATGTCATCTGGGTCGACAAGGCGATCGAAGACCACGATGTTTTCACGGGAGCGATGCGCGAGCGAGGTATCGAGGTACTGGAGTTTCACGATCTGCTTGCAGCAATATGCGGCGACCGGATCGCGCGTGACTGGATTCTCGATCGACGTATTGTCGAGGAGGAGGTCGGCACCGGGATGCTGAAAGAGTTGCGCGCGTGGCTTGAGCAAATGCCCGCCGCACAACTGGCCGAGGTGCTGGTCGGCGGCGTGGCAAAGGCGGAAATGCCCTTCGACGCCCGCGGCCTTTTTGGCGGCTATCTGGAGCAATCGGACTTTGTGATCCAGCCGCTCGTCAACCTGATCTTCCAGCGCGACACCAGTGCCTGGATCTACGGCGGTGTCACGGTTCACCCCATGTATTGGCCGGCGCGCCGCAAGGAAGCATTGCTGGTCGCAGCCGTGTATCGCTTTCATCCGCGCTTCGCCGGCCAGGTGAATACATGGTGGGGTGACCCCGATCGCAATTTTGGCGTGGAGACAATGGAAGGCGGTGACGTCATGTCCATTGGCAACGGGGTGGTGCTGATCGGCATGGGCGAGCGCTCGAGCCCGCAAGCGGTCACGCAGGTCGCACGGCATCTGTTCGTGGGCGGCGGCGCCAGGCGGGTGATCGCATGCGAGTTCCCAAAGCGGCGCGCCTCGATGCACCTGGACACGGTGTTCTCATTTCTCGATATCGACTTCGTCAGCATCTATCCCGAGGTCGCCGATGAGATTCGTTGCACCAGCCTTTATCCGGGCGACGCACCCGGCGAGATTCACTACGAGCGTCACCCAGCCAAGTTCCTGACGGTCGTGAGCAATGCCCTCGGGGTGGGGTCACTACGCATCCTGACAACCGGCGGCGACGCGTATGAAACCCAGCGCGAACAATGGGATGACGGCAACAACGTGCTGGCGCTCGACCGGCGCGTAGTGGTCGCGTATGACCGCAACACTTACACCAATCGCAAGATGCGGCAGGCGGGCGTGGAGGTCATCGAGATTCCGGGCGGCGAACTCGGACGCGGACGGGGTGGCACGCATTGCCTCAGTTGCCCGATCGAGCGCGACGCTATCGACGCCTGAATCT
>Ga0302233_10001060_pt1 | contig 20091 bp, 33 predicted proteins | sample II_Palsa_N3_1_FD_193516 | JGI IMG/M metagenome (GOLD analysis project Ga0302233, IMG submission 193516) | Peat permafrost microbial communities from Stordalen Mire near Abisko, Sweden - II_Palsa_N3_1 | ecosystem: Environmental > Terrestrial > Soil > Palsa > Peat permafrost | place: Sweden... | reverse complement strand
AACAGCTCGTGAAAAGAAAAAGAGAACTATAGGGGAGACAATCTTGCACTTATCAATAATTAACCTGCGCCTCGCTGCGCTCGCTTGCTTAATACCTTTTTTTTTTTTTTTTGGCTACACGTCACTGAGTCAGCGACGGCTACGATCGCGACTACGGCTACGGCTACGGCTACGGCTACGGCGGTGGCGATCGCGATCACGGCTGCGGCTCCGCTTGTGATGGTGATGGCGGTCACGGCTGTCGCTGCGACGGTGGCGATCGCGGGAGCGGTCACGAGAACGTTCGCGGTGCGAGCGAGAGGGTGAACGAGAGCGGCTGCGTCGACGAGCCGGAGAACGGGACCGCGATCGAGAACGCCTGCCGCTGCTGCTGCTGCTGCTCACGTCTTTGCTCGACTTTGGTGCGCTGAGTGCTGTTGCGACGGGTTCTGTTGCGGCTCCGTCGTTCTCCTTGATGATCCTTTCAATCTCCTTCATCGCCGGGATGGGGATTGACGGCAGCATCGAGTTGTAGTACTTTTTCTGGAGGAGGAGGTCGCGGACGTACTTGCCGATCGTACTGGACGGAAAGAAGAAGTAAGTACGCATTAAAACGAATACGCAAATAAAAGAGCAGAAGAAAGCGGAGGGGAAAAAAAGAAGAAGAACAAGAGGCATGTTACCCATCTCCTTTTTTCCGACGCATCCAACAGAGAAATAAAGGTATTCGTTGTTGCCGTTGCGCCTACGTTTTGGTGAATACGGCGATAAAAAAATCACAAAAAAAAAAAAAAAAATTAAAGGAAGAGGTAGGAGAGCAAGAGAAGAAACCGCCCCCGATATTCCCACTCAAACAAGCAAAGCACTTACATCGACGGGTTCTTTCCTGCCTTGACCTGCACCTTCTCGTCGTCGTCGAGAAAGTCTGCAAACCACTCCATGAGCTTTGCGGGCGGGTAGGTGTAGCGCAGGTAGAGGAAGCCGAGGCAGCGCACGAAAGGGCTGCCGTAAGACTGGATCATGAGCTCGACCTGCTTGACCGTCAGCTCCAGCTCCCACAGTTTGTACAGGTTGCAGAAGGCAGACGAAACGGTCGAGTACGGCGTTGGCGAATTGGCGATGAACGGCTCTGTTAAAAACAGCACAAGTAAGACTACAGCGCACGCGCGGCACATACCAAGGTGGGTCACCGTCTTCTTGATCTCGTCCAGGACGTCGTCAAAGTTGTCCAACAGTCTGTGTGGCGGTTTTCGTGGTACTGTCAGGGGATTGAAAGGGAAAAAAAAAAGAGGCGAGAAACGCACATACGTCAGCGTCTTCTGGTAGTAGGACGAGTTGACGACGTTGCGGTACACGATCTCGTTCATGTTCATCGTCGTCTCGTTGCCCCACGACTCGAGTGCCATTGTTGCGGCCGATGAGCAGACAAAAAAAAGAGTGGAAAGTGCCACGTCATTGTGACATCATCAGGACGCACATTCGCTATTGCTTGCAAGGTGATCCACACGATGACGGCTCTGCAGGGCAGTGTACGGTTAGCGGGGCGGCATGCCAATTCGTTGTCTAAACAGTCCACCAGTTTGACGACGATGCGTGGTCGCCGGCATCGTCAACCACCCCGACGGCGCATCCGCACCAAACACGGGCAAGGCAACCTGCACGCAAGTCCTCGTTCAAGCGACCCGCGGCCAAGACGGGCGGCTCCAAGGGGGCGCACAGGGTTGCCTCGATGGAGTTTGGCAACGACGACGAGCTGCTCGAGGCCGCCCAGACGGCAGCGGACGACGAAAAGGACCTCGATCTCTTTGATAAAGCCGACACCGACACCGACGACGGCGATGTCGGTTTTGCGATCCCCGTGGTATGCGAGGAAGAGGGAAACAATAAATAAAATTTTTATTTATTGGCTTAGAAAACGCCCACGAGCGCCAGGATCGATCCCTTCTCCCGTGCCGAGTCTTTTGCTGCTTCATCTGCGTTTGATTCTGCTTTTGACGTGCCCGTTAGTTTGACGACCGTGCCCACCACCTCTGTGTTTGACGACGCCTTCGCACCATCGGCGCTTGATGCTACTGGCTCTGACGGCGCTTTCCCATCATCAACTGAAAAAACCACGTCGTTCACGGCGTTCGAGACCCCTTCTACGTCGTCAGATGTTGAGGCCCCAGTTTCGTTTGCGCCCGCGTTCGCTGCATTCGCGCCCACAGAACCATCCTCATTTGGCCAGGAGTTCTCGTTTGCGACAACGGCCGAGACGGCGGGCTTTGATGACTCTGAGTTTGGCGACTCGTTCACCGCAGCGTCGGATTTTGACGACTTTGCTGCCGCCCCAGCTGTCGCTGTCGGGGAGGTCTCAGCAATTCCACTGCACATCCAAGCCAGGTCGAGTCTGGAACAAGCATTTGGCGGCGGCGGCGGCGCCCAGGTCACGGTGACGATGATGGCCACGCCGACGACCAAGTTTATGGAAAGCTCGCAGGTCTGGAAAGGTTTCAAGGACACCGACAAGGACAGCGTCATTTTCCGCGTCTCTGGGCCTTACGAGTCGCCCTTCACAAGGTCCATACGATCGACCGTTTCCATCCCATCCCTCCCCGCTTCGCCGCTCAAGGCGCTCGCCAAGCTCGCCGTCAGTGCCAACTCTCGTCGTACGCATAAAAAACAAGAAAAGCGTTTGTTCAATCATTCTTTTTGAAAGCATCAACGCCCACATCGACGCGGTCATCGTCCAGCTTTAATATCCCGATCGTCCCGAACGGCGGCGTGGAAATTGGCTACACCGAGGAGGTTCTCATGGCAATGACGATGGAGCAGTTGCACGCCGTGCTGCAAGAGGTCCAGGGCCGGATCGATCAACTTTCCAACACTCTCTTGGAGGTACTGGACGTCCAAGATGACCTGCGGCAGGAAATGGCAGGCACTCTTCCTTTACTGACTGCATAGCATTGTCTTGAATGCAATTTTCTTCTTTTTCTTCTTCTTGTGGAGCGTTGAAAACTGTACAAAACGCGAGAAAATTGTTTTTGACGAAAAAAAAAACATGGTGAAATGAAAACAGAAGAAGTCTATCTATGTCGCTCCAGAGACGACTGCCATGGCATAGTTACTCCAGATGATGTGTCCAATATCTTCGTGATGTACGTCTGGTCGGAGCGACCTGAACGGATTGAGCATCTAAAAAGGAAAAAGTAAACAAACAAACAAACAAAAAGTTTCATTTTTACTTGAGGGAGGAGGGTATTCCACCCGAGCTTAGACCATTCTGAAAGGGCAGTCATGTCGCTTCGCGCATCCTGCACACTGTGGGAGGTGATGAGGACGGGCCGCTTAGACTCGTGCAGAAGTCTGTGATAAATCAAACCATGTTTCTTTTTTTTAAAAAAAAGGCAGGAAATTTTCTTTTTGCGCATTACTTGAGAGTTGGCGCCCAGTACTTGTTGGTGAATTGGTGACCGAGCCCGGGGTTGAAGAGGACATAGAGGTCGGGCGTGTTATCGGAGAGCATCAAGTCGTCGTGGACATTGTGGTAGAGGCGCCCAGAAAACTCGGCCTGGATACTGGTCGAGTAATTAACCGTGGTGTGGTGGAGATGGGCAGGAATTTCAGGACCGACCATGTGCAGGATGAGTTTCTTTTCATTGCGAGTTTAGAGGAAATGCAAAGCAAAGCAACGAAACGAGCGTACAGATCGAGGGAATAAATGCGCAAGCTCAATCCAGTTTGGTGCAGGTAGAGTTGCCTCGGCGCGTGCTCCTAACAAGCACAGCCGCACGGGGCGGCTCCCATCCCACACCTTGTTGCGGATCCCTTTTGTGCCCACGAAGCAGTTAAAAAACACAGTGACAGCACACACTGACCATCAAAGACACGGATGCCCTCGTCGTTGAACGGCAACGGTCCCCGGGAGAGGAACTGTGCGATCGTGAGCGGGAAGGTGAGTGGCTTGGACAGATGCCGTTGTGTCCTGTCGAGCTCTGCCAGGTTGAAGTGGCGCGAGGCCAGGTAGCTGCCCCACGACGAGAAGTCGACGTCGTTGGTTGCGATTTCGGCTGCACACGCAAATGAGACCTCTTTTTTTTCTTTTTTTGCAAAGAAACGGTCCAGCTTACAGGGGTAGCTGTACTCTGACTTGACGCGCGGTCCGGCCAGATCCATCGTGTCCAGGTACAGCTCGCGGACGTGGTTGAGGACGTCGACGTGCTCCTTGGTCCCCTGTGCGACAACGCAGTCCTTCTGTGAAAAAAAAAAGAAATATACGCTTATTGCGGCAGCGGGACCAGCAAAACACGGACGTACCCCACCGGTGCAGGCGTACTTGTTGTGCTCTAGGCAGCTCATGCACCCGCCCGCTTTGTGGTATTGCTCCTTCAACCGCGTCGCAAGGGCCACCGCCGACGCTGCACCCGCCGGCACGATGGGCGCGCGCTGGAACGTCACGCTGGGCTTGGACGACAGCGGCGGCCCCCTCGGCTCTGGCTGCCCTGCTGTGCTCCTCGTGGGCGGCATTGACCCAAACGGCCGCAAGCGCAAGCGCAAGGCGGTGGTGCGCGACGCCATGCGGGACGCCACCACGAGTAGTGACATCCCCAGGACAAATTGGAAAAACAGCCATGCGGCGCGGGACTGTTGCCGTCGTCAAGAAGCGCGCGGGCACGGCGGCCACGGGCGGCGTGAGCGTGAGCGGCGCCAAGAAGCTAGTCAAGGAGCACTACCTGCGTGACGACATTGTGTGCGGCTCAGAGGTACCACACGAGGGATCCCCCCCTTGATTTGACCCACAGGGAGACACACACAGGCCTGCACCGTCTGCGACCACCAGACGGCCGCGGCGGGCACCAAGCCCGTGCTGTCCGCCACGCCCGCGTCCACCGCGCTGTTTGCGACCAAGCACTACGTCGTCCCCGACGTGGACGTGCTGCTGCACCAGATGGACGTGATCGAGCACAGCTTTTTCGTGGACGTGGTCGTGCTCGAGACGGTCCTGGCCGAGGTCAAGACGAGGGCACCCGCGGCCTACGAGCGGCTGCGCGACCTCATCGCCAACCCCGAGCGGAGGTTCTTTGTGTTCCTGAACGAGCACTTTGGCGCGACCTTTGTCGAGCGCGAAAAGGACGAGAGCGCCCAGGAACGCGTCGATCGTGCCGTCCGCAAGGCGGCAAAGTGGTACACGGAGCACCTCCAAGAGAGCAACCTCTCTGCGGTCCTGCTCACCGAGGACGGCCAGCACCTTGAGGCGGCGCAGGAGGCGGGCTGTACCGTCTCGTCTGGTAAATTTCCTCGTTTCTTTGGTTGCAGTACTGAAGGATACGCAGTGTTTGCGTACGTCGAGGCGCTCAAGAACGTGCCAGAGCTGCGCGATGTCCTCGTGCGACCGGCCGAGTCGTTTGCGGGCGACAACGAGGGGTCGTTTGCTGCGCACGTGTCCAAGGACGAATTTGAGCTCGGGCTCAAGACCGGCAGGTACGAGAAGGGCAACTTCAACATCTCGCCCTACGATCACAACGAGGCCATCGTGTGGGTGCAGGGTGCCGACATGCGTGTGATCGTCGAGGGCGTCAAAAACATGAACCGTGCGGTTCACGACGACCAGGTCATCGTCGAGATCTTCCCCAAGGAGCAATGGCAGCACCCCTCGACCAAGGCCGATGGTATTGCTCGCGAAACAACCGTACAGAACCCTCTCACGTGGTCTTTCATCGCAGTCAAGGAGCAGAGGCCGTCGGGCAGCATTGCTCTCACGATCAACGAGCCCATGCTCAACGACCAAGCGAGCCAACCCACGGGCAAGGTCGTTGCCGTGCTCAAGCGCAACTGGCGGCCGTACTGCGGCTCTCTCGCCGTTGACACCAACGCCATGGCGGTGGACGACAAGGAGGGCTCAACCGTTCTCTTTGTGCCCGTCGACCGACGGATCCCGCGCGTCTGGATCAAAACGCGCCAGGCCGCCGCCCTCCATGGCAAGCGCGTCGTCGTGTCGATCGACTCGTGGGCCGAGACCAGCAGCTACCCGTGCGGGCACTACATCCGCACCATTGGCACCATTGGCGAGAAGTCGACCGAGTCGGAGGTCATCATGATCGAGCACGATATCCCTCATTATGTTTCCCACGCTATCCTCAGCTGCCTGCCCCCACAGGGCGACAAGTGGACTGTCAACAAGCACGGTGGTCACGACGAGGTGCCTTTCCCCCCCCCCTCTCAACTTTTTTTTTTTAAAATTATTATTTCTCTTTTTTCTCAGCGGCGGAGAGACCTTCGGCATATTTCAACCCTGTGCTCAGTCGACCCCCCGGGCTGCACAGACATTGACGACGCTCTGCACGTGCGCAAGCTCGACAATGGCAACTTTGAGGTCGGTGTGCACATTGCCGATGTGTCCTACTTTGTCCGCCCTGGCAACGCGATGGACTTGGAGGCGTCGCAGCGCGGCACGACAGTGTACCTCGTCGACAAGCGCATTGACATGCTCCCAGAGCTCCTCGGTACCAACCTGTGCTCGCTCCGCTGCAACGTCGACCGATTCGCCTTTTCGTGCCTGTGGGAAATGACGGCCGACGGCGACACGGTCAACGTCGATTTCTGCAAGAGCATCATCAACTCGCGCGCTTCACTCGAGTACAGCCAGGCACAAGAGCGCATTGACGACCAGTACACATTAAATTATTTTTTTTTTTTTAAAAAAAAAAAAATAAAAAATAATGTTTTTGTTTTTTACCAGAAGCGCGACCGATGAACTCTCGATTTCCCTCAAGACGCTCAACATGCTCGCGAAAAAACTCAATCACAAGCGACGAAACAACGGCGCCCTAGCGCTCGCGTCGCCCGAAGTCCGCATCGCTCTCCAGCGCGATTCCCAGGATCCCGTCGACGTGGAGATGAAGGAGATGAAAGAGGCCAACTCGATGGTGGAAGAGTTTATGCTTTTGGCCAACATTAGCGTCGCCGAAAAAATCCACGAGGTGTTCCAGCAGTGCTCTCTTCTTCGGTACGTACAGGAAAAACGACGTCAGTTTTTTTTCCCTAATAATTTTTGTTTGTCGACATAGACGACACGCGGTTCCTGCTCCTTCTCGCTTTGACTACCTCGTTCAATCTGCACGCTCCCAGGGCATTGATATTGACCCCACAACGTCGAAATCGCTCGCAGACTCGCTGGACAAGGCGATCGTAACCGACAACTCTTTGTTTTCTCACTGAGATCTTGTTTGTCATAGACACCTTCGAAACCCTACCTCAATCGCCTCATCCGTATTCTCACGACAAGATGCATGACCCAGGCGCAGTACATCTGCTCTGGCAAGTTTACCGCGGACCAGTTCCAGCACTACGGTCTCGCCGCCAACATCTACACCCACTTTACGAGCCCCATCCGCCGCTACGCAGGTACGAGTTTTTGATTTTTCTTTTTTCCTCACATGCTATCATTGCTCACCCAGACGTTGTTGTGCACCGACTGCTGGCCGCTGCTGTGGGCGCCGATACCACCTACCCAGAGATGCTCGACAAGGATCACATCCACAGGGTCTGCCGCAATCTCAACAAGCGGCACAAGCTTGCGCAACTTTGCGGCCGTGCATCGGTGCAGCTGTACACTGTGCTCTTCTTCAAAGAGAAGAGCGTAGTCGAGGATGCCCACATCATTCGCGTCCTCGAGAACGGCATCGTCGTCATGGTCCCTGCGTACGGCCTGGAGGGAGTGGTCACGGTCACCAGTGATGCCGACGGCGCCAACTCGGCCTTTGAGTATGACGCTGCCAACAATCGTCTCTTCTCCAAGGCCCACAAGGTTGCGTTCAACCTCTTTGACCGCGTCCGTGTCCTCATCCGAACCGATGAGAGCGACCCTCTTTTGGTATTTTCTATTTATTTTTCCTCATCCTAAGAAAAAAAAAAAATATGTTTCCCTTAAAGATCCGTCTCGAGCTCAAACTCGTCGAGCCTGTTGTACCCGGCGTCTCTGTCAATGCATCCTCGGTGGCTGCCCTGCCGAGCACAGAAAACAATCCCGCAACCCCGCAAGACAAGAAGGCACCCAAGCGATCGTCTGACACCGTCGGCTCGACCTCCTCTCCCCTCGCTTCCTCTTCTGCGTCTGCGTCTGCCTCTTCCTCTCCCTCGGCATCAACTCAGAAAGGGAAGAAGGCCAAACTCGCGGCGGGCGATGTTTAGGGGGGGTAAGAATTTGTAATCATTGCGGGGTCAGTGTGGGAAAGAGCGCACGATCACCACTTTTGTTTATGTCTGTCTGCGTTTTTCTCCAGCTAAGAAAAAGTCTGGCTGTCTTTCAGCTGCGCACTGCCGTGCCACCTGAGGTTGACGAAGAAATTCGACAAAGAAATCGGCCACGTACGTGAAACAAAACATGAAATGAACCCTTCCGTCGGGACCTGGACACGTCACTTGTTTTTTTTGTTTTTTGCGGGGCTGGTCGCGTGCTTTGCGTCGCTATGCCGTATATCAGGCCCGCGAACGGCTCTGTTCCCTTAACGCTGCGCCGTCCTCTGGCCCTCTGGCCCTCTTCGTGGTGCCGGGACCAAGAAAGCACGAAAATAGATAAACACAGAGTTTCCTCTCGTGTTTCAATGCTATCTGTCCATGGCAAGTTTTAAGTCTTGCGTGCACTCTCTGCTTCTCCACCTTGCCCCCCTCAAGCCCTCTGTCCTCGTTCTTTTGTGTTCAAATGAGTTTCCTCACCCCTTTTTTTTTATTACGCCATAAAGCAGATTTTCTGGATAACAAAGAAGGACGCGTGATGGTCGACGTGTTTGCCCTGTTCAACAGCGGTGTCAGTGCGCCCCCATGGGGCAGCGTCGAGTGCCCCCCCGGCTACCGAGGTAAACAGTGCAAACAGAGCACCGGATCGTCTTGTAAACAAACAAACGCACGTTTCAGACGACAACTGGCACCTTGCAGTCAACATGTCCCCCTGCTCGCTTGACGAGCAGGCGCTCGTCGTGTGCAACGCCGTCCTGCTGGGCGTGTCGGTCCTCGGCTTGCTCGAGGCTATCGTCACTCGGTTTGTTTTACGGGTCGACAAGTCTCCAGTACGCTCCCTTTCGGTGCCTTGTGATACTCACCGCGATGATTGGCAGGTGATTGTCTTGGTTGGCTTCATCGTCATGAACATTTCTTTATCGGCGGGCTATGCGTACAAGATTGCCACCCCCAATGCCACTGTTACCAAGCTGCCAGACGCGCCCATCCTCTATTTTTTCGTAAGCAACGAGATGCATGTACATACGAAACTCATCAATGAATGAATGCAACCATGCAGTTCTTCTTCCCAAATGCGATGGTCCTGGTGGTCGCGCTGTCGTCGGCAGTCCACTTTATCCAAACCGCGAACCGTTCCCTATCGCTCGTCAAGGACGAAAAACACGACTGGTCGTTCCGCATTCGCCTGTTGACTGCACTGGTCCGCACGTCCATTTTCATCTTTGTCCTCATGCTCTTTATCGTGCTTGTGCTGGGCATCATCTTGCCGTCGGCGAATGCTGACGATGGCACGACGCAAGCAAAGTACATGGTCGTGACCTACTCACTCGTCCTGTTCCTCATCCTCATCACCTGCCCATTGATCTTGCGCATCGTGTACATCACCCTCAACATGGTCACTATCCAGCTCGATTTTATCACCAACGGTGTCAGCTCGTCCAGCGAGAGGATAAATAACAACGGCAAGTGGGAGCGCAAGCCCTCGATGGACGCACAGATCCTCAAGCACACCCCCGCCGCAATCCCTCTGCGCGACGTCCAAGGCCGCCTCCGCTTTGTCTTTTTCGCACTGCTCGTCGTCGTCCTCTTTGAGCTCGTCATCTGGGGCCTCATCCTCGGCTATGGTCTGAGGTATTGAGACCATTGTGTTGGTCGTTTTTTTTTTTTTCTAAACAAAGAAACTATCACGCTCACAGGTGGATGCTCATCATCGTCGGAACGGGCGTTGTCCAGATCGGTGCGGGGATCATCCTCATCTTCCTCTACCGTCCCAAGATCATGCCTGCGTTCCTGTACAGGTCGGCCGGGCTGCGCGTTCGTCGCTCGTCGCTCTCCGTATCGAGCAACCTCTCGGATGACAACGGTGGCGCCCAGGCCGCGCACCAGCATTCTGGCGACTTGCTCCAAGGCGTCAACTCGTCGTCCACGAGCAACGTTCCCCCATCCGTTCCTACTACGCCGATCGAGTTGACCGCCTCCCAACACTCGAGGGGGCCGTCACAGAAAAACTTTATAGTCGTTGGATAATCCGTCAAAATAATAAAAGCCACAGCCCGAAATTCCCAAGCAAATATGTGTACAGAGTCAACTTTCGTGTTGACAGTATGAAACAACTATGTATCATTTAGTATACTCTCACAGCGCGGGAATCAGCGCCCGAATCGCCCGGCCCAGTGCCAGACCGAGCTCGTGCTTGAACTTTTGGTTCCAGGCGATGGCGTACCTCTGGAGGGCGTCGAGGTCGTCGGCGCTCTCGGGCTCGAGCCAGGCCCGGACAAAGGGCGCGGCGTCCTTCCAGTCGGGGACCCTGAGGATGGGGATCCCCGGGTGGGTCTCGAGCAGGTGGCTGGTGGCGACCTCGGTTTCTGTCATGACGGGGATGGCACCGCTCTCGAAGCTCTCGTACAGGCGGATCGTTTCGACGTTGTTTCCACCTGGGCAGAGGGCCAGTTTGACGCGCTGCATGCGGAACGAGTACTCGTCCGCCGCCAGCCCCAAGGCAAAGTCCTTGGTGACCTCGATCTTGCACGAGCCGTCTGAAAAGGCCGTGACGATGGTGTCGCGGTCAGCGCGCATCGAGCCCGAGAACCAGCAGCCAATGTCGCGCTTGGACGACGGGAGCAGCAGTTGCGGGTGCCAAGGGCCCCGTCCCGTGAGGTAGCCCGTGGGGAGGTACATCGAGGGCGGACGGAGCTGGCCGTCGACCTGGTTCGTAAAGTAGTAGTTGCGGAGGATGAACGAGACGTGCCAGGGGATCGACGTCTGGTCAAACCTGCCGTACTCGTCGTCAAAGATGTACACGCCAAACTGGTCAATGTTGGCCTTGGCGACGCATGCCGCCTTGGCCTTGACGTGCTCAAACCTGGAGGCGACGATGGCGCGCTCGCCCGGTCCCAGCGGGTGATCCGCCCACGCAGCGCAGTCGCCACCACCGGGCTCGACAATCTCCAGGCGAACGGCGAAACCGCTCGACCGCAGCAGATCGTACAGGTACGTGATCTTCTTCACGCGAAAGTCGTCGCGTGCCCAGTACAGGACGAGGACGTCGTTCGTCGCGTTGATCAGCGGCGGAGGGACCCAGTGGCGGTCGCCGTGCGCTTGCAGCTCGGTGCCCAGCCTGACGACATTGGACCAGGCCACGGTCACGGCCGAGCGGATCGGCGACGCACCGCCGGCGACTGCACCGGCATCGGCATCGGCATCGGCATCGGCATCGGCACCAGCGGGCTGCGCGAGCTCTGCCAGCGAGGGCTCCATGAACGGTTCTCCTCCGGGAAGAGGGTCTTTCCCCTCCTGCCTTATTTGCTGGTGCAGGTTGGGATGCTGCAGGGACGGCGTCGAGGGCCCGACGGACATGCCCAGCCCCAGCAGCATCACCATCAGCACAAACGCGCAGGCGAATGCGCCCACCGACTGCAGAGGTCTCATGGAGTGTACTTCCCAGAGTGGCAAATGGCGCAAATGGCGCACGTCCTGCCCAGCAGCTCGTGGTGCCTGATCGAGAGCGACCCAGGTACGCGCGCGTCACCCGCATTGCCTTTGGGCCTCACCCGTCTAGCATTGCAGCCGTGTTCTCAGAGCTCGTGCGCGGGATAGGGGTGCAGGGCGTGCAGGTGGAGGAGCTGTACGACCTCGACGGACCGTATTTTAACGGGACAAGCGACCCGAGGAAGCCGGTGTACGGGCTCGTGTTCTTGTTCAAGTGGCGCTCGGGCGAAGAGAGCGAGCGCTTTGCAGATCCGGGCGAGTGCCCAGACGTGTACTTTGCGCAACAGAGTACGTGGCTTGGGCCCAAGGCAAACCGCGGGCTGACGCTTTTTTTTTTGTTGTTGCGCCAGTTATCAACAACGCATGCGCGACACAGGCAATCCTCAGCATCGTCCTCAACCGGCCAGAGATCAGCCTCGGAGAAGACCTGAGCAACTTTAAAGAGTTTACAAAGGACTTTCCACCAAAGGTAAGGGAGCCTTTGTTCTTTTAATGCAAACGTATCCTGTGCGTAGATGAAGGGTCTGAGCATAGGCAACGTCGATTTGCTCCATCGTGTGCACAACAGCTTTGCGAAACTCCACCTGGACTCGTTCGCACTCGACGTGCCAGCTCGACAGAGCGTCATCGGGACAAAGGCCGAGAGCGAGACGTACCACTTTGTGTCGTACGTGCCCGTGAACGGATTCCTGTACGAACTGGACGGTCTCAGCCCTGGCCCGGCCAAGCTTGGCGCATGCTCGATTGACAACTGGCTCAAGGTCGTGAAACCGCTCATCCAGAAGCGAATCCAGAGGTGCCAAAACTAAAAACTAAAAAAAATACACGGCTATTTCTAACTTTTGCACATAAAGCTACTCCAAAAAAGAGATTGGCTTCAACCTGATGGCCGTGGTCAAGGATAAAAGGGTGGTTCTGAAAGAAGGTAACCATACTCGGTCTTTTTTTTTACGTACTTTCTGAGGGAGTGGATGCAGATCTCGATCGAGTCATCAAGAAGGAGGCGGTCGTGACCACGCTCTTGACGGCTTTGCAAGAGGGAGGAGGGGCAAATCACCTCAGTGGCAATTTCCAGCAAGTCCTCGGCGAGCTGGGGTTGACCAATGCAACTGCCACGTACGATTCCCTGTCAGCTTTGCTCGCACAGGCCGTGCACGTCCGGCAAGAGATCCAGAAAGAGCTTGAGGCCGAGGAAGCCAAGGTCGAGGGACAAAAGTTTGACAACCACCGGAGAAAGTTCAACTACTTGCCCATGTTGGTCGAGTTTCTCAAGCTTACCGCCGGCAAGGGCGAGCTCATCTCTTCTCTCAAACAGGCAGGCCTGAAATAAACAGTGTTCTTTTTATTTTATTTTATTTTTTTTTTGACTTTGCCGGATGGGACTACGGGCGCATCAGTCACAAAAATGGCATGACGTCACGATTTTCACCTGTTCGCATCAGCACATGGCGCCCAAGCGAGACACGCCACTGCCTGTGCGGCCGATGGTCGTGGTGCTGTTTGTGCAGCTGTCGGAGGCGTCGCAGTACGTGCCTCCCCATTGCTCTGTAGGCTAACAATGCGGTCCAGGATGACAATCCTTTTCCCGTTTGTGGCATTCATGGTTGCATCGTTTGATGGCGTGACCGAGGAGATGGTGGGCCTGTACTCTGGGCTGGTGGCGGCGTCGTTCGCGTTTGGACAGTACGATGGTCTTTTCTTGTTTTTCTTCTTTTTTCAAACCCACAATCGCGCCGAGCAGGGTGTGCAGCTCGTACGCGTGGGGCCGTATCTCTGACCGATTTGGCGCACGGCGGTGTGTCCTCTTCAGCCTCACCATGAACAGCCTGTGCCTGCTCGCGTTCGGGTTCAGCCAGAACGTCGCCATGGCCGTGCTCACGCGGTTCGCCACGGGCGTGTTCAACGGCAACATCGGCATCATCAAGAGCTACTTGGGCAAGGTCACCGACTCGTCCAACTCGTCCCACGCAATGGCGCTGCTCTCGGGCGCGTGGTCCTTTGGCACGATCATGGCGCCAATGATAGGGGGCTTCTTCTCTAACCCCGCAGACCAGTACCCTGAGTCCTTTTCGCAGGACAGCTTTTTTGGCCAGTGTATGTTTTTTTTTCCCCCTGGCTCTCCCTATTCAGTTAACATTTGGCAGTCCCCTACGCCCTCCCGTGCATCATTGGAAGTGTCATCAGCATGACCGGCTTGATCGCATGCTACTTTGTCATGCAGGACACCGACGAGGCCATCCAGGCGATCGAGGAGCAAAAAAAGCAATTGGCGATGGAAGAGGAAAGCGGCGTTGTTCAACAGAGCATGTTTGAGCGCCTCAAGGGCTGCCTCGCTCCCAAGAGACCTGGCGGGGCCACTTTGGACAGGAGAAGGTACAGCCACGTCGGTGACGGCGACGATGCCAACGACAACGACGACGACGGTGGCGAGGAATTGTCGACACAGTCGACCGGAGAAGCAATCGAGACTGTCCAGCTTAACGGTACGTAGGGTTTTAATTTTTTTAATTTATTTTATTTATTTTTTGATGAAATCCTCGAGACAGATCTCCCGCCAAAGCAGCGGCCGCCATTCCCTGCACTGGGCTCGTCGGGCATCATGCTCAAGGACTCTTCCCACGACCTAACAAAGGCTCCTGAGCCTGAGCACTACAAGCCTCCTTCCCTGCGGCTGGTCTGGTTCTGCACGATGATGTATGGTCTTGTCGCGCTGCTGTTCATCTGGGTGGACGAGATCTTTCCTCTTTTTTGGTACGACCAGCCTGGCCGGTGGGGTTTTGTTCTAAAACATGGACGACAGCCGCGAGAGCCCCGACAATGGCGGTCTGGGCTTCACCGCAGCCGAAATCGGTACCATTCTGATCGTGCTCGGTGCAGTGGGCATCACGTACAACCTGTTTTTCTTCAAGCCCATTTCGAAGCGTGTTGGCGTGATGGTAAGCGAGCGAATGACTGCCGCTTCTCTTTATTGATCGGTATCTGCAGAGACTCCTGCGAATTTCAACGTTACTGATGATACCGATCCTATTTGCCTACCCATCCACTCACTATTTATTGTCCGAGGATCACCCACAGCTCGTTTGGATCGCCCTGGTCCTGATCCTGACCATCCGCGCAGTGCTCGGTCTGGTAAATAGCGCCTTTTTCGTTGCTTTGTTTTAATTTCTACGAAAAAACGTCCTTTTTTTTTTCTGCCAGAACCTTTTCACCCCCGTCATGGTCTTTGTCAACAACTCGGTGCCTAGGGAAAAGATGGGCATGGCCAACGGCATCGGCCAGACATGGGCGTCGAGCGTGCGCGCTTTTGGCCCGGCGATGGGCGGCCTCATCTGGTCCTTCACGGCCAACGCGACCTTCCCCATGCACTCCTTCCTTGTGTGGTTCTTGGCCATCTTCTTGTGCATCGCCCTCCTAACGCTCACTTTCCGCTACCCCGCATCGATCGACGCGCCGTTCGTCAAGGTAGAAATCGACGGCGTCTCGGACGTCGAGCTGGCCACCATCAACACGGAGCTGGCGACCGAGTCCGAAGCGGGCTCCGAGGACGCTCTCCTCGCGCACTAACTTTTTATTAATGCAACCAGCATTTACATTTCAGTGCTCGCGTCACTTTTCTTTTTGAAATAATTTGGGTGGTCGCGTGAGTGGTCTGCGGGCAACACCCCGCCCACTCACTGTTCGATGGAATGAAGGAAAACCAGCGCAGTGCTGAAGACCAAACGGGTGCCACACAACGCCGACGCCGACGCCAACGCAGCGCAACAACGCACACTGCGGTGCCTTCTTTCTACCTTCTTTTACTTTATTTTATCACGGTGCGGAACATGTCTAACAACAGACCGACCACTCCCCCCATTCAGGAGAATGCAAGGACGACCACGCACCGCAAGCTCGTCGTCGCCACGAAACCCGTTGTTTTCGGCCGTGACGGCAGAGGAGACGCGGACCAGCGTGCATGGTAAGGGCGGTCTTTTCGAGACGTCTCTTGACAACAAGAACACGAAAAACACAACCCCGACAGTGGCCGACGCGCACCAAAACAAGCGCCAGTCGCACATGTCCCCGCAGACGCAGCAGCAACAGGAGCAGCAGCAGGAGCGGGTGAAGGCCAACGAAGACTCGTTTGACGGGCTCCTGAGACGGCACGTCGGAGGTTTTAAAAAGTGGAAAGCCCTGCACTATGTCAAGGAGGGCTTTTACCTGGAAGAGTACGGGGGGCCCAGGCCGGCCAGCGCGAGGAGTGGGGCAGGAGGAGCAGGAGGAGGAGAGCGCGGAGCAGCAGCAGCAGCGAGCCCCGCCGCCCCCGTGGCCGTCTACGACCTCACCCACGTCGACCTAATAAACACCGAGCGCAGCGGCCACGAGGAGTTTTCCGTGCGCTTCGCAAACGGCGAGGAGGCCCGGTTCCTCGCACCATCGGTCGCCGACAAGGGCAAATGGGTCAACGCTGTGCGCGCTGCTCAGCCAGACGACGTACGTTGGCATCGCGGAACGGGAGTTTTTTTGTTTTTTTTAACATGCGTTTGCAGGTGGGAAACGCACCCAACTTCCCGGCGGCACTGATTGCGCCCATCCGAAGAAGGCACATGTCTGTGTCGATGCCGCGCAGGGGCAAGGATGCACTCGCCAGTGGTGGCCACAGGTAGTCGGCCGCTTTGATGTCTTATTAAACATGTCCTCGCCAAAAAAAAAAAAGGCGCGACGAGCCGTTCAAAATGATCGCATCGCTGAGGGTGCATGTCATGGAGGGGACAGACGTTGGCTCGGACGCGTCGTCCTCGTTCAAGCCATCACCGTACGCTGTCGTGGTTGTCGATGGATTGAACCGCGCCACGACGCACGCCAAGCACAACACGTCCAATCCATTCTGGGCGCAAGAGTTTTTCTTCGAGTACCTGTTGCCCCCCGGGGGGGTGCTGTTTTGTTTAACCTCAAATTGTGCAGCACAAACATTTCGCACGACACCGCAAACCTGAAAATCCTCATTAACACCCTCGTCGACCGCAAAAACAAGAAGGACCGAGACTGTCGCCTGGGTTTCGTAAACGTTGACCTCGACCAGTTCAAGCACGGCCAGACCATCGACCAGTGGTTCCCCATCCAGCCACCCACGACATCGGCAAAGTCGCCCAGCTCGACGATCAAGTGCGCTCCCCTCTTTGTTTTTTTGTTTTTAAACTGAAAAAAAAAAAATAAATATCGCCGACAGGAAAACCAAGCAAAAGGCCAAATTTTCTACGCCCGCCGAGGGCTCCTTTGGCCGATCGCACGGTTCGTCCGGCGGCTACATCACGACAGACGAGGGCTTTGGTCTCGTGCGCCTCAAGATCACCCTCACGGTCGAGAGGGTCTTGCCCTTGAGCGAATACCGCGAGCTTCTCGATGTAAAGAGCGCGACCGGGCAAGTTATTTTCTTACTGACCAAACGAGCAAACCAGGTCATTGTCGACCCCGGACTGACCGTCGCCGAGGCCATATCAAAGGTGTCCATTTCGCAGCTCGACGAGGCCGCCGGCACGCTCGTCAACATCTTTGCACTCAACAACCGCGTCACGCACTTTGTGCGCACGCTCACGACGATCGAGATCCGCAAGACCGACCGCGCTGCGATTATTTTCCGAGGCAACACGCTCGGCACCAAGGTGATCGACATGCACATGAAGATGGTCGGGATGGACTACTTGCACGACGCCCTGGTGGACGTCATCCGCGCGCTCGTCGCCGAAAAGGACAGCCTCGAGATCGACCCCACTCGTATCGGAAAGGGCGAGGATCTGAAGAAGAACCAAAAGCGCCTGCACCACTACTGCGACATGTGCTTCAAGCTCATCCAGGCGTCGGTCGACGACTGCCCCCAGTAAGCAAAGAGTGCTTCTGTCCACGCGTGCCTAAACCTGATTTATTCAAAGGGAGATGAAGCGCATGTTTGGAAACATCCGTGACGAGGTCATCAACAAGTTCAAGACGGGCGTGGAGCAGTACACGGCCGTGAGCGGGTTTATCTTTCTCCGCTTCTTCTGCCCGGCCATCCTCAACCCAATGCTCTTTGGCCTCGTAGATGGTAACGAACTCCATTTGGAATGCCTTGTCTTACATGTACATTTTTCTTTTCTTTTTTTTGACTAGAACAACCCTCGCCGAGGACGATGCGATCGCTGACGCTCGTGGCCAAGGTGATCCAGTCGCTGGCCAATCTCGTGCCACAGTTTGACAAGGAGCCCTACATGAACGTGATGCTGCCCTTCTTGGACGAGCGCCAGGACGCCATCCGCCAGGTCATCACTGACTTTGCGCGCCCCCTCACAAACGCCGTGATGGACAGCGAGTACTATGCCGGCCTGGACGACCGCGATCTCAGCCGTGAGCTGGCGGCCCTTCATCGCCTTTGCACAGAAAAACTGCCCGAACTCAAGGCCCTTTCGGACAAATCGCACGACCACCACCTCAAGAGCGTCTTTCCCATCCTCACTAGACTCGAGCAACGATCCCAGGAATACGAGCGACTTTACACTCACGCAGGAGGAGCAAAGGCGCTGCCCCAGCGCGGCAGCGACATCCAATTCACCAACTAAAATAATCAACTTTTTTTTTTTTCTACATTTTTTTTTTTTAAATTTTTCGGAAACAAAAAAAACACATTGCACTTTTTTTGAGGAGGGGAGAGTCACACTACTGCTGTAGAAAAACAAGAAAGGAAAAAAAAAGGAATAGGTCCACAAAACACCGCCGCAGGTTTTGACAAATTTTCAGAACAAAAATTCACTCCACAATGCCTGGGCAGCGAAAGAGGTGGGCTTCTTTTTTTCTTTCAGGGCAGGTGAGAGTGCAGGTGAACAGAGGGGAAAGTTCCTTTTTTTTTTGTAGACGTAGAAAAAAAAATAAGACGACAGAGATTGTAGCAGTAGTATGTACACGAGAGTTTTTGATTTTAAGGGAGCCTAGCGGTGCAAGAAGTGTAGATCTTTTTCTTTTTTTAGTTTTTGGATAAAGCATAAGAACGGGAAAAAAAGAAAGTGGACTGTACACGAAAGTGTGTTGGAAAAAAAGGTGGGGCAAACCTAGCGACTTTTGAAAAAAAAAAAAAAAAGAGAGAGAAGAAAAGAAAAAGATGGGACAAACCGTATTTGTCACCCGAAGAAAATTTTTTTTAGAAAAAAAAAAAAAGAGACCAACCCTCCAAACGAAAAAGAAAAAGAAAAGAAAAAGGAAGGCCAGATTTTTTTTTTTAAAAAAAAAATTTCCTGTTCCGCGCATGTAAAAATGGGGAATTTGGGGTTGCCGCACTGGCATTTACGGTGTCTTGTTTACTTGAGCGAGGGGAAGTCCTCGGGCTTGAAGGCAGCGACGGCCTCGGTCTTCTTGCCACCGGCAGAGTGTCCACCACGTCCACCAGTCGAGGCACCACGTCCACCAGTCGAGGCGCCACGTCCACCGCGTCCACCACGGCTGCCGCCACGACCGCCCTCGCGGGAACCATCACGATCGCCCTTGAACGAGGAGCGCTCGGGCTCGTAGGCCTTGTAGTTGAACTCGAGGAAGACCTTGTCCTTGGACTCCTTGGTGGACTCCTTCTTGGTCGACTCCTTGGTCTATTTTTTTGATGTGTTCAGATGCAAAGAAAGAAATTGAAATTAAAAAAAAAAAAAGGGTACCTTGCCAGAGTAAAACTCTTCGGGGACCTTGTCGAGGACGACGGTGTCCTTCCACTGGGCCTCGTTGGCACCCTCGTTGGCCTTGCGGGCAGCGGGGAGCTCGATCTGGACCTTGTTCTGCGACTTCTTGAACTCCTCGAGGGTCTTGAACTTGTCTTCGGGCTCCTCGGGCTTGGCGGGAGCAGCGGGGGTGGCCTCGACGGCCTCGGCTGCGGCAGGGGTCTCTGCACCCTCGGCGGCGGCGGCAGCAGCAGCCTCGCCCTCAGGGGCGGCCTGGCCCTCGGACTCAGTGCCCCAGTTGCCCTTGCCGTGGGTCTCCTGCTTCTGGCCGTGGCTGTAGGCGCGCGATTGTCAGCAAAGAAGCAAGAGGGGGGCTTTTAATTACCGGTGGGGGGCGCTCTGGCGATCAAACTCGCGCTTCTGTCCTCCGCGTCCGCCACGTCCTCCGCGACCACCGCGGTGGCCGTGGGTCTTGCCGTGACCGTGGTCACCGCCGGTGGGGACAAACTCGCCTTCAGCGTTGTCGCCAGCAGGGGCAGCGGCGGCCTCACCCTCGGGCTTCTTGTTGTAGCGGGGGCCTGTTTGGGCGCGACGAGGTTAGTTGAAGGCAACGAAGGGGGGGGAGGGGGGGAAAGAAGAGACGGGAGAGATAAATAGGCGAAAGGAACGAGCGCTTCAGAGTGGAGTGATTCTAGTTTTCTCGACATATGCCCCGGTTGTTGGACGGGATTCAGCAACTTAGTACGAAATTTTAGAT